>Ga0206998_1273_pt1 | contig 9297 bp, 9 predicted proteins | sample Alteio_BWMinCont_FD_153309 | JGI IMG/M metagenome (GOLD analysis project Ga0206998, IMG submission 153309) | Enriched cells from forest soil in Barre Woods Harvard Forest LTER site, Petersham, Massachusetts, United States -... | ecosystem: Environmental > Terrestrial > Soil > Temperate forest >... | reverse complement strand
AATACTTATGATTAAGAGAAGTCTAACTATTTTCTTTATTCTAAGCTTAATAACCTTCGCTTTATATATGTTTGGATGGACTCAACAAATACAGGTGTTTTTTTATAAGTTATATTTTAATACGATTAATCATCCTCATAGCAATGTTACAGAAGATGCGATCCATGAAATCTCAAGTAAGGGGCAGAGGGTGCTGAAACAAAGAGATGTTTCAATAAGACAATATTTTAATACTAATTTAAATGATAGAATATATGCAATCAATCAAGCTCCAATCGACGTTATTTTAAAGATTGAGTATAAAGGAACAACCCATTACTATGCTGTCTATGATTATTTGTTGGGGAAAGGCTCGTATAGTCAAGTACTGCTTGCTCAAGATATTGACACGGAAGAGCTATTCGCCGTTAAAATTCAACCTTATTTGGAACCAGAAGATATCCAGCATGAAATAAAGCATTTATCTCTCATCAATGATTATAGAGGCGATGTAATTGTTAAGAATCAAAAAGAGGAAACCCATTATTTGTTTAGCACTTTGGCCAAGGGGATTGCTGTAGATAAATTATATTCTGATGGTTTTAAGTATAGCGAAAAAGACATGTTAAAAATCATTCTTTCCAGTTTGTATGCTTTAAGGGATCTTCACAACCAAAATATTGTCCATAATGATGTTCATGAAGGTAACCTTATTTATGATTCAAATGAAAAAAAAGCACACTGGGTTGACATGGCATTTAGCCTTAAATTAAAACCTGAAACGGAATTTTTTAAAGTGAGGTTGCAAAAAGATCAAAAACCACCCAACCATAAAGCCCCTGAATCCAATTCAGAAAGAGGATATTCCACTGATATCTATCAACTTGGATTTATGTCGCTTAGAATGCTTCTTATTTTTTCAGAGCAAGATAACGATATTAGAAAAACGTATATCGATTCTAGAGAAGTTAGTTATGAGGTCATTCATAAAAAATATAAGGCTATATCTGACAACAAAAAATCAATACCCAATAAGTATCAGATATTATTAAGAATGATGTCCCCCGAAAAAACTGAACGGCCAACCCTAAATGCTGCAATTAATGTGTTAGAAGAGGTAGACTAAGTAACACTGTTGAATTTGCTTTATCGCCAAAAGATTCGGTCCATAGAAGTAAATTATTGTTACACACAACTTTTTGTTCAAAAGCTTGATGAGTAGAATTAGATAATTTCATAAAAATTTCGTCGCTTAAAGATTGTAAGAATATGATGGGTTTTCCAGTTGTCCATAACCATTATATGTCTGCATCTGTTTGTTGTGAATAGTCTTTGAGAATAATAGAGTTTGCGGCTTGGTGTATACGTTTGGTTATGCGATTAATAAAAAATTCTATCATGCGGCCAGGGGCAACGTTCATTATTTTTCCGATTAACCAGGCAAACAGATTCTTCTTTTCTTGCGATCTAAAAAATTTTGCAGCTTTAATTCCCAGTGCCTGATTGATTTTAATAAATAGCCCCATCTCTCGCTCAAATTGGTCAAATGCAGTCTGAAAGTTTCCTCTGGCTGCAGCTAATTCTCCGGCAAGTACATAGGCACCCACGAGCGCGAGACTCGTTCCCTGACCCGACATGGGTGAAGGGCAATATGCGGCATCCCCCAATAAAATAACTCGACCGGAAAACCAATGATCCATTCGAATTTGAGCGGCGACATCAAAGTAAAAATCAGGGGCATCGGGCATCATCTGAAGCATTTTGGGGACTTCCCCATTAATTCCCTCAAAAACTGTCCGGACCAATTGCTGTTGCGCTATAATGTTACGTGGTTCAACATGCATCGGCGAAACAAATGCAAAACTGGCTCTGGCATCGGTGTCACCGCGCGTACTCCAGACGGCAGCTACTCTGCCGAACTCAGTATATTGTATTTCCATCCGATCCAAATTCAAGTAATTTTGGATCGTAAAGACACAAATATATATCCCAAACTCATGAGCAAAGCGCGATTCATCGCCAAATACGAGTTGCCGCACATTCGAATGTAGCCCATCGGCCCCAATCACAAGATCAAATGCACGCGGTTTATTCTCTTTAAACTCAACCTGCACAGCATTGGCTGTTTGAGAAATTGCCCGAATTGAATCCCCAAAAATAATTTCAACCTCCGGAATTTGATCCATCAGGATCTGACATAACGTACCGCGCATGATTTCCTGATCGTCGTTCATTCGATGTCCGAATGTATCGCTGTTCATTTCATTAATTACCTTGCCATCCCCATCTACGAGCAAGGCACCTTGCATATCGGTAGAGGTTTTGGCAACAATGTCATAAATCCCCATACGCCTCAGAACCTCCAGGGCAACCCCACGCACATCAATTTTATAACCGCCTTTACGTAACGCTGGTGCCCACTCTATCAAGGTTGGTTTGAATCCATATTTTTTCAGCCAATAAGCAACTGACAATCCCGCAGGACCTGCTCCCGAAATTAGCACTCTCATATTCACCTCATCATTATCTCTCGTAGTTTTTTATTACTTTTGATTGGCTTCTGCAAACAATTGGCTTAAACGATCCTTTAATTGCTGCGGTGTAACCTCTTCAATTCTGGTAGAGATAGACCAAAGATACCCAAATGGATCTTCCAGTTGCCCATAGCGGTCTCCCCAAAACATATTATCAATTTGCCTCTTTACTTTTGCTCCGGCTTTAATAGCAGATTCAAAAACGACATCTGCATCTTTAACATACAAATGGATTATACAATTTGTTCCTTTTAAAGAAAGAGGAGATGCCAGGCCGAATTCATGTTCTGGAACTTCATTTGACAGTTGCAGTGTGGAATCTCCAATTCGTAACTCAGCAAACATGATTCTTCCATCAGGCATATTAAATCGAATTTTTTCTTCTGCGCCAAAGGCTTCTTTATAAAAAGTTATTGCCTTTGCGGCATCTTTAAGCGCAATATGAATGTTGATTGCATGGTATCCATCAGGGATAGGTTTGATTTTTTCAGTCATGTTATTACTCCTCTTGTTCAAGAAAAATTTTAGGTTGGGGTATATAGTAACGATAGAGTCAAGCTTTTTTTGTAATTTTTTGGCGCTAGTTATAATTACAGTATTGATCGTTCCAGCAAATATGAATATAAAAACCTTGACTCTATAGTTACTATATCCCTTACCTTGGTGCACAGGAGGACATAGATGGCCGAATGGTACGTAAACAAAATAAGTAAACTCTCTCATGTCTCAGTGCAGACTTTACATCACTATGACAAGATTGGGCTACTTAAACCGTCGCTACGGGCAGCAAATGGTTATCGAATGTACTCGGATCGAGATCTATTGAAGCTGCAGCAGATCATGGCACTTAAATATTTTGGCTTTAAGTTGGCAGATATCAAGATACTGTTAAATTCAGAGGTCAATATGATTGAACATTTCAACGTTCAATTATTATTGCTTCGAGAAAAGGCAGATAGACTGTATGAGGCCAGTAAGATTATTGAAGGAATTGTTTCTGAATATGGCAACAATAAATCGATTTCATGGGAAGACATTATTAAATCAATTGAGGTATTTACTACGACAGAGAAATTGGAAGTTACTTGGGCAGGTCGAATCCTAGATCCTAAAGGGCTGAAAGAGTATGCACAGTTTGAACGGGACCTAAAAAGCCGTCTCACTGAATCGCAGAAAAAAGAGCTTGTAACTCAATGGGAGGAAATGATTTCAACGCTTAAAAGTAATCTCGAGAGCGATCCCAGGAGCGAATATGGGAGGATGATTTTCAAACGATTATTAGACTTGTCGAACAAATACTATGGCAAAGGGTTTGCCGCTTTACGTGCAACCATTTGGGAAAGAGGTTGCATAGAGGGTTTGGCCGATGAAAAAGATCATGGTTTATCTCAAGAGATGATCACCTGGATTAATACGGCGCTAGATGCCTATTTTCGAACTTCTATCTCTGCCATTTTGGCAGAGATAGATTCTACTTCGAACGACAAGCTCATTCATAGCTTGGATGATTTATTGACAGAACTGTGTGGATATTCAAAAACACGTCGAGAAACACTTTTAAATGAAGTGCTTGAGGACGATAAGATCAGCCAAAAAGCCAGAATTTTGTTGAAAAAATACTATTTAGAGTGGTGTGGGGCGGTTTACTTTAAGAATTAAGGTTGATACAATTTAATCATGTTTTAATTTGAGGCAATAAAATGTATGTATTTGTTACCTCAGGAGTGGGTTCCATATGTGGTATGTAAGATGCTCGAGATTATGGTAATTATGCGCTTTATGGCACCGCTATGGATTGTGCTTTTCGTTTTTGTGTAAGAGATAAGGTACAATTCCAGTTCGCATCGAGTAGGAGCACTTGTCATGTCAATAAAATCGCAGCCAATTACTTCGGACACGTCACGCGCTTGGCTGGCACTTTGCCTGCTTTGCATTCCAACCGCAGTGCTCGCGCTCGATATGAGCGCACTATACTTGGCTCTAGCTCATATCGCTGCCTCTCTTAACACCACATCAGTAGAAGAGTTGTGGATTCTAGATATCTACCCCCTCATGATTGCTGGATTCCTGATACCGATGGGAGGAATGAGTGATCGGTTTGGAAACCGCCGCGTTTTACTAATAGGTGCCGCTGCTTTCGCAGTACTTTCGACAATAGCCTCCATGGCACCGACGGCCTCCATGCTGATCATCGTAAGGGCTGCACTTGGTATTGCCGGGGCAGCGCTGATGCCCGCGACCCTCGGATTGATAAGTGAACTATTCCAAAATCCGCAACAGCGGAGACGAGCGATTTCGATATGGACTTCTGCATTTATGGGAGGATTCGCTCTTGGACCGATAATTGGTGGCGCTTTACTGGCGTTTTTTGGGTGGGGTGCGATTTTTCTCTTGGCAGTTCCCGTCATGCTCCCTCTGCTAATGGCTGGTCCGATGGTTTTTCCGAAAAACCTCAAGCCTGAAGGCCAAAAACAGTACGATTGGTTTAGTAGCATACTTTTTCTTGCCGCTATAATTCCTTTTGTTCATGGACTGAAAGAACTTGTCAGCGCCGAAACAAAGCTTAATGCTGCGCTGGGTTTATCGTGGGGATTGCTCGCCGGAGGCGTGTTTGTTGTGCGTCAATTTAAAGCTAGTAATCCTCTCCTGGATCTCAAAATGATTCTATCCAATGCGGAATTAGCGACGGCCTTGACAGTACTTTTATTGGGGCCCGCTATTGTCGGCGGCTTAACCTTTTTTGTACCACAATATCTTCAGCTTACTTACGGATTAAGTGCTGTTGCCGCGGGGGTATCAATCGCACCGGCATCTTTTGGGCTAATTATTGGGGCGCTTATATCCCCCGCTCTTGCAAGAAAAGCGAGAAGCACTGGAGCGATTATTGGAATGGGGTTTCTCGTGATGTCAGTAGGACTTGTGACGATAGCGTTTGGAGTTCAACTAGGTCCAGCGTGGGTGGTGGCTGGTCTTGTCGTAGTGTATTTGGGTTGTGGTCCTTTCGATGCACTCGGCACTGACATCGTGCTTTCCTCGGCCCCTGAAGGTAAGAGTGCTTCAGCTGGTGCGGCAGCAGAGACAGCGGTTGAACTCGGCATGGGACTGGGTATAGCCCTTTTCGGTACGCTAGGAACAACTGTCTACCAGCGAAGTTTGACAGGTCGCCTTATTAGTGGCGACATTGAGATCTCTGTTGTAGAACGTGCTGCGAATTCATTTTCGGTCTTCATGGCAGAAGCCTCCTCGTTGGGGGGGGTTGAAGGTGCATATCTTCGAGAACAAGCAAGTGAAGCTTTCGCGTCGGGCCTTGCGACAGTGGCTGGTTCTACCGTAATACTTGCCCTATTTTTATCTATATTATCTTTTGCTTTTCTTAGAAAAACTGCTTAGTGTAGATTTTTCAATATTGCTTGATTTTGAAGCATGCAATCGATTAGAATAGCCTTTAAATTATTATTACCTTATTAATTAGGAACTAAATATGCAAAAACGATTGATTATTACCGGATTAATTTTTATTAACCTATTTACTTTTTCGTCAGTTAGCTATGCTAATGAAGGAAACGAAGAAAGTATTCATATACACATTTCGATCATGGATTCAAATAAAGATAGGAGGGCCTCTAAAGATAGGAAAGCTTCCAAAAGAGCGCATCTTAGAAAAGTATTTCAGGAAACTCAACACATTGCAAAAAATAATGGAATGGGTCTTGATAAAAGATTAACACAAAAAATGATTCAAAAAACAACGGCCTATCGTACTCGACGAAATGGTAATTTATTAGCGTTGGCACAGAAAAAAGAAATACGTAGGCCTTCTGATCGTGTATCAAAAAAATATCTGACTACTTATAATGTGGTTGATAATGACAGTTTTGTTGTAGCCAAACAGTTGTTTTCACAAGGATTAAATCCCTTGGTTCTGAATATGGCCAATAGATTTTCAGTCGGAGGGGGTGTGGAATGGGGATCGAGTGCACAGGAGGAAACACTTTTTCGATCAAGCAATTATTATTTGTCGCTTTATCCGCAAGGGAGAAAACGCGCGAATAACAGAACCTATTATATTTATCCCATTTCAGAATTTGGATCCTATTATACGCCAAACGTTCAGGTCTTTCGTGACAGCACTCGTCAATATAAATTTATTAAACCCTTTTCGGTCGCTTGTATTGCGATGGCGGGATATGATCTAGGAAAACCCAATAAACTAGAACGGAATTTACAAGGTAAAAAAGGTATTGCATTATTAACAGCATTTAAGAAATATACAAAAATAAAAATAGAACATTTACTGGAAGTGGCTATCTTGCAGGGGCATGATAGCCTTGTTTTAGGTGCGATAAGTTGTGGTGCATTTCGACTACAGGGTGATAATCAAGGTATGACGGCCCAACTGGTAGCAGAGGCTTTTCAAGAAGTCTTGAAATCACCCAGATATAAAAATCGCTTTAAAAATATTACTTTTGCGGTATTGGCTTCTGGTGATATTGGTAAAATAAATTATAATATTTTTAGAAAAGCATTTATAAATAATTTATAGGAAATTAACGGAGACTAATTCAAGGGTTGGCTGTTGAATTCAAGATTATTATATTAAGTTAAAAAACTAACATCCATTAGTTGCGCTGCTATACCCCATTATAAAATTACCAAAATTTTAGACTATAATTTTACTGCTTTTCGCTTAATAAAGCAGTCTTAAGCCTCTAGGTGGATGCTTCGTATGAATATAAGGACCTGAAACATGCGTTTATGTGCCTGCTTTCTATTGGTTGTCTTGCTCTCTGGCTGCCATACTGGATCTTATAGTGGTCCTATCTCCGATCATTTTAATGGTAAAAAATTCCATTATCCGGGGGAAGAACGCAAGAAAGTACATTCTTCGTATTATTTGCTATCTTTATTAATTGAAGTCTTAAACCACCCTTGGCCTAAGAAAGTCCCAGAAATCCATTATTCAAATTATCCAAATTACCCCAAGGACGCAAAAATTACTTTTGTAAATCATTCCACGGTATTGATTCAAACGAATAGTGTTAATTTTCTCATTGATCCCGTTTACTCTTATCGAGCCAGTCCATTTCAATGGATCGGACCTTATCGTGTACGAGCGCCAGGGATAAAATTCGTAGATTTACCGAAAATTGATGTTGTGCTTATTTCACATAATCATTATGATCATATGGATTTACCTACCATTAAGCGTCTTCATGAAGTGTTTCATCCTTTGTTTGTTGTTCCTTTAGGGAATAAAAAGTATCTTCAGTATTATGGAATAGAAAATGTCATTGAATTAGATTGGTGGCAGCACATTTTCTGCAAACAAGCAAAAATTACTTTTTTACCAGCTAAACATGATACCCAACGTTGGTTACATGATCATAATCGAACTCTTTGGGGATCTTTTGGCATAGAAGTTGAAAATAAGAAAATCTATTTTGCAGGCGATTCTGCTTATGCAATCCATTTCAAAGATATACGAAAACGTTGGGGTAGACCCGATTTTTCTTTTATACCTATCGGGGCTTACGAACCACGAAATTTGGAAAAATGCTGTCACGCTGATCCAATACAAGCCGTACAAGCCCATCTTGATTTAGAAAGTAAGGCTTCTATGGGTATCCATTGGGGAACTTTCCAATTAGCGTCTGAAGGGGTTGATACTCCGGCAATAGATTTAGATCGTGCTCGGAAAAAATATAATGTACCAGAACGTAATTTCTTTGTAATACAAGAAGGCCTACCAATCTACTTGCCGTGATATAGGCTAAAATTTTTGAATATCTGGTACAAACGGAAATTTACTCTGTAATTTTCTTTCCTTTGTACAATTCAAAGGCTCGGCGTTCCACTTCTGCAGGAGATACTTCTTCTACATGAGTTGCAACATTCCACCGATGTCCAAATGGATCTAACACCGTCCCGCTTCTATCGCCATAAAACCGAGTTTCAACGGCCTGTTCTAAGGTTGCCCCTTTTTTAACCGCTTTTTCTACCACCGAATCGACATCGTCAACATAGAGATATAAACTGACGGGCGTGCCGCCAACGGTTTTAGGGCTGAAGGCATTCATTTGTGGAAATTCATCAGCCAACATAAAATTAGAATCGCCTATTGTAAATTCAGAATGTGCAACTTTTCCATCAGGTTTTCCCATCCGAAACTTTTCTTTGGCATCAAAGACATTTTGATAGAATTCAATCGCTTTGTTGGCATCATTTACAAATAAATAAGGGGTAATGTTATGGTAGCCTTTGGGTTTTGAGGGGACTTTACTCATGGGTTTCTCCTAATGGTGAACGCGGGTATGTCAAAGAACTTCTTTGGATGATTATATAATGCTTTAATTTTAACTGAAAGGGAATAAGAAAGACGAAAAAGCCCTAAAATATACTCTTCGCTTTGAGTATAATATGCGCTTTGGGTCTTGCTGGGTTCCTAACTCTATTGTCAGATCGGGCTAGGTCAAAGGAATAGCCACTATCCCATTTTTAACTTTTAATTAGTGAGCACCCATACCCGCTTAGAATAATAATTCCGGTGATATTTTGGGTAACAGATATTTTCTTTTAATTATTGATTAAATATAGGATGGTGCGATAAAGTAGTTTCATTAAAAAATAAGATAAAAACACTGTTTTTAAATTAAAAAACTTTAAAAGCCTGATTATATTTTTAAATTAATCTTTCAAAAAACAATTTTAAGTCATAATTCTCCTAAATTGGCCGATGAATTTGTGAATAGATTAGATGACAAAATTTAATTGCTCTGTAAAACAA
>Ga0206998_1272_pt1 | contig 9303 bp, 8 predicted proteins | sample Alteio_BWMinCont_FD_153309 | JGI IMG/M metagenome (GOLD analysis project Ga0206998, IMG submission 153309) | Enriched cells from forest soil in Barre Woods Harvard Forest LTER site, Petersham, Massachusetts, United States -... | ecosystem: Environmental > Terrestrial > Soil > Temperate forest >... | reverse complement strand
GCCGGGGAAGATTTTGTCCGCTTCCTCATTCGAGACCGCGCCAGTGATGATTACCTCCTCGCCATGCTTCCAATTGGCGGGGGTTGCGACACGGTGTTTCGCCGTGAGCTGAATGGAATCGAGAACGCGGATAATCTCGTCGAAATTGCGGCCGGTAGTCATGGGATACGTCAGCGTCAGCTTAATGCGCTTGTCCGGGCCGATGACAAAAACAGCGCGCGCGGTTGCGTTGTTGGCGGGCGTGCGGCCTTCGCATGAGTCGCCAACATCGGCCGCCAGCATATCGTAGAGTTTGGCAATCTTCAATTCGGGATCTCCGATCAGGGGGTACTTTACGGCATGACCGGTGACGTCCTCGATGTCCTTTGCCCACCTGCCGTGGTCGGAGACCGGATCAACACTAAGTCCGATCACTTTGGCGCCCCGCGCCGCGAACTGCTCATCGAGTGCCGCGACGGCGCCCAGCTCAGTGGTGCAGACAGGGGTGAAATCCTTGGGATGAGAGAAGAGCACCGCCCAGTTATCACCGATCCATTCGTGAAACTGGATGGTGCCGTGAGTGGTTTCAGCAGTGAAGTCGGGTGCGATATCGTTAATGCGAAGTGACATGTTGTAGCCTCAGTCTGATTGCGATTTTCTCTACGGGGAACGTTAAAAAACCCACCCGGCTTGTCGGCAGCGGGTGGGTCTGAAGGTCTCGATACGGCTCAGGTCGATTCGCTCATGCACACACCCGCACGGGGCAGCGGCAACAGCACTGACACATGGGGGTTAGAGCGGCCTTTGTCATAGTTACGCACTAGCGGAGAGAGTCTCTCCGATTCCGTAAAGAGAATAGAGCTTGAAGGAGATTGTGTCAAACCTATGCCAACACGTGAACTTGAATACCGGCTTTGCGACGTATTTACCGCGACACCGCTCGAAGGAAATCAGTTAGCGGTATTTCTGGACGCAGGCAGCCTGGCGGACGCCGAGATGCAGGCCATCGCGCGTGAGATGAACTTGTCTGAAACCACATTCATCGTCCGGCGCGACCCGGCTATCGAGCAAGAACGCGGCGTACGGGTGAGAATCTTCACGCCGCAGGAGGAGCTACCTTTTGCGGGGCATCCCACTCTGGGAACCTCGTCGACGATCCGCAGAGAGCTCGCCGAATACGGCGGTGCAGAGACAATCACGCTGGATCTCAACGCCGGGCGAGTGCCGGTGGTCTTTTCAGCGGAACGAAATGTGGGTGGCCGAAGTTACGGCGAGATGACGCAGCCGGATCCAGTTTTTGGCGTGGAGCATGACGCCGCTGAAATTGCGCCGTTACTCGGATTGGGACAGGAGGATTGCGCTGAGCTGCCGCGGCCGCAGACCGTTTCGACGGGTCTGCCGTATTGCATTGTCCCGCTTCGATCGATCGATGCATTGGGAAGACTGACAGTCGACCTGCGTGGCGCGGAGCGGTATTTTCGCGGCTCAGATGCGAAATTTTTCTACGCGATTGCGCCGCACGGTCCAGCAGTGTGGCGCGCACGTATGCAGTTCTACAACGGCGAGGATCCGGCCACCGGGTCGGCGGCGGGCTGCGCAATCGCATATCTTGTCCGACATCGAATGGCGGCGCCAGGAGAGCCGGTGCACATTTGCCAGGGCGTTGAAATTGACCGTCCAAGCGACCTCTACGTTTCGGCAAATTCCATTTCGGGAAAGATCGCAGAAGTTCGTGTAGGCGGGAGCACAGTTCATGTAGCAAAAGGACGTCTTTTCCTTGGGTGATTCACATGGTTTCAACAGAGTCTAAAGACTCCAACCTCAAGATTCATCGACTGATCTGGGGAGTTGGTGGAAGCGGGACCCAAATCGGTTCATCTTTTCGCCTCATCTTCCCCGTTTACAGGTGTGCGCGCTCTTCGTACTCTTGGCAAGCGTTTTGAGAAACAGTTGACGCAACTTTCGCCGATTTGCTGACAATTCAGTTTGAGCGGGGGCGCCGGGGATATGCGCTTGGCCCCACCTGCGCCAACCGGGAGGCACACCGGGAAGCGTATGGTAGCGGGTGATCGCGCAGGCAACTATACCTGGCTTTCTCGTTCTCTGCGTCCTGGTCCGACCCGGATCGCGGCCTCGCGTAACCGTGGAACTTATGCCTATTGGCAGTTCCACTGAACGCGAAAGGAGCCGTATTTTCCATTTCCGGACCAGGGTGCAGCCTTCAGTTGACCTGCTTGAGGCACACACTTGAGGTGTGTCCGCGCATTGAGAGCTCGTGTGCCCTGCGAGAGAACCAAGGAATTACATGAGGCCCAAGAAGACAATTCTCTGCGTCGACCAGAACGAACAGGCATTGGCAGTTCGCAAGTTCATGTTGACAACTCGTGGCTACCGCGTCGTCACCGCATTGTCCGGCCATGAAGCCCTGGAGATTTTCCGCAGCGGCGGGGTCGATCTGGTTCTGAGCGATCTGCTGCTGCCTGAAATGGACGGCAACGAGATGGTTCGCCGAATGAAAGACATTTCCCCCGAAATTCCGACCATTCTTGTAAGCGCGACGGTTAGGAATTTTGAGCGGGCCAACCGCGCGGATGCGTTCCTACCAAAGGGAGCATGCACACCGGTAGAGGTTCTTGAGCGCATCCGCGTGATGATCGCGCGCAAGCGCGGGCCGAAAAAGGCGGTGCCCAGGCCCGTTATTGATCAGGCGCCGGGATCCGTATTTGATGTAGCGCTCCAGCCCGCCATAGCCTCATAACCTCTCCTGTGGTCGATGTTGTGGCTTCGCCCATTTACAATCGATGAGTGCAGCCCATCATCCGTGCCGAACAGCTCGGCAAAGTCTATCGGACAGGTAAGATCGAGGTTCCGGCTCTTCGAAACGTCTCCTTTTCGATAGAGCCGGGCGAGTTTGTCAGCATTGTCGGCCCTTCAGGCAGCGGCAAGTCTACGTTGTTTTACCTGCTCGGCGGCCTTACTCGCGCCAACTCGGGCAAAATCGAGATCGGCGGAGTCGACTTTGCTGCCCTTGACGACGCCGAGCGTACAAAGATGCGCCGATCGAAGATCGGATTTGTGTTTCAAAAGTTCAACCTGCTGCCAACGCTTTCCGCGCGAGACAATATCGAGATAGCTTATGACATTTCCGGGCGGACAGAGCCGCTTGATCAAGCCTACGTATCGCACCTTACGGATATGCTCAGCATTGCTGGGCGGCTCGAACATCGCCCGTCGGAGCTGTCGGGAGGCGAGCAGCAACGAGTCGCAATTGCGCGAGCTTTGATTACGCGGCCGGCTATCATCCTTGCCGACGAGCCCACGGGCAATCTCGATACCAAGAACTCGGAAGCAGTGCTCGAGATGCTGCTGCGCTCCAACCGCGAGCTGAAGCAAACGGTGCTGATGATTACACACAATCCGGAGGCAGCCGCCATCGGCGATCGCATTCTTCATATGCGCGATGGAGAGATCGTAGGGATCGAAGCCGGAAACGGGCATTCCGGGACAAGTCGGCAGCCCGCTGTTATTTAGCCTGGGATTCATCCAGGACCGGAACCAGATGCACGCACGTAACGATCTTCTGGAATCGAGGGTCGCGCCGCATATAGTCATACACAGGATCGATATTGAGATAGATCAGTGAGCTGGCCCGCTCGCTGCAAGCCTTGTCGAGCCATTCGAGTGCTGCGTTGTCCTCGTTTAGGGCCGCATAGACCGCGGCAATTTCTGCGGCGGAAATGTAGCGCTCGACAGAGGCCTTCACGAGCGCATCCAGGATTCGGCGGGCGTCAGCCTGACGATGGGATACGGCGTAGCAACGCGCCTGATAAGCAGGTTCCCGGCGACACAAGGGAGTGGCTCACGGCCTCTAAGTGTCGCCGGGATTATCTCCCTCCTACTTGAAATCGGTTGCGGTCGCGTCCTTCCGAATGGTCTTCGTCTGCGCGTCCGCCTCCGGGAAGGAGCTCTCAGATGGTTGAGCCAAAAAACGGAAATTTCGACGTCGCCACCTTTCTGTCTAGCGCTGGCATGGGACGAAAGATCGTCCAATTAAAGTCAAAGCAGGCCTTCTTTTCGCAAGGGAGTCCAGCTGACTCCGTCTTCTATCTTCAGAAAGGGCGCGCCAAACTCACTGTCGTTTCGAAAAAGGGTAAAGAGGCCACAATCACGCTTTGCTCCGCTGGCGACTTCGTCGGCGAGGAGTCGCTCGCAACCGTGGGCGGTCTGCATATGGCGACTGCCACTGCCATCAGCGCCTGCGCAGCACTAAAGATAGAGAGGAAGGAGATGGTCCGCGTGATGCACGAGGAGCATGCATTCTCCGACCTGTTCTTAGTGTTTCTGCTGGGCCGCAGTATGCGAACCCAGGCGGATCTTGTCGATCAGCTTTTCAACTCCAGCGAAAAGCGTTTGGCGAGAATTCTTTTGTTGCTGGCGGAGTTTGGTAAGCCGGGTGAGCCAGAAACTTTGATTCCGCAGATCTCGCAGGAAACCCTGGCGGAGATGATCGGCACCACCCGTTCCCGCGTCAGCTTCTTCATGAACCGCTTTCGCAAGCTCGGCTTTATTCAATACAACGGGCGCATCCAGGTTCATAAGTCGCTGCTCAACGTCGTTCTCCACGACTGAGTCAGTGCGGCGAGGCCGTGCCGCGCGCACTTCTCACTTCTCACATCCGCGGTGGCGGGAGGCGCGTCGTTTCAGACGCGCCTTGGCTGAGGAACGAACGAGGAGGGGACCATGATCTTGGCACAGCTGTGTAAAGCAGCTGCCTTGTGAGAACTACGGGAAGAAGATTGAAAGACTAAGATGCCCCCTCGTCCATCTTGGATGCATGTCAGACAGAGGGTTTGAAGAAAATGAAAGACGCCTGAGCCACTCTGGGCATCTTTGAGGTTTGAAGGTGACAGCCGTGAAACGACCAGCCTGGTTGTGCATGAAGTTCATCAGGGCACGCATGCGGAATCAATCCAAAGAATAAGGCCGAACGCTTTCAAGACGTCCGGCCCGCTTTTCACGCTGTCATCGCTGATATGAAAAGCCCATACGCTCGGTAGACAGAGTTAATGTTCGCTGTTATCAGCAGACAATGCTCACAACTCGTTTGTCAACCAGAAGTAATGAATTGGCCTTGGTGGGACTTCAAACCTAAGCGGTCGGCGGCTCAGTCCGGATCAATTCGCGAGCAGTCAGTGCAGCTTCGGTGGACGTTCATGTATGCCTGGTATGCAGACTCTTCCCTCTTATGCGCCTCAATCGTCTCGACTCGGGGGCGCCGGTCGATAGTGTGTTGGTCCATTGCTCTAAGCCAGTCTTCTCGAAGTTTGGCGCATCTGCTGCAGTGACTCATGGACCATTCTATCGCCGAGCTTGCGACGCGAAGTTCATGAAGGCGCGCGTGTGAGCCGGATAGCGCGGGCGCGGGTGTCATGCGGCGACAGATGGCTGCGCTGAGTGGCACGTTCGGTTGGCGGCTCTTTCGAGGAACACTGAATCACCAAACTCGTGTGTGCGATAGTGGTGAGCATTCAGTTCCTGGTCGATGCGGGCAAGTGTTTCATCATCGACGAAGGCGCGCAGCAACTCGTAATGACTGGTGCCCCGCTCGTGGGTGCCAGAGAGAATTGCATCGACGACACACAGCTTGCTAGAGGCGCCGAGTCTCTGGGTCGCCAACCGTTCACCGGATGGCACGACGTCGCCGAACATCGCAGCCGTATGTTCCAGAGCCCGGACAACCGTAGTACCGATGGCAATGATGCGTCCGTGTGACGCCTGGGCCTGCTTGATCATCAACGCAGTTGATCGGGGAATCCTGTACGGCTCAGCGAAAGGCAGGAACGCATCTAGTTCCGGATCGCCGGTCGAAGAAAGCCCAGCTGCATGCGTTATTGTTCCGAACCGGATTTTCCGTGCGCTCATGGATGCGAGCATGCCCCAGTCAAGAACAAATCCAGCTGAAGGCGGCTCGAAAGCGACTGGTGGACCGGCTATTGATGTCCAAGTGTCCCAAATGGCAAGTGGGGTCGGAAGGTGTGCATATTGGACAGGTCGCCCGTGCCGGGCCAGCCCCTCCCAGATCTCCTGTGGCGAGCCCTCGAATTGCAACGAAATCAAGCGGGGATGATTCAGCAATCGTGCGACAGTAGCCCGTAGCCGCCCTAACTCCAGTCGGTCGCCGGGAATCAAGGCTGGGGGTTTAGACCGATTCTCTGTGCGCGTGCGGAAGTCACCCTCCCCGAAGACAACAGCAGAAAACCGTCCGACCTCGTTGAGTGAGTCACGGCCGGCAAGACGTACTTCAATCTGGCGGCCGGTGCGGCTATGCTGTCCGAAAAGACTCGCTGGCAAGGTAGCAGCGTCATTCGCAACCACCACATCGCCGAGACGCAACAGGTTCACGAACTCGGACCGGGCCTGATGCTTGATATGACCTCGACGGTCAACGCTTAGTACCTTCGCGTTGGACGGGCGCTGGACTGGAAGATTGGCGGCAATCATCCAATTGCCTCTTGTGCTATCGCCTCAGAATCCGAATCCGAGTCCAAATCCGGGACACTCCGCGACAGCACGGCAGCGACCGCGTCAGCGAATTCGCGGGCTGCCACCTCCGGACGCTTCAACGTTGAGCGGTCCGCATCCGGCACGGCAGCAGTGTGCAAGGGTGTGTCCATATCGCCTGGATCGATTGAGAGAACGCGGACTCCCTCCAAACGGAGTTCTTCGTCCCAGATGCGGCTCAACTGAAGTAGTGCTGCCTTGCTCGCGCCATAGGCGCCCCAGCGCTGGTAAGCGTTCGCCGCGGCATCGCTCGACACGTTTGCCACTACCGCTCCGCGGCCCTCCCGCGCGGACGCAGCCAGCGAGCCAAGCAGCGCCTTCGTCAGCCGAAAAGGGCCGAGGACGTTCGTGGCCAGTGCGCGCTCAAAGTCTTCACACTCCGTATCGGCCAATAGCTTCAACGGCGCCGGCCCCAGGTCCGATGCGTTGTTGATGAGAACATCAAGTCCTCCAAGCGCACCCACGATCTGTATCGCAATGGGGTGTGTATCTTCCTTCTGGGACACGTCACCGACAATGCCGTGTACGCCCGACAACTCCTGCACGACACGTTTCACCCTGTCCTGGCCCCGCGCGACGAGCGCGACCTCCGCGCCGCGATTCAGGAGTTCGCGGACGAGGGCCAGGCCAAGGCCGGAAGTGCCGCAAATCAATCCTTCAAATATGCAGGCAGTGGATTGGAGAAGCAGCTCGGATATTTTTGGATTGAGAGACGCGGATGCTGGCTATGTGGTTAGTAGGTCTTATCGGATGACGGCCTGTTGGCTCCGAGTGCGCCGGTGAACTCCCCGCAGGGCTTCCAATGCTGTCGAGGCCTCGAATCAGCTCGGCAAAATTAGAAAAGCTGGAGGCTCATCCTTGAGAGCTGTCGGTGCATCGCGGTCTTTGGCCTTCCGCCAAGCCACGCCGATCCGATCAGAGAGTTGAAACAGGTGGCCTGCTGTGATTGCGCCGAAGACGCGGTGATGGCCGACGGCCGCAAGCCCCATCGAAGCAACGCAACCACACTGCGCACAGTCCGGATCTCCCCCGAACTGACACGGCCTGATCTTCGTCTTCAGATCGGCAGAGATGATCTCAGTTGTCCGCGCGAAGATGCAGTCCTGTGGGCTTGCTGGAGGAGAAAGGAGTTCCCTAATCTGGGACTCATGCATATCAAGAACGGGAAAGAGATTCCGGAGCCGCAATAAGTCGTCTACAACAAAAGCCCGCTGTTCCGATGTAAGTATTTCCGTCCCCGTCGCTCCGCGTTGCGGAGTGAAGAGGCTAAACCACACCTTGTTGATCTCAGGACGAGCGCTCCAGAACTGAAGGAACTCCTCTAGATAGCCGGGTCGGCCTGCAGTATTGCCGGTGATTGTCGAATGAATGGTGACCTTCGCAGCAGCGATATTCTTTAGAATCCGTTCGTACGTCGCTGGTTTACGTCGCTCATCATGTTCAGGCTGAAGCCCATCGACGGAGATGACCACATTTAGACGATTGAATCTGCTCCACGTTGCAGGAATAGCGCGAAACGCACTGGTCACAACCTGTGTATGCACTCCTCGAGCGTCCAGTTCCGGAAGAAGCATCTCCACCTCCCGATAGCGCACCATAGGATCACCGCCAACCAATGAGACATGCAGTGGCTTCTCGCGATCCACGATAGCGAGGATGTTTTCGACCAACTCCAAGCCTCTGTAGTCAGCGAGCTGGCGCAATTCTGATCCGCCTCCGAGGTGTCCGGGATCAAATGCGTAGCATCCCGGACAGCGTAGCGGACATTCCTTTGTGATCTCGATGGAAAGAGAAGGTTTACGGCCAACTAGAATCTCTGACCAGGCGTGCAGTACCTCGGTGGTTTTCATTTACATAGCTCACTGTCCCATTGAAATTCTCTTTGAGCATTTCCTCTAGTGTTTTCAGATGTCACTTATCCCGCTTTGTTTGTAATGACTCAACGCATTCGCTTCTGCATTCTCGGTCTCGACCGTCATTCGATCGTTGCCATCTACGTTGAAGAGTCCGTATGCGGAAGTGATGGCGATTTGCAGGTAGGATTAATGACTTCGCCGCGATTGTTGATGCATGTCGCGCCGCTGATGGCGCCACCGAGGTTTCCCAGATCGACATCGTGCCGTTATCCCACAGGAACGGGTCCAGGGGTCTGTACGCCCGAACCGGCATTTGGCGTGAAGCTGATGTACGACTGGCCCACCAGGACGCCGGGCCGCTGATTGTCGCCGCCGGGGCCAGCAACAACGTCAGGCCCGCCCAGCGTGCCGATGTCCTAAACCTTGCCCTCTTGTCATAACCACTCCTTCCGTCGTGTAGTACAGGCCAGCCAATGGGAGGCAATGGAGGCCAGGGCTGGCGAGGCAGGTCCAACCGTTGTGGCAGGTGCGGTACAACCCCGCCTGAGCTACGCCCGGCCGTCAGCGCATTCGTGCCTCAAGGCTCCCTCACCACATCCTTCGCCTTCTTATCTGTGCGCACGCCGATAAAACTGCTTTGGCGCAAATGCCCGTCTCCTGTCCATTCCGTGTATTGAAACTCTCCGACGAGCTGCGGCCGAAGCCAAACACAATCCTTCATTTTCGCAGCCGTTAGTCCTGGCCCCCACCTGCCTTCCTTCGCCTGGGGCAGATTTGCGAACGGGCATTCTTTAATCTCAAGTGGCTTCATTCTCTTTAGCAGATCCGCTCGCGATACAGGGGAAAAGCCGTTACGAGTACGCGAGGCATAGAGCAACTTCCCATGGTCGTAGTATCCGAAGACCAG
>Ga0206998_1245_pt1 | contig 9327 bp, 10 predicted proteins | sample Alteio_BWMinCont_FD_153309 | JGI IMG/M metagenome (GOLD analysis project Ga0206998, IMG submission 153309) | Enriched cells from forest soil in Barre Woods Harvard Forest LTER site, Petersham, Massachusetts, United States -... | ecosystem: Environmental > Terrestrial > Soil > Temperate forest >... | reverse complement strand
CTACCTCTCTAGAAGGATAATTTTCAGCACCTTTGTATATTATTCCGACATATCGAATTTTTGGATTATAAAAGGCTAAAGCTGATTCAACATTTTCAACATTCTGCTCTCTGTCATCAACAAAAATAAGGGTTTCTGGCATATAACCTACCCTCTTCAAAAATTCAACCAGTATTTCACCTTTATTAACGTTAGCCTGTTCTCCATTTGTTGATAAAATCCCATTTTTAAATTCAGGAAAATTTCCTCGGTAAACTTTAATTGTATTAAATACCAAGGGTCCTTTTATTGCTAAGAAACTGTTCGAAAAATCAATTTTAAGCTTTTTGAGTAAAACGTATCGTTGCAGAGTGATATCTTGAACCTCTTCCAGTTTCCCTGTGAGTGTAGATGTTAAAGCAATCGTAGGCGTTTTCTTTTGAATATCTTTGATTAACTGAGGCGTTTCATCCTCTACTAATATTGAAGAATCCTCTATCGTAATTAAATTGAGGGTTAGATTTTTTTCGAGCGAATTTAAAGGTGCTAATAGTTCCTTTAACACCATTTTATGTTTTTTCATATTTGGCATTTGAAACTCAGGTTTAACCGACTGTTTTAACACCATATCTATATCAAATACCCCTAATGTTTTTCCTTCGACTTGTTTAAAAGTCCGATGCACTTCAGACATTGAGTTAGCTACCATTATGGCGCAACTGCCTATCTTAGGTAATATACAAATCCCCAAGACACATATAAAAGTTAACATTCTCATTTTAGTTTCCCCTCGTTTCCGTACTCGTGGAATCAGTATAATAAAGCTTGAAATTTAATCCTAATCATTTTTATAATAGTAACTATGAATAATTTCGATTTGTCTAACCTTAACTTGAATTTGCTACCTGCTTTACAGGCGCTATTGACAGAAAAAAATGTGACCTTAGCGGGTGAAAAATTAAATTTAAGCCAATCCGCGATGAGTCATTGTTTAAAACAGCTCCGTTCCCATTTTAATGATAGACTCCTGGTTAAAGGAAAAAACAACATTCTCACTTTAACCCCATTGGCAGAATCTCTTATACAACTTTCACAAAACGCCTGTATGGAAGTACAAAAGGTTTTTGATTCCTGTAATAAATTTATTCCTGATCAAATGCAAACCCAATTTAATATTGGGATGCCAGATTATATCTCAATGGTCTTTTTCCCAAAGCTAATGAAAAGATTATGGAAAATAACAAAAAAAGTCAGAATTGTTATTCATTCATTGAATCATATCAAGACTTTTGCTCAATTTGAAGAGTTAAAGCTCGATTTTGCTATTGGTATGTATACCAATCCCCCACAAGAACTTATTCGCCAATACTTGTTTTCAGACAAGGCAGTTTGCGTTGCTTGCGCTAATAATAAAAAAATAAGCACACCCTGGTCTTTACAAGAATTCTTACGACATCCTCAAGCTCTAATCGCTTATCAACCGAATGAAGAAAGTGTTTATATTAAAGACATTATAAAAAAAATGGGGGGGAAATTAGACATTGTTGCGATTGTTCCTTATATTTCTGCATTGATACATTTGATACCGAATAGCCCTTTTGTTACAATTGTTCTAGAACAAATTGCTAGACAATATGTAATGCTATTTAATTTAAAAATATATCCTTTGCCATTTTCTTTGAAACCCTATCGAGCAAGCCTATATTGGCATGAAAAAAATCGTAATTCAGAAAAGCATGCCTGGTTACGAAAAATTATCCTGGAAGTTGCTGAAACATAATAAATAAAAATAAGTAAGCGATGGGAAACTTTATTCTTTTACAAAAACGCCGCAACCATCATCATTTAGAAATGGTATAATCATCTTATGAATTTCTTTATTTTTCCCCTCCAAAAACTTAACTAGATTTTGTCCACGTGAAAGCATAGGAATATCCATTCCACCAGGGTTTGGCCAATAAGCTTGAAAAATATTATCTTTACAAGGTGTTAGCTCCCATAAAATAGGTAGGGGGCCTATGCTAAGAGATAAATAGTCTCCTTGTTTCGTGATAACCAATTTTTTGTAAACAGGGTTATAATATGCACCAACATATTTCTTTAAATTTAGATTTTTGATTCTCTGACATTCATCGGTTTTAGATGCTAGTTCTTCATCAGCAACCATTTTTTCTCTTTCTTGCAAATATATTTTACTCCAATCTTTCATCACCGTTTTATTAAAATACAAATCAAACAATCTTTTATATAATGCTTCCGGCACCTTATTTGAGTATTGATTTGTTAGAATGACGATTCCAATTTTTTCTTCTGGAATATACGCCATTAGAGCATGCATACCCGTTCCGCCACCAGGATGATAAAGTACGGTATAAGGTTTATATTCTTGCTTGTCGATAAACCAACCTTCCCCATAGGCTTGTTCAATATCACCATTTTTGGAGGTTTTTATTACGGTTTGTAATGAATGTATAAAATTCATATTTTTTGCACTAATTAATTGAGTGTTTCCTATTGCACCGTTATTCATATTAAAAATCAGCCATTTCCCCATATCCAAAGCACTTGACTTTATACCTCCACCAGCAACGCCTGGTTTAAGCGCCCATGTTTGGGACAAATAAGGAAAATCTTTTGGGTAAGCATAATTTTTATGCTCATAATAAAGAAATGGCTGAGCCACATCATTTAATTTATTTAAACCCTGTTCAGTCCTGAGATAAGAATTATTCATCTGCAGGGGATCGAATATTTTTTTTCGTAAATTATCCGTATAACTTTCATTACTCACGTTTTGAATAATTTCTTTTGCAACTTCTAAAAAGATACCCTGATAAGCAAATGATTTTCTAAACGAAGTAACTGGTTTTATGTAACGTAGTGCATAAATTGTATGCTCTATACTATATCCAAAATTTCCCAAAGCGCCTTCTGCGTCAGCAGGTAATCCGCTATTGTGGGCAATCAAATCCCGAACTTCAAATTCTTTTGTTACATTATGATCATACAGTTCGAATTTTGGATACACTTTTGAAACATTCGTACTCCAACTATATTTTCCCTCATCAATCTGTACCGCCAATAGCGCTGCCGTAAATGATTTTGTAAGAGAAGCAATATCGAAAATAGTATGAGGGGTCACCGGTGCATTTTGTGTAGTTCGTTCTCCAAATCCTTTCGCATAAATAATTTTCTCATTTTTGACAATCGCGATAGCCATTCCAGGTATTTTCCAGTCTTTTCTTATTTGCTCAGCATAGTTTGTGAAGTGAACTAAAGTTTCTTCCATAGATATTTCAGATCTCCCTGGCACAGGGGGAGAGTGATTATTTTTATGAATGCTACAGGCTGTTGTCAAACTGATTAAGCATACGAATAATATAAATCTGAAGCGTCTATCGGATAATAAATTAGATACAACTAAATCAAATATCATAAAATTTCCACCAATTTGAAAGATAATTTTCTTGATTTTCTTCTATCAGTTCATTCGAATCAAATTCTTCCCAGGTAATAAGCGGATGAACCCCTCCAAGCAAAAGGTCAAATATTTTGCTATATAGCTTATGACCATTCGTGCTATTTGTCATCAATACAAATCCAAATTCCTGAGCGAGACAACCAAGTGCAATGCATTGGAATCCTCCATTATCACCAGAATGCCAAAATAAATCTCGGTCAACTGTCTTTTCTATGCCCCACCCTAATCCCCAGGCAATGTTCTTGTTGATATGAATGCTGATATCAAGCATGTGGGGTATTTCTTGGTCTATATTGTGTTTTGATTCTTGAATAACAGCAATCAAAAACTTTGAAAAATCAATTGAAGTAGTATGTAAACTAAACGAAGCCACCGCTTTTTTAGGTTTCCATTTTGTAACAGGTACACCTTGTTGATTATGAGGTGTTGCAGATTGAACATTGTAGCTATTCTTCCAAATAAAACTACTATCCGTCATCCCTAATGGATTAAAAACAGTATCTTCAATATATTTTGCTAAAGGAACACCACTAATTTGCTCTATAACAAAACCTAAATATTGAAAGCTTTCCCCCGAATAATTAAAATGGGTCCCAGGTAAAAATTCTAGTTTTAACGTTTCATCTATTTTTAGGTTTGATGTCGGAAATCCAGCTGTATGCGATAAAATGTGCCGTAGTGTTACTATTGATAAATTACTCGGATCGTTGTGATAGGGTTTCGACAAATAGGCGCGAAGAGGCCTATCGAGATTCAAAACCTTTGCTTTGCACATTTGTAATGCTACATATGCAATTATAGTCTTACTTAAAGACGCCGCTTCAAAAACCGTGCTTAAAGTGATTGGTTCTTGAGTAATTTTATTTTTGACACCAAATTCAAAATTTAATAAAATTTTACTATTCTTTATAATAACCAAAGACAATCCAGGAATATTATAATCTTTCATCAAACTTGGAATTTTTTTCTCTATATTACATGAAATCTTCTGAATAGGTATACCTGCCTTAATTATCATAATTTTTCCCCTACTCGACTTAAAAATCAATCAATTCAATATCTAAAGATCTTAATAAACTTGTTGCTTCCGGAAGGCTAAATTTTGCTTTCTTAATTTCATTTAAAAACACATCAATATTATAGTTTGTGGCCTCCGTAAAATCCGCTTTTGTCAAATTTGTTTTTGAAAATAAACTTTTTGTAAAATCAGTATGGGTAAAAGTTGCATTAGTACAATCAGCTTCTCTAAAATCCACTTCTTCTGCATTACACTCCACTATTATAATTTCACGCAAGCACAATCCAAAAAATGAAGAATAATTTAAAACACATTTATAGAATTGCAGTGGGCTGTTTACTTTTATTCTGGGCCAAGCTGCATTAGACCAATTAATACCAATAGCTTTAGAGTTTTCAAAAACGATATCAAAAAAAGAGCTATTTAACACGGTCATCAAACTAAGATTACATTTATTAAATGTGCATTCATAAAATTTACATTTTTGAAATTTAGTTTCAGTAAAATTACACGCACTAAAGGTGCAATTATCAAATTCTTTTGCCTCTATTGTTTTCAGAGACAAGTTAATATCTTTAAAATTCAAATTTTGATAATAATGTTGACTGTCATTTATTAAGCTAATCACTGTCACCTCTGAAACAATTTAGTCATTATATTCAAAGCTAAAAGAACATTATAACCATAAATATTAATATATTGCAGCTTTAAATTTCGGGGGCCCCCACACATAGAGCAAAATATAGATTTAATTAACATAAATTAGGACCTGCTGCGTTTATATACACAATTGTTTAGTAAATTAGATTGAAGATATATCCAGTATTGACATATTTTTTTATGCTAGTATACTGCATTCCAAGTTGAAATGCAGTTCATTTTTTGATGTATGATTCTCAACTAAATAAATATTCAATCTAGGAGTACCCATTATAATGAAAAGTGCGTCTGAAGTTATGACCCTAATTTTTAAGGTTTGCGTAGATTGGCCTAATTCTAGCGATGAGACTTTCGACAATCAACATCAATACTTATTAAATTTACAACTTTGCGAAGCACCTTCTTATGATACCCCTTCTTTGACATTCCCATTGTTAATTCGTTGTCATGACAGATTAACTAATCTCAACACCAACGGTATAACAAACAAGGGGGATTTTTATTTGCCACTTTGGAATGACAATAAAAAAGCCCATGATTCCGTTTTAGAACAAGGCATTCTAAATTCAGATGGATTTGTGCAAAAAAGTGTTTTTTTAAGAATACCTCATCAAGCATTTGCCTCCCATACAAAAGGACATATTCAAATTGTGAAAAATCATTCTTATGATTTTTATATTACATTTTTGTCTAGCTCTGCAGCCTATAGAGCTTATATGGCCCAGGATTTAAGTTTTAAAGCCAATGTCAAACGATATGAGGATAGACCTAGCCTTAATCAAAACCCAACATTGGATAATATAAGTGATTTTGCGGGTTGTAAGGTTATTTTAGAAGGAGCATTAGCTAATCATGAGCCCGCTTTAATTAAAATTGGCTCTCAACCAGTGCTAAGACCAGCTGCTCCTAGAACGATTCTTATAACACCATCAACAGCATCACCAACAAATATAAAAAAAGAAAGAGAAAGTCATACTTTAAGAGTATCCTCTCTACAAAATAACAACGGAAAACTGAATGCCGACGTTTCAAATGCACATTCAGCGTCTGCTGGATCAGCTACAATGGTAGCTAGCGCTTTAGCTGCACCCACCACAGTCTCAATGCCTCACCCTGTTCCTATGCCAGCCACGTCCAATTTATTCACACCTGCAAGTATAGCTGCAGCTACAATGGCAGCTAGCGCTGCAGCTACAATGCCCTCTAGCGCTGTAGCTGCAATGCCCTCTAGCGCTTCAGTTGCACCCACAGTCTCAATTACCACAGGATCAACCGTCTCTCCTGCATCTGCATCCGAAATTGTTTCTGCCGCAGCATCCATACCTAGAAGAGTAGCAAGCGACAATCCACCCCCTGTACTCGATACAAGGGAAGAAACAAATACAACCCGATCCGATAGTTGTATTTGTTGCTGAGCAACATTAAAACTTGCAACTGTTCTATAATCACTATTATTATAGTATCACAAAGTCGTTCTATAGGTTAATCAGAAAATCGGAGAGTAGGCTATGTCTTATTGTAATGTATTAGAGAATTTAACAGGCGATAAAAAGGCCCTTCATAAAACTTATCATGATCAACATTACGGCTTTCCGATAAACGACGATAACGAACTTTTTTGTCGGCTGGTGCTTGAAATTAATCAGGCGGGTTTAAGTTGGGAGACAATTCTTAAAAAGCAATTGAACTTTCGTAAAGCCTATAGTGATTTCAATATAAAAAAAGTCGCCGCTTATAAGGAGGCTGACCGAAAACGATTGATGTCTGATGCAGGCATTATTCGCAACCGTCTGAAAATCAATGCTGCGATCGAAAATGCAAAGACCATCCTTCAGTTACAAAAGGAATTTGGTTCATTCGAGAAATGGCTTAACGAGCAACACCCGAAAACCATAGATGAGTGGGTGAAATTATTCAAAAAAACTTTTTACTTTACGGGCGGAGAAATTGTGAAAGAATTTCTTATTAGCATTGGTTTTTTACAGAGCGCACACGACAAGCACTGTCCAATTTATCACAAGATAATTAAGACTAAGCCAATGTGGGCACGCACCAAAAATAAATAAATATTAACAAAATAGGTCATTATTTAAAATCAAAATTTGGTTAACCAAAAATATAAAAAGTCATACAGCTTGCTTATGTTGAAATCTGTTTCAATAGTACTAATATCAATAAATATAGTTCAAATCTGTTTAATGAAATGAAAAGAGGTAAACAATGAACAGTTGGAAAAAATATTCCTTATGGGCAATTATCGTTAGCTATCTTATTATGACCCTACTATTTGATTTATCCCCTTATTCTAAACCAGAATTAGGCTCAATAATCAGTATTGGAACCTTATTTCTTTTTAGTGTCCTACATGGGACGACGTATTATCGGTTTAAAGACTTTTTTGCATTCTTCATTATCTCATTTTTGGTAAGTAACATTTTTGAAAACATCGGCGTAATAACTGGGTTTCCATTTGGATATTATCATTACACAGATCAAATTGGCCCAAAGCTATTGCATGTCCCTATTATTGTTGGATTTGCCTATTTTTCTGTAGGTTACTTATCTTGGATATTAGCCCACGCCCTTTTGGGAAAATATAATATGATTTTGCATAAAGGGGATATTTTTGTGGTTCCCATCATAGCAAGTTTTATCATGGTTTGTTGGGACTTGGTGATGGATCCGCTCTCATCCACTCTGGGCAATCAATGGGTTTGGCACAATGGAGGGGGCTACTTTGGTGTGCCCTTTAAAAATTTTATGGGATGGTATTTAGTTGTTTATACCTATACTCAATTATTTGCCTTATATTTAAATCGATTTGCTCCTCATTCTTCCGAACCAACAAATATTCCGCCTGTTTTTTGGTATCAAGCCTGCCTTGTGTATGGGCTTATCGCGCTTGAGTACCCTCTCCTCTCTTTCGTAGGGACAAATTCGCAAATTTTTGATAAAAAAGGAACGGCTTGGTGGACAGCAGATATGTATGATAGTGCCGCATTAATCAGCATTTTTACCATGTGTTTTATCACGCTTTTAGCCGCCATTAAGATTACTCGAGAATATAGACATTTATCGACAGTGAAAGTCAAAGAATCAAAATAGTAAAAATCATTACTTCCACTTATTTTGATCTGTGTAGGGGTGGTAGAGCTGCGAGCACAGTGTCTCGCTCTTCGTCCATAGTATGAGCCATAGAACATGAAGTTTTTGCGATAGCATATAACCAAGAAATAGTAGGATGGCTAGGCTCTAAAATTTGAGTTCTTAACAGTTGATAATTATCCGCTTGGGCTTGAAGTTGTATTGCTGAGCAAACAGCTGGCCTTTGAACATCATATAAAGAAAAGTTTCCTTCAGAATCCATTCTTTTAATTGTAAATCCACTATTTTGAAGTATATTTAAAATTCCTGCAGGTCCTATTAAATGCGCAGCACCCACTGCAAATAAAGCAGGAAATTGCTTAATACAGTGAAAAAACATTATTTTTGGAATCCATTTAAAATTACGCTCAGTCAGCTGATAATCTTCTGTTAATGTATCGGACTCAAGCGCACTTAAATTACCCTCTAAATATTGAATTTGTAATCGTTGCAATTCAATTTCAGCTTTTGATTCAATTTCCTCGTAATGATGTAAACAGGATAATGCCTCGCACTCATTCCTTTCAAGCTCGCCATCATCACCCTCATCTAATTCTAATATTTCTTTATTGTTTTTTTTAAAAATTTGATACAAGTGTTTATCCATACCTATCTGTAGAATTTGTTTTTCATTGATTAGAAAATTCAAAAGGACTGATGGTTTTAGTTCATTAGCATTAAGGTAATTCTCAGAATGATTAGAGCATAATAGTAGATGAGATACAATTTTGTTTAACTTATCCTGAATTATTTTTGGTAATGTTGAATAAAAATCTTCGTCACTCGGCGCTCTAAAAGCACCTTCTAAGATTAAATCTTCTCTGTCAAACGAAGAAAAATCCTCACTCTCAATTTCACAAATGAAAACATTTATTCTTCTGGAAATGAATGTTTTTACATGTGATGTTAACATTTCAAACGGCACTGTATGATGTGACCCCAAAAGATAAGAACTTTTTCCTCTATAGGATAATTCGAAAAAAATGGGGTTTGTTTGATTTACCTCTCCACTTTTTTTTAATCTTTTCAGCTTCTATCGCTAATT
>Ga0206998_1271_pt1 | contig 9338 bp, 9 predicted proteins | sample Alteio_BWMinCont_FD_153309 | JGI IMG/M metagenome (GOLD analysis project Ga0206998, IMG submission 153309) | Enriched cells from forest soil in Barre Woods Harvard Forest LTER site, Petersham, Massachusetts, United States -... | ecosystem: Environmental > Terrestrial > Soil > Temperate forest >... | reverse complement strand
GGCGAACCTTCTTGCCAGTTTTAACTTGGGGAGAAGTTCTCGGGGCCGAACTCGAAGTCCGCGCGCGCCCACCAGACAGGCGGGCGCCGCGGCAATTCATTCACTACTTCAATTTTGGTGTTGCGAGATAGCCGTGAGTTTCGCCCGTGATTGTATCGATCCCAAAACCGACAATCTGTCCCTCGGCATTAATCGAGCAAGCGATCAAGAGATACAACGTGGAATCTGTGGGGATGAGCGTGTTGAGATCGGTCATCACTCCGGCTTGCCACACGAAGGCTCGTGGATTGAAGTTGGCATCGAGCGAAATGCCCACCACCCTGCCGCTATCGTTGATGCTGAAGGCGGCACTGAATGCGTCCCCTGGTAGCGTTCCGAGATCTCGCATGCCCTTGGCCTTCGCCCACAGGAATGCATGATTTGCGGTATCGCCAGGCAGATCAGAATTGCCAACGACCTGACCGAGGTTGTTGATACCGAGTGCAAGATTGCCGCCACCGTAACCAGTTCCGCCCAGGCTGCCGAGATCCGTCGTTTTGCCGTTTTCCCAAAGCAAGGCATGAAGCGGAAAAAGATTGGTCAGCGTTGTTATCGTGAAGGCTGAGCACAAACCCGATCCACCAACGACTTGGCCTCTCTGGTTCAAAGCAAACGCGATGCCATCAGGATCCCCAGAGACCGTTGGAAGCTTCTGTATGTGGCCGTTGAGCCAGACCACCGGCTTGAACTGAAGGACCTGCGGAGACGGACAGCTGTAGTCCGGTAAAGAGTTCTCAGCAGCCCCTACCACCAGGCCCGAGTTGTTGATCTGATTCGCCACACCGTTGGGCCCGCCCAGCGTCGGCAAAGAAACCAGTCTATCGCCCCACCAGATGAATGGAAGACAGGTTCCCGAGACAGTTAGGCCGGATGCCCTGAAGCCACAGAAATCCTCATGGTTCGGGTCGGGAGTGGACGTCTCTGCTTCGCCGACCACTTGGAGCCGATCGTTTGCGCCGAATGCGATGCTATTCGCACCACCCAGTCCGTGGCTGTCGATGTTCAACTTGAATCGCTGATACCAGAGCGTGGCGCGTGACACCCCTCCCGATACGGCCGCACCACTAATGAGCCCATTGTTCGTGATCTGGAACGGCTGACCCGGTGAGGTGCCTACGACTCCGAGATCCTTGATCCGGTAATGAACCGGGACTTGCGACATCGCGAAGAGTGAATTCGCCAACGCGACCGCCAGGATCGTCGCCAGCTTCGAATTGAATGCTGTGAGTTTCATGTGTCCTCCATTTCGTGGGAAAGGTGGCGAGCAGTGCGCATCACTGCGCCTGCGCAACCTGAGAAGAAACCCACGATCGGAATGGCGTCAAAGAAACTCCCTGTTAAACCTCCGTTAACTCGCATGTCTCTGAAAATGAATTGGTTCAGGGACATTGTAAAGAGGCGAAGTGCGTGGTAGACTCGGGCGCTAAATGAGGTTGAACCATCGGTATAGTGAGAAAGCGGTCTTTAGACTTCGAAGCCCGCTCTAAAAGCCGGAACAACTAACGCCCGAATCACATTCAACCCCCTCGAGGTCGAACCGTGGGGACGCCTGCTAGGACTGTCTATCGATTTGGCCCGTTCGAAGCGGACACTTCGTCCGGCGAATTGCTGAAACAAGGCAAGCGCGTTCGACTCCAGGAGCAGCCGTTTCGACTGCTCATCATCCTGATTGAACATGCCGGCGAAGTGGTCTCAAAAGCAGAGATCCAAAAGCAGATCTGGGACGAAAACACCTTTGTGGACTTCGACAGCAGCCTCAGGGTTGCGGTCGCCAAATTGCGAGAGGCCCTAGGCGACGACGCCGGAAACCCCCATTACATCGAGTCCATTCCCAAGTGCGGGTACAGGTTCCTAGGTCAGGTTGCACTTCCCCTCAATCCGCTCGATCGCGAATCGGCAGCACAGCCCCCGCTAGTGGCCATTGCACCTGCAAGCAGAACAACGACATCATCCCGATGGGTTCTCGCTGGCGGGCTGGTGCTGCTCGTCGCAGCCGCTGTCGCCGCAGACATCTTCGTATTGAAATCGAAGAGGGTACTCACCGAACGGGACATGGTCGTGCTTGCCGACTTTGATAACAAGACCGGGGACACGGTCTTCGACGGCACGCTGCGTCAGGGCTTGGCGGTGCAGTTGGAACAGTCGCCATTCTTGAGCCTTGTCCCAGACGATCGCATTCAGCAGATCGTTCAGATGATGGGTAGACCGGCAGAAACTCGACTCACGCCCTCCATCGCCCGCGAAATCTGCGAGCGAACCGGCAGCGCAGCGGCGTTGAATGGCTCCATTGCGCAGATCGGCTCGCAATATCTGCTGACATTGAAAGCTGTCAATTGTCTCAATGGGGAATCTCTGGCGAGCGCAGAAGCGCAGGCCAGCGACAAAAACCACGTACTTGAAGCCTTGGGAAAAACAGCCTCCGAGATTCGCAAAAAGCTCGGTGAGTCTCTCAGCACCATACAAAAGCTTGACACCCCTATCGAACAGGCCACCACTCCATCGCTTGAGGCCTTCAAGGCCTTCACCGATGGCCAGAAGGTCTTGGCTCAATCAGGAGATGCTGCCGCGATTCCGTTCTTCAAGCATGCCGTCGAACTTGACCGCGACTTTGCACTCGCGTACGCCTACCTGGGCATCATGCACACGACCATTGGGGAGCCCGGCATTGGAGCCGCATACACTCGAAAGGCATTTGGACTTAGACAACGAACCAGTGAGCCGGAGAACTATTTCATCTCAGCCACCTATTTCAAAGAGGTCACGGGAAACCTCAAGTCCGCTGAACAAACCTGCGCCCTCTGGGGTTACGCCTATCCGCGCTCCGAGAAGCCACATGCCTATTTGTCAGGAGCAATCTTTCCGCAGCTTGGTCAGTACGAGAAGGCGATCGAAGAGGGCAACGCGGCAGTCCGCCTGAACCCCGACTCTCCAATCCCATACGCATTTCTTACGTTTGGCTATATTGGGTCGAATCGCTTCGACGACGCTAAGGCTGTCTACCGGCAGGCTCTCGAACGTAAATTGGATAGCCCATTCTTCCACGAGGGACTGTACCAAATTGCTTTCGTGCAGAACGATGCTGCGGAGATGGCGCGTCAGGTGGCTTGGTCTGAAAGTAATCCGGGGGCGGGGGACACGTTGCTGATGCTTAAAGCCGAAACGGCGGGCTACACTGGTCGCCTTCAGCAAGCCCGCGAGATGTCTCAACAGGCCTCGGATTCTGCTGAGCGAGCCGGAGAAAGCGAAGCTGCTGCCGGTTACATCGCACAGTCTGCATTGCGCGAAGCATTATTTGGCAATGCGGCCCAAGCCCGAACGCGCGCCAGGATGGCAATCAAGCGCTCGTCAGGGCGCGACGTGCAGTATGGCGCCGCGCTGACATTGGCATTTGCAGGAGAAGACGCACAGGTGCGTTCCATTGTCGACGACCTGTCAAGGCGGTTCCCCGAAGACACGATCGTCCAGCACAACTACCTGCCGACACTCCGAGGCATACTTGCTCTGAATCAGGGAAAGACAGCCGACGCTGTCGATCGGCTGGTAGCGGCTAGGCCCTACGAGCTGGGAGGGACGACAGGCAGCAGCTACGGGTGGAACGCGCTCTACCCCGCCTTCGTGCGAGGTCAAGCCTACCTAAGAGCTCGCAAGGGCGTAGAAGCAGCCGCGGAATTCCAGAAGATCCTTGACCATCGGGGAGTTGTCGTCAACGAGCCCATCGGAGCGCTCGCGCACCTTGGCCTTGCTCGCGCGTATGCATTGCAGGGTGAGAAAACAAAAGTCCTTGTCGCCTACCAGGACCTTCTGGCGCTTTGGAAAGCAGCCGATCCAGACATACCCATCATTCGCCAAGCACAGACGGAATACGAAAGACTACGTTGAATTCTGTCCCGAGAAATCGGCAGGTGTCCAGGAATGGAGGGAGCGCCGGTCTTTAACTGTTGCTATCAGGCCTTGGCGCAAATCGAGGGTTCTGGAGAACAGGCACCCAAACCGGTCATTGACCGGCTCCTCGAGATTCTGCTTGCATCCCAGGTAACGCTCGGTCGTCAGAACCGAAGCGTGGCCGAGAAGAAACTGAATCTGCTCCAGCTCGCCTCCGTTGACGTGACATAGCTTTGCACATGTCCTCCGGAGGTCGTGCGGCGCCAGATGATCAAGCTCCATCCGCTGGGCACAGTTTCGGACCACATCCCAGACCACATTTTCGGAGACTCCTTTGCCCCATGCGGTTCCGTGCCGGCTAACTGCCCTGAAAATTCGGCCGTCCGGCGCATTCTCCGCTGCCATCCATTGCACAAATCGAGAAACGTTCCTGGATGTGATCCACCGAGGAGCCCGTAATCACAATTTGTCCAAAGCCGTGGACTCCCGGCAGTGGATTACATCGGATGTATGATCATGGTGCGAATGCGTGAGCCGACAAACACCGTCGCTGTAAGCGCAGCCCAAACAGTCTCACGGATTGGGCACGGGATGCAGGCGGAAGATGGCGAATCGTATTCAACAGTACCTGGATGCAGTCGCGCAATTGCACGCCGGTCGTGTGATTTCTCTCGTGAGCGTGATTCTCTTCGGTAGTGCAGCGAGCGGTGCCATCTCGGAGTCATCCGACGTCGATCTCATTATCGTGATCCCCGACGAAACATCCCAAGAGGATAGGTGCTTCCTTCGCGATGTGGTGACAGATCTCGAAATCACGCACGGTCTTCGATTGCCCGAAAGCCGGCCCAAAAACCCGCTGGAGATGTTCGCTGAGCACGCCGGGGGCACGCGCACTCCTGCTTTTTCTGCACCCGAGACGACCTTATTTCAGGAGACGTAGCGCGGGTCTTCGGCCTGCGGGCAGCCGAAGAAATGTTCCTTGAACGCATGTGATGGGCCCGGCTAAAACTGAGCCAAAATGAGAGTTAGAAAAATCGGCAAAAATCTAAAGGATTAGGAAGAGGAGATTTTGTCGATGAAGAAGAAGTTTTCCGTGGAGCAGATTGTGTCGGTTCTGAAGCAGTCTGAGGTGGGAGTGCCAGTGGCGGAGTTGATCCGCAAGGTAGGGATCAGCGAGCAGACGTTTTATCGTTGGAAGGCGAAGTATGCTGGCCTAGAGGTAGATCAGGTCCGCCAGATGAAGCAGCTGCGCGACGAGAACACACGGCTCAAGCAACTGGTCGCGGAGCTGACGCTGGACAAGACGATGTTGCAGGATGTGCTCAGAAAAAAGTTTTAAAGCCTTCACGGCGCCGCCCGTTGGTGAAGCATCTGGAGCAGAGCTACCGGGTAAGCGAACGACACGCATGCTGCGTACTGGAGTTGGCGCGAGCGACGCATCGCTACGAAGGCCGTCAGGAGCAGTGGATCGAGTTACGCATGCGGATCCGGGAGATCGCACAGACGAGAGTGCGCTACGGGTACCGCAGGATTCGCGTGCTGTTGAACCGTGGGGGCTGGAAGGTCGGCAAGGATCTTGTCTATCGACTGTACAAGGAAGAAGGGCTGGGACTGCGCAAGCGTCCACCAGGAAGGCGGCGCGCGGTTGTGCATCGGCAGGAGCGCTTCCGTCCGAGTGGTCCCAACCAGGTTTGGGCGCTGGACTTCGTCTCCGATCAACTCTGGGATGGGAGACGCTTCCGTTCGCTGACCATCGTGGATATTACACACGGGAAAGCCTGGCCATCGAAGTCGGCCAAAGCCTGAAAGGAGAGGATGTAGTGCGGGTGTTGAGCAGGCTGAAGGAACAGCGTGGTGTGCCGAAGGTGCTGTTCTGCGACAACGGCAGCGAGTTCACCGGGCACATGATGGATATGTGGGCCTATCGGAACGGCGTGAAGATCGACTTCTCCCGCCCGGGCAAGCCTACGGACAATGCGTATGTCGAAAGCTTCAACGGCAGCTTCCGTGACGAATGTCTGGATACTAATTGGTTCCAGTCACTGCCCGAAGCCAGGCAGGCTATTGAAGCTTGGCGGCGGGAATACAATGAGAGTCGTCCTCACAGGGCGCTAGCCAACAGGACGCCAACAGAGTTCGCCAGCCAGATCGCGGTTAACTGCGATCTGGCTGAAACAAAAACAAGCCGATCTCTAACCATCTAACTGGTACAGAAAAACCGGGCCCTTCATAACTGCGCTACACTAACTATCCAACCGGCACAAAAGAATCGGGCAGTCCAGCTTCGCGAGGCCGAAGTCGAGAATCTTCACGTGCCCATCTTTAGTGACGAACAGGTTCTCCGGCTTGAGGTCACGATGAACAATGCCTTTCTCATGTGCCGCCGCCAACCCATGCGCGATCTGTACGCCGTAATCGATCACCTTGCGAACTGGCAACGGGCCACGCCGCAGCAGTTGGCGCAGCGTGCTTCCGTCCAATAGTTCGGACACAAGATAGGACGAGCCCTCAAATTGTCCGAACCGATGGACGGCAAGGATGTTGGGATGGTTGAGAGCCGCTGCTGCCTGCGCCTCCTGCTCGAAGCGCACCAGCCGCTCAGGATTGCGCGACACGAAGGACGGGAGAACCTTAATTGCGACTTCGCGTTTCAGCGCAGAATCGCGGGCACGGTAGACCTCGCCCATCCCACCTGCACCGAGCAAGGCGAGAATTTCATAGCCGTCGAGTTTCGTGCCTGCGGCCAACGGCATGGTCATGCGGATTATAGCGCTTGATTGCTGCGGGTTGAGGTTCTGCAGGTTCTTATCTGTTTTCCAGCGTCAGGGCGTAGACGTCTGTGGTCGATGCGTCGCGGAGCATCAGGGGTGCGTCGGTGGGATCCAGCCCAAACCAGAAGCCTCCACCGGTCGTTCCCGTAAAGCGAAATCCCACCGGGGCAACTAGCTTTGCCTCCCCACCCGTAATGGCAATGCGAAGAATAGCGTGATCGCTCGCATACCTGAAGAAGTAAATAGAGCGGCCATCGCTCGACCACAGGGGATAGGCAAAAAGGCCCTTATACAGAATTGACCAATGCTGGGTTCGTGTATCGAAGATATAGAGCGTAGAGATGTCCAGCGATTGGGCCGTGATGGATTGGCCGTCGGGGGACCAGCCGGGCGCGAACTTACCGTCCGAACCCGGAAGAGCACTGATCTGACGACTGGCGAGGTCGAGGATACGTATGTGGCTCTCGCGACTCCCAGGCTCGCCGGTGGCAAAGATAATCTTGTGCCCGTCCGGAGACCAGTCTGGATCTGTCTCCGGCTCGCTGTCCTCGGGAACAAGCCGCTGTGGACTGCCACCCGTGGATGGAACGATCCATACATGGGGACCTTGCGGAGACGACGCCTCGAACACGATCTGGGTGCCGTCTGGTGACCACGCGGGGCCTGATGGCTGCAAAGGCGGACTGGTCAGTTGAACACGGTCGCTTCCATCCCGGTTTGCTCTCCACAGAATTCCATCCGGGTAAGTGATATATGCCAAGAATTGGCCGTCTTTGGAGAAGGCCACCATCTCGGCGGAAGTGCCGCCGAGAAAGGGCTGGAACTGATTGGACTTCGGGTCGAGACGAACCAATTCGCCCATGTGTGTGGAACCAGAGGCGAAGATTTTCTTTCCGTCCCTGCTGAAGACGGGCGGGGTCCATTCGATTGGACCAGAGGTCAGTTGAATGGGCTCTTTGGCAGTCCGGTGAAAAACGCCGTGCCGCTCATCGAGTGCGTAGATTTGGGATCCGGGTCCGGGGGGCCCGGCGATAAACAAGAAAAATCTTCCGTCAGGTGACCAGCGGCCGCAACACTTGTGCTCTGAGGGATGCCAACCCGGGAGCAACTGATGAAGGTTGGAACCGCTGGACGTTATCTCCCAAAGGGATCCAAGGTTGTCCTTGGAGAATCGAATGGTGCTACCGTCAGGGGACCAACTAAGCGGGTATGCAGCACCTCCCACTGAAGTAAGCTTGTGGGCGTCAGTGCCGTCGCTGTTGATGATGTTCATGTCGCCGTTGGGCGTGGAGTATGCCACAAGTTTCCCGTCCGGAGACCAGGCCCCGCTGCCTATCGCGGCATCCACCAGATAGCGATGTGCCCCTCCCACGACCTGAACCGTATAGAGCGGTTGCGAGAACGTTCCCCTCAAGGACTGAACGAGCAAGCTTGAGCCGTCAGGCGAGACGTCGACCAGCAACGGATTCGGCACACCGATTGAGGGAATCGTCTCGATCTCGCCGCCGGAGACAGCAACCTGGTCAATAGAAAACCTAACCAGGTGTGTCAGGTAAAGCCTGCTACCGTCGGTTCCGAAGACAAATCCCGCATGGCCGTTGTGGGTGAGCTGCGTATATTCCGAGATTCGCAGCGGCGGGCCATTGTTCCGGTTTGCGAGTTCGAAGCACACCACTGTCGCCAGCAGGATTACCACGATTAGGGCAATCGACCACCCGAGCGCTCTTTTCGGCGAGCGACGAGACGGTACCTGCGCGGCGACCGCCGGCGAAGCGCCGGAATCCGACAGCGCATCAAGCGCGAAGGCCAAATCGGACGCCGAGTGAAATCGCTGCTCGGGATTCTTCTCGAGGCAGCGATGCACGACTCGCTGCAGGGCTGGCGGAATGGTCGCTCCAGTTTGCGAAATCTCGGGCGGGTCGTCGTTGAGGATAGCGGTCATCGTCTCCGCCGATGTTGACCGCTGAAACGCTCTCTTGCCGGAAAGCATTTCGTAGAGGATCGCCCCGAAGGCGAAGGTATCGGTGCGTTGATCGACGACCCCACCGCGCACCTGCTCCGGGGACATATAGCCAGCCGTGCCCATCACCATGCCGACATCAGTCCTGAGTGTCACAGTAGACTCAGCGCCATCGGTACTTGGTTTTTGATGCGTTAGTTTTGCCAGCCCAGAGTCCAGAATCTTCAGGTGCCCGTCTTTGGTGACGAACAGGTTCTCCGGCTTGAGGTCGCGATGAACGATGCCTTTCTCGTGTGCCGCCGCTAATCCGTGCGCGATCTGAGTACCGCAGTCGATGGCTTTGCGAATCGGCAACGGGCCCCTCTGCAGCAGTTTCCGCAGGGTGCTGCCTTCCAACAGTTCGGACACAAGATAGGGTGAACCGTTGAATCTGCCAAACCGATGAACCGCGAGAATGTTGGGATGATTGAGAGCCGCTGTCGCCTGCGCCTCCTGCTCGAAACGCCAAAGCCGGCCTGGATCGCGCGAAACAAACGTTGGCAAGACTTTGATCGCCACTTCGCGCCTCAGCTCAGTATCGCGGGCGCGATAGACCTCGCCCATCCCACCTGCTCCCAGCAAGGCGAGAATTTCGTAGTTGTCGAGTTTCGTACCTGAAGCTAACGGCACCGGTGAGGCGCATTATA
>Ga0206998_1270_pt1 | contig 9353 bp, 9 predicted proteins | sample Alteio_BWMinCont_FD_153309 | JGI IMG/M metagenome (GOLD analysis project Ga0206998, IMG submission 153309) | Enriched cells from forest soil in Barre Woods Harvard Forest LTER site, Petersham, Massachusetts, United States -... | ecosystem: Environmental > Terrestrial > Soil > Temperate forest >... | reverse complement strand
GAAGCGCCTCGTATTGAGACCGGCGATCGTTCCAGACGCATACCCTCCCAGGCCATTCGTCACAATCCACTCGCGGTCGAGTTCGGCAGAAGTTTGATCGACTCTGATATGGCGGACAAGTTGTGGCGTGCGAAAGATATCCATTTTTCTCCTCAAAGATTTGCTGGGCGACCGGCTGGCGACCTCCCGAGCGCAATTCGTTTAGTTGGCCGCTGACCCCGTAAGGCCAGACTTCGGAGATTCGGGACTAAATGGCGCGCTGGTTTTGACAGGTGCGAGGAGTTGGGTGCTTTCTCCGGTGACGTGCCACGGTCCGAAACGATCCGGAGCATACGACCCACAACCTCCGTATTTTGGCCACTCGCTGGACCATTGAACCCGCCATTCGCAGCCAGCGGGCGGGGCGGTCAAAGGTTCTGGAAGGTGTGGCAAGTCGAGGCCGACGCCAAGATTGACAAGTAGGAGACGATCTTCGCGACTGGAAGTGAGATATCGGAGCACGAAGCAGTTTTGCCCGAGTACGGCCCCGTCGACACGACAGTCTTTGCGGCTCAGTACGGAATCAGTGCGGCGCAAAGCAAGCAGATCTGTGTGAAGCTGCACGATCTCAAGATGCCGTTCCTGCTCGGTCGGATCGAGCACCGATTTTCGGAAAGTTTCAGGATCTTCGGGATTTGCAATGCAGTTCTTCATTTCAGGTGTGTCCTGAGTTGCAAACTGGAGCATGAAACTCCCGCGCCCACGGGTGACTGCAGCCGCAAGTTCGCCGGTATGGTCGGCAAAGTAATGAAAAGGAGTCTGGGCACCGTACTCCTGGCCCTGAAAAAACATTGGCGTGCCAGGACCAAGCAGCCACAGCGCCGTCATAGCTCGATAGCGCGAAGGGCTGGAAAGAAGCCGTACTCGTTGTGACCTCCCGAAGTTGGCTATCTGATCGTGATTTTCGAGGAACGTGATAAAGGCTTTGGCATCGCAATCGAGACTAGATGTGCCACGTGGGTGCTGCTGCCAAGCATAGTATTGCCCCTGATATAGATATCCGTATTTGGCAGCGGAGATAAATTCCTGAGGATGCCCGAGATGGTCACTGAAATAAGCCTCTCGACGACCAGTGACCGCGACAACGGCGCTGTGATGAAAGTCATCGTTCCACACACCGTCAAGGCCATAGCCGTTCTGATCTACGCTGCAGATTAGGCACGAATCCTGTGGCTCGTTTTCAGCAAGGACAATGGTCTTGCGTCCGTTTGCCGATGCACGCACGCAGTGGCCAATCTCTGCAATGATGTGGGTTCCGTGCGATCCCGTGTCGTGAATCGACTGTGTCGCGTCGAGACGGAGGCCGTCAAAGTGATATTCGGCGATCCAATGAGCGACATTGGCCAAAAAAAAGTCGCGCACCGGTTTGCTGTTCTCTCCATCAAAGTTGATGGCGTTTCCCCAGTCGGTGTTCTTGTCTGAGAAGTAATGATTGGAGTACTTGCCGAGATAATTGCCGTCCGGCCCGAGATGGTTATAGACCACATCGAGGATGACGCCGAGTCCCCGCTGATGAGCGGCGTCTATCATTCGACGGAGGTCGTCGGGGTGACCGTAACGGTGAAAGGGAGCGAACAAATCGACGCCATCATAGCCCCAGCCCACGTTGCCGGGAAACTCAGCCAACGGCATACATTCCAAAAGTGTGATCCCAAGATCTCGCAGGCGTGGAAATTCACGAAGCGCTGAAAGAAAAGTGCCTTGGGGTGTGAGGGTGCCGATATGCAGCTCGTAAAGCACCTGCCCTTCGATGGAGACTCCAGGCCAGTGCGTTTCAGCTTCACTCCACACATATGAACCTGAATCGATGATTTGCGACGGTCCGTGGGGTCCTTCGGGCTGGTAACGTGAGGCAGGATCGGGGAATGCCTCACCGCCATCGAGGCTGAATCTATAACGGCTGTCAACACACGCCTCTTTAAGAAGACCGGAGAAATAGCCGTCTTCTTCTTCTGCAAGCGGATACCGAAGATGGTTCCCTTCGAGCACAACCTCAACTTTGTGGGCGACCGGCGCCCAAATACGAAAGTGTGTGCCCTGAGCACGTGGGATGGCTCCTATCGAAAGATGCTTTCCAGCAGGACACCCACCATCCAACTCCGGCATGTCCGGCTCACCTCGTGAATGAATAAGATGCGTTCAGACGAATGATTCAGATATGGAGATGTTAGTTCACGCAAAATTCCTTATTTCGAAGACAACCCGGCAAAGTCGATTGAAGGCCCGATTAACGGGCTTTTTCCCGAGATGTCTTGTGTTCTCCCTAATCGCTTCGCGAAATACGGCATTTGCGCGTCCGATGGCCGCGGGGGGTGGTTGGGATTCTCACGATCATCTTGAGTTTGACGCGCTGCCTGCGCTTTGCCGTCGCTCAATTTGCCATAAGGTAACCGTCATATCAGCGATCAGCGTTGTGATAGCCGCCCTTACAGGCCGGGGTTCCTTTTTCACCGGGAACGTAATTGGCATGGTAGCTCGACAGCCCAGGTAGCACAACAATTGGTGGCAAAATGGGAGCTTGAGCTGAGGCGGGCCCGGCTGCTAGTTGAAAGTAATGAGCAAATTAGCCACGTCTGTAAGGCCACTGATGATCTGCGCACAAATGCTAGTAGTGTTGTCTCATCTGAGAGCGAGGGGTTCTTCAGTAACCTCACATCCATTCAGCAGAACAGCACTGGAAAGACCTAAAGGGAAAGGCCCAAGCGAGTGCGCTTGAGCCCTTCTGTCTGCTTGGCGAAAGGGTGTCTGCTATTTGCTGCTATCGCGCGCAGCCTTCACATAATCGTGCGACGTTTGGATATGGGCATATTGTGTTGAGAGGAGCTGGTGTACCGGCAGCGGCAGTTCCTTCTCCAGTGCATCCTTATATGCTTTCTTCGCCGCGTCCTCGCCTTGCTCTGCAGTTTCCAGAAGTGTGTGATCGCTGCCGCCAAGATGGGCCTTGAGATCGCCCCAGGTACGGTGTACAGTACCGCTCACGGTGCCGCTCTCCTTAACGTCATGAACGCCACCCTGGTGAAGCAGGTTTTCAAGCGCGCCGCGGAACGAGGCACGCTTCAGCGACTCCGCCATGAAATAGCTCTTGAGCGTCGGGTCCTTCAGGTGCTCTCCGATCTTCTGAAAGCCCTCCTGGCCGTCAATCAGGCTTTGGATTACGTCGCGAAGCGTCTCTTCCACTTCCTTATTTGTTAATTTTGTTTCCTTAGTTTCCGTTGACATCAGATTCCTTCCGATTCGGGGTAAGCGAGCTCTGTGAGGACAAATGAGCAGGGTCCCGTGACTGCCATTGCAATTCTCCTTCGCCACCAGCAAGCCAGAGAAATGTGCAAAAACCCAGCGCCCCGCTCTATGGTTGAACGCGCTATCCTCGCCGGGCGAATCAGGCGCGCTCACCTCTAATAGAGGTGGCATGCTTGGCAATAGTTGCCTTCAACGAATTTCTTGCCTTCAAACGTGTTTCGCTCCGGCGTCGTCGGAACAGACCTCGTCCAGATGAGCTATATCAACAAAGTCCGAGCGCCCGCTTTGTTTCGCTAAGCTAAGCCAGGGTGTGATTATTAGCCCAAGCCCGCCGCAGTTTTTCAGCAGCTACATCAGCCCGTATGACAGCGCGTGCAGCGGCGTTGCCTCGGCATACGAGTGCCCACGCTGCGGCACCCGCAATGACACCTAAGACCCAGGGACGATTCATTGTGCAACAGTCCTCATGTTGATTAATGCAAGCAAGCATGTGGGATGCAGAAATGAAGGTCTGCGGTGAAGCATCCTGGCTGCGATAGACTTCTCCCATGCACACCCACGAAATCATTGCCGAACTTGACGCGGAAATTGCCCGTCTGCAACAAGCCAAAGAACTTTTGACTGTGAAACGTGGTCCGGGACGCCGGTCGGGAAGTTCAGCCCCTACCGCAAAGCGTATCCTCTCTCCCGCAGCACGCGCGCGCATTGCCACTGCACAGAAAGCGCGTTGGGCGAAGGTTCGGAAGGCCGCGAAATAACCGGATCTTCTTGAATAGCAGCAACGAATCCCGACCCTGGACCGCCCGCGATGAGGAGAACCTCCTGTTCGAGATCGCTGAGGACAATCGCCTGCGCGCCATCGGCATAGACCCCGATGCACCACAGCACGTCATCGTGCTCGAGTTGGATAAACGGAGTGAGGCTATTAGAGAAAAGCGCCGCCAATGGCGTGAGGGCATATAGCCACCGTATTCCCCAGTTTTTGGACGATGAAAAGTTGCACAGTCGGGAAGAGGGCTCAACCTTTAGTCGTAATGGTTGCGGCGCATCCCGGTAACAAGACCTCGCATCAGACATGCAGAGCCTGAACGCGAAGATCTGGCGGCATACCACCCTCAGGACCGCCATGGAAGTCGTAGTCTTACGGTCCCCGTCAATTGGGAAGGCACGATGAACACGCCACACAGGGATTCCTGAAATCCACATAAATGCAAACCGGTGCCCCACATGAAGTGGGCGCATAAGGAGTTTTGTCATGAAAGCTCTCGTTTATTACGGCCCCAAGAAAGTTTCGTTGATACCGTTGACGACCCGAGAATCGAAAAGCTGACAGATGTCATCGTCAAGCTCACGACCACCAATATTTGTGGCTCAGATCTACATATGTACGAGGGGCGCACTGATGTTGAAAAAGGCAAGATTTTGGGGCATGAAAATCTCGGTGAGGTTGTCGAGGTCGGCAAGGCGGTCGATACCGTCAAGAAGGGCGATAGGGTTGTGCTACCCTTCAACATTGGCTGCGGTTTCTGTGCCAATTGTGAACGCGGCCTGACCGGGTTTTGTCTCACCTGCGCCGATTCGTCTGTTATGCCCGGCATGGCCGGTGCCGCTTACGGCTTTGCCGGCATGGGCCCCTATCAAGGCGGACAAGCGCAATATCTGCGTGTTCCTTATGCCGACTTCAACTGCCTCCAGCTTCCCGAAGACGCAAAGGCCAAAGAAAAAGACTACGTAATGCTCTCCGACATCTTCCCCACGGGATGGCATTCGACTCGACTGGCAAACCTCAAGCCGGGCGAATCCATCGTTATCTACGGAGCCGGGCCGGTCGGCCTCATGGCTGCAATGTCCGCCCGCATCCAGGGTGCCAGCCAGATCTTCGTAGTGGATGGCAAGACGGATCGCCTCGCGCTGGCCGAGGAGATCGGTGCCACCCCCATCGACACCATGAATGGCGAAATTGGCGGTCAGATCCGCGAGCTGACGAACGGGATGGGCGCTGATTGCGGTTCAGAGTGCATTGGCTATCAATGCCACAATGCTAAAGGTAAGGAAATCCCCAACCTCGTCATGAACTCGCTCGTCGATGCGGTCAAAACCACTGGCCATATCGGCGTGATCGGGGTTTTTGTCCCTCAGGACCCTGGCGCTGCGGACGCGCATGCAAAGAAGGGCCAAATCGCCTTCGACTTCGGCAAGTTCTGGTTTAAAGGGCAAAAGATGGGCACCGGGCAGGCCAATGTCAAAGCTTACAATCGCAATCTTCGTGACCTCATTCATCACGGCAAAGCAAATCCGTCTATGATCATCTCCCACGAACTACCGCTTGAAGAAGCTCCCAGTGCCTATAAACACTTCGATAACCGAGACGAAGGCTGGACGAAAGTCATTCTTCATCGGAACGCCGCATAACGAGACGGGCCCAGCCGTCGGATCGGCGGGGGCTGCCATTTCCTCAGAGGTATCTACCATGTCCGAGTCCCTTGCCACTTACCTAGCCGACCACCTCAGCGGTGCGCAGATCGCCATTGAGCTACTCGAGGCTATGCGTGATCAGCATGATGATCCCAGTTTTCGGGAATTCGCCACCGCGTTGCTGCCGGAGATTCAAGCTGACGATGAGACGTTACATTCCATTGCAGAGAAAATTGGCTCTCATCCCAGCGCAATTAAACAAGCTGGCGGCTGGCTTCTTGAAAAGGCCACGCGTTTAAAGCTAGGGCACACCGGCTCAACGGATTTCGCAATGTTTGAGTCGCTGGAGCTTCTTGCGGTCGGTATACAGGGGAAACTGTGCCTGTGGAAGGCCCTTCAGGCTGCCGCGCGGAACGATTCTCGCCTTGGCGAATACAACCTTGATCAGCTAATCAATCGTGCTAAGGAGCAATATGACAGGGTGGAGAATCGGAGGCTTGACCTCGCAGGAATCCTCCTATCGCCGCCAAATAAAAGTTAAGCCCCACATTTTCATCGACGCTGCCCCGAAGTATGGGCGTTCGCTACATTGCTCGCAGCGCGAGCACCCCGGGCGAGTGGGTTAATAAAGCGTTGCCGGCTATCTCCCCAAGCGTCACTTGGGAAGGGTCACGCCTTCGTAACGTCTCCACGGCAAGCAGGATGTCCACACTGGCACGTGATCTCAACCGATCCTTTTAAGGCTTCGCAGTGGGCGCTGCAGAATTTCTCTTTTTCCGGCGGAGTACAGGAACAAGCTGGGTTGCCACATTTCTTCGTATCGCTCATAGGTCTCCTATTTTGGTCTTCGTGCTTGCTTTTCAAAGTCGTACCAAAACGTAGGATGCCGTGACTGGCATTCGCGAGCGAAGTTTTGGATAGGAACCGAGCCAGACAGAGAAAGTGAGCCTGAATACCGGAACGCTGTTTCGGCTGGTTGTTATCAGCTCGGGTTTCACCTCTTGTGAATCCCAGATATCGCCGGAATCAAAACTCGGTCGGGGCAGAGGCACTCAGAAGACTCAATCCGGCGCGTGGAATCGTGCTATTCCCGTTCGCGACGGGGCGGATCTGGGCACAGTTGCCTTCTCGCAGTGCGCATCTGACGAGGTAAGTCGCCGTATGCGTCAGCGCCGGCCAGAACAGAGGACACTCGAATGAAAAACCCACCCATTGAGGTGCAGACACGGACCACGAACGACTGGTTTGGGAGATTTGCGGCATCTGCTTCAGGCTGGTTGGGATCAAGGTGGGCATTTGCTGGAGCGGGTCTGGTTATCATCGTTTGGGCCGTGCTCGGTCCGATCTTCCATTACTCCGACACGTGGCAACTCGTCATTAACACCGGCACGACGATCGTCACCTTCCTCATGGTTTTCTTGATAAAGAACACGCAGAATCGCGACGCCAGGGCGATCAATCTGAAGCTGAACGAGCTCATTCGCGCCATCGATAAGGCGCGTGATCAGATGATCGACATCGAGAATCTGAGCGATCTGGAGCTCGATGAACTTCAGGCGAAGTACGAGAAGATCAAGGCAGAATGCAATGAGCGTCAGGGCCGGAATCGTGCCGGCACGTTGCAGGACGTTAACGATTAAATGCGATTCTCACTTAAATGCGTTCAATGGTGAAATCCACTGGGGACGTATAAGCGGCTATTCGGACATTTGCTCCCGCTAGGCCGACTTGCGTTAACCGGCAACTATTTTGAATCTGGCCCAGCTGTTCCGCGCCTCCGCGGGCGTTTGCGAGCGCGTGGCTCCGCGTCTACGTGTCAGTCCGGATCTTGCGACTTCCTATGTTTGCTCCAAGAGTTCTCGCGTTTTGGGGAAGCACAAATTTCACGCCATAACGGTCTAAGTTTGAAACGCCCCAGGGATTTGACCCCGTCCCCCCTCGGTCGCCTGGCTGTGACAGGCCCTGCATTTATCGGCCGAAGCCACCCTCCTCGAGCGCGGCGGTCTATGGCGCGAGGCCTCCAGAGATTTGAGGGGGTTGTCTCCAGCGCCGGATCAGCATACTCAGTCAGCATTCCATTTGCTCCGATTTGAACGCGACGTTTGATCATTGCCAACCGCTCCGATGCGGAAATATGTCACGCGTGACCATGTGAGACCAGTTTTAGCGATGGGCCCAAAGAAACCAACGCCATCAGGGAAACCCGAAACAGATACTTGAACCAGTGCTCAATCAATAAAACCCACAAAAGAACAACGGTTAGCTACTTGCCTCCTTAAATCTCCTCGCCAACTCGCGCCATTTGATCCGGCAGACGCAATCCGCCACGTAGCGCTGTTCTCTTGAACGGTGATCCCACGGCGTTCCATCGCGGTTCAATATGACGGACCCCTCATCACATGTTCCACAGGAAACGTAAGGATTCTCTTTCAAAAACTGTCGGTACTCGTTCGACACCATCTGCTGTAAGGCTTCAGCGAGCTGACTTGGATGGGGAAAGAATTTCTGGCCGGGAGTCACGAGCAGCTGTTGCAGGACATTCTTCACCCCGCACAGTCCATAGCGGATCGCGAGAATCTCGTATCCCCTTAGAAGAATCTCCTGTGATTCTCCTAATTCCTGATGCGGGTATGCCGCCGCCATCTGCGTCACCAGCTCTACTAAGATCGAATATTCCGCGTCGCTCAGCCGCTCTTCGGATGGCTTCTTGGTTAGCGCGGACTCTGTCATTTGCGCCACTTCTACGAGTTTCTCCATTGGCATTGCTCCTTTGGCTGTCCTGAGCTCGCGAGAGCCAGAAGTGAATGAATTTCAAGATTCCGCGCTTTGTCTTGCGCTTGGTTGGGTTGGCTGATAACCAGCCCTTCATATTTCTCAACTGCTGAGGCACGTCTACTGCGGGATAAAGTTCATTCCATTGATCGATCTGCACTTCTGAGATAGGAAACTCCGTGCCGTCATTCAGCGGCAGAGTGATGAAGACTGGGGCGTGAACCGCGCAAGCGGTGAGCGCAATCGTTGTTCTCTTGTCCTGATCCTGATCCTGATCCTGTTCCTGCTCCTGCTCCTGATTTGCCGTAGCCTTCGATGAAGGCTTTCGGGAAGGGCGCGGCAAAGGCTTTTCGGAACCCTTCTTCATGGCGGTGAAAGCTTGCGCATAGGACGTGCCGAGCAGATTTAGAAATTCCTCGATGGCTTTGATCGCCTCAGACTTCAGCGCACATTCCGGTATTAGGTCCAGTTCTGCTGCCCAAGAGGTGACAACGTTTGGAGAGGCCGGTTTATTGTGCTTAATCGCGTTCGGAAGCCAAACGACTCGGTTCTCGAAGTCGGCCTTCGCCATACCTTGATCCAGGACTTCTTGAAAGGCATGATTAAAAGCTTCTGGAGGCCAACCTAGTTCTTCCGCCATCGCCGCCCTTCCTGCCCGGAAGAGACCAGGAACGGCCGTTGTGTGCGGCCCGGTTATCAGGTAGAACCAAAGGCCTTGGCCGCAAGGACGTATGGGCGACAATTTTCGGAATTTTTCATCACCGTAGGTCCTGACCTCGACCTTCCGATAACGGCTCATCTTTGAACTCTCCCGCGTGGGTGTGGTGCCTCAGCAAGAATCAATCTCGCCTGCGCGCGAACAGTTGACGTTCGATAGCGCAGGCTAG
>Ga0206998_1264_pt1 | contig 9369 bp, 7 predicted proteins | sample Alteio_BWMinCont_FD_153309 | JGI IMG/M metagenome (GOLD analysis project Ga0206998, IMG submission 153309) | Enriched cells from forest soil in Barre Woods Harvard Forest LTER site, Petersham, Massachusetts, United States -... | ecosystem: Environmental > Terrestrial > Soil > Temperate forest >... | reverse complement strand
GCTAAGGAGCCACGTCGCATGCTGAAGCTCAAAAAAATACATATTGTTGGCTTCAAGTCCTTCTGCGATCGAACAGAAGTGTCGCTGCCCGGGCAGGGAGTTGCTGTCATCGTGGGCCCGAATGGTTGCGGGAAGTCCAATATCCTAGACGCGGTCAGTTGGGTTCTGGGCGAACAGAGCGCCAAGACCCTTCGCGGCGGGAAGATGGAAGACGTCATTTTCGCGGGTACCCGCGAACGCAAGCAGCTGGGCATGGCCGAGGTCACTCTGACACTCATCGATCCAGATGCTTATGGCGACGGCCCCCTGCTCGCTGAGCCCGAAGTTGTTATTGAAAGCGATGCTGACTGGAATGAGGAAGACTTACGCGCACAACGAGCGGCAGAAGTCGAGGAGATTATCACCGAGTCTCAACCCGGCCAAGTGATCGAAGGTGAAGGTTCGGGAAAGTCCGAGCTGGCGCCAAATAAAGAAGAGGCCGCTCAGGAAGATCCTGCAAATGCAGTTGTGCTGAAGATTCGTCGTCGAAAGTTCCAGAAGACTCCTCAGCAGGGCGAGATCATCGTCACCCGCCGCCTTTTTCGGACCGGCGACAGTGAATATCTGCTCAATGGAAAGCTCTGCCGCCTCCGCGATATACAGGACATCTTCATGGGTACGGGCCTGGGCCCGGAGTCTTATGCCATTATCGGCCAGGAACGCATCGGACAGCTTCTCAGCTCCAAACCGCACGACCGGCGGGCCATCATTGAAGAAGCTGCAGGCATCACGCGCTTCAAAACAAAGAAGCGACTCGCCGAGCTCCGCCTGGAGCAATCGCGACAAAACCTCGCCCGGGTTAACGACATATTCGAAGAGGTGTCGCGGCAGATGGTTTCCCTCAAGCGACAGGCTGCGAAGGCCGAGCGCTACGCTGCTATTCGTGAGCAAATGCGTGCGCGGCTGCGCGTGGTCCTAGCTAGCAAAATCGCGCAAACAGACGCGGAGAACAGCGCAATCGCCGAGGAGATCGCCAGGCTCACTTCAGAAATCGATGAACATAGCGCCAAGATTGAAGTTCTGGACAATGAGCATTCTTCGGGTACGACCCGCGGTTATGAGCTAGACGCAGGCGCCAAGCAGGCCGATGCACGCGCCAGTCAGAGTGCGGTCGAGCTGGAGCGCTCTACGGCCCGGCAAAACGCGAATCAGGAACGCATCGCGGAACTCGAGGCCCGCGCGGCCGCCGGGTCAGCTGAACTCCAACGGGCAAAAGAGCAGCTCGCCACGCTAACGCAGGACCGGGATGCACAGCGCACTTTCCTTGAGAGTGCTGCGGCAGAAGTGGCCGCCTTTCGACAGCAGGCTGATCAGCGGCAGCGGCAAGCTCGTGAGGCGATCGCGGCAGTCAGTAGCGTTGAGCAGCGCGCCGAAGCAGCGCGGCTCCAGGCAATGCAGTTGATCTCGGAATCGCTTGCATCGCTCGAACGCGACTCCGAGAGATTGGCGAACGAAATCTCGGCGGCGAAGCGGGACTTGGAAGCACTAGGAGCAGAACGGGGCCAGCTCTCGATGAACTTCGAGTCGGTCACGGAAACCCTCAAGAGACTGGAAGCTGAAATCCTAGCTTTGCGCAACGACCTTACTGCCAAGCGTGCAGCGGAAGCAGACGCCAAAAGGCGCAGTGACCAGCTTCGGGCCGAACACGCAACCTTGAGCGGCCGCCACAATTCTTTAAGCGCACTCATTCGTGAACACAGTTATTCAACTGATACGGTCCGCAAACTCTTCCGGTCCAACTCGCTTGGGGGAGGCTTGGCGCCGGTGGGAACGCTGGCTGATTTCCTGGAGGTGCACGACCGTTACGAAAGCGTAGTTGATGAGTTTCTTCGAGACGAGCTCAACTACATCGTCGTCAAGAGCTGGGATGCAGCCAACGAAGGTATGCGCCTCCTCAAAACGGACGTTGACGGGCGTGCCACATTCCTCGTTCATCCAGAGGATGCGCAGGCCAAGTTCTCCTTTGCTGCGGGCAGCGCGGTCCCCAGCTACAACCAGCAGGACGGCGTCGTCAGGCTGAAGGATTGCATCCGCGTGCTCGATGGCTTTGGCAGCTCGCTCGAAGTCATCCTTCCAAAGCTGCGGGAGGGCTATGTCACCCCTGATTCCGAGACAGCACGCACCCTGGCGCTTGAGAATCCTCATGCGTTCTTTCTCGCGCCTTCCGGCGAATGCTTTCACAATGTAACGGTGACCGGCGGTAAGCCTCGCGCCGAAGGGCCGTTAGCCTTAAAGCGGGAATTGCGCGAAATCCAGCAGAAGCTTGAAGCGGTAGAGAGCGAGCTCGGCCGCTCCGAAATCACGGTGGCCGAACTTGGCAAGAACCTCGCCGAGCTTACCCGCCAGCTAGACCTCAAGAGCGAAGAGCGGCGCAACGCTGAACGAGAGAGCGCGAATCACTCCGCAGCTCTGCGACAGATGGAGTCCGAAGTTCAGCGTCTCGAACGGCGTTTGCAGGACTGGACCCTCCAGAATGAACGAAGCAAGGACGCCCGCGCCGCCAAACAGGCGTTCATCGAGCAGAGGCGTGAGGAAGAACAATCTCTGACCGCAAAGCAGGTTGCTGTAGAAGCGACTCTGAGTGAATTGCACCGATCCGTCGAAGAGCTACGTCTAGCTCGGGAGGAAGCGCAGCAACAAGCTGCGCAGGTTTCCGCCGAACTGGCGGGGCTTGAAGAACGCCGGCGCGGCGCGCAATCGGCTTTCGAACGGGTGGACCGCATGTTCGTCGACCTGATGCAGCGAGTCAATCACAACGAGCACCAGTTGGCGGCGGCCAGTGCGGAGCAGCGGCAGCGCTTGCAGGAGAATGAACAACTCTCTGTAAGTCTGCAGCGATTTCTTGAGAGTCGTGATCAGGCCCTTTCCGAGGCTGCTCGTCTGAGCGCGGAGGCGACAGAACTGCGATCCGCTCTCACAGAAATCGATCGGCAGGTCAAAGCGCTTCGCTCTAAAACCGATGGACTTCGCGAAACCAGAAGCGAACGAACTGCTCGTGCGGCCAGGCTCTCGGCTGACATCGCACATCTAGAGGAGACGTGCTTGAACGATCTCGGTGTCGAGGCTGCGGTGCTTCGCACTGATGCGGATCTGACGCGCATCGATGGTGAAGCATTGGCGGCAGAGGATCAATCCTGCAGCGAGCTGAAGCAAAAACTGGAATCGATGGGGCCTGTCAATATGATGGCGCTCGAAGAATACAAGGAGACCGAGCAAAGGCACGAGTTCCTCAATACTCAACGGACCGACTTACTCGACTCGATCGAGAACACTCAAGCGACCATCAAGGAAATCGACCAAATTTCCCGCGCGAAGTTCAGCGAAGCCTTTGTGCGCATCAATGAGAACTTCAGTACTACATTTGCTCGACTTTTTGGGGGTGGGCAGGCATTTATGCGCCTCACAGACGAAGAAAATGCGATAGACAGCGGTATAGATATCATTTCACAGCCGCCCGGAAAGAAATTGCAGAACGTGCTGCTGCTCTCTGGCGGCGAAAAGGCTCTTACTGCACTCTCGCTTCTCGTCGGCATTTTTCAGTACCAGCCGAGTCCCTTCTGCGTACTCGACGAGGTCGACGCGCCGCTAGATGAAACGAATGTGGGCCGACTGGCCGATATGCTGCGGAGCATGTCGAGCGATACTCAATTCGTAATGGTCACGCACTCCAAGCGTATGATGACTGCCGCCGATCTCATTTATGGGGTAACGATGCAAGAGCCAGGAGTATCAAAGATCGTTAGCGTACGGCTTGGCGGCCAGGAACGAGGGATGGAACCGCGACGCGCCACCGCGTGAATTCACAACGCCCTGGGTCCTGAATTCTTGAGAAAGTCAAGGGTCACGTTAGTAACGATTTCGCTTGCTGCAAATTTTTCCATCGGCCAAGATTTGGTCTTGACAGCCTCAATCGCACGTGACAAGACGCAAAACAAACGCATCAATCGCGTATTTACGCCGCGTTGACAAAGCGGCTGGAGGACCTCAGAATCTGATTTCAGACTATCCAGGAAGGCCCTTCTTTGGCAGTAATTATCGAAACCGAGTTCAGTGATCTCACTCTGTATGCGCGCGGAAAGGTGCGCGACCTGTATTCGGTAGGTGAATCCCTCCTCCTGGTTGCAACTGACCGGATCTCAGCTTTTGACCATATCCTCGCCACAGGGATCCCGGGAAAAGGCAAAATTCTTACCCAGCTTTCGCTCTTCTGGTTCGACTTTCTCAGGGACATCGTTCCCAACCATCTCATCACCGCCGATGTACGTGAATACCCGGTTGAACTGAGACGGTACAAAGACGAACTCGACGGCCGATCGATGCTGGTGAAACGCGCACGGATGTTTCCTGTCGAGTGTGTAGTGCGTGGCTATCTTTCCGGCTCAGGATGGAAAGACTATCTTGCCACGGGCACGGTCTGCGGAATTCCTCTCGCAGCGGGATTGCAACAAGCCGATAAAGTGCCCGAGCCGATATTTACTCCGGCGACGAAGAGTCAGGACGGCGAGCACGACGTGAACATCTCTTACGACGAGATGGCCCTTCGGGTAGGCGCGCAAAGTGCTGAACGTCTCCGCAGTTTGAGTCTGGCTGTGTACAAGAAGGCATCAACTTACGCGGAACAGCGAGGCCTCATCCTTGCCGACACGAAATTTGAGTTTGGGATGCATGCGGAAGGCATCGTACTTGCCGACGAAGTACTCACACCCGATTCGTCACGATACTGGCCGATGGAAGCGTACCAGCCCGGGCATCAACAGCCTTCGTTCGACAAGCAATATGTACGCGACTACCTTGAAAGCATTCGCTGGAACAAGCAGGCGCCGGCACCGGCGTTACCAGATGATGTGGTGTTGCACACACAGCAGAAGTATCTCGAGGCCTTCCGCCTGCTCACCGGGAAGTCTCTTGTGATTTAGGCATTTGGATGGCAGTTATTGATTGGCTTATCCTCGTCGTCTTGCTCGTTTCCGTTCTGTCTGCAGCGAAGAACGGCTTCTTTCTGGAGGTGTTTTCACTCACCGGGGTCATCGCCGGCCTGCTGATCGCAAGCTGGAACTACCAGAAGCTGCTGCCATGGGTGAGTCGCTGGATTCATTCATGGCCGGCAGCGCAGGCGTTGTCGTTCCTTCTCATTGCTCTTGCCGTCATGATTCTGGCGGGACTTCTGGGGCGAGTAATTCGCTGGTCCGTTCACTCAATCGGGCTCGGATGGGCTGACCGGTTTATCGGTGCCATCTTCGGCTTTTTCAAAGGATGTGCCCTGGTGACATTGGCAGTTCTGGTAATTGCTGCCTTCCTGCCCCAGGCCACGTGGTTTCAACGATCGCGCCTGGCGCCGTACTTCCTCAGTGCGGCCCATCAGGCATCGGTTGTAACGCCTTACGAGTTGGGAGAACGAATACGCCAAGGCGTCGCCATAATACGGAATTCTCAGCCATTCTGGCTGAAGCCTTCCGCCGTTGCATGTCCGCAAGCTAGTTCCCCTTGGGCTCCTGTTGTTGACAGACAAAATCGACTCGGGTAAACCCGGGCGTAGGAAAGAGGTCTTTTGTGAAACGCGAACTGGATAACCTTGTGACTCAAATGCACGCCGGGGGAATTACCTACAATGAAGCGGTGCGCGAATTCAAGAGGCGCTTCCTCATGGAAGTGCTTGCCCATCACAGGGGTAACCAGTGTAAGGCCGCAAAAGAGCTCGGCATGCACCGCAACACGCTCAGCCGCACCATGGCAGAGCTCGAGCTCGATCCTTCGCAAATTCGCGTCAATCTCAAGCGTCCGCCCCGTAGTGAACGTCCTGTTCTTGAAGCAACCCGAGCGGCGCGCTAGGAGATCACCTCGCTGGGGCGTCCTTCCCTGCTTTAATCTAGGTGCAAGGACAATCTACAAGTGAATTCTCCGCCTTCTCAGTCCACCACCATTGCAGCTGCCCGGGAGAGCCGCGTCTTCATACGCGAAGGCTTCCGCTGGGGCGAGCAGGGTGCTTATCTTTTCGATATCGATGGCACCCTCTGCCGCAGCCGCGACCGGATCCACTTCGAGTCCTTTTACTCGAGCGTGCGGTCCGTCATGGGCCATGAGCTCACCCTCGATGGAGTGACGCTCAGCGGAAACACCGACCCCGGCATCCTGCGCGACGCCTTCAGGCTGGCGCAGCTGGAAGAGACGGACTGGCAGCCCCATCTCGAGAACGTGCTTGAAACCATGCGCCGCCAGGTGGCAGCGCGGAGATCCGAGATGAAGCTCGTCAAGATGCCGGGTGTTGACGAGGCGCTGGCTCACCTGCAGGGCAAAGGCGCTGCGCTGGGCGTAGCCACCGGCAACCTTGAATCCATCGGCTGGATCAAGATCGAGGTCCTCGGCTTGCGTCACTGGTTCACCTTCGGCGGCTTCAGCGACAACTACGACATCCGATCCGACATGATTGCCCACGCCATGCATCTGGCGCACTGTCACGCCGGGCCCGAGGCGACGGTGTGCGTGGTGGGGGACACGCCCTTTGATATCTCCGCGGCACGGGCTAATGGGCTGCCTACGATTGCTGTCGCCACCGGCAACTTCTCTTTCGACCAGCTCATGGAGCATGAGCCCGAAGTGTGCGCCACCACGCTTGAAGCTCTGCTCGCAACCGGCGGCCGCGACAATGGGGCATGAGTCTGCGTAACCATCACGTGGTTGTACTGGCGTCTGTGCTGGCCGCATGCCACTTCGGATTCGGGCAGATCACTGACTCAGGTGCCGAACCCAAGGCGGCGAAGGCAGATCAGGCCCCGGCGGAGAAGCCGCCCTCGGCACGACAGCAGAGCGAGGCGGAGAAGGCTTACCTCGCCGGCGCAAAGGCTCTCGACCGGGAAGACTTCGCGACGGCGGAGAAGGACTTCGATACGGCGGCCGAGCTCGTTCCACGTAACGAGCAGTATCTGGCTGCGCGCGAGATCGCGCGGCAGCATCATGTCACTGCACTGGTACAGGCTGCGGACAAGGCGAGGCTCATGGGAAATGCTGACGAGTCGAGCAGGGACCTGAGTCAGGCTTTTGCAATCGACCCGAAAAATCCCATGGTTCAGCAGCACATGGAGGAGATCGTCCAGGATGCAACTCCCGACCCGCCATCGGAGAACCAGGAAGACACCATTTCTGCCGGGGCGCCCATCGACCTTGCGCCAACACCGGGGCAGCACAGCTTTCATCTGCGCACGAATGCTACGGACCTGCTTCGCCAAGTGCTGACGGCCTATGGCATTACTCCCACCATCGACAGCTCGGTGAAGAGCCAGACGGTTCGCATCGATGTCGACAACGTGGACTTCCGCGAAGCCGCGCGCATGAGCAAGCTGCTCACCAAGACCTTCTTCGTGCCGCTCGATCCCAATCGCGTGCTGGTTGCCGGGGATACCAGGGAGAACCGCACTAAGTATGAGCGGCTGGTCGCCGAGACCGTCTACTTCCCTGGCCTGACCCCGACCGAGATCGGCGAGATGGGCAATGTGGCGCGGAACATCTTCGATGCGCAACAGGCCACTGTTTCTCCTAGCAAGTCGACGCTTACCCTGCGAGCGCCGGTGGCGAAGCTGGCGGTCCTCAATTCCACGCTCGCCGAAATGCTCGATGGGCGCAGCGAGCTTCAGCTCGATGTGCGGCTGTACAACATCGCAAAAACACGCTCGCTGAATGTGGGCGTGCAACTGCCGAACCAGGCCACCATCTTCAATGTGCCGACGGAGCTGAACAGTGTCATCTCCGGCAACCAGGCCTTGGTGCAGCAGATCATCTCGAGCGGCCTGGCGAGCGCGGGCGACTTTTCCGCCATTGCCGCCATCCTGATTGCCTCGGGCGCCGTCAGCGGCTCGATCCTGGGGCAGCCCTTTGCGGTCTTCGGCGGAGGGGAGACGCTTACCGGCCTGACCACCAACGGCGCCACCCTCAATCTGGCGCTGAATTCCTCGGATACGCGGATCCTCGATTCCCTGACCCTTCGCGTGTTGGATCAGGAGGAGTCGACGATACGCGCCGGCACGCGGTACCCGATCATCACCTCCAGCTATTCGAACCTGGCGGGAAGCTCGCTGGCCATACCCGGTCTATCGTCGGCGGGCGTTTCGAGTGCGCTGGCCGGGCTGGGCGTCGGATCATCGAGCTTCAACAACACCGGACAGGTTATTCCGCAGGTCCAATACGAGGATCTCGGGCTCACGCTGAAGGTGAAGCCTTACATCCAGAAGGACCGCGATGTGTCGATCAACGTCGACCTCGAGCTCGTGTCACTGGCAGGCAGCTCGATCAACAACATTCCCGTGCTCGATAACCAACAGTACAAGGCGATCACCACGCTCAAGCAGGGCGAGACCGCGCTTGTGGTGAGCACCATCACCAAGCAGCAGACGAAGGCCGTGACCGGCGTCCCCGGCCTGACCGATCTTCCCGGGTTTCAGAACACGACCAACAATCAGACTGAGAATGACGTGTCGGAACTGCTCATCCTCATCACCCCGCGCATCGTGCGCGAAGCGCATACACAGGAAGCCGGGCGCATGTTTGTGCTTCCGGTGCATCCGTAACTTTATCCGTTACAAACCTGGTGCTCCATCACGCCTTTTGCGGGCACGGTGGGAAAGCCCGGTCAGGGCACCATAGACGGTTGAGGCGTGTAGGGCATCATATCCAGAGAGCGGTCCTGAACATCGTCCACAAGGTCGCCCCACTTTGCCGAGGTCGTCTGTTTGATCCTGATCCATTCTGGATCCGCGAGGAAGCTCTTCCAGGCCGAGATTTGCGTGTTGCGATCCTTCCAGCGCAGCAGGTAGACAAACTCCTCGTGGCCCGGCGCTCCACTTCGGCTCGTCAACACGATATCGAAGCCATAGCGCCGCATGATCGGCATACATTGCTCGCTGAAGCGCTCATGAAAGTGCTGTTCATTTCCCGCGTGGAGCTTGTAAATGCGCAGTTGATATACGCTTTCCTGGCATAACGCACTCGGGAGCAGACACAGCCCCATCACAATCCAGCCGGTGATTCGCATGAAAACGCTCCTTGTTAAAGGACTGGTCTGTATAGCCACGGCTTGAGCCATCAAGCCTGCGTCTCAGTCTTCGGCTCATTCGCGGCGGCATTCAGAAAGTCGTCGTAATCTGGGCTGTAAACCTGCACGCGCTCTTTGTTCTGCGCCTTGATGTGTTTGAAGAACCAGAACCCCGGCAGTCTCTTCCCAGCGAACTTCTTCGCAAAGTCCTCGCCGATCTTCTTCTTCTCGGCAATGTTCTGAGGCTGCGACAGCTTTTTCCACTCATGAAGCCTTTGCGGCGATTTACGGCTGGGCAGCAGGTAAAC
>Ga0206998_1190_pt1 | contig 9447 bp, 7 predicted proteins | sample Alteio_BWMinCont_FD_153309 | JGI IMG/M metagenome (GOLD analysis project Ga0206998, IMG submission 153309) | Enriched cells from forest soil in Barre Woods Harvard Forest LTER site, Petersham, Massachusetts, United States -... | ecosystem: Environmental > Terrestrial > Soil > Temperate forest >... | reverse complement strand
GCTCAACCTGATGAATACCGGCCTGCAGCAATTTCGCGCGGCGTCGCAGCCGTGGAATTTGAGTTCGCAACATCCGGGCGTGGCGGTTCAGGACGACACCAAGCGCCTGCCGGAAAAGTTTCCGGTGATCGGCGCGGACAAGGCTACGACCGAGCACCACAAGGGCGAGTACGTGGTGTTGAACGCGGTGGGATCGTCTGAGCTGGCGGACGGAAAGTACCTCTACTCGCCGGCGAGCGGCAGGATTGAGGTGCAGTGGATCCAGGGCATCGGGAGCGAAAAGGCAGCGGCTCCGCAGGCGCGCTTGATGGCCACGGTGATTAACGGCATTCTGAGCCGCAAGCTGCCCTGGGGCCTCGTCATGATGGGCGTGTTCCTGGTGATTGGAGTGGAATTGCTGGGCATCCGGTCGCTATCGTTTGCGGTGGGTGCCTACCTTTCGATCGGCACCACGCTCGCCATCTTCTGTGGCGGCGTGGTGCGCTGGCTGGTGGAGCAGGCCGCGGCGCGCACGGGCGGAGACGTTGCCGAGGCGGAGAGCGAAATCTCGCCCGGCTCACTGTACGCGTCGGGATTGATTGCGGCCGGCGGCATCGTCGGCCTGCTGGGTGTGGCGCTCAAGGGCTATGAGACCACTGTAGGCAAGGGCGACATCCTCAACTTCCCGCATACATTCCTCGACAACACCGGCGTGTCGGTGGTGGCGTTTCTGCTGCTGGCGTTCTCGCTGTATTACTTTGCGCGGAAGCCGCTGCATAAGTAGCGAGACCACGGGGATCTGATCTCTCGCTTTCGGCTTCGGTCCGAGTTGATGCGATGTTTGATGCGTGACGCTTTTCTCGGGAGCTGCCGCGAGAACGACTTTATCCACTGGCGATGACATTCTCGCTGCGGCGAAGGAGATAGCTGCCACGGAGAGAAAGAGCGTGGGTGATGTCATCTCGTCGCTCGCGAGAACCGCTCTTCGTCCTCCATCTTCCACGGGCCGTACCTGCAATGGTGTGCCTGTTCTATATAGCTGTTCGTTCCGGGTCGAAGAGAGTGACGTCGGATTGGTTCGCCAACTCGAGGAAGAGCTCGAGTGACGCGTTTCCTGCTCGACGTGAATGCGTTGATCGCATTGATCGATCCTGCACATGTGCAGCATGATCGAGCGCACAAGTGGTTTGCCGCGCAAGGTAAGCGGGCGTGGGCCAGCTGCCCCCTTTGCAGAGAATGGGGCCGTTCGTATCCTGGCGTATTCACGGTACCCCAAATCGGTGGGATCTCCCGCTGCCTCGGCAGAATTGGTGGCAACTCTCTGCGATCTCAATGGCCACGAATTCTGGCCCGACGATGTCTCTATCTTCGATTCCAAGCGCATCGATAGAGCCCGCCTTCTGGAGTCAAGCCAGGTCACTGACACCAATCTTCTTGCTCTAGCCGAAGGCCCACGGCGGAAACCTGGCTACATTCGATCGTCATCTTGTGACTAGTGAGGTGATCAACGGGGCGAAGGCGCTTCACATTATTGCTTAGCGCTTGCTTAGCGCCTTTGCCTCGTTTCTGGTTACGGCAGCACGTAACGCAAGTTCGCGTAGCCGGCGAACACGTGCGCATCCTTCGGGGTTCCGGGAGCGACGTACCACGGCGTGCGTGTGATGTAAGAGCTCTGCGTGATAACTTGCACGGATCCGTAGCCGGGCTGTTTCCACAGGGTGGTCTGCGTGGCGACCGTGCCTTCCTGGAGCGTGCGATTGTTGCTGTTGGCGCTGCCTTTGAATCCGTAGCCCACCATGCCGCCGGAGCTGGGGTCGATTGAGAAGGCGCGCGCGAAGTAAGCCTGGCTGAAGGTGAGAGACACCATGTTGACGCGGTTTGCCTGCCACTCGGCTGCGGCGATGCCCGAGCCAGAATGCACGAGTTGCGCGAGAAACGGCGCAGTCTTGCTGCCTCGCTGCTCCACCACAAACCCTGGCCCAAGGCCGCCGATGTATCGTCCGCCGCCATCGCTCCAGAAGCCCGTGAGGATGAGGTGAAGGTTTTTCGCGACTCCGAGATTCGCGACGCCGGAGACGCCGCCGCCTTCGCGGATGTCTTTTGCCGCGGACGCCTTGGTTATTGAGGCTGGGGTAATAATCGCAACCGGGGTCAGGAGCCCTGAGGTTTCAAAGTGCCATTTGCGATCGCCCCAACCGGCGTCAGCGGAGAGCTTGGCGATGATGTCCGGATGCAAGGTTGGCGTTGAAGTGGCGCCCCCTGCGCCTGTGCTCGAGCCCAAATCTGACTCGCTGGTGCTGAACAGCGCGGGAAATGTCGCGGCCCCGCCTGTGAATTGTTCCGGATTCTCGGCCGACAAACCCAACGCCACGCTCCGAGAGAGATGAGCCACGGCGCGCAGTTGGGTTTGGCGCGCGTACGTGAGGCCTACCTGGTAGTTGCTGTCCAAGTGCAGCGTGTTGTAGATCTCCGACAAGAACGGCGATACGCCCACCCGGTTAGGCGTGAGCAGCGACCAGCTTTGGCCGCCGAGCACCTCCCACCGTCCCCTCGCCACATCGGTGAAGTACACACGCAGGCGCAGAGAGTCGGCGTTGGTGCTGACATACGCGTTGGAGGGCAGGTAGCCATTGAAGTCAGCCTCTGCATAGCCGAAGACTCTGGTGGCGCCGAAAGTTTCGTCGGCACGCAGGCTGACGCGCGAACCCTGTGCGGTGAAGCGCGTCTCGCTCAATCCCCCCGTAACGGTGTTGTTGAAGGGGATGGACGAGAAGGAAGTGCCCAGCCCGCTGCCGACGTCGGTTGAACGATAGATGGCGGTAAAGTCCACCCAACCGCCCGGCGTAAGTGAGGCTTTGCCGAAATGGATGGAGAGTGGCGAGTCCGCGGATTGAGAGGTTGTCACTTGCGGCGAATCGGCTGCGGGTTTGAGGATTGCGGACGACAACACAGGCGACTCGACGGGAGAACTGCGGAACGTAGTGATGCCGGCATTCAATTGCGCTGCAGTTGCGGCGGCGGCGAGTTGTTGCTCGTCAGCAGATTGTTCGTGAGCGGGTTTGAGGATGGCCTCTCGTCGCAACTGCTCAATTTCCAGGTGCTGGCGATCGACTTCCTGGCGGAGTGTCTCGATCTGTTGCGACTGGGTGCGAATGAGGTCCTGCACCTGCTCGAGAGCGGTGACGAGACTCTCATCGGTCGAGGTGGTGGTCCTTGGGGCGGTGGCCGTTGCGGGCTCTGCGGCGTCCTTCGCGAGCGCGCTCTGCGCGGGTGAAATCGGTGTCAATGCTGCAAGAAGCAACGGGAGTCCAAGCAATTGTCGTTTCACGAGATCTGTCTCCAGGGACTCCGCCCGCGATCGCGGCACGGCGACGCACAAGACGGAGTCCTTCGGTTGGCAATTTTGTATGTAAAAGGGGCGGACTAGTCGCGGAGATTTCGCACACGACATCGACAGCGGAACAACACCATCATCGTGCGAGGCGCCGGGTTATGGCTGTCGATGGAACGGGTGATTGAAAGTGCCTTCATGCGCATGAGCCCTGTGTGGATTCAGTGTGAGATTGCAGACGAAAATCGCGCAGAAACCGGCGGGCGCTAGCGGGAACAACAACACGCGCATTGGTGGGCAATGGGCCGCATCGGTCTTATTAACTTAGACAGGATCGAGTTTCTTGTCAATACGTGAGCGCAAGGGGTCGCAAGGGGTTGATGCCGGAATCGGTCTCAAGGTGAGCACTTCATTTGATTGCAGCCACGGTGCTAAGTGCTTTCGCTGCAACCGAGGACGGCAGCGGAACGTATCCCAGCGAAGCGCATTGCTTCTGCCCCGTCGTGAGCACCCAATTTAGTAAATCCGCCAGCGCGGCCTTCTTCTGCGCATTCAATCCCTGGATTGGAACCAGCAGCCAGGTAAAGGTGCTGATGGGGTAGGCATCCTTCTTCGGAGAGTTGAGGATGGAGAAGCGGAATGGCTGACCGTTGGATTCAGCGGCGCCCGCCGCGGCGATCGAGATGCTCGACAAGTCGGCCTTGATGAATTGGCCTGCCGGATTCTCAACCAGAGCGAAGTTCAACTGATGGTGAATGGCAAATATCAATTCCACGTAGCCGATGGCATACGGCGTATTCTGCACCTTTTCCGCCATGCCTTCATTCCCCACAGCGCCAGCTCCGATGGGCCACTGCACACGCGGCCCCGCGCCCACGCTTTCCTTCCATCCCGGGCTCACCTGCGATAGGTAGCTGGTCCAAACAAAGGTGGTGCCGCTGCCGTCGGAACGATGAATCACGGCAATGCCCTGGTCGGGTAAATGTGCTCCATGATTAATGGCGCGGATGCGCGGGTCGTTCCACCTGCTGATAGCTCCCGAGTAAATGCCTGCAATGATAGCGGGCGATACGCGAAGGTCGCCATCCATTCCGGGGAGATTGTAGATGGGCACCACGCCGCCGACGACAGTAGGGATGACCTGGAGGTGGGCGGCGGAAGGCTCTTCGGTGGGTGGCATATCTGTGGCGGCGAAATCGATCTTGCCGTCGGAGAGTTGCCGGATACCAGCCTCCGATCCAATGGCGTCGTAGGTAACCGGAATGCCCGCGGACTCGAACCATTTCATGTAGAGAGGCGCGGCCAGGGTGCTGCCGGCGGCGTGCAGGCGTGCATGCGCGGTCAGCCCCGAGGGCACTGCGGGCGGCGTTCCGGCAGCGATGTTTGCCACGGCATCGAGCAGGCGCGAGACCGCCTGGTCGGCGAGATCGTCGGTGATGCTGGAGGCGCGAAACCGGCTGGGCGTGACGAGATAGGACCAAAGTGTTTGCCCGGCCTTGTCGGCAAGCTCCACGGAGAGATACCCGTGGAATGTTGTGACGCGGTAGCTCTTTGAGCGCGGATTGACGGAGAAAGTGCCGGTTGCCCAGATGCTTGAGCTTCCCCGCAGGGTGGCGTCGGCATCCGATGGGGTTGCCACAACGCTGAGGCGCGCCTGTCTGTTGAGGCGTTCTACGATGTGACGCCGGAGAGCGTCGCCAGTAGGTCCTTCGCCCATCGAGCCCACATCAATAGTGCGGATTGCCCCGGCTGGGCCGGTTGCGTGCGCAATAACGGGGAGCAGAAGTGCGACAGAGGTTACGGCGAGCAGTCGTGGCAACGAAGCCATTTTAAGGACGAGGCGGATTCCAGACATATTTCGGAACGGGAATTGCGTCGATCGCACCGTTGAATTACCCCTCACGCCAGATTGCAACATCTTGCTCACAAATTTGATGAAATGAGTGAAACATACTAAAGGCTAAAGCGCGCCTACCGAAATGCGGGCGTCAATTGTCCGGGTGGAGCTATCCTGAGTCAGCATGAACACAGCAGTTCAGACCCCTTCCGCCATTCTGGAGCAACAATTCGGCAGTGACAACTATGCCGGCATCTGTCCCGAGGCCTGGTCGGCCATGGACGAAGCCAACCGCGGCTTCGCACCCTCATACGGAGACGACCCGTGGACCGAGCGGGCTTCCGATGCCTTCAGGACGCTGTTCGAAACCAACTGCGACGTCTTTTTTGTCTTCAATGGCACGGCCGCCAACTCGCTGGCGCTGGCGTCTCTCTGCCAGTCGTACCACGGCGTCATCTGCGCAGATACGTCGCACGTGGAGACCGACGAGTGCGGCGCGCCGGAGTTCTTCTCCAACGGTTCCAAGCTACTCATCGCAAGTTCGAAAGATGGCAAGATGACGCCCGGCCCCATCCACGAATTGGCCACCAAGCGCCAGGACATTCATTTTCCGAAGCCGCGCGTGGTGACGATCACGCAGTCAACGGAGATGGGAACGGTCTACACGCTGGATGAAGTTCGAGCCATCTCCCAGTCGAGCAAGGCACATGGGCTATTGCTGCACATGGACGGAGCACGCTTCGCAAACGCTTGCGCACACCTCGGCGCATCGCCCGCTGAGATTACATGGAAGAGCGGAGTCGACGTGCTGTGCTTTGGCGGGACCAAGAATGGGCTTGCCATTGGCGAGGCGGTGCTGTTCTTCGATCACAAGCTGGCCGCCGACTTTGATTACCGTTGCAAACAGGCCGGCCAGCTGGCCTCAAAGATGCGGTTTCTGGCGGCTCCGTGGATTGGGATGCTGGAGAGCGGCGCATGGCTGCGCAACGCCGCGCATGCCAACCGCTGCGCAACTCACTTTGCGGGGCAGATCGCCGGCATTCCAACGGTTAAGATCGCCTCCGCCGTCGATGCCAATGCGGTTTTCCTTATGACATCCGAGCAGATTCTGGACAAGCTGCGAGCGCGGGGTTGGCGCTTCTACACATTCATTGGCGGCTCGGCGCGCTTCATGTTTGCGTGGGATTCCGATTTGCGGCGCGTGGACGAATTGGTGCGCGATTTGAGGGCCTGCGCTGCGTAATCACTGTGCGGAGTCTTTGAAGCGTCGGAAAACCCGCCAATCCTACCCGCCTTTTTTGCGGAATATTACGCTCAGTTCGCGGCGCCAATCTTCGCCCAAGCCAATCAGCTCCCATTCGATTTAGGGAGGTAACGCAACGCAGGCTCGTTGGCCGGATCAATTTGCAACGCAGGCGCGGCCGCCAGCAGCCGCGGAGGCAGCGGCGATACTTCAACTCCCGCGAAGTACCCCATGCGCTCAAAGGCAGAGATAACCCTCCCGCCCGCGCCTGTCTGCCGATTCTCATTCCGCGCGCGCACGCGGGCCCAGTAATCGAGCGCATGGGCAGGTGTAGATCCTCATCGGCCTTCAATTCGATCACTACCAGCCGGCCCTGGCGATCGAGGCTCAGCAGGTCAAGCATGCCGCGTTCGCCTCGCGAGAGCGCCGGCACTTGCGATTAGACGGAGTCGCTTCGAAGGCCCGGCAGCAACTCGCTCATCTCGCCGCGGAGGCGCGATTCAAGCCAATGTTCTGGCTGCGTGCCTGCCTGCAGATCGACGGCCGTGCGCATCAGGTTCCGATCCTCGCTCCACAATTGCGGCACACAACGGCCATGCGACTCGGTCACGGAGTCGCGAGCGGTGCGCATGTCGAAGATCACGCGCCCATTCCCGAGGATCGCGGCGGCCGGATGCTCGGCGAGATACTCATCGGTGCGATTGACCAATTGCTCGGGAGTGACCGGCTCATCCTGAGTTGGTTTCGATCTGGAGGCACCGGGCTGCGAATCCCCCTCGGTTGGGGTCACGCCGGTTACCAACTCATCCGCTCGCGCAGCCGCGTGATGTGGGCGGTATGGTGTTGCGAGTGCCACGCATAGAGGGCAAGATTGTTCGTCAGCGTCACCGCTCCGCGTTCGGGATGGCGGAATGATTTCTCGTAATCTGCATCCGACATGGCCTCAAGCAACGAAACCAGTCGCACATGCACGGAGCCGACGAGTGCGAGCGAAACCTCCACCGGCAGGTCATTATCCGGCAGCTTGGCCCAGGCCGCCTCGTCGTAGGCACTGATTGTCGGGGCTTGTTCCGTAAGTGCCAGCTTGACGCGGATATAGGAGTTCATGTGGCTGTCGGCGACGTGATGCACCAGCTGTCGAACCGTCCACCCGCCTTCGCGGTATGGCGTGTCGAGCTGATACTCGTCGAGTCCGCGAACCGCCGTGCGCAGGTGTTCTGGCAGCAAGCGCAGAATCTCAATTTGTCTGGCGCGGGGGCCGGCCTTGGCGGGATCGAAGCGGCCGATTGGATAGCGAAGTTCGTCCAAGTCAGTCATGGCACGAACCTAACACGGCTTGGCGGGAGAGTGGTAGCAGCCTGGGAACAGAAACGCGAAAGGCCCGGCTCCGGAGTGCGTCTAAGCCCGGAGCCGGGCGCCGGTTACGCAGGCTTGTGGGTGGTGGTGTGGTGGTGGCGATGATGATGGTGCTTCTTGGCGGCAAAGGCCGGGGTGACAAACACCATCACCAGCAGGGCGGCGGCAATGATTTTCTTCATGGATTGACTCTAGCATTGACCGGAATCCAGCGATAGATCCCAATGCGCCCAGATGAGCGAAAAGCGCATCAAGAGTGAAACTGGTATAGCAGCTGAATCCAGACGGGAGTGCGGGTTTCGCCCGAACCGGAACCGGCGTAGACTGAGAAGTACGATGAGTTCAACAGCGACCTCCCCAGCACCCCATCAAAACCGCTATTTTTTTGAGAAGTTTGGCATCACGGAGCGCTTGTTGGAGCGCTGCCTGGGAGAGGCCCTGTCTGCCGGTGGCGACTTTGCCGATCTGTATTTCGAATCCGTCACCGCCATCTCCCTTGGGGTCGACGAGCAGATCGTAAAGTCCGCGAGCCAGGGCACCAGTGCCGGCTGCGGTATCCGCGTTCTTTCAGGGGAGCGAACCGGCTACGCCTACACCGATAACTTGAATCAGGACCGCTTGCTGCACGCTGCGCGCACTGCCGCGCTTATCGCCTCCGGCCCGGCCAAGCAGCCCATCCAGGGATTCACCGAAGCGCCCACCGCCAACCTTTATCCCGTTCCGCTGGGTGGATTTGATCTGGATCTTGCGGCGCGCCTTGAACTCATACTTCGCGTCGACCGTGCCGCCAGGGCATTCGACACGCGCATTGTCCAGGTTCGTGCCAGTTACTCTGAAGAACTTCGCCGCATCCTGGTGGCCGGCTCTGACGGCTCTTATGCCAGCGACACGCAGCCGCTCTGCAGGCTGAACGCCTCCGTCATCGCCAAGGAAGGGACGAACACTACTCGCGGCTCGGCTGGCGCCGGTGGACGCGCGGGGCTGTCGCAGTTTGTGGGCACCAAGAGCCCCGAGCACCTGGCCCGGGAAGCGGGACGCGGTGCGATCCTGCAGTTGAGCGCGGTTGCGGCTCCGGCGGGTGAAATGGAGGTCGTCCTCGGTCCTGGCTGGCCGGGCGTTCTGCTCCATGAGGCGGTTGGTCACGGTCTTGAGGCGGACTTTAACCGCAAGGGCACTTCGGCATTTACAGGACTTATCGGCCAAAGAGTGGCCAGTTCCAAGGTTACGGTGGTCGATAACGGGACCATGGAAGGCCGGCGCGGCTCGCTCAACGTAGACGACGAAGGCTCGCCCACTCAGGAGACCGTTCTGATCGAAAACGGCATCCTGAAGGGCTACCTGACCGACAAGCTTTCTGCCCGTATGATGGGTACGGCCAACACCGGCTCCGGCCGCCGCGAGAGCTATCACTGCATTCCGATGCCGCGGATGACGAATACTTACATGCTGGCGGGCGAGGACGACCCGGAAGACATTGTCCGCTCCGTCAAGCGCGGCTTGTATGCCCCCAACTTTGGCGGCGGACAGGTGGACATTACGAACGGCAAATTCGTCTTTTCGGCGTCGGAGGCTTACCTGATTGAGGACGGCAAGATTACCGCGCCGCTACGCGACGCCACATTGATCGGAAACGGCCCGGAAGCGCTCAAATATGTATCGATGGTTGGAAACGATCTCAAGCTGGACGAGGGAATCGGCACC
>Ga0206998_1267_pt1 | contig 9627 bp, 8 predicted proteins | sample Alteio_BWMinCont_FD_153309 | JGI IMG/M metagenome (GOLD analysis project Ga0206998, IMG submission 153309) | Enriched cells from forest soil in Barre Woods Harvard Forest LTER site, Petersham, Massachusetts, United States -... | ecosystem: Environmental > Terrestrial > Soil > Temperate forest >... | reverse complement strand
GGGCGGCGGCTGGGTCGGCTTTGATTTCAAAAAAGCGTTTGGACGTCCGGTGAAAATCGTCAACGATGCGGCCATGCAGGCTCTGGGCATCTATCACGGCGGGCGAATGCTGTTCCTCGGGCTGGGCACCGGTTTGGGCGCGGCCATGATTGTGGACGGTGTCCTGGAGCCGATGGAAATGGCGCATCTGCCATATAAGAAAGGCCGCACCTATGAAGACTATTTGGGGATTCGAGGCCTCCAGCGGTTGGGAAAAAAGAAATGGCGCGGCCATGTGGCGGATGTGGTGGAAAAACTAAAGGTCGCTCTGGAAGCGGACTACGTCGTGCTGGGGGGAGGAAACAGCAAGCAGCTGAAAGACCTGCCCGCAGGCTGCCAGTTGGGAAATAATTCGACCGCTTTTACCGGTGGATTCCGTCCTTGGCAAAAATCCCGGCAGCCAACCACGTAGAGAACCGAATAATAAAAAGTCCTTCCTGACACGCCCCCTAAACTAGTTCCGAATTTGACCGATGATTCCAATGGGAGTCGTCGCGTGCCCGAATGCTACGAACCCGAGGTGTATCGAACCGTCCTGCAAGGCATGCATATGGGCGTCTATCTGATTGACCCGGACTGGCGAATTCGATTTTGGAATGAAGGAGCGGAACGAATCACCGGTCATCTAAGCCAGGACGTCATCGGTCATCTGGGCATTGTTGCTGGAGCGAACTGAAAAATCGTTACAGGAAGGCGTAAACAAGAGTGGCAACTGCGTCATTGCCACGTCGCAGTAGAAACGAAATCATCGGGAGGTTGGATCTTCGATGTTCTCGATCATTGGGATCGTGGTGGTGTTTGGTTGCGTGATGGCTGGCTATTTGATGGAGCACGGGAACATAAAAGTCCTGATGCAGCCGGCGGAATTGATCATCATTCTGGGCGCCGCGATCGGGACCGTGTTGATTGCCAACCCCTTGCACATCCTGAAAAAGATTGCCGCCGGGATCGGAGGAGCTTTTGGAGGTTCGGCATTCACCAAACAGCGTTATTTGGACACCTTGAAGATGATGTACGAACTGTTTACGCGCGCCCGCAAAGAAGGATTGATGGCCCTGGAGGCGGATAGTGATGCGCCGGATCAAAGTCAGATTTTTTCCAAATACCCTAAATTCCTGAAAGATCATCATGCGTTGCATTTTGTTTGTGATTCCCTGCGCATGTCGGCCACGGGAGGAATCGAGGCATTCGACGCGGACCAAATGATGGAACTCGATATGGAGGTTCACCATCACGGTGCCACGCAACCGATTGCGGCGCTGTCCACGATGGCGGACTCGCTTCCCGGCTTGGGCATTGTGGCCGCGGTTCTGGGAGTGGTCATCACCATGGGCGCGCTCGGCGGCCCTCCCGAAGAGATTGGAAAAAAAGTTGCGGCAGCGCTGGTCGGTACGTTTCTTGGAATATTACTCTGTTACGGATTAATCGGACCGCTGGCCTCCAACATGGCCAAGACCGCCGATGATGAGCATGCTTACTATCATGTCCTCCGCGTCATGCTCGTCGCGTTGATTCGGGGCACCGCGCCAACCGTGGCCGTGGAAATTGGGCGGCGGGCGATTCCCGGAAATGTCCGGCCGCCGTTTCAGGAAGCTGAAGCCTACATCAAGGATAAAGGCGCTTCCGCTCCGGAAACGCCGGCAGCCTAAGATGGGAGAGCAACTAGTGACGGGGAAGCCTCCAATCATCCTTATCAAGAAGAAGGGCGGGCATGGCGGACATCACGGCGGCGCCTGGAAAGTCGCTTACGCCGATTTCGTGACAGCCATGATGGCTCTGTTCATCGTGCTCTGGCTAATGAGTACCGCTAGCCCGAAGGTGCAGAAGGCTGTAGGCGGTTACTTCCGTGATCCGTCGGGGACCGCGGCCAAAGCCGGAAGCGCCATGCAAGGCGCCGCCGAAAGTTTTTTCATCTCCAAAGACAACATGAAGCAATTAAAGGATGAATTGCAGAAGAACATTCGCACATTGCCCGATTTCGAAAAAATAATGAACCATGTGGAAATGACGGTAACTTCCGAGGGGCTGCGCATTGAACTTCTGGAGTCGGCCACCAGCACGTTTTTCGAGCGGGGAAGCCCGCAGCCCAACGCGGAAGGGCAGGAAATCATTAACTTGATGGCCCAGCAGTTGGGTAGCCTGCCCAACAAGATCGCCATCGAAGGACATACGGATTCAAAGCCTTATGCGAATGGAGGAGGATATGGGAATTGGGAGCTTTCCACCGACCGTGCCAATGCGGCTCGAAGGTTAATGCAGCAGCACGGCGTACGGCTCGATCAGGTTACCCAGGTTCGCGGTTTTGCCAATCAGCACCTTCGCAAACCGGATGCGCCGCTGGATCCCTCCAACCGGCGCGTCTCCTTCATCGTGCAGTACCTACAGAAGGATAGTCCCGCCAAGCCCGATCCGGGCGACGCGCCGGACGCGGAAAAGTCCGCGGCAGCGCCGGAGCCGGGCAAACCGGCTCCCGCCAAGGAATAGCCATCGCAAATAGAAGTGTGAGAAGACTATTCCTGGAGGGGCGATTTCGTTCCGATCCGGTATCCCGCTCCCCGGACCGTGTGGATGATGCGCTCGGAAGGATTGGAGTCAATTTTCTTACGCAAGTATGCTTCCGCGCAGGTGGATAAACGGAAAGCCGGCCGTCTGGCCATGGCGATTCAGGTCGCCTTTCAGGAGTTGGGAGTATTTCAAACTTCCAATACGAAAGTCCCGTTGAAAGACGATGACGCCATGCCTTTCGAGAAGGTACAGGTGGTTGAAAACGTTACCCGCGATGCCGATTTGAAACGCTTGGTCAATCCCATGAATGGGCAACTTTCATCCGCCTCCGCGACGAACTCCTTGCAAGACGCCCAGCTTGCAATTCAGAAGGCCCTGCTGCCGGAAATTAGCCGGAACGAAGTCACGATGTCCATGACCCGGGAAGGACTGGTGGTCAGCCTAAAGGAAATGGGATTCTTTGACAGCGGGTCGGCTTCCGTTCGCCCGGCCTCGCTGGATGCCATCACGCGCCTAGCTAAGGTCCTCAAGCAGCGCCCGGAATACCTGCGCATTGAGGGACATACGGATAATGTGCCAATCCACACGGCGAGGTTCGCCTCGAACTGGGAGCTATCCACTTCTCGAGCTACCGGATTGATTCAGTTATTGATTACCGACTATGAGCTGCCTGCCAGACGACTTTCCGCTGCCGGATACGGAGAGTTCCACCCCCTTGCTAGTAATACAACGGTGGCCGGGCGTGCACAAAACCGCCGCCTGGACGTGGTCATTCTGGCGCCCTTTGCGTCCTCCATCGAATCACCGGAGAGTGGCAAGTCCGATGCAGGAACCCCTAAGGCTGTTCGGAATTCTTCTCTCCCCAACCCTTAAGTTTTGAGTTTATTAGCCGATGGGAAAATCGGGCCGGAAGGGCGTGAATACTGAAAGGTATCATCCCGTTGTACGGTTGCGTGGAACCGAATCACAAGACTTCCGCAACAATTTCCTGCCAGTATGCGCCGATTGCGGGACGCAGTTCGGAAATGGGTGGTAAAAGCGTGGAATCTCGATGCTGTTTGAGTCACCTCAAATTGATCGCAGAAGAACAACCAAAATGCTAAAAGAGGCTACCCTCCCGAAAGACGAAGCAGTTTCCGGCGGAGATTTGGCCGACCCAGCGTGGATTCGCATCCGCGACTTGATCTACCAGACTTCGGGAATCTATCAAGCCGAGAACAAATTTTATCTTCTGGTCAGCCGCGCCATACGAAGGATGATGGCTGTGGGCGCGAAATCGCCGCGCGAGTATCTGGAATATCTCTCGGCGCGCGCGAATAAAGAGACGGAAATGAGGGCATTGCTCAATGAGATCACGATTGGCGAGACATCTCTTTTCCGCAGCATGCCGCAGGTAGACGCGCTTCGCAAAGTGGTCATCCCCTCGGTGGTCGAGGTCAAAAAGAAGATGTCGTACAACAAACTGCGTTTGTGGAGTGCGGGGTGCTCGACCGGCGAGGAACCCTACACCCTGGCCATGCTCCTTTACGAGGAGGTACAAACCACCCTGAAAGGCTGGACTTTTGAAATAGTCGCCACGGATCTGAATGACCGTTCCGTGGCGAAAGCGCAGGAGGGGATTTACAACGACTACGCCGTACGCAACGTGCCGCCGGATTACATGAAAAAATATTTCACCAAATCCGGGTCGGAATTCCGCGTGGTGGACACTATTCGCCCTTTTGTCACTTTTTCCCGGCTGAACATGCAGGACGACAGCAAGATGCTGTTCATGCGGGGCCTGGACGTCATCTTCTGCTGCAACGTCCTGATCTATTTTGACGCAAAATCCAAAGCACGCACGATCCAGCATTTTTATAACGCCCTGATGCCCAATGGTTATTTTTTTCTCGGTCAGTCTGAATCTCTGTTCGGGGTCAACGACAAGTTTCGACTGATCCACTTTCCCAGCGCCACCGGGTATTGGAAAGCCGACGAATCCTCGCCGAAGGCAGGTACTCCATGAAGACTGAAAGTCTCGACCGTCTGCGGTCGCGAATCGTGAAGATTGACGCCATGCCGGCCATCCCCGTTATCCTCCGCCCCTTGCTGCGCTGTCTGGACCAGCCGGCCGAACTGATAGACATGAACCGCATCGTGGAACTGGTTTCCTATGACAAATCCATTGCCGCCCAATGCATTCGCATGGCGAATTCGGCACTATTCAGCCGCAGCACTCCGGCGGAGACGATTCGCTCCGCTGTGCTGAGCTTGGGAATGTGGCGCGTTCGCGATCTGTTGTTTTCCAATTCACTTTCCCAGGTGATTCCGGCCAATCGCTGGGTGGTGGATCCCTCCATTTTTTGGAGACATTCGCTGGGCTGCGCTCTGGTCTGCCGAAAATTCGCCGAACTGATTGATTATCCGGATACCGAGAAAGCGTACCTGGCGGGTTTGTTGCATGATATCGGTGTGCTGGTCAATTGCATGGTCGCTCCGGATGAGTTCCGGGCAGCCCTGTTAAAAGCTGCGGAGGAGAAGATGCCATTGGAGGAAGCCGAGCTGGCTATCATGGGCTTCACACACAGCGACACCGGCCGGATTCTGGGTGAGGCGTGGAAAATTCCAACCGACCTGATCGATGTCATAGAACTCCACCATCTGATCGGAGATCCCAACCGCGGCAACCCGCTGGTGGCTCTGGTTCACTTGAGCGATCTGCTTTGCCGCATGCGCGAACTGGGTTATGGCTACTACGAGGCCCGGCAGATTGATTTTGCACACGAGCCCGGATGGCTTTATCTGGCGATGAAATTTCCAGCAATGAAGAAAATTGACATGGCCCACTTTACTTTCAAACTGGATGATTACGCGAAAGAGGTCGGCGAACTGGTAGCCACGGTTTTTGCCGGCCGACAAGCTGCTTAATTCTTGCGATGCCCGCTTAAGCAATTCCGCTGTGTCGCGTCACGTTGACAGGTCGCGCCCGCACTCCCCGGAAGTATCCAGGATCACAACCCGGCTTGGGCTGTATTCGAATCCGCTTCCAACGGCTTTCGCGCGATGGAGTCGGGAGGCGCGGCGCGCAGATATTGCGGGGGCCAGCTCATCGGCTGTTTCAATTCACGCGCCGTCCGAAGAGGCCAGTAGGCATCGCGCAGAAATTCGCGCGCCATGAAAACCAGATCGGCGCGATGATTTGCCAGAATTTCCGCCACCTGTTCCTTTGTTTCGATCATTCCGACCGCGCCGGTCAGGATGCCGGCCTCGCGGCGAATGCGTTCGGCGAAAGGAACCTGGAACCCGGGGCCCGCAATAATTTTTTGATCGTGCACCAGCCCCGCGGAAGAGCAGTCCACCAAATCCACGCCCAGCGGCTTGAGTTGCTTGGCCAGTTCCACGGCTTGCTTCACGTCCCACCCGCCCTCTTTCCAGTCCGTGGAGGAAATTCGGATGAATAGGGGAAGTTGGTCCGGCATCTGCTTGCGAACGGCGGTGACGACCTCGCGCGCGATCCGGGTACGGTTTTCGAACGAGCCGCCGTATTCGTCGTTCCGGAAATTGCTGAGCGGAGAAAAGAATTCGTGCATCAGGTAGCCGTGCGCGCCGTGGATTTCGAGGATACGATAGCCGGCCTCCAGCGCGCGTCGCGCCGCCTGAGCAAAAGCGTCCACGATTCCGCGGATTTCTTCCTTGGACAGTTCGCGGGGCATCGCATAGTGATCGGAATAGGCGACCGCGCTTGGAGCCACGGGCACCCAGCCGCCCTGATCCACGGGAATCGCATTTGGCCCATCCCACGGACGCTGGGTGCTGGCTTTGCGGCCCGCATGAGCCAGTTGCATGCCGGGGACGACGCCCTGGCCCGCGATGAATCGCGCGATGCGCGCCAAAAATTCAATATGCGAGTCTTTCCAGATTCCCAGGTCTTCCGGCGTGATGCGTCCATCCGGCGTGACGGCTGTCGCCTCGGTGAACACCAGCGAAGCTCCGCCCACGGCGCGTCCGCCCAGGTGCACCAGATGCCAGTCGTTAGCGAATCCATCCTCGCTGGAATATTGGCACATCGGTGAAACGACCATGCGGTTGCGAAGCGTAATGCCACGTATTGTTAGAGGGTCGAAGATTTGCGCCATGTTTTTCCTTGTTTCGAGATTTTCGACAAAGTTTAATATTTCGCTGTATCCGTGGATCCCAGAAGGACTCCAGAACTATTGAAATTGGATGCCGCCGGAAACCGCCGCGATTCAGACAGGCATTCTACAATTTGCAAACGATCCGCGCTCTACTTTTGCCTGCCGTGCAACTATGTCAAACTATCCAAAATGAAAACGGAGCATTTTGTGCGCGTAGGAAGACCGCTTGCAGCTACCTGCGTGGTTCTCTAAGATGAATAACTCGATATGATCATTCGCAACGTTCGTAGATCACGCTGGGCACTTCGCATTGGGATTTTTCTACTGGCGTTTTCCGCGGCGGCCACGATTCACGCCCAGGAACGCGCGGATTGCCGCGTCTTCCACAGTGCGGTGCTACATTCCCCCGTGCGGTACTGCGTTTTCTTGCCGGCAAGTTATTCCGCGCCAGCGGCGAAGACGCAGCGCTATCCGATCCTGTATCTTCTGCACGGACTGGGCGGCAACGAACAATCCATGGCGGTGTCCGGTGAATGGACGGCGTTGCAGGATTTACGCCGCGATAATAAGGCGGGGGATTTTCTGGTGGTTGCGCCGGACGGCTGGGACACGTTTTATATCAATTCCCGAGACGGCATGACGCGCTATGGCGATTTCTTCCTTCATGAATTCTTGCCATTCGTGGAGCATGCCTACCGGGTGCAACCCGGGCGCGCAGCGCGCGGGATTACCGGATTTTCGATGGGAGGCTATGGAGCGCTGCGCATAGCTTTTGCGCACCCGGAGCTTTTCGGGGCTGTCAGCGCGCATAGCGCGGCACTGATGCGAGATCCGCCTGCGGGCGTTAACGCGGGAGCGTCGTCTGGAAATTTGGCGGCGCGTATTTTAACCAATGTATTCGGCAATCCAATTGACGTCGCATTCTGGAATCTGAACAGCCCGTTCGTTCTGGCCCGGAAGAATGCCGCCATGATCTCTCGCATGAAAATTTATTTTGACTGCGGCACGGAAGACTCCTACGGCTTTTACACGGGCGCGTCGGAAATGAATAAGACCCTGGATGCGCTGAAGATTCCCCACGAATTTCATCTCTATCCCGGCGGCCACAATGTTTCCTACTTGCTGGCTCACCGGGACGCTTCATTCCAATTTCACGTGCGCATATTTGAAGCTGCTCGCCAGTAGGACAGGCTTCAGCCTGTCTGGTTTTCGCCTGAGTCAGGCGCAAATCTAAACCAGACAGGCTGAAGCCTGTCCTGCTGGAATTGCGACACCTTCTTAAATCAAATTGTCGCTCGTAACACCCCCGCGGGTCGCGGTGTCACGTACAATGACAATTTCGATGGCATTTTCGGCTGAAATGGATTACGATCCCGGGCCTGTGGGGAAGTCCTGTTTCTCTCGATTGGGCGCGGTTACCGCCACCCCCCTGTTGCCGGACAACCGCGTTTAGGACGCAGCGTACACCCGCGTAGGCTGTAATCTCTTGGACTTCTCTCCCGTCAGCATTCATTGAATATTTTTGCCCCTGCTGATACTTGGCCCGGAGGTGTCCATGCGTACGTTACTTGCACTGGCAATTTATCCACTCCTTGTTTTGGCATTTTGCGCGCCACTGTCAGCACAAAACAATCCCATCCCATTTGTGAATAATCCTCTGGTGCCGGCAACTGCTGTGCCGGGCACTTCTGGATTGACGCTTACTGTAAACGGCGCGGGATTTGCCCCCGGGGCAACCGTGAAATGGAATGGAACCTCGCTGCAGACGACGTTTGTCAGCCGCACGCAAGTGACTGCATTGGTTCCGGCCAGTAACTTGCTCGCGGCCGGCACGATTCCCGTCACGGTGCCGAATCCAGCTCCGGGCGGTGGCGTTTCGAAGGTGGTTTCGAATGTGATTCTGTTCGAAATCACCACGGCTACCACATCCCTTGCGTTCAACTCCACGGAAACAGATTTTCCCATTGCTGGGGCTACCTCGATCAATACTCCATCCGCTCTAGCGGTTGGATATCTTCCGAACAACAACACGCCGCTACTATCCATTGCGGATCAAAGATGCCCGGCGGCAATCAATTGCCTCACCCCGGGGGGCGCCGCTATTTCCACAGTAGAGGGCACGGCTGCGAATTGGGCGCTTACCGCTGCTGGCCCACAAACTCTGATAGCAGGGGATATTAACGGTGACGGAATTTTCGATCTCATCTCTCTGGGGCCTACAGGCCTCGGCAATCTTTCAGTCTTGCTGGGAAATGGCGATGGCTCGTTTCAAGCGCACCAGGATATTGTGCTGCCCGCAGGCGCGAACCCGGGAGTTGCCCCCGTGCTGGGCGATTTCAATCAAGACGGCAAACTAGACTTCGTGCTGGCGGCGAATGGAGGCGTAATTTTCCTGCCGGGAAATGGCGACGGAACGTTTGGCGCGCCGGGACCTCTAATAGTTACTGACGCTGCCTCCATCGGCACGTACGTGACCGCGGGAGACTTTAATGGCGATGGCGTGCTCGATCTTGCGGTCAGCAATATTGACCTTATGGGAGGCTCGATTTCCATCCTGCTCGGAAATGGCGATGGGACGTTCGTGCCAAAAGAGATCTATCCTTTCAGCTTTTATCCCGGGCGCATCGCGGCGGCGGATTTCAATGGCGATGGCAAACTCGATCTTGCGGTGTTCGATTTTCTCTCCTCGGGTACCTCCATGGCTATGCTGCTGGGAAATGGAGACGGGTCATTCCAGCCGAAAGTAGACTACCCGGCGGGAGTGTCGCCGGTGGATTTTGCGCTGGGGGATTTCAATGGCGATGGGATCTTGGATATTGCGGTTGCGGATTCACTGTGCACCAACTCCGGCTGTCCCGCGAACGGCTCCGTGAATGTTTTGTTGGGCAATAGAGATGGCACGCTGCAAAGTCATCTTGATTTTGCCACCCGCGGTTCGCCGGGAGCAATCGCTTCCGCGGAATTCAGT
>Ga0206998_1151_pt2 | contig 9690 bp, 10 predicted proteins | sample Alteio_BWMinCont_FD_153309 | JGI IMG/M metagenome (GOLD analysis project Ga0206998, IMG submission 153309) | Enriched cells from forest soil in Barre Woods Harvard Forest LTER site, Petersham, Massachusetts, United States -... | ecosystem: Environmental > Terrestrial > Soil > Temperate forest >... | reverse complement strand
TGCCGTCTCCGGTGTGAATCCGTAGAGAGTGGTAGCCACGGCGTCCGCGCCAGCCTCCTGGGCGGCAAGGGCTTCCTCAAACGAGGCGATATCTGCGAGTACCGGCTTCCGTATGTCGGCGTGGATCCGGCCAACCAGATTTCTCCAGGGCTCAGCGGTAGCCGTTCTGCTGTTAGTGCAGTCCAGAGCGATGATATCGGCGCCCGCAGCGGCGACCGATTCCGCAGCGGCGAAGTCAGGCGTGATCGAGACCTCGTCCCCGATCTTGCGCTTCTCGATTCCGATGATCGGCACGCTTGTCGCTTGCCGGAAGGCCTCGATACATGCGGTTCCGTTGGCGCGCAGACCGCCGGCCCCGCCGCGAACGACGGAAATGGCGATGCGCCTCAGGGTGTCCACGCTGTCGAGTGGATCGCCGGGCGGCGCCTGGCAGGAAACGATCAGAGATCCGCGAAGAGAAATGGGAAACATAGCGGGCGGCGATTCAGAACCGGTTGCGATGCGAAACCAAGGATAAGGCATACGCAGATTTACCACCATGGCGATCTGAGGCCGATCACGCAGACGGTACGTTTTGCAACTCGATCGATAGCGCGCAGGAAAACACGGAACGAGGGATCTCAGTGTCGAAAAGCAACTTGAGTAACCGTCAGCAAAGCGAAACCACAGTGCAGCCGCTCGATAAGAACGGATTCATACCGCTTTATTTTCAAATACAACGCGCCCTGATGGAGAAGATCCAGTCCGGCGAGTTGTCCGAGGGCGATCCGTTGGCGTCGGAAGAAGAGCTCTCACGCGCCTATCAGGTGAGCCGTATGACCGCGCGCCAGGCCCTGCACGGTCTCAAGACCAACGGCTACGCCTTCAGCGAAAAGGGCCGTGGAACTTTCGTCAGCCGTCCCAAGCTCGAGAAAAATATTCTTCACCTGCAGGGCTTTACCGAGGACATGCGGCGAAGAGGCATGAAGCCCAGTTCGCAATTGCTCGAGCAGTCCGTGATCTCTGTGACCGAAGACCTTATGGAGAAGCTGAAGCTTGACGCTAACGAGAAGGTGATGCGCTTGCGTCGCCTGCGTCTGGCAGACGGCACCCCCATGGCTCTCGAACAATCCCACATCCCGTTGCGGCAGTTTCCCGGGCTCGACCGCATCGATTTCGCGAAACAGTCTCTTTATCACACGCTTCGCGAACGTTACGGTGTGCGGGTGGGGTATGCCGACGAGATCATCGAGGCACTCCCGGCCACGCGGGAAGAGTCCGAATTGCTGACAATTCCGCGTAAGGCGAGCGTCCTCTCCATCAGCCGCATTATCCTTACGACCCAGGAGTCGCCTATCGAAGCGGCGTGCTCGCGTTATCGAGGCGATCGTTATCGTGCGTCGATTCGCGTCCCTGTTACCACGATTGAATAAGCAGGATTGTCGCGGTTGAGCAAGAATAGTTCCAGATGCAAACCTGGGACGCAATTGTTGTGGGCGCCGGACCTGCCGGATGCGCAGCCGCATATGACCTCGCCGCGGCAGGTCGCGAAGTACTCTTGGTGGACCATTCGATTTTTCCTCGACAGAAGGCCTGCGCCGGTGGACTGACTCTCAAAACAGTCCAGGCGCTCCGGTATTCGGTTGATCCGGTGGTTCGGCAGAAGATTTCACACATGCGCCTTGAGCGCGATGGCGACCGGTCCAGTGTTCTGCGTCGCCGTTCACCGTATTGTTATATGACGGTCCGGCGGGAGTTCGACGACTATTGCCTGCGTCAGACTTTGGCGGTCGGTCCGCGGTTTCAACACATTCGCGCTATTGAGGCTGTCAGTGAAGATGACTCCAGCGTGACTCTTCGTGCTGATGGCCAGGAGCTGCGCGCGCGTTTCCTTGTAGGAGCTGATGGCGTTCACAGCCGCGTTCGCCAACTTACCGATGGTGGCAACGGGTGGTTCTGGCGCGCCTTCGCCCTTGAAGCCGTCGTTCCCGTAGCAGATGCCGCTGAGCAGGAGCTTGTCTTCGATTTTGCTCCGGTTCGAGATGGGTACGGGTGGGTATTCCCAAAGGGCGACCATGTCAACGTCGGACTTTACTCTTACGCGCCGGACGAAAAGATCGATCGGGCGCGGCTCGCCGGTTACATTCACAGAAGGTTCGGGACGGTGTCAGCCGAGGATATGATCGGCCAGTACGCTGGATTCGGCGCTGCGCAGCATAGACCTTCAGCCAGCAGAATATTTCTGGCGGGGGATGCTGGCGGCTTTGTCGATCCTCTCACCGGCGAAGGGATTTACTTCGCCGTCATCAGCGGACAAGCAGCTGCGGAAGCCATCAATGCTGATCTGAAAAGCCAGGCCACCGCTCATCAGCGCTTTACGCAGACCACGGCAAAAGTTCGCGCCGATCTCGCCACCACTACGTCGGCCGCGCGCTGGTTTTACGGAAATCTCGATCAAGGTTACCGGATTTTGTCGTTGCGCCTGCTCCAGTCCACGGTGTTAAATGCCTTCGCAAAAGGATTCAACCCCGCAAGGCTTGCTGCACGGGTCAGAAGACTGATACCGCGAGCCTCGTAAAAATTTAACTTGCCACCCTCCATGGGCCGTCGACAATCTAACAAAACGAGTTAAGATAGTTTTTCGATTCAACAACGCAATTTCCTCGGCTCTTTAAGCAAACGTACTGGAACCTTGATCAGGAGAGGACCAGCAAGATGCTTCCTGGATGGCTTGGAGTGGGGCGGTTGACACGGTTTGTTTTTGCCGCCGCACTCATTTTGTCCAGCCACGCGTTCGCACAGGGTCCGCAGTCCACGCCGAGCATTTTCGCGCCCACCTCGACACCTGCTATCGAAATACATCATCTCTCGTTGTTCGCTCTTGAGATTACTGGCGCCATTTTTTTAACCGTTGCCGGCCTGCTGACCTATGTGATTGTGCGGTTCCGGTCGAAAGGGACGGACGACGCCAGCGAACCTGCGCAGATCTACGGCAGCAACCAGGTTGAACTTGCCTGGACCGTTATTCCGGTGCTCATCGTAGTGGTTCTCTTCCTCACGACCGCGCGGGTGATCTTCGCCATACAGGATGCTCCGAAACCTCAGGCGGCTCTCGAGGTCACCGTTGTCGGTCACCAGTTTTGGTGGGAGTACCGCTACCCGAAGCAGGGAATCGTCGCCGCGAACGAGTTGCACGTGCCGCTCAGCAGCGCTGATAACCCTACGCCAACATACCTGAAGCTGCTCTCGGCCGACGTGGATCACAGTTTTTGGATACCCCAGCTGGCCGGGAAGACGGACCTCATTCCGGTGCACCCCAACGATTTATGGATCGATCCGCTGCAACCCGGCGTCTACCTGGGACAGTGCGCGCAGTTCTGCGGAGTACAACATGCCAATATGCTGCTCCGGGTCTACGTGGATACCCCGGAACAGTTCGCGGCCTGGGTCGCCAATCAGGCCAAGCCCGGTGTTCAGGATTCCGCATTGGCCGCTGGGCGGCACGTCTTTGAGACGCAGGCCTGCATGAACTGCCACACCGTGCAGGGCACAGTAGCAACCGGCAGATTCGGCCCCGACCTAACCCACCTGATGAGCCGCGATACGCTTGCCTCTGGCATGATCCTGAATACCCGCGACAATCTCAAGCAATGGGTCAAGGACCCTAACACTATCAAGCCCGGATCATTGATGCCGGCCATGCAGTTAAGCGACGATCAACTCGACCAGGTGACCAGCTACCTGGAGACGCTGAAGTAGAGAGAGACTATGGCGGACCAGACCCTTCCAATTCATGGCTCGCTGGACTTAACGCCGCCACGCGAGGGCGAAAGCACGTGGCTCGAAACCCTGCACTCGTGGGTCATCACGGTCGACCACAAGAAACTCGGCCTGATGTACATGATGCTGGCCATCTTCTTCCTCCTGGTCGGCGGGGCTGAGGTACTTCTGATCCGCATCCAGCTCGCGGTGCCGAACAATCATCTTATTTCACCGCAGGTCTTCAATCGCCTTTTCACAATGCACGGAACCACCATGGTCTTCCTGGTGGGCATGCCGCTCGTCTTCGCCTGGGCGAACTACATTATTCCGCTGCAGATTGGCGCGCGCGACATGGCATTTCCGCGCCTTAACGCCTTCAGCTTCTGGTTGACAGCTTTCGGCGCCCTGTTGCTGTATTTCAGCTTCCTCGGCGGCGCCGGACTCTACGGCATGGGCAACGCCCCGGACGTCACATGGTGGGCCTATGCACCATTGACCGCGCGAGCCTTCTCGCCCGGAAACGCCACCGATTACTGGGCGCTCGCGCTTCTCGTGACCGGATTCGGAACCCTTGGCGGCGCAATCAATATCATCGCCACGACCTTCTCCATGCGGTGCAAAGGCATGACGCTGATGCGCATGCCGCTCTTCACATGGCTCTTGCTCGTGGACAGTGGGCTTTTGCTAGTTACCATCACGCCGTTGACTGCGGCCCAGGTAATGCTGCTCCTCGATCGGTATCTGGGGGCGCATTTCTTCGACACCCAGGCCGGAGGCCAGGCCATACTGTGGATGCACTTTTTCTGGATCTTTGGCCATCCTGAAGTTTACGTCCTGGTCTTCCCGGCCTTTGCGATAGCCAGTGAAGTTATCCCCGTCTTCTCACGCAAGGCCATCTTTGGATATCCCGCGATGGTGGCAGCCGGTGTGGGCATTGGGTTTGTAAGCCTCGGAGTGTGGGCGCACCACATGTTCACGGTGGGTATGACATCGGCGGGGAATGCGTTCTTCGTCCTTTCGACGATGCTGGTAGGTATTCCGACGGGAATCAAAATCTTCAACTGGGTTGCCACCATGTGGGGCGGCAAATTACGCTTCGCGACCCCAATGCTTTTCAGTACGGCATTCCTTTTTCAGTTTTTAGCCGCCGGACTCACCGGCATTATGCTGTCGGTTGCCCCTTGGAACTGGCAGCTCCACGGCTCCTACTTCGTGATTGCACACTTCCACTATGTGCTGGTGGGTGCGATCGTCTTCATGGTCTTTGCCGGAATTTACTACTGGTTCCCCAAAGCAACCGGCCGCATGATGGACGAGAAGCTTGGCAAATGGCACTTCTGGCTCTTCTTGATTGGATTTCACGTGACCTTCGACACCATGCACTTTCTTGGTTTCGAGGGTATGCCCCGATGGATATACACGTATCCAGCCGACCGCGGATGGGACCACTTGAACCTTGTGGTCTCCATCGGAGGCCTGATCCAGGGTGTCGCGGTGCTTATCTTCGCCTACAACCTGGTCTCGTCACTCTTCAAAGGCAAAATCGCCGGCAATGATCCTTGGGATGCGTGGACGCTCGAATGGTCTACTGCCTCTCCCCCGCCGGTATATAACTTCGCCACCGATCCCGTGGTGCACAGCCGCCGTCCCCTGTGGGACATAAAGCACCCGGAAGATCCTGACTGGAAGTACGAATGATGAACGACTGGATACTCCTCAAATGAGCGCGACCGCGATACCTCTGGTTCCCGGCGGACATGAGCAGACGTGGCATCGGCCCTCTCGCGGCAGAGTCGGCATGTATTGCCTCATCATTGGCGAATGTGCCATTTTCACCATCTTCGTCGTCGCCTATGTGTTTTACATCGGCAAAAGCCTCAATGGACCCACGCCGGCACAGGTCCTTGAAGTGCCGATCTTCAATACCATCTGCCTGCTCTCAAGCAGCGTCACTATCTGGCTGGCCGAGCGCGCAATTGAGCGCGGCATCCTTCGTACCTTCGGACTCTGGTGGGCTGCCACGATCGCTCTCGGTGTGATCTTCCTGATCGGCACAGGGCTCGAATGGTACAAGCTGATCTATCACGATGGGCTCACGATTCGGACCAACCTCTTCGGCACAACCTTCTATTCGATCGTGGGTCTGCACGCGACCCACGTCGTTGTCGGCCTCACGATGCTGCTGCTTGTGCTCCTTTTCACTCTCACCGGGCATGTTCGTGAGGAGCACTCGGAGCGCATTCAGGTTCTGGCGCTCTACTGGCATTTTGTCGACGCAGTGTGGGTCGTTGTCTTCACCGTTGTGTACATCGTGGGGAGATAACGGGTTGGCGATAGCGCGAGGAATAATATGAGCGATCACGATCAACGCGGAGCCCACACCGAAACGATTCACCTGCCCGCACCCACCGCGTGGCCTCTTGTACTGGCCTTCGGCTTCACTTTGCTTTGTGCCGGGCTCGTCACTAACGGGGTTATCTCAGTTCTCGGAGGCGTGCTCATGGTCTTCGGGGTGGTCGGCTGGTTCCGGCAGGTGCTTCCGCACGAGGCGCACGAGGACATTCCCGTTGTCGTCGAGACGGTAGCGATCCAGAGCACGCGCCGGCAGGTGGAAAAGATCGCCATTCCGGAAGAAGACCGCGCCCATCTGCCGGTGGAAACCTATCCGATCATCTCCGGCATCAAGGGCGGTCTCGCTGGCGGAGTTGCGATGATTCCACCGGCGCTCTTGTATGGCCTCATCGCCGAGCACAGCATCTGGTATCCGGTCAACCTGCTGGGTGGCGCGGGCGTCGCAAACTGGCGCAATCCCACCACTGCCGATATCGCGGCTTTTCACTGGCAGGGCTTGATCGTTGCCACCGTGATTCACTTTTTCACTTGTTCCCTCGTCGGGCTGCTGTATGGAGCCATGCTCCCGATGCTGCCGCGACGCCCGGTGCTGCTCGGTGGCGTCATCGCGCCGGTGTTGTGGACCGGCCTGCTTCATTCCACCATGGGGATCGTTAATCCTGTGCTCGACGCACACATTGCCTGGGGATGGTTCCTCATCTCGCAGGTGGCATTCGGCATTGTCGCGGGACTTGTCGTTGCCCGCCAGGAACGTATCCGTACCTCACAATCGCTGCCATTCGTCATGCGCATGGGCATTGAAACTCCGGGGCTTATTCACGAGCACAAAGAAGAGGACGACCGTTCATGAGAGTGCAGCCTTTTGTGGGCACAGCGTTCCTTCTTATGGTGCTAGCCGGTTGTAACCAGATGCCCGGCACGCCAAAGGCCGGCTCTGAGGTCCCGCGTCCCGACTCTGTCACCGATTTCGCCACGCTTTACAACGAGAATTGCGCCGCCTGCCACGGCAAAGATGGACAGAACGGCGCGGCGCTCGATCTTGCCAATCCCCTCTACCAGGCGTGGGTTGATGACGCCTCATTGAGAAAGGTCATCGCAGAGGGCGAACATGGCACGCAGATGCCAGCTTTCGCCCGCGAAGCTGGCGGCAGTTTAACGGATGAGCAAGTCGATGCTCTTGTCCATGGCATGCGCGCCGCGTGGCAGAAGCCGGGCGCTCTGAACGGACAGACGCCTCCGCCGTATCAATCGACAGGTCAAGGTGACGCCGGCAAAGGACAGCCCATATACCAAGCCGCGTGCGCACGCTGCCATGAACAGGCCGGTCAGAAAATCACTGACTCGACCTACCTCGCTTTGGTCAGCGATCAGGCGTTGCGCACTATCATCATCGCCGGACGGCCTGATCTGAGTCATCCGGACTGGCAAGGCGATATTCAAGGACGTCCCTTAACCGATCAGGAGGTCGCGGATATCGTAGCGTGGCTCGGCTCGCTGCGCAGCCCGACTCCGGGACAGCCTTATCCGCACTGAGGATTGACCTATGACCGACATCGTCAAAGAAGAACAGAAAATCACACACGACGATCCGAGTGTCGTATCCCGACGCTGGATGCTCCTCAAACTCGGTGTCCTGATCAACGCTGCTGTGGGCGTGGCTGTGGCCGTTCCTGTTGTCCGGTATCTGCTCGGCCCGATAAAGCGCAAGGGGGCGTACAACTCCTGGATTTCCCTTGGGGCGATCGATCAATTTCCGATTGGTGAAACCCGCCTGGCAACCTATAAGAATCCCTTCACCGATCCGTGGGATGGTGAGACGGCCAATACTGCCTGCTGGGTGCGTCGCGTCGACCAGACAAATTTTCAGGTCTTCGCCATCAACTGCGCACACCTGGGTTGCCCAGTGCGCTGGTTCCCGCAATCGGGTCTGTTCATGTGCCCCTGCCACGGCGGCGTATATTACGCCGATGGGTCGCGAGCCTCGGGACCACCCGAACGCGGCCTCTTCACGTACGAATACAAAGTTGCAGGCAACGAGTTACACATCAGTGCCGGACAAACGCCAACCCTTTCCAACGAAGCCAGCAACAGTTTGCGTGTTCTCAATAACAACAAAGGATGCGGCTCATGCGCTGGCTAAAGCAAACCTACGACTGGCTTGAGCTGCGGTTGCAACTGCAAGCACCCGTCGAAGACGCTGCTCTTCACCCCGTACCGCGCAATACCGCCAGTTGGTGGTACGTCTTCGGCAGCGCAGCCTTCACGCTACTCCTGTTGCAGATAGCCACCGGTATTCTTCTCGCCATCGTCTACGTGCCCTCCGCCGCCAATGCCTGGAACAGCCTCAACACGCTCAATCACCACCTGCCGTTAGGCTGGTTCCTGCGCGCCATGCATGGTTGGGGCTCCAACTTTATGGTCGCCGTCGTGCTCATCCACATGGCGCAGGTTTTTCTCTTCGGAGCGTATAAGTTTCCTCGCGAGCTCACCTGGATGGTCGGAGTCTTCCTGCTACTCATGACCCTGGGCATGGCGTTCACCGGGGAGGTAATGCGCTTCGATCAGGACGCATATTGGGGTCTTGGCATCGGAGTGTCGATCGTCGGCCGCGTACCACTCATCGGCGGCCCCTTGGTCAATCTCATGATGGGTGGTCCAATCATCGGTGGCGCCACCCTCTCACGCTTCTTTGACCTTCATGTCTTCGTCATCCCCGGGACTTTGCTCGTCCTCGTTGCCGCGCACGTCTGGATGGTGCTGAAGCTTGGCATCAACGATTGGCCGATGCCCGGCCGCCCAGTGCGCCGCTCCACCTACATGGCCGAGTACCACAAGCTATCGCACGAACAAGGATTTCCCTTCGTGCCTGGAGCATTCTGGAAGGACCTCATCTTTTCCGGCGCGGTGATCGCCGCGGTCGCCGTCTGCGCCGCCGTATTCGGCCCCTATGGCCCCAACGGTCAGCCGGACCCCACGATCATTCAGACCACCCCCAAGCCCGACTTCTTCTTTCTCTGGATCTACGCTGTTCTCGCCTATCTTCCGCCGAGTCTTGAGACGCCTTTTATCCTGATCGTGCCCATTCTCGGCATTGCTGTTCTGCTGGCGCTCCCCTTCTACGCCGGGGAGGGGGAAAAGAGCTGGCATCGCCGTCCTGTCGCCGTTCTGGTTCTGGTGACCGTTGCCATCTCGTTCGGGGTCTTCACGCACCTGGGCACGTTCACGCCATGGAGCCCGATCATGGATGCGTGGAGCAGCGACACTGTTCCCACGAAGTTCCTGCACAATCTGTCCCCGGTAGAGCGGCAGGGGGCGGTCGTCTTCCAGGCCAAGCAATGTCGGAACTGCCATTCGCTCGGCGGAATTGGCGGCCTGCGCGGACCCGCTCTCGATGACGTCGCGACACGCCTCACTGAAGATCAGCTCATTCGCCAGGTTCTCCAGGGTGGCGGCAACATGCCCGCCTACGGGAAGAATCTCTCGCCTCCGGAAGTGACCGCGCTGGTCAAGTTTCTCGTCACGCTTCATCCGCCGAGTCAGCTTCCGGCAACGAACGCCGCCGGCCAGGCAACAGCGCATCTCTCGCCATTGAGTTCA
>Ga0206998_1265_pt1 | contig 9746 bp, 6 predicted proteins | sample Alteio_BWMinCont_FD_153309 | JGI IMG/M metagenome (GOLD analysis project Ga0206998, IMG submission 153309) | Enriched cells from forest soil in Barre Woods Harvard Forest LTER site, Petersham, Massachusetts, United States -... | ecosystem: Environmental > Terrestrial > Soil > Temperate forest >... | reverse complement strand
AAGCACCTCACCGGCGAACTCCCGCCAGTTCTCCGCAAGTGGCGCGAATATCCTTCTCCACGCCTTCCCATCCGCTCCGAACGCCACCTCCGCCTCACCCAGATCGCGCTCCAGCACAACCGCAGTTCCATCATCCAGCGGATGCGCCAGCGGCGCCGCTCCATGGACCCATACCAGCCCGTGTTCGGCAAGCGGCAGTGTCGAGAAGAAGGGTGACCCCACCGCCATCGGCAGCACCGCCGCGCCGAAGTCGTGCAGAAAGCCAGGAAGAGTCAGCTCCATTGTCCGCGCGGCGCCCCCCGGCTGAGCCTCAGCCTCCAACACCTCGACGTGCAGCCCCGCCTGCGCCAGCGTGATCGCCGCCGCGAGACCATTAGGTCCTGACCCGATGACAAATGCCGCAGAACGAATCTGACCCATGTCCTTAATTATGCGGCGGCAGCTCCTGCGGCCACGCAATCACTCCAACCTTGCCGTCGGGCTGCAGCGTTAGCACCGGGGCATACAGTCCTAGCAGCTGCCTCCGCCACCAGTTGCCCGTCTCCCGCTTCTCTTTCATCGACGTGAACCAGTACTGCCACAGCACCGCCCGCACATACTTCGGCGCAGCCCCGGCAAATGGATTTCCCTTGAAGAGCGCCAGAACGCCCCGGCCGTTCTCCAGTAATCGCTCCTCGGCAAACGGCACCAGAGTGTTCTGCTGCCAATCACCCAGCGACGCGAACCACAAATTCCAGTCGAACCGCGGCTGATAGGGTGCATAGATTCCGGGAGCTTCGTTCAGGGCCTGCGGCTTATATCGGAAGGGGTACGCCGTCCACGTCGTCCCATCATTCGACCCCTGAAACTCGATCTCATACCGCCCCCGTGTCATCACCGCAAACAGCCCATATTGATTGGCAATCCGAAAGGGCTCAAGCATCCTCACCGGCGCCATCGGCAGGGGCGACCCCGAAAACGGCATCCGAATCATTTCCGCGGTAGTCACGTACGCCACCCACGTCAGCATCACTGCTGTGACCGCCAGACCCATAGCGGCCAAGTTTGAGGGCTTACGGTGCTCAAACGGGAGCCCATCATCCGACTGGGAAGTAGCAAACAACGACACCGGAGCCTCGCCTTCCGGAAGTGCCTCCTCATCCTCGATCGACTCCACCTTTGGCCCCAAACGCGCGGGCACAAATCGTAAGAGGAAGCGGTCATCGAGCAGAAGAAATCCAAGCGACAGCACTAGGTAGTTCAGAAACGTGTAATTGGCCGTGAGAATCACGCCAATCTCCCACGGCGTGACGATGAAAAAGCAGATCAGACGCGCCCGCCGCCCAAAGAAGAACAGGCACACAATCCCCAGCTCCATCACCAGCGTAGCGCCTGCTGTCGAAACATGAAACCAGTGCGGAAGATGCTCCACATACCATCCAACCCATGTAGGCAGCGGCCCGTTCTGGTAGTACTCATCCATCGCCGTCAGGTGGCGCCACTCCGGATCGCCGCTCAGCAGCTTTACCATTCCCGACTCGAAGTAGATGCGGAACCATTCCCACTGCAGCAAAAATAGACTCGCTCGCGACGCTGGATTCTCATCCCATCCCGGCCTCAGCCCCGCCGGACTGAAGAAGAGTGCTAAAAACCCGGCTTCCAGCAGCATGCCATCTGATTGATAGCCCGAGAAATCACCGGCCGCCGCAACAAACGACAGGTAGCACACAAAGCAGATGAAGAAGCTTAGACGTGGCCACACGTTGAGCAGCGCTACTACCGACGCCACCAGCCCGATCCAGCACAACGCTATCAGCATCGCGTTGCTCGAGGAGAGCCACAGCAGGGTGGGCGCGAACCAGTAACGTGCCGCAGGCATCGACCGTCGCACCAGACCGAGATATTGGCCCGCAGGCAAAACCCCATCCGGACCGATCAGTCCACGAATCTGAAAGAGCAGTGAGTAGAATGCCGAAAAATAAATCGCTGCCAGGGCCCGCAAAAAGATCCAGCGGGGAATATGCCGCCCTCCCGGTCCGAAACGCGGATCAAAGAGCCACTGGAGAATGCCTGCCGGGCTGCGCTGCATGCTGAGGGCAGAATAGCGCGTTCCGCCAGATCGGGATAATAGTGTCACTCTGATACCTCCTGATCCGTGCTTTCCCTTTATGGAACGCGGCCGAACAAAAAACATTACTTAAGTGCGGACGGTGTCCTCTCTGCCTTCTACTCTTAACCCATCCCGCCCTATGCTGTACGCAGTTTTCACAATCAAGCTGTTTGCCGATTCACTTGCCGTTATTTTCTGACGCGGAGAGAAGCGCCGTGCCTTTGACCGGATCTGAGCTGGTGAGTGCCGTAATTCCTACGCGCAATCGATCTGAGTTAGTCGTGAAAGCCGTACAGTCCGCATTGCACCAGACCCACCCTCGCATCGAAGTCATCGTCGTCATCGACGGCCCTGACCCGCAGACCGAGAGCGCCTTGGCAAAGATTCACGACACTCGTGTCCGCATCTTCCTGCTCGCTGCCAATGTCGGTGGCGCCGAAGCTCGAAACATTGGCGTTCGCGCCGCCCGCGGCGAGTGGGTCGCATTCCTGGACGACGACGACGAGTGGCTCCCGCAGAAAATTTCCCTGCAGCTGGCGGTAGCTTACGCAAGTGAGGCCGCCTTCCCGGTCATCTCCTCGCGCCTGATCGTTCGTACGCCGCGAATGGATTTCTCCCAGGCACTCCACACACGTAAACAGGACCAGCAGGTCAGTGAGCACCTCTTCTGCCGCCGACGCCTGGACGACGGCCCCTACGCTATGCAGACCTCCACGCTTTTTGTGCCGCGCAGCCTGATGGTCGCCGTGCCCTTTCGCCGAGGGCTCAAACGCCATCAGGACTGGGATTGGCTGCTGCGTGCATCCACCTATCCCGGCGTCCGCTTTCAAGTGATTGCTGAACCTCTGACCATCTTCCGCGTCGAAGACGCCCGCCCCAGCGTGAGCCGGGCACTCGATTGGCAGTTCTCACTGGCGTGGGCGCGCGAAAGCCTCTTCGTCTGCGTCTCCGAGCACATCCGCCAGACCGCTCTTGAGCGCGGATTTCCCGCCGGCAAGCTCTGGGTGCATCGCATCGGCATCGACCTGCAGAGCTCGGAATTGGCCAGATCACCTGGTCCGCAGCCCGTCGTCCTCTTCGTCGGCCGCCTGGTCGAAAAGAAAGGCTGCGCTCATCTGATACGCGCCATGGCGGTCGTCAACGCGAAGCTGCCCGGGGCTCGCCTGGTGGTCGTCGGCGAGGGCCCGCTCCGTTCCGAGCTCGAGAGTCAGGCTCGAACGCAATCGCCCAGCGCCGTGTTCCTCGGATCTCAGCCGTCCCACGTAGTTCGAACCTGTATGCGTCGCGCTGGAGTGCTGGCAGCCCCCAGCGTTGTTGCGAAAAACGGCGACACTGAGGGCCTCCCCATCGTCCTATGCGAAGCGCAGGCTATGGGACTCCCTATCGCAGGCTTCCGCGGACCCGGCGTGGATGAGGCGGTCATCGATGGCCAGACCGCCATGCTCGTCAATTCCGGCGACCACGAGGCTCTGGCCGGAATGATCCTCCGCTTGCTTGCCGACGCCTCACTTCGCGCGCAGCTCTGTGTCGCGGGAAGGCAGCACGCCGCAAAGTACTTCGACCTCCGCGCCCAGACCGCGCTGCTCGAAGACAAATACGACGAGGTCCTCCGCCAGCAATGAAAGAACATCGGCTGCTGCACGGCTCCGCCTGGATCGTCTCCGGCCAGTTCGTGTCCATGGCTTTTCAGGCCGCCTATTTCGTCCTGATGGGCCGCACCCTCGGCAGCCGCGAGTACGGAGCCTTCGTCGGAGTCGTTGCACTCGTCGCCCTGCTTACTCAGTTCAGCAGCGCGGGCATGGAGATGATCCTGCTGCGCAACATCAGCCGGGACCGCAAGTCATTCGCTCCTACCTGGGGCAACGCGCTGTTCATCAGCGCCTGCGGCTTTGTGCTTGTCCTCGCCGCGGCGTGGCTCATCGGATCGCTCACGCTACGCCCGCAGTTCCGCGTCATTATTCCTTGGATCGCCATTGGCGATGCCCTCTTCGGAAAGGTCGTCCAGCTCGCCAGCCGCGCCTTCCAGGGGGCGGGAGAAATGTCTTACTGCGCCCGGCTCACTGCGTTTGTGTACGCCGCCCGCGCAGCTCTCGCCGCAGCCCTTTATCTCTACGCCCGCTATTGGGGCGGTCATCCCGACGCCTATACCTGGGCACGCATCTACTGGCTCGCCCCCTTCGCTGTTTCCGTCTTCGCCTTCTGGATTATCACGTCGCAACTCGGTTTGCCGCGCTTCGAACGCCTTCGTCTCCGCGACCTTAGCGAAGGGCTGAGCTTCTCGTTCTCCAACTCCTCGATCTCCGCTTACAACGACATCGACAAGACATTTCTCGTCAGCCTTGGTCAGACTTATGCCGCCGGCATCTACTCCGCGGCCTACCGAGTGGTCGATGTCGCCACTGCGCCCCTGTACGGTATCTACACGGCCGCTACTCCGCGGCTCTTTCGCGAGGGAGCCAGAAGCGTCAGCCACGCCAGCGCCCAGTCGCGGCGCCTTCTTCTGCGGACCATCCCCTACGGACTCGCTGTCGCCGCGGCTCTCTATTTCGGAGCGCCGATTCTTCCGCGCCTCTTCGGAGCATCGTTCCAGGGCTCGGTTGCGGCACTTCGCTGGCTCTGCCTGTTGCCGATGCTGCGCGTCCTCCACTACGCCTGGGGAACCACCATTACCGCCTCCGCCTCGCAGTGGAATCGCACTGCGACACAGTTCGGCGCGGCAGCCCTCAACCTGCTGCTGAATTTCCTGCTGATTCCGCGCTGGTCGTGGCAGGGCGCAGCCGTGGCCAGTCTTCTCACCGACGGGTCACTGGCCATATCCAGTCGCTTCGTGCTCTGGTGGATCCAGAGGCGAGAAGCAGGACTTCACGAGGGAAGACGATCAGGGTTAGTGATTGCGCCTTCCGCTGATTAGAGGCCGGGCCCCTCCCCCCGCTTTTTCGGCTACGTCTGAAAGCGTTTGATTCGAGGAGCTTTATGGGCTCAACGCCCGTAAAGGTTTGAAAACAGAGCCTTTATCTGCAAAGATCTCATTTCAAATGGCTTAACATGCGGCAGACCTCGCAAAGAAGAGGCCCGGCAGCGGGCCGGGGTTTTCTTATCTCTTATTTCTATTTAAGCCAGCCGCGAGAAATATTCGGCCAACAATTTCCGGCGAAGCATATTCGCAGGCGGATCCTGGTGCGAGCGTGCCCAGGGCGAAATTCACGCCCAAGTAAATCGTTCTTGCCGTCGACGGCGTTGTCGAAGTTCCCTCGACATAGAAAGGAACTTTATTTCTTGTCTTTTGCCACTGTAGGGGCAAAGTAACCGCGTCGCGTCTGTAACTGCAATCCATCGCGGTCTACCGTGACTTTTAAGCGATGAAAGGAACCGTTAGCCTTCACGTTCCCGAGTGGCAATTCGAGCAAATAAACACACTCCGGCGCCTCTGTCAGTCTCTTGAATCCGGCATCTTCTTTGCTATGGTTGATGTAAGTTCCTCCCGTGCCATCAGCGAGCTCTGACATCACGCCCTCGGTCAGTTTCATCGAACTATTACGAAGCTCACCAATTTCGAGTGGAGATCGGCCCCGTGCATCGTCACTTACATTGGCTTCCGTGACGTACACCCCCCGTGCATCGAGGGCACTCACCGTGATATTGGCCGCTGCTGCCAGGTCAATGATGTGCGACTCCGCATTCCGCGCCTCTGGCGTAATTGTCAGAAACCCCGGCGAGACCAGGATCAACGTGCTTTGTCCCGGTAAAGTAGCCATCGCATGTAAAACTGCTCCGATCGAGGCAAAGGTCATCTGAACGTCATGCTGGCCATTTGCCAGAGCTAACCTGGCGGCCAATTCTGCCGCGTTTTCAAGCATGCTTTGCGGCATTGGGTTACAAGCGGCCACCTGCTGTTCCGCGTCCTGGAGCGCCGCTGAGTTGTGTTTGTTTTCGATCAGGTCGGCCTGGTAGTAGTCGATCTTCGGACAATCGTTCTCTGGCCGTAACACGCTTTGAGCCTTGACACTCATGATCGCGTTCTGCAGCGTCGCTCGGTCGTGTGTCAATCCGCTGTTGGTTTTCCCGGATAAGGAGATCACTACAGCATCGTCCGATTCTGCCAATATTTCGTCCAACGCTTTCACCGCGGCCCTCTGTGTGTGCACCAGGTCTCCAAAATCCAGATGCATGTCGTCCAGCAGCAGGACAATGAATCGGTGTCTTGAAGTGGGTGGCGGAGCGGCAATTGGAACAGCCCGAGGAAGCGCAGGGACGGCTGAGTTGTGTTCCGAATGGCTCCTGGTCGCCGCCCATTTCTCAACGATGAATACGGATACTGATACCGGCTTGCCATCATCAAAGACGCGAAAGTCGTCTTTTTTCAAATCGCTTACGGCATCGCCCTGTTTGTCACGAACGACGACCGGCACCAGCACTCGATCTACGGTTACATCTATCGTGAAGGGTGGGTTTGGGGAGTCCTTCGTCTGTGGGACAGCTGACTGTGCCGCCGAGTTGAGGGCCATGCAGGAGAACATAAGCGCGAGAGGCAGTTGCACCTTCACATTCTTCGCAATGGCATATGACCGAGAGATCGGGTACCACCTGGCGTCGAGGTCATCATACGCCGAGACCTGCCGAGCGCACACATCGGCTGGTGGTAATTGGGGCACACGGAACATAGGTTGCTGTATAGCCGGCTTCGCGTAGTTTTGTCTTCCAGTCTCGCGGGAACCAGCCTGCTTAACTCAAGTTGATGAGATGACGACAATACGGCCAAGTGGCTCGCTTCTATTCTCGGAGAGTGCCTTGGCGATCTCCCATGCTCTCACCCTCCGCGATCCCGATGGAATCGAGTAGGAAGTCATTCCTTACGTATTCGGAAGGTCAGTTAATCCTGGGCAGTGGCAATGCCGGACGGAGGCAATGAGACAACGAAGTCCAGAAATGCGCGGGTCTTTGCTGGCAAATGCTTCCGCGAAGGGTAGACGGCATAGAGAGGAAAGCGCTCATCCGGCCAATCCGGGAACAGGTCAATCAGTTTCCCCTGCTTCAACAGCCGCGACACCGCATTTTCCATCACCTGCACGATTCCATAGCCTGCCAGGCAGAGATTGTGCATGGTGATGATGTCGCTAACGATGATGTGACCATTTGTGGGTACCTTTACGATTCTTCGCCCACGATGGAATTCCCATTCGAACGGACGTCCAGTCTCCGGGTCGCAATAATCAATCAGGATATGTCTGTCCGTCACTAGGTCCTGCGGCGTAGCTGGATGCTTGCGTCGTTTGAAGTAAGAGGGCGCAGCGACGGTCACGATGCGTGTGGTCCAGAGCTTTCTCACAACCAGGCTCGAGATCGGTGGGTTTCCGACATGAATGGCAACGTCGAAGCCCTCGCTTACCAGATCGCCGAGTTGGTCACGAGTTATCAGTTCGAGTTCGAGTTCCGGGTGGCTTTCAAGAAACGCCCCGAGCCGTGCGCCTTCCAGGAAATGCGCAAACGTACGATGCATTTGCACGCGCAGTCGGCCCCGCACCAGTGCTCGCCCTTCCATCACCGATGCCACAGCCTCTTCGATGCCAGTCAGCAGCGGGCCGATTTGCTCGTGTAACCGCCGTCCTTCATCCGTAATCGAGATGGAGCGCGTAGTTCGCTCCAACAATCGAATTCCGAGGCGGGCCTCAAGCCGCGCGACGGACCGGCTTACACCGGATTGCGACACATTCAGCGCTTTGCCTGCGCCGGCAAAACTGCCGCACTGAACAATCGCGGCAAAGGCGCTCATCCCGCTCAGGATCCGATCATCGACATTCTTATTCATGCATTTCGTCATTTCTAATATGCCATTCATGCTTAAATCGCTGCAATCGAATTCGACATCAGATCTCCAGCTGAACAAAGTTCCGAAAGGGAGTCGATCATGTTTGCAATTACTGGAGTGACAGGCAAGGTAGGTGGAGCGGTCGCCCGCAGTCTCCTGGCACAGGGGCACAAGGTGCGAGCCGTGGTCCGGGATGCCGAGAAAGGACGCTCCTGGTCCGCTCAAGGCTGTGATATCGCAATCGCCAGTGTGGAGGATCCAACGGGACTCACAAAAGCCTTTCATGGCGTCGAAGGCGTCTTCTTGATGACACCCCCAAACTACGATCCTGAACCGGGGTTTCCTGAGACGCACAAGGCAGCTGCGGCGATCCGGAAGGCCATCGAAACTAGCCGGCCCGGGAAGGTCGTGTTTCTTTCCACGGTTGGAGCCCATGTTGCCGAACCCAACCTTCTGAACAACTCCAAAATTACGGAAGAGATGCTGCGCACTACCTCGGTCCCGGTGGCTTTATTGCGTGCCGCCTGGTTCATGGAAAACGCGGCGTGGGATGTGGAAGCGGCGCGCAAGGGTGTAATCCCCAGCTTTCTGCAACCTCTCGATCACCGGATTCCGATGGTTGCCGCGGGCGACATCGCGCGAACGGCGGCGGAACTCCTTGGTCAAGCGTGGACGGGAGTTCATATCGTTGAACTCGAAGGCCCCAGGCGCTACTCCGCGAATGATATTGCTGCTGGTTTAGGCGCCGCACTTGAGCGTCCGGTTCGGGCGGAGGCAGTCCCACACGACCAATGGGAGACACTGTTTCGCTCGCAGGGTATGAAGCACCCCACGCCGAGGATTCGGATGATTGACGGCTTCAACGAAGGCTGGATCGACTTTGAATCTGGCGAGGCTAACTCCCGCAAGGAACGCACGACCCTGGAGTCAGTTCTGCGTTCGCTCGTCATGTCGAATTCGAACAGCTGATCTATCTGGACCGATGGCCGACAAGAAGCCTCCTGCCTGATCAGGTGGCAAGAACAGGCGAGTCACCCATCGAGCTGCTCCATCGCACTATGTCTTCGACCTACTAGACGGAACTCGAGTCGGGCGTAAAAACGAGCTAGCCGCAGAAGCCCCTGCGACGGCACAGTGCGGAAAGTTTCTTTGGCGTCTCGTGCAGCGACCCCTCAGACCCCGAGCTCGCGCATGATGAAGGCGTAGTCCAGCGCCACTTCTTTCAGATAGTCGTACCGTCCCGACGCTCCGCCGTGGCCCGCCGTCATATTGGTGTGCAGCAGCAGGGAATTGCCGTCCTTCTTGAGCGTGCGCAGCTTGGCTATGTATTTTGCCGGCTCCCAATACATCACCTGGCTGTCGTAAAGAGAGGTCTTCACCAGCATCGCCGGATACGCCTTGGCCTCGAGATTGTCATAGGGCGAGTAGCCCAGCATGTATTCGAACGCTTCCAGGCCGTTCGGGTCTCCCCACTCCTCGTACTCCGGAACCGTCAACGGGAGCAACGAGTCCAGCATGGTGTTCATCACGTCGACGAAAGGGACATGAGACACAACCGCGCGGAACAGATCAGGGCGCAGGTTTGAAACCGCACCCATCAGCAATCCGCCGGCGCTGCCTCCTTCGATCGCCACCCGTTTCGGATCGCCGTATCCCTGCGCAAGCAGATATTCGACGACGGCGATGAAGTCGGTGAAGGTGTTGCGCTTTTCCATCAGGCGTCCCGCATCATGCCACGGCTTGCCCAGATCGCCGCCGCCTCTTACGTGCGCGTACGCGAGCACGAACCCGCGATCGAGCAGGCTCAGCCGGTTGCTGTTGAAACCCAGCGGCAGCGGATAGCCGTAGGAC
>Ga0206998_1262_pt1 | contig 9789 bp, 6 predicted proteins | sample Alteio_BWMinCont_FD_153309 | JGI IMG/M metagenome (GOLD analysis project Ga0206998, IMG submission 153309) | Enriched cells from forest soil in Barre Woods Harvard Forest LTER site, Petersham, Massachusetts, United States -... | ecosystem: Environmental > Terrestrial > Soil > Temperate forest >... | reverse complement strand
TTACCGAGACGTTCATGTCTTGGAAAAACCCACTTTGAAAAAGGGGGTCGACGTGCGCCAAAACAAGTCTCTTCCTTCTCCCCCTCTCCCGCTTGCGGGAGAGGGTTAGGGGTGAGGTAGCACGGCGGGGGGATTTAAATGGGAGTGCATAACAGTATCCAATACCTCCTCATAAAGTGAAGAGAGTATTTCTAAATCCTCTATTTTCACGCATTCATTCACACTATGGATGGTTGCATTACAAGGACCGAGTTCGAGTAGTTCAGGGCATATTTCTTTAATAAAACGTCCGTCGCTGGTTCCCCCATTGGTTGAAAGATGAGGTAGGATGCCCATTTTTTTTTCAATTGCTTGACGAGTGACAGCCAATAATTTGCCTTTTTCTGTCAAAAAAGGAAGACCAAAAAGAGTCCAATCGAGTTGAAATAAAAAACCGTGTTTTTCTAAGACAGTGTGTACTTGATGTTTGATTTCATCAGGGGATCGATTAGGGCTAAACCGGAAATTGAAATGACAGTCTAATTTTGCAGGAATAACATTACCCGCACCCACACCCGATGCAATATTTGAAATTTGTAGAGAAGTGGGGGGGAAAGTGTCTGTGCCAGAATCCCATTCTATTTGAATCAATTCAGAGAGTGCAGTGACAGCATGATGGATGGGATTAATGGCTTTTTCTGGGTAAGCGATATGCCCCTGTTTACCAATAACATTTAAAAGACCGGAAAGCGATCCCCGTCGACCAATCTTTATCGTGTCTCCTAATATCGTGTGGCTACTCGGTTCACCGATAATACAGTAATCTAAGGAAATTCCTATGTGTTTTAAATGTTGAATGACTTTTTTTGTGCCATTGATGGCGGGGCCTTCTTCATCCCCCGTGATTAAAAAAGCAATCGTTCCCGGGTGATTGGGGTATTGTAAGATGAATCGCTCTGCCGCAATCACCATCGCGGCTAAGCTGCCCTTCATATCGGCAGCCCCTCGACCATAAAGAACTCCTTCTTTAATAGTCGCTTTAAATGGTTCATAGATCCAATCGGTCAGATTGCCTGCCGGGACAACATCCGTATGTCCTGCGAAAACAAAATAAGGAGGACCTTGTCCATGGGTGCACCATAAATTATTAACCTCTTCAAAGTTCAATCTTTCGATTTGAAAACCTCTATTGTCTAAGTATTCGTAGAGAATATCTTGACAGCCTGCGTCTAGTGGGGTGACAGAAGGGCATTCTATTAGTTTAGAGGCGAGGTTAAGCAGGGTAAAAGATTGCATGATATTTAATACCGCAACAATTCATTAATGGCTGTTTTTTGACGTGTTTTTTCATCCACTCTTTTTACGATGACTGCGCAATTAAGATTGAATTTGCCGTCCCCACTCGGTAGACTGCCCGGGACAACCACACTGTAGGCAGGCACCCGTCCGTAAAAGATTTCATTGGTTTCCCTATCAAAAATACGGGTACTTTGCCCAATAAAAACGCCCATCGCGATCACGGCACCTCGTTCAACAATAACGCCTTCTACAATTTCTGAACGTGCGCCAATAAAACAGTCATCCTCAATGATGGTGGGCTTAGCTTGGAGGGGTTCTAATACTCCCCCAATGCCGACGCCACCAGAAAGATGAACGCGATCGCCAATTTGTGCGCAAGATCCTACCGTAGACCAAGTGTCGATCATCGTTTTTTCACCAATATAAGCGCCAATATTAACGAAGCAAGGCATAAGAACGGTGTTTGACCCCAGAAAAGTACCGCGTCTAATTGTTGCAGGTGGCACAATTCGGATATTTAAATTTTTAAAAGTGTCTGATGTCATGTCACCAAAACGAAGGGGAACCTTATCATAAAATTTTGTAAAACCGCCTTCTATAGGAACACTGTCATGCAACCGAAAATAAAGAAGTATGGCTTTTTTAAGCCATTCATGGATAACCCAGGTTCCGTTTTTTGGTTCTGCGACTCGTAACTTTCCTGTTTCTAAGTCATGAATAATGTGAGTAATGGCTTCTTTCAGAATAGGGTCTGGATTGGTGGGAGAAAGTTCTGTTCGAATTTCATAACCTTGTTCTATGGTAGTTTGTAGGTCCTGCATGTTATTTTCTCCGAAAATACTATATACTGATTACCATTTTCTGTGATTGGAGCAGAGTTAGATTGCTATATAACCTATAGTCATTTAGTCATTCCTGCGAATCACGCAATACCCTGTATCCCCGCATACGCGGGGATGAAAAGCGACAATAACATAAATGCAAATGAATTGGCAAGGAGACTTAATGAAAACCAAAATGTCTAAACTAAAATTTAGGTTTCCGCACCTAACAAAGAAACAGGTGATTTTAGTTTCACTTATAGGATTAGTTCTGTTATTGGGGTTGATCCACACTTTATATCAATATCTGAATAAGGTGACGGCACCCATGCAACCTGTCATTCGAGTTCAAACGGTTTCTGTCAAAGAAGCGTCTATGCCAGACAGTATTGAAACCATCGGGAGTTTAACAGCAGAACAAGAATTAAAGATTAAAAGTGGTGGGGTGGGTCGAATTACATCCATAGAAGTAGAATCCGGTTCTTGGGTGAATGCGGGGACGCTACTCATAAAAATTATTGCGGCACCCGAAGTTCGAGCACCTTTTGATGGTTATTTGACTGATTGGTTAGTAAAACCAGGAGAATATGTTCAATCGGGCACGGAGCTGATTGATATTGTGAATACCAATGTATTGAAATTAGTGTATAGAATTCCTGAACAGTATGCGTCAAAATTGAGCAATGAACAAACCGTAGAGGTTTTCGTAAAAACGCATCCCGATAAAACATTTACAGGTAAAGTTTTTTTTATTGCCCCTGTGGTTGATAAGAAAACCTATACCATTTTAGTCAAAGCAGAAGTACCTAATCCTGATCAAGATCTCTGGCCGGGGATGTCGGCGCATGTTCGTCACGTCTTTAGTTTTAACCCGAAAGCGAAAGTAATCCCGGAATCCGCCTTAATTTTAACCTTGGAAGGGTATGAAGTTTGGGTGGTAAAAGACGGCGTTATTCAAAGAAAAACAGTTCAATTAGGCAGTCGACGAGAAGGTCGGGTTGAAATTTTATCAGGGGTAGATCTCGGGGAATCCGTTATTATGACAAGAACGCCTGCCACTAAAGAAGGCGCAAAAGTGGAAAAAGAAGATTGGTTGGGAGAGTGGTAAGCCATGGGTTTTTTGACTGCTTTTGTAAATAGACCCATTATGGCGACGGCCGTTAATTTGGTCTTATTGGTATTAGGCATTGTGGCATTTCAGCAGTTGGAACTTAGGACTATGCCAAAAGTTTCACAAAATGAAGTGCGTATTACCACAAATTATCCCGGTAGTAATAATCTTGCGGTAGAAGAACAAGTCACAAAGCCTTTGGAAGATGCGCTTTCAGGGATAGATGGTGTAAAAAAATTAACCTCCGCGAGTTTGGATGGTCAAAGTCAGATTTATGTACAATTTAAATCGAGTGTTGATCCTAATAAAGCGCTCAGCCAAGTCAGAGATCGTGTTTTTGCAACCTTAACGAACCTTCCTAAAACAGTGGAACGCCCTGAAATTCAAGAAGAATCTGAAAATAATCAAACCCTAATTTATCTTGCTTTTTTTGATCCAACGAAATCGGTCGCAGCCTTATCAGATTATGTTCGAAGAAGTGTAGAAGAACCGTTAAGGTTAGTGGATGGTGTTTCTAGTTTAGAACGCTTTGGCGATGAATTATATCAAATTGAAATACATCCTGATCCTGCTCGCTTGATGTTACATAGCGTTACAGTGACAGACCTTGTGAATGCAGTCCGTCGTGAAAAAACATTGGCAGCAGGGGGTGAAATTGAAAATGTTTCAGGTAAAAAATCTTTATTGATCTCAGCTCCCTTGGAATCCCCTCAGGCATTTTCCAATATCACCATTAAGACGACCCCCACTGGCCGTGTCACCGTGGGGGATGTGTCAGAAGTCTTAGTTTCTGAAAAACCCACTTTTTTATATATGCGGGTTGATGGAAGATCGATGGTGGGTTTAGGGATTAAAGCCAAACCTCAAGCAAATCCGCTCACGGTGGTTAACAATATACAGAGCTTTGTCGATAATCTGAAAAAAAATATGCCACCCAAGATGGAGGCCTCTGTTATTTATGATGCGACCAAACCCTTTAAAGCATCTTTTGATTCATTGAAACGCACCCTTTTAGAAGCCATTGCCTTAGTGGGTGTGATTGTGATTTTATCTTTGGCATCCGTGCGAGCTGCCTTGATTCCCATTATTACCATTCCGCTTTGTTTGATAGGGTCTTTTATTTTAATGTGGGTCTCGGGGTTTAGTGTCAATCCCATCACCTTATTTGCTCTAGTATTGGCAGTAGGATTAGTGGTGGATGACGCCATCGTGGTGGTTGAAAATGTCTATCGGCATATGGAAAGTGGTCTATCGCCGGTGGCTGCAGCAAGGCGTGGGATGAAGGAAATTACCTTCGCGATTATTGTGATGACGATTACGTTAGCGGCTGTTTATGTTCCCATCGCTTTTCAAAAAGATGATTCTGCCGTCATGTTCCGGGAATTTGCTTGGACGTTAGCCGGTAGTGTCCTGATTTCTGGGTTTGTCGCATTAACCTTAACACCGGCGTTATGTGGTCGATTCTTAAAAAAATCACACCCCAGTAAATACTGGAAAAAATTAGAAGAACGCTATCATCAAGGACTTGCCATTGGTTTAAATCATCCCTTTTATGTGGTTAGTATTTTGGTCTTAGTTGCTTTTTTAGGCGGATGGGGTTTTCTTAAACTGCCTTCGGAACTCATGCCGTTTGAAGATGAAGATCATATCGCAGGTTTTATTGCTGTAGAGAACACAGTATCCAAAAATGTTCAGTTGGGTTGGTTTCAGCAGCTTGAAGCAGTGGCTAAAACGGTTCCAGAAGGGGAACGAATGCTGGTGGGGGTATGGCAAGATACGATGTTCTTTTGGCATTTATTACTTAAACCTCGCGCAGAAAGAGATAAATCGATTCAAACCATCAGCAATGAAATGCAAGAAAAATTAGCCAAAATTGCCGGACCCATGATAGGAATGCAGTTAGGTGAAAATATGGGCGGAGAAGAAGATTTAAAAATTGTTATTCAATATATGGGAGAACGAGGAGAGTTATTTAAGGTAGCAAAGGCCATCTTGGATGAAGGAAGAGAAATTCCGGGCATTGCTCGAATTGAAAGTGAACAAACGGTTGAAAAACCAAAATTGAAATTAAGTTTAGATAGAGAGTTGGCCTCGGAATTAGGGGTGGGCATGGATGCGATTGAAGATACGCTTTATACGTTTTTATCTGGGAAAAAAGCAAATGATTATATGTTTAGAGGATTTAATTACGATGTGATGGTGAGAGCTTCAAAACGTCTTCGATCGGATTTTGAAGGTATAAATGAATTTTTCATTGCGGGAGGGGAAGGGCAATGGATCCCTTTAGGAAGTTTGATTAGTTTAAAAGAAGTATTGGAGCCCAATCAAATTAAACATTATGATCGTACCCCCGGTCTTGCCATTTCAGTGTATTTAAAGCCAGAAATGGCGCTGGAAAAAGCCATCAAACGCCTAGAACCCATTGTCAAAAAACATCTACCACAGGATGCACAATATCGTTTTGGGGGGAAAGCCCAAAAATATCGAGAATCCAATCAAGCAATGGCCTTAACCTTTGCTTTATCGCTTATCATTATTTATTTGGTGTTAGCAGCCCTTTTTGAAAGTTTTATCTATCCTTTTGTCGTTTTATTAACGGTTCCTCTATCCGTTGCGGGTGCTATCTGGGCCATAAAAGCCATGTCAGGGACCATGAATATTTATACGGGTATTGGATTTGTCACCTTAATTGGTTTAATTACCAAACATGGTATTTTAATTGTCGATTTTACCAATCAATTGCGTGAAACGGGGTTATCGTTACGACAAGCGATTTTACAAGCTTCGAAAGACAGGCTAAGACCCGTTTTAATGACAACCCTCGCAATGGTTTTTGGTGCCATTCCCTTGGTTTATAGTTTGGGGTCGGGGGCTGCCGCGAGACATCATATCGGTTGGGTTATTATCGGCGGAATGTTAACAGGGACTTTTTTCTCTTTATTTGTTGTCCCCGTTATCTATAATTTGGTGTCGAGAGAGAGGAAAGGAGACAAAAATGGCTAAAAGAAGTCCAATAGGCGTTGATGATTATTCGAAATTAGTCGATCAAAGTAATAATTATCTTTTTATAGATAAAACTTTATTTATTAAAGAGTTCATAGATCGAGGCCTTGAGGTGTCTTTAATTACACGGCCTCGTCGTTGGGGTAAAACGTTGACTATGTCAATGTTGCAACATTTTTTTGCACCCGAAGTAAATGGGGCTTCCACAAAAGGATTATTTAATAATTTAAACATTGGAACGATAGATAATGCGTCGTATTTATCTTACCAGGGTAAAAACCCTGTGATTTTTATTAGTTTTAAAAATATTAAACCAGATTCCTGGGAACTATTTTTAGAAAAAATAATTGAATTAATGGCTAATGTTTATAGGGAACATGCGAGAAGTTTGTTTGAAAGTGAACGTTTATTGGAATACGATAAAAACCTTTATAAAGTTATCTTAGAAGGAAAATGCAATCAATCTCAGTTAGAAAATTCCTTAAAAACACTTTCTGCAATGCTTTTTTATCATTATGGCAAAAAAGTTATTATTTTAATAGATGAATATGATTCGCCTCTGAATGCTGCCTATGGACAAGCCCATTTTGAAAAGATGGTCGATTTTTTTAAGGCCCTATTTGGTGCGGCACTCAAAGGAAATCCTGCAATGGAAAAAGGCGTCATGACAGGGATTTTGAGATTGTCAAAAAATAGAATGTTATCTGATATTAATAATCTTAAATTATATTCTTTCATGGAGGACCAATATAGCAGTTGGTTTGGATTTTCTGAAAATGAAGTAAAAAGCTTGCTTCAAGAGAGCAATCTTGATATTAAAATTAAAGAAGTGCAACATTGGTATAATGGATACACATCTGGTCGTTTGCAAACAGTTTACAACCCCTGGTCAATTTTGAATTGTATTGAAGATAAGGGAATGCTCAAGACTTATTGGGTTAAAACGGGTGACGAAAGTTTATTAAAAACTATTTTCAATTCTGCTTATAAAAATGTTGAAGATAAACTTGTACAGTTATTGGAAGGAAAATCTATTGATTCTGGGATTGATGAATATATTTCTTTTGATCAAATCCCCAATGGGGGAGAACAAGTGTTATGGAGTCTATTGTGGGCAACCGGTTATCTTAAATTTTCAGAACCCCCTACATTCTCTGAAATGGGAAATTATATTGGATTGTTGGCCATTCCTAATTACGAAGTTTCATGTAGCTATAGAGCTATTTTCCCAAAATGGATGCGTTCTTTTAATAGGGTTAAATATGATTCATTTTTAAGCAATCTTGTATCTGGTAATATAGAAGTTTTCGTTAAAGACTTGGAAGATTATATGTTAACCATTCCAAGTTATTTTGATTTTCCGAGAGAATCAAATTATCATACATTTTTATTAGGCTTAACTGCCAGTCTCAAGGAAACTCATGATGTTCATTCTAACCAAGAAGCGGGTTTTGGAAGATTGGATATGCTATTAATACCAAAAAATACTTCCAATAACTTAGCCATTATGCTTGAGTTTAAACGAAAAGAAGGTAAGAAAGATCTTAAAAAATATCATCAAGTTGCTAATGAGGGCCTTGAACAAATAGAAATTAAGAAATATAGTTCTATCTTAAATTCTTTTCCTCATATTAAACAAATTTTAAAATTGTGTATTGTTTTTTATGGAAAACAATTTATTTGCAAGTTTTGTTTTGAACAGATGTAGTGGATAAATTTTGTGGTTATTGGATTAACAGAAACTTCCATGCGGGCACAACATGGATAGTGCCGCTATTGACCGCTATTTTCTTTTCCTCTGCTCTTGTTACGATGGTACCTGTTTTTTGATTTAACTCACCCATTGCTTCCTCTAGAGCACTTATCTCACGTTGCAACGTTTTTGGATCTGCCAAGGATTCGCAAACCTGAATAAGTTGACGATCTTTCTCACTTAAAATCATGACAAAATCGACTTCTTTGCCATTTTTTGTTCGATAATAATATATTTTTTCGGAAAGACGTCTAAGAGCCACAAAAATCATATTTTCCAATAAATGCCCAGCATTGACTAAAATTCCGGATGCAACAGAGGTGACTAGTGCATGATCAATACAGTATATTTTTTTATCATTCGCATGAACACGTTTTAAGGATCCATCATAGATATAGATTTGAAATAAGAAATAAGCATCTTCAAACCAATCCAAATATTGTGCAATCGTCTCGGGTGATATGTTATGCTGTAGTGATTTTAAATATCTATAGAGACTTCTAAGACTATGTCGAGAGGAAATATTATTCATTAAAAATTGGGCCAGATCCATCACAGCTTTAGGATGTTTGATATCATGTCTTTCAATTAAATCACGAAATAATATAGTATTGAAATATTCTTGATGAATTTTAATACGCAAATGTTCTTTGATCAGGGCTACTTCAGGAAATCCTCCATTCATAAAATACTTCTCAAAATATTTGTTAATTAATAATCGTTGTTTGCTGGATAAAGGGCCAGATTCTATTTTATGCAAATTCAGAAATTCATGAAAGGAAAAAGGAAACATTTCCCAAGCAAGTGATCTCCCTCGCATTTGTGTGGCAATTTCTTTAGAGAGCATTTTGGCTGAAGATCCGGTTATGTAGACTTCACATTCCTCAGCCCGCAGCAAACGATTAATAAAGGATTCCCAATTTTCAATGGTTTGAATCTCATCAAAGAAGCAATAAACTTTTTCTGACTGTTTCTTTTCTGGAAAAAGCGAATAGTACGCTTCAAGAATTTGTTCCAAGTCCCCATGCTGTAGATTATGTAAACGATTGTCAAAAAAATCGATATGTAATAAATTGGCGCGATCCACCCCTTGATCGAGCAATCGTTGCATTATTTGTGACATATAGGTGGATTTGCCTGAACGGCGCACGCCCATACAGATAGTGGCCTTACCCGGGATTGTTTCTATCTCTAGGCTTCGTGGGATACCTGCTTTTAAGGTAAGTGCTTGATTATCTAGTATTATTTGCTTTAGGAGCTCTAACATATGCTGGATATCCTTTATCCTACTGATAAGTTATATTATCAATTTTTTTTAAAAGTGTCAATCTATCTTGTCAATTTATTTAAAAATTGACAAGATAGATTGACACTTTAAGTTATAGGTAAAGCCCTCTCTGCCCTTCTGCGACTTAGGGATTCTAAAGAAAGGATTAAAAAATAGGTTAAACCAATCAGCAGAAAAGTGTATCCTAACGCAGGGACAATGGAGGTATCTGCAAAAGAAATCGCCACACTACTGAGGGTGCCCCCTAAAAATTGTAAACTGCCGGCCAGTGCCATGGCGGACCCAAAATTCTCTCGAATGTTGGATAAGGCCAATGAAGCGGCATTGGCAAACGTCAGAGGAACAGCGATGAAAAAAAGCAAGACAGCAAATAAAATGGCATATAAATTAAGGATTTCTAATTGATTCAAGATTAATAATAAAATGCCTGAAAAGACGATGAAAAAATTTGAAAAATAGAGGAGTAATTTGGGTTTAGAAATATGATTAATTAAACGAGTATTGATAAAACCAGAAATAAAAACAGTGCCACCCA
>Ga0206998_1261_pt1 | contig 9840 bp, 5 predicted proteins | sample Alteio_BWMinCont_FD_153309 | JGI IMG/M metagenome (GOLD analysis project Ga0206998, IMG submission 153309) | Enriched cells from forest soil in Barre Woods Harvard Forest LTER site, Petersham, Massachusetts, United States -... | ecosystem: Environmental > Terrestrial > Soil > Temperate forest >... | reverse complement strand
CGGCGTGCAAACCTACCCTCGTGACATCAGGCTAAACCGCTCATTGAGAACAATTTGAACCTCGTTACGCAGATCGATCTTGGAAACGCTGCAAGGGTGTGGTGCATATTCCTTCCCCTCGCGAACCACCTCGGGAAAAATCCAAGATGCGCCTAACACGTGGCTCGAGATCAGGGCGAAACAACGAGTGGCCCAAGCCACGGTCGAAGTGGAATACACTCAGCAGTATTGAAAAACGGATTCAAAAAACGGGGGCGCAAACTGGAGCGCAGTTCGCAAGCTGGATTCGTATCCTATGGATTCTAAAAGGTGCTTCGGTATCATCCGCGCCGCACTAAGTCTCTTAAAATCAGTTTATGACTTCCCTCATAACCCAAAGGTCGCTGGTTCAAATCCAGCCCCGCAACCAATCAAATCAATAACTTAAGAGCTCCTCCCGAGATTTTGAGGGCGCAATAAGATGCGCCCTGGAAAATTCCGCGCCTGGCAGCGCGCTGTGTCTCGCCAAAACTTCTGAGCTGGGAATTCGCATGGCACTCGGTGCGCAACGCGATCAAGCAAGTGGCCCGGTTGAGCGGAAGCCATTCCGTATGCCCGAAGCACGACCCCAGTAGTCTCAAGGGGCGAAGGCTCGAATCTTCAACCTTGTCACAATTGTCTCCTCAGAAACGAGTGCATTCAGCGAGCCTGAGGAGCAGAGGGTACGGCGGCGGGATGCGGCAGATGTAGCGATAGCATCACCAGCTTGCCCTCCACCTCAGTGATTGCGTGCGGGCTATTTTCGGGAAGCATAACGACATCGCCCTTCGCCAACTTGTAAGATGAAGCACCGACCAGAGATTTGCCGACAAAGCTGCCTTTGCTCGACGGCGTCGCATCGGCCAGCGAACTACCAAACGTAATGGTGCCGGAACCATCGATAACCACAAGCAATTCAGCATCGTTCGGATTGGCGCGGAATTGGACCGTCGTGCTTTTGGGCCCTGCCTTGTGATACTCCAGCCTAGCTCGAAAAAGTCCACTCTGTACCAGCGTCGTGCCGTTGAACGGAGACTTGCCGTTAATTAGTGTGCCTGACTGAGCTCCAGCGGTCGCCTTACTCACGAGCTCCGCGATTTCTGTCGCCGAAATATACAAGCGCGGTTCGACGCTCGCGGTGGCGGCCTGCACGGCTGAAGTTGGCGCTTCTTGTGCCATGGCGGACAAGGGCATCAGAGCTAGCGCGAACCTTGCTAAATTTATATTGAGTTTCGACAATCGGACTGTCCGACGCGATGACTTTCCGTCCCCATGCGGCCTGAACTTTTTCGTTTCCTCAGCGAGGGTCTGAGCGGGGCTGGTCAAGCCAGCGTCACGGGTGCCTGTAATTGCGAGACAGCTGCCAAGAACACTACGGGGAGGAACTGGCACAGATGCGATGGATTCGTCATGTGATTCGGAAACGGAAGGAACCTTTGTATTCATGAAATCGTCTCCTGTATCGAGTTGATAGCGTCTTTGGTGATCGAAGCGTCAGGTTTCTCAAACGAACTCGGCGAGACACAACACACCAGCTTGCGCTCTGCACTGTCCGGGTCCTCACTAAAGTGTGTATTTGTATCGAAGATCATTGTTTGGCTGCCACCCACATTGACCGGCACCCAATTCGGTATGCCCTTGTGATTAGGGTTTCCGGTACGCGCAAAATGGATCCAGGCCTGGCTCATCTGGGATGCCAGCAGCTGTGCTTCAGGACCGTTGCCGGTCGCCTGTGCACAACGCTCCGCGTTGTTGAAGAAGAAACTAAGATCGGAGCAATGAAATGCCATCGCCCGTCCACTCAGAATCGGAGTCTGCCACTGGAGCCACCAGTTGTATACCGGCGCCTTGCCCAGCGCCGCCTTCCGCTGCGCCTGGATCATTGCGGGGGCCCGCTGGCTACCACCCGCCTTAATGATTGTCGATAACTGGAAGGGATTTGCCTTCGGGTGCCCCTCGCGATATACCTCAAGTATTTCCCGCGTTCGCGCCCCGAAGTAGGTGCTCAGGTCCTTCATCATTTCCTTTTCGGTCATCGAAAAGCAATCGGGTTTGTCTGCACCCCCGAAGGTTTCGTTAAGCACAGTACCCACCATCAGCGGAACGTCCGCGCTAATCTCCGGAGCACTCGGGTCCCATGGTTGGCTGGGAATGATGTTGCCATCGACATAAGCGGACCAGGTGATTGCGTTGCCTCGACGCTGCATTTCCTGCCACGCTCCAATCAATTTATGCCAACTGATGGTGTGCAGCATATCCAGGTTCTTCTTATTTACGTCAAGTTGAGCTAACGTGGCTTGAGCCATCCGGAGCGATTCTTCCCTTTCAATCACGCGCAAGTGTGTCCCACTGTGGATGGAAGCCTTATGGAAAAGGCCCTTCGCCGATGGCATGACCATCAGCGTGCCCACCTTGGCGCCGCCGCCGGACTGTCCCATGATGGTTACGTTGCCCGGATCGCCACCAAAGTTGGAAATGTTCTCCCGCACCCACTCCAGCAGGAACACAATATCCATGATGCCGACGTTGCCGGAGTTCGCGTATTCCGGGCCGAACTCGCCTAGGTTCAGAAAACCAAAAGTGTTCAACCGATGATTAAAGCTAACCAACACTACGTCCCCGGAACGGGAAAGCATCTCGCCGTCATAGGCCTTGAGTTCCTGGCAAGAGCCATGAAAAAAGCCGCCTCCGTGCATCCAGACCAGGACCGGGCGCTTTTTGTTGTCGTTGATGCCCTGCGTCCAGACATTGGCAACCAGGCAGTTTTCACTCATGAAGCCGAGATCGTTTTCGTAGACGAACCGCGATTCGTCACCTGCGGAGGGAGTCCAGGACGTGGGAGCCGTGGAACCATACTGGAGCGTGGACCGCACGCCCGGCCAGGGAGTCGGCGCCTTGGCTGGCATAAAGCGGTTTGCTCCGCTGGTGTCAGCACCATACGGAATGCCCAGGAAAACATGAATGCCGTTCCGCTCAGAGCCGCGCACTTTGCCGTATGCGGTCTCGACGATGTTCTCAGTGTCGCAAGCGATGACCGTGGGCTTGCCGGTGGCCCTCGAATCAACTGATGCGGCAAGGGCCGCGCTGGGTGCCACACCGCTGGCTAGGGCTGCTGTTCCGGTTGCGGCCGCTGTTTGCAGAAACGATCTACGAGTAACGCTCATGAGCCTATCGCTCCTTATCCAGTGTCAAGTACAGCTTGGTAGCGCTAAGCGGAGATCGTGCTGAAGAGGGCCCGCGCCCTGTCCGGATCCGGACTGAAACAGGCCTCCGTATCAAAGATCATTGTCTGACTGCCATTGGCTGTGACGAGGTTGCATCTTTCACAGCGTGAATCCCGCAAGTTAACTCTGAATAGTCATTCGCCCAGTTACCTCGCCTGCGGCTGGAAGATCTGGCTTGCATAGTCGCCCAGGAAATCTCTCCAGATGAACCAATAATGCCGTCCCGGAATTTCCTTGTAGGAGGTCGGGATGCCTTTGGCCTTCAGTACGGCTTCGAGCGCGACGGTGCGAGTGTTTGCCTGGTCGATGTCGCCAGCGCCCGTCCAGTAAAGCTTCACATTATCTTTCTTGATCGCGTCCAGTTGCGACGAAAATGTCGGATCGTTAGCGTCAAACACCCCGGAACTGAAATCGCCGATGTAATCGAAGGTGTCAGGATTGTTGCTGGTCGTAACGATCGCTTGGCCGCCGCCCATTGAAAGGCCAGCAATCGCGCGGTGCGCCTTGTCGGGAACAACACGATAGGTCTTCTCAACAAACGGAATGACGTCTTTGACGACGCTCTCGGGATAGGAGCCTGCATAGGGAGGAGCAGGAGTTCCTGGGGTTTGGCGGTCCCGGACGCCGGGAGCGGCGGGCGGTGCGCCGCGTGGATTTGGAGCCGGAGCTACGACCTGCTGCGGAGAGGGAATTGGTCCATTTCCGAAGCCCTGCGAAACGTTCTGAGTGGCATTTCCGTTCGCCATAACTACGATCATCGGGACTGCTTTGCCGGAAGCAATCAGGTTGTCCATGATGATTGGCGCGCGGCCCATCGTTGTCCAAGCATCCTCATCACCGCCGCCACCGTGCTGCAGATATAGAACCGGATACCTTTTTGTCGGGTTCGCGTTGTACTCTGCCGGAAGATAGACATACATGCGGCGCTGATCCATCTTCAGCGTCGGCGACGGATACCATATCTGCTCCACGGTTCCGTGCGGTACATCCTTGAATGTCCACAGATCCGACTGGGGCCCGGGCACCATCAACATCGTGTTGTAGCGGCTGCCATCGCGCTCCGTTTCGGAATTCGATGGATCCAACGCACGCACTCCATCAACGAGGTACCAGTACCCATACAGTTGAGGCTTCATAGGGCCGACCGTCGTGCTCCACACGCCGCCGGCGTCCCTGGTCATTGGCAAGTCGATAGCACCGATCCAACTGCCTTCCAGAAGGACCGTTGTTGCGTTCGGGGCAGACAGCCGGAATGTCACGTTGTTATCGCTGGAGACTTCAGGCGACTTCAGGCGGGCGGGTGCTGCCGTGGGGCCAGGTTGCGGTTGGGCCGTCGCTGTTACCGGCAGAGTCAGAGCGGCAAGCGTCACGATATAAAAAGACAGTTTCATGGATCCTCTCAATTCAGCACTAAACCTTCGTCTGATCTGCACAAACAGCCCAGATCCCATTTGGTTTTCAGACCTGCACCGGTATAGGCCAGAAATTGGCAATGCTGTAACTCTTTCAATGCGCATCCGGCAAGACATCTCTGAAGAGTCATTCACCCGATTTACTTCGCCTGCGACTGGAAGATCTGGCTTGCGTAATCGCCCAGGAAGTTTCTCCATAGAAACCAGTAGTGGCGCCCGGGGATCTCCTTATACGAGGTCGGGATTCCCTTTGCCTTGACATCCGCTTCGAGTGCAACCATTCTGTTGTGAGCCTGATCGATGTCGCCAGCGCCAGTCCAATAGAACTTGACGCCGTCTTCCTTGATTGTTTCCAGTTGCGACAGAAACTTCGGATCATTTGCATCCCATACCCCGGAACTGAATACGCCGATGTAGTCAAAAATACCGGGATTGTTAACTGTTGTTATCGCCGTCTGCATGCCGCCCATGGACAAGCCGGCTATTGCGCGATGCGCCTTGTCTGGCACCACGCGGTATGTCCTCTCGACAAACGGGATGATGTCCTTGACCAGGCTCTCGGGATATGAACCTTCATACGGAATGGGAGACATTCCGGGGGTTTGGACGTCCCGGACGCCGGGAACGGCGGGTGGTGCGCCAACTGGATTTGGTGGCGGAGCGATGACCTGCTGGGGCGACGGGGTAGGACCATAGCCGAATCCCTGCGATACGCTCTGCGTCGCGTTGCCGTTGGGCATGACGACGATCATGGGCAGGGCTTTTCCGGATGCGATCAGGTTGTCCATGATGATGGTTGCGCGGCCCATCGTTGTCCACGCATCTTCATCGCCACCACCGCCGTGGAGCAAATAGAGAACGGGGTATTTCTGCGTCGTATCTTTTAGATAGTCGGGGGGAAGGTACATGTACATCCGGCGCTGGTCCAAGTGGAGCGTCGGCGACGGATACCAAATCTGCTCCACAGTGCCGTGCGGCACGTCCTTGAATGTCCACAGGTCCGACTCCGGCCCGTAGACCATGAGCATGGTGTTGAAGCGGCTTCCATCGCGCTCGGTCTCCGAGTTGGAGGGATCGAGGACGCGCACGCCGTCGACGATGAACCAGTAGCCGTAAAGCTGCGGACTGAGCGGGCCGATGGTGGTGCTCCAGACGCCGGCGTCGTCTCTGGTCATGGGCAGGTTGATTGCGCCAAGCCAGCTTCCGTTCAGAGTAACCGAGGTGGCCGCTGGAGCGCTAAGGCGAAAAGTGGCCTTGTTATCACTCGAAACCTCAGGCGACTTCAGGCGGGCGGGTGGTGCCACGGGGTTAGGTTGCGATTGGGCCATCGCGATGCCAGGGAGGACAAGAGCGGCGAGCATCAAGGTATTAAAAGGCAGTTTCATGGACCTTCTCAATTTGGCACTCTCTCTTCGTCCGGCTTGCATGCGGCAAGACACCTCCGACGAATCATTCGCCCGAGATACTTCCCGGCCTCTGGAAAATCAGGCTCGTGTACAGCATCACTTCCCGGTAAGTCGCCCGCGGCGACTTACCGGGGATTGTCTTGGTTAGAACGCGAATTTCAACGCGAATTGGAACACACGCGGCTGGTAGTTCGCCGATGTGGCGGTGAGCGCCCCGAAGGTCGAACTTCCAAGGCTTGCGTTCGGCGCGGCAAAGCTCGTGGTGTTGGTAATGTTGAAAGCTTCCGCTCGAAATTCCGCATGCAGGTTTTCCCGGATTGGGATGGTCTTTATGAGCGAGAGGTCGATGTGGCGGAAATGCGGACCATACGCGACATTGCGTGCTTCGCTTCCTAGCGTACCGGCGGCCTGCTTTTGAAATGCCGCTTTATTGATGTATGCGGCAATGCTGCGCTGCGCGCTGGGCAACATCGGCGTCCCCACCAGGTTGGGCCGGTCACTGGTTGCTATTCCGTATGCTTGGCCGGAAACATTTGAGGAGTTGGTCACTGTGAAAGGCTGCCCAGCTGTCCAGGCGCCCAGAAGATTCACTTGCCAAGAGCCAAGAATCTTCCCCTCCACTCCCGCGTCACTCTTGAAGAATGGCAGCAGGTAGTTTGCGGTCGCAGCGGCATGGTTGCGGATATCGAGATCGCTGTTGCCGTATTCGTAGCGAGCACCGTTCGCGTAGCCCTTTGCGGGTAGGGTCCCTGGGATCGCGTTCACGTTGTAGCCATAGCCCTCATTGCCCCCGTTACTGAGGGAAGCATAGTTATCTAGAAGCCTGGAGTGGTTGTAATTCACGTTGTAGCTGAGGCCGTTTTTGAAGCGGCGCTCAAGCGACAGATTCACTCCGTTGAAATTCGATACACCCTCAGACGCGAACCAGGCGATGGTTGTCATGTTTGGATAGAGCGAATGGTAGGGACGGGCGGCCTGTGCAGCCGTACCGCTTGCATACGCCGCGGGCGGCGGCGCATTCAGATCGGTTAAGGTCTGTGGGGCATGCCTGCCCAGAATGCCCACGTAGTCCGCGGTGAAGACATTTCCGCCGAAGTCCTTTTGCGTGGCAATGTCGAACTGTATCGCGGTCCCCGGCCTGAAGTTGGCGGCTACCCCGCGCACCGCGCCGATGGGACTGCTTGCCGGCGATGCCGCCACAGGGATAGAGCCTCCGGCCAGATATGCCATAGAAGAGTACGTTGGATTGGCTAACGCTTGCGCAGTTGTGAATGGTCCATAGGCGTCGATGAAGGGTTGATTTTTCAGGTTCGGGGACGAAGTGATGTCGGACGGGTAGTAGGAGATACCGAAGCCGCCGCGAACCAGAAGACCGGGGCGCACCGTGTAATCGAAGCCAAAACGCGGGGCGAAGAGACTCCATGTGTTTCGGATGTTAGTGGAAGCCGAAACACCATTCGTACCGGCAACGACGAGCGCAGACTGAGCGATGCTCCAGTTGGAAAGCGTGTTGTGCGGACTCGTCTTGTTGGTGTAAGCGTCCCAGCGGACGCCAATGTTGAAAGTCAGGTTGTGCGTTGCGTGCCAGTCGTCTTGCGCGAATTCACCCAGTTCCCACCATCTATAGGACGGAACATCGAGGTCAAGGATGCGAACGACAGAAGTGTAGGTGCCCGATAGCAAACCGCCCAGGTTGGCGAATTGCCATACGGGCAAGGCATCTGTGCTCCCCACGCTGGTCGCCCAGCGCCGAAGCAACTGAGAGCCGAACTTTAAGGTATGAGCTCCGTGTGTGTATGTGACCGTGCCCTGGTACTGAAATGCCTCGGTGAAGTCCTCGAGCGGGCCGCCGCCGGGCGAGCCGCCGAGGTTGCCATATCCCCCTGAAGTCTGCACACGGCCCAGACCGCCTCCTTGACCGGCAGCTATTGAAGCGTCGTTCACGTTGGGCTGGCCAAGGGCCGCACTGATGCTCGGGCCCGTTTCATTGCCGTCGCCAAAGGCTGGTGTGAAGGTGCGGTTATCAACGCGAAGATAACCTGTCTGCAGGGAGAGGAGCAAGCCAGGTGAGAACGTGTGCATGTAGCCCAGAGCCGCATTATGCGCGACTTCGGGCGAGTATCCTCCACCACCCTCTGCTCCAGCTGCAGACGGGTCGAAAGTAAGGCCGCCCATTGTGACATAAGGAAGGACACCGGGCTGCCACGTATGGACTATGTTGTAGGCGTAGCGGACAAAAAACGTGTTATTAGTGTTGTAGTTATAATCGCCGCGGCTGTCGATCACTTTGCTTTCCTGCGTCGTCTTGGCGATGCCGACATATTGGCCCTGCGTTCCATTCGGTGTATCTCCGTCATTCGGCGCTGGATACATGTTGAAGTAGTCAAGCCCTACCGGATCCATCGTCGTCCCCGCCGGTAATAAGCTACTCGGATCGGCTTTCTGGGCTGCCGTCGGAACGTTGGTGACATTTGGAGGCCCATCGCTGACAAGGTTGTAACCTTCGTAGTCCCCAAAGAAGAACAGCTTATTGTGAAGAACGGGGCCGCCCAGGCTGCCGCCATACTGGTTCTGGCGCAGCTCCGTCTTTGGGTTGTGAGCCCCGAACTGAAATGCGTTCGTATCGAAGATATCGTTGCGGAAAAACTCGAAGAGAGAGCCGTGAAACTGGTTGGAGCCGCTCTTGCTGATGATGTCGATCGCTGCGCCAGGCGTTCTGCCGGTGTCGGCGGAGTACACAGCCGACTGAACTTGAATCTCAGAGATTGACTCGACCGAAGGCCGCAGACCGATGCTGCCGATCAGGCGCTCGTTGTTGTCCATACCGTCGATCATGTTGTTGTTCAACACGTCGGACTGGCCGTTGACCGAGATGGTTGCAGATTGGCGCTTGTCGTCGGGCTTGGTGCCGTTGGTCAAGCCGCCCGGAGGACCTTCGTTGGCTCCGGACACCATCTGCACAAGCTGAACGAAATCTCTGCCATTCAGCGGAATATCCTGAACCGCCTTCTGATTTATGGAGTCCTGGACAGTGGCCGACTCCGACTGCATCAGTGGGGTCGTTGATTCGACAGTTACCGTATCCGACGAGGCGCCGATCTCGAGATTCGCGCCCACACGCGGCTTGTCTCCAGCCGCCAGAGTAACATTGGCAATCTTGAAGGTTTTAAAGGATGGCATCGAGACTGTCACTGAATAGGTTCCAGGCGGCAAAAGATTGATGGCATAATCTCCATCCGCGGCCGATTTTTCGCGCCGCACTTCGCCAGTACCTTTGTTCGTAACAGTGATGTCGGCCCCGGGAATGATGGCCCCTGTTGAATCGGCTACAGTGCCCACCAGACTAGCTGTCGTTGACTGCGCTGAGATCCACGGGGGCGCCGCAAGTACTGAGGTTAAACCAAGCAGGAGCACCCACGTGCTACGCATAGTAAGCGTCCGAAGCCTCGTCGGAAACAGTTGTGAAGTCTTCATCTCGACCCTCCCTATTCTTTTCGCAAGTCATGAAAAGCCCGTTTGACTGAGAATGCATTTGCACTTCACAACCCACCTTGGAATCAGAGATTTTGAGGAAGTTGACTTTCGGTGGCTGATTTGCAATCGTTCGCAATCTGACTTACGAAGACATCGCCATTAGAACTATGCCATCCGACTCTCGCAACGTACGCTACAGTAATGCGCTCTTTCTTGGGGCTGTATTCTTCGCTGTATCGGGTGCGGCACTCATATAATCTGTGACTTACACGCCATCGCGCTCCAATAACGACATGATAGATATGG
>Ga0206998_1236_pt2 | contig 9880 bp, 6 predicted proteins | sample Alteio_BWMinCont_FD_153309 | JGI IMG/M metagenome (GOLD analysis project Ga0206998, IMG submission 153309) | Enriched cells from forest soil in Barre Woods Harvard Forest LTER site, Petersham, Massachusetts, United States -... | ecosystem: Environmental > Terrestrial > Soil > Temperate forest >... | reverse complement strand
CGAGACGGCCGCCTACGACGATTCCCTGCGCGACCTGGAGCAGGCTTTCTCCCACGGCGCCGCAAACGAGCCCCGCAACGCGCAAATCATCCGCTTCCATCTCGCCCAGGTACTGGCGCACGCCGGCCGCTTCCAGGATGCGCTCGACCAGTACAAGTTCTTCGCAACAAAGAACCTTGACGCGCCGGATTTGTTCCTGGCTGTGGGCTTGGCCGGAATGCGTGTCTCAACTCTCCCCAAGGACGTTCCCATCTCCGATCGCGAGGTCTACCAAGCCGCCGGCGAGGCCGGATATGCCTTGTTAGCCGGAGAATCCGGGCGCGGCGACGACCTATTCCGTCAGCTCTTCGCGCGCTATCCATCGACACCTAACCTCCATCTTTTTTATGGATTCCTGCTTTTCCCCCACGATCCCGCCCTCGCTGTCGACGAATTCCGTAGCGAAGCCGCCCTCGTTCCGTCCAATGAGACGGCGCACGCCATGCTCGCCTTCTCGCTGATGATCGCCGGACGGTACACTGAGGCACTTCCGGAAGCAGAGCATGCCTACTCCGTCGCTCCGGATATGGAAATGGCACAGCTGGCCTTCGGCCGCTCACTGGCCGAAACGGGCGACGTCAAACGCGGCACTGAACTGCTGAACCAGGTGCTGCAGAGGGATCCCGACAACCTCGAAGCGCACCTTGGGCTGGTCTCCATTTACTCCCGCACCGGGAGAAGGGAGGACGCAAACCGTGAGCGCTTGCTTTGCCTCGGCCTCCCTAAATAGCTCGCGGTGCCTTCTCGCCGGTGCTCGCCTCCCAGCCCAGCTCTGCTTGCTCGTCGCGAGCTTGTTCCCGACTTCAGTGTTCTCCCAAGCCTCCAAGCCTGCCAATGCTCCCGTCACCTGCGCCACCTGCCACGTAGGCGTAGCGGCGCATTACGCAACCGCGCCGATGCGCCACGCCATGGAGCCACAAGGCGCCAATCCGCAGTTGGTGGCCCACCCCAACCTCACCGCCCAACTCGGGAATTACTCCTACAGCGTGCAGACCAAAGACGGCCAAAGCACCTACACCGTCACTGACGGCGCGGACTCCATGACGCTTCCCATCCGCTGGATCTTCGGCCAGCATTCCCAGACCTGGGTCTTTGAGAAGAATGGTCACCTCTACGAAAGCCTGGTCAGCTACTACCCGCGGGACAACACTCTCGCCACCACCCCCGGTGACCAGAAAATCACCCCGGCGAATCTCACGGAAGCCATGGGCCGCGAACTCTCGTTGTGGGAGAGCCGCAGTTGCTTCGATTGCCACGCCACCGGCGTCGTCCCCGGCGAGAAGATGATGCTTGAGAAGCTCGCTCCCGGCCTCGATTGCGAGCGCTGTCACGACGGCGCCCACCAACACATGACCGACGCCGCTCAGGACAACTTCAAAACCCTCCCCAAATCCCTTCGCCGCATGGATGCCGAAGAAGTCTCCAACTTTTGCGGCCATTGCCATCGCACCTGGGACACCGTGGTCCGCAACCACTGGCACGGCCCGGCATTCGTGCGCTTCCAGCCCTACCGTCTCGGCAACAGCAAGTGTTTCATCGGCAACGACAAGCGCATCAGCTGCCTTGCGTGTCACGACCCCCACAAGCCAGTCAACCACAACCAGTCGTACTACGACGCCAAGTGCCTGGCCTGCCACTCTGCCGCAAAATCGCCGTCCGCAACCGCATCCGCCGACAAAATTAAGACCTGCTCTGTAGCTAAATCCAATTGTGTCAGCTGCCACATGCCTAAGGTCGAACTCCCCGGCGGCCACGCCCAATTCACCGACCACCAGATCCGCATTGCCCGCGCCGGCGACCCCTACCCCAACTAGCTTGCTTATCTCACATGCGCGCTTCAAGTTGTGTTGAGAGGCCGTCTCAAGCTGCTCAAAATCGGTGCCATCGTTCGGGTCAGCGTGCGCCGGGCGCTGCTACAACTCAGTTCCGCCTATCACCTGGAAAGACCTCTACATCCACGCCCTCCACGCCCTGCGCTGCTGACAAAGCTCGATCTCGAGAAAACCCTACTTCCGACGCCGCTGAGACCATCGCCAGGCAGAGCTATGCGCAAAATATGATCACAAGCATGCAAACCAAACTGCACCGGAGCCAGGCTGGCCTTGAAGAGGAGGCTACACCGCCAAGGATGTCGATGACGGCTCAAATATCCACTCCGCTCACAACGAAATTAGTGCCTGTGAGAAATCGCGGCTAGTCCTTGGCTAGTCCCACCTCGCAAACCAGCCACTTAGTCTTTTGCGATCCCCGTCCAACAGGTTCATACTGCCTACACTGGCACCTCCCATTCCCACTTCGCAGGGCGCTGCCAAGGCAATCAAAGTTTGATCCCACACGAGCTTCGACCACACCCATGGATCGAACCCGCTCGTGGCGCGTCTAAGATGAACGGACCGGCTGCCGGCTCACCGCTGGCCCGGAGGAGGCCCAAATGCCTGCAGCCCAACCGCTTCCCCTCACCCTCGGGGAACTGCGCGCCAGTCACATCTTCCGGGAATCCCTGCTTAGACCCCGCTCCGTGAAAGACGAGATGCGCAGCAACCTCATCGCCCTCCTGCAGGCCGGCCAGCCCATTTTCCCCGGCATCGTCGGCTATGAAGACACCGTAGTCCCGCAAATCGTCAACGCCGTCCTCTCCAAGCAGAACTTCATCCTCCTCGGCCTTCGCGGCCAGGCCAAAAGCCGCATCCTCCGCGCCCTCACCGGCCTGCTCGACGAGCGTCTCCCCCACATCGCCGGCTGTGAAATCCGCGACAACCCCTACCACCCGGTATGCAAGCGCTGCCGCGAACTCGTCGCCGAACGCGGCGACTCGACCCCCATCGCCTACGTCGCCCGCGCCGACCGCTATGTCGAAAAGCTCGCCACTCCCGACGTCACCGTAGCCGACCTCATCGGCGACCTCGATCCCATCAAAGCCGCCCGCGGCTCTCAAGATTTGTCGTCGGAACTCACCATGCACTTCGGCCTGCTCCCCCGCGCCAACCGCGGCATCTTCGCCATCAACGAGCTCCCCGACCTCGCCGGCAAAATCCAGGTCGCGCTCTTTAACATCATGCAGGAAGGCGACGTCCAGATTAAGGGCTATCCCGTCCGGCTCGAGCTCGACCTCGCCCTCGTCTTCAGCGCCAACCCCGAGGACTACACCGCCCGCGGCAAAATCATCACACCCCTCAAAGACCGCATCGGCTCCGAGATCCGCACGCATTATCCCGAAACCCTAGAGCAGGGCATCGCCATCACGTCGCAGGAAGCCTGGCAGGTCCGCGGCCAATCCGCCATCGACATCCCCCAATATGTCCGCGAAGTCGTCGAGCAAGTCGCCTTCTCCGCCCGGGACGACAAAAAGGTCGACAAGCGCAGCGGCGTCTCCCAGCGCCTCCCCATCGCCACCATGGAGCTCGTCATCTCCAACGCCGAGCGCCGAGCCCTCACCTCCGGCGAATCCCTCGCGCTCCCCCGCATCAGCGACATCTACGCAGCTATGCCCGGCATCACCGGCAAGCTCGAGCTCGAATACGAAGGCGAAATGCGCGGCGCAGACACGGTTGTTCAGGACCTCATCCGCACTGCCGTCGGCAAAATCTACGACCGCTACTTCGCCGGCGTCGACACCGAGCAGATCGAGCTCTGGTTCAACCTCGGCGGCACCGTCAAGTTCGACGACAACCAGCCCGCCGCCGCCGCGCTCGCCGACCTCAAGGAGATCCAGGGCCTCTTTGAGAAACTCACCACCCTCGACGTCAAGCTCTCCGACCCCGCGCCCAGACTAGTCGCCGCCGCCGAGTTCCTCCTCGAAGGCCTCGTCGCCCACCGCAAGCTCAGCCGCAGCGAAGAGCACGGTTTCGCCGCCCCCGAAAACACCACCCGCAAGCAGGAAAAACAGAAGATGGAAGTAGACTACGAAGACTGGCAGCGCAATCGCCGCAACCGCCGCGGCGGCCTCAACTGATCGTCAACCTTAATTGGGTGCCTCGTCCTAGCTCAGCTAGGGCGGGAAAGACAAGAGTAGCTTAGTTATCGAGGCAGATCATGAAGCGCATTCGCTACACCAAGTATCGCGGCGACCTCGCCTCGGAAATCGATCTCGAAGACCTCCTGCAGTCGCTTTCCGATTACCTGCTCGACTCCGGCTACTACGATCCCTACTCGCGCTTCCAGGAACTCGACCACGACCTCGACAGTCTCCGCGAAGCCCTGCGCCGCGTCCTCGGATCCGGCGAATTCCTCGACCCTGAAATGCAGCGGAAACTCGACGAGCTCTCCGCCAACGGCGCCCTCGAAGACCTCATCGAAAAACTCCTCAATCGCCTCGAGCAGCAGAACTACATCTCCTCCACGCGCCCCGATGCGCCCACCGATCCTTCGCAGGCCAACGGCCAGAGCGGCCCCGCGGGCAACGTCCGCTTTGAAGTCACTGACAAGAGCCTCGACTTCCTCGGCTTCAAGACTCTGCGCGATCTGCTCGGCTCGCTTGGCAAATCAAGCTACGGCCGCCACGACACGCGCCACTTCGCCACCGGCATCGAGTCCAGCGGCGCATCGCAGCGTTATCAGTTCGGCGACGTGCTCAACCTCGACACCACCGCCACCCTCACCTCGGCGATCGCGCGCGAAGGCATCGGCCTACCCCTCAACCTCGAGTACGACGACCTCCAGGTCCATCAGTGCGAGTACCAAAGCTCCTGCGCCACCGTCGTCATGCTTGATTGCTCGCACTCCATGATCCTCTACGGCGAAGACCGATTCACGCCCGCCAAGCGCGTCGCCATGGCGCTCTCGCACCTCATCCGCACGCAGTATCCCGGCGACTCGCTCTCCCTCGTCCTCTTCCACGACTCCGCCGAAGAGCTCCCCGTCTCGCATCTCGCCCGCGTCAAGGTCGGCCCTTGGCACACCAACACGCGTGAAGGCCTCCGCGTCGCGCAGCGTGTCCTCGCCCGCCAGCGCAAGGACATGAAGCAGATCGTCATGATCACTGACGGCAAGCCATCCGCCCTCACGCTTCCCGATGGCCGCATCTACAAAAACCCCTACGGCCTCGATCCCCTCGTCGTCAGCGAGACTCTCGAAGAAGTCGCGCGCTGCAAGCGCTCGAACATCATGATCAACACCTTCATGCTCGCGCAGGACTTCGAGCTGATCCGCTTCGTCCACAAGGTCTCCGAGATGTGCCGCGGCAAAGCCTACTTCACCAGCCCCGACCGCCTGGGGGAATACCTCCTAATGGACTACATGCGCCGCAAATCCCAAACCATCCACTGAGCTTTTCGCTACCCCACCAACGGATTTGCCATCCCGAGCGAAGCTTTTTTCAGCGGAGACGAGGGACCTGCTTTTCGGGATGCAAAATTCACCACAAAACCTCCGTGCCCCGTCTTTGCGACTTTTTGTTGTCGCAAGGGCGGGATACCACGAACCCCACCCAACCTTCTTCGTTTCCCTCGTCCCGTTGGGACGGCGTGAAAATAGCCCGGGGTGGACACTGAGCGAAGCGGCAACCCTGGGGGTCAGCGACAACAAACACCCCGCGTCCTGTAGGGACAGGATGAGAACATCAATCCCATTTCATGTCGACCCCTCGTTTATGCTGTGACTCATGCCCCGCCACCTCTTCCTCCCCATCCTCATCCTCACCGCAACATCCGCGATCCACGCCCAGGACCCCACCTCGCACACCATCCCCTACCGCGGCGAACAGCCCACTCGCGCCAAACACGGTATGGTCGTCAGCGTTCACCATATCGCCTCCGATGCCGGCCTCCAAATCCTCCAGGCGGGCGGCAACGCCGTCGACGCCGCCGTAGCCACCGGCTTCGCGCTCGCCGTCGTGCATCCTCTCGCCGGCAATCTCGGCGGCGGCGGCTTCCTTCTCCTCCGCACTCACGACGGCCGCACCACCTTCATCGACTATCGTGAGAAAGCCCCGCTCGCCGCCTCTGAAGCCATGTATCAGGACGAGCAGGGCAACATCATCCCCAACGCCAGCATCACCGGCTATCGTTCCATCGCCACGCCCGGCTCCGTCGCCGGCCTCGCATATGCAGAAAAGAAATACGGCCAGCTCGGCCTCGCGCGAGTCATGGCCCCCGCCGTCGCCCTCGCATCCAACGGATTCACACTCACCGCCGAGGAAGCCTCCGAACTCCACGACTCTGACCTCAGCCGCTTCGCCGACTCCAAACGCATCTTCCAGCGCGACGGCAACTTCTACAAGGAAGGCGACACCTTCAAACAGCCCGAACTGGCCCGCACACTCAAACGCATCGCCGCCAACCCAGACGATCTCTACCACGGCAAGATGGCTCAGGAGCTAATTGACGATCTCAACAAAGGCGGCGCGCTCCTCACCCTCGACGATCTCGCTCAATACAACGTAGTCGAGCGCCATCCCGTCATCGGCAGCTTCCACAACTACACCATCATCAGCGCGCCTCCGCCCTCCTCCGGCGGTGTGGTGCTGCTCAGCGCGCTCAACATCCTCGAGTCTTGCGATCTTGCCAAACTCGGCGACCGCTCCCCGCAGTGGATTCACCAGGTCACGGAAGCCTATCGGCGCGCCTACATGGATCGTTCCGACTACCTCGGCGATCCTGACTACAACCGCATCCCCGTCGCCGAGCTCACGTCGAAGAAATACGCCGCCGCGTGGCGCGCCTCCATCGCAGCTGATAAACCCTCGCCCAGCGCAGAGCTCAAGCGCCCGGCCGGCTTTCTGCCCCCCGCGCCCACAACCGCCGGCCAGCGCCGCGAATCGCCCGATACCACGCACTATTCCGTCGTCGACAGCCGAGGCGAGGCCGTCGCCGTCACCACCACCCTAAACAACGCCTTCGGCTCTGGCGTCAGCTCCGGATCGCTCGGCTTCCTCCTCAACGACGAAATGGACGACTTCGCCTCCAAGCTTGGCGTGCCCAACATGTTCGGACTCATTCAGGGCCCGGCCAATGCCATCGCCCCCGGCAAGCGACCGCTCAGTTCCATGACGCCCGCCATCGTTCTCAAGGACGGCAAGCTGCGTTACGTCCTCGGCTCGCCCGGCGGCGGCCGCATCATCACCACTGTGGCCAACATCTTCCTCTCCACAGCCGAGGGCGGCCTCAATATTCAGGAGGCCGTTGACGCTCCCCGCTTTCACCACCAGTACCTGCCTGACAAGCTCTATCTCGAACCCGGATTCCCCACCGCCACACAGGCCGCCCTTCGCGCGCATGGTTATGCCTTGTCCATCAAGGACGGCCACTGGTCCGACGGCGAGTGCATCGCCATCGATCCCGTCACAGGTGATCTTGAAGGCGGGCAGGACCACCGCAGCCACTACGGCAAAGCCGCCGGTTACTGAACCCGTCGCGCAACGCCGACAGGTGTAGTTGTTTCTCTGAAGCGAACTCACTGCCAACTTGGGGTGCCCCCCAGGTCTCGCTTTTGAGACATGGGATAGCAAGCGCTGACTCGCTGAACTTCGATCCCCGGAGAACCCAATGCCCTTGACCCTGAGTCTCCATCCTGGCGAACTCTCCATCGTTCGCCTCTCCCCGCAAGCCGAGCTCCCTGCGTGGCTCGATCACTCAGCCCGCCCGCTCGTCTCCATCACCTACTCCGCCAACGAGACGTCCATCGTCTGCCCCGCGAAGGACGTCCCGGACGGCCAACGCACCGAAGACCCCTGGCGCGCCTTTGAAATCGACGGCCCCATCGACTTCGCCCTCACCGGCGTCCTGGCCTCAGTCCTCAATCCGTTGGCCGCCGCCGGCCTCAGCATCTTTGCCCTCTCCACCTACGACACCGACTGGATCCTGGTTCGCACTGACAAACTCGCCGCAGCAGGTGCCGTGCTCGCAGCTCACTTTCGGATTCGCGTGGCCCCAAATCCGGTTAATCCTTAGAACCGCAGCGACAAACAGCTCAGCCCGCCATCCATCTTCCGGAACTCCGACATATCCAACACCAACGGCTTGAAACCCCGCGCCCGCAGCGCCGCAGTGAGCTTCGGAAATCCCTCCGCCACCAGCACCCGGTCATTCACCCACACACAATTGGCCCCGTAGCTCTCTTCCTCACTCACCCGCACCAGCTCAAACCCCGCGAGCTCCGGCCGATCCGCCACCTCCTCAATCACCACCAGCGTGTTCTCACCGATAAACGCAATCCCACTCTTCAAATGCAGAATGCTCGTCATGGCTCGCACATCCACGGTCGATGACGTGTACCCCAGCCCTGCCAGGTGCCCCGCCAGTTGCCGCGCGCCCTCTTCGTTGGTACGGTGCGAAAGCCCCAGAAAAAAATGCTCTCCCGCCTCGCAAATGTCCCCGCCGTCCACGATCCCCGGTGCCGCGATCGCCGCCATCTTCCCAAATAGTCCTTCCAGCGCCGGCCGCATCGTCTCCACCTCGCCCGCCCGGCTCTCCGCCCCCGGCCGCATCAAAATCGCACCCCGCTCCGTAATCACGGCGGTGTCCTCCACGAACGTCGAGTCGGGATAGCGCTCGTCCGCCTTCAGCCTCGTCAGCGCCAGCCCGCACTCCACCAGCGCCTCGCAATAGCGCTCATGCTGCTCCAGCACCCCCTCAAACAGCGGCGCCCCCAGCGAAACCGTAGTCAGCCCAGCGTCGAAGTTCCGCGCCGGCGCACGAACAATGGCACGAGTAAGCAAAGCTCATCTCCTTCAAACGATGTTTTCACACAGCGAGCCCCAGCTTTCTGGAAGCAAATCCACCACAAAGCTCCGTGCCCCATCTTTGCGACTTTTTGTTGTCGCAGGGTGGAAAACCACCAACCTCACCCACACGCGGTTGTTTTGTTGTTTTTGCAGTTGTTTTTTCTGAAGCACACCACGAACATGGGTGCCCCACTCTCGTGACGTATTTGTTTTTGTCGCAAGGGTGGGAATGCACGAACTCTCGCCCAGCCGTTCTTCGTCTCCCTCAAAAGCTCCGTGCCTCAGCTTTGCGACTTTCTGTTATCGCAAGGGTGGGAAATCACGAAACCCGACCGGCCCGCCTCCTCTTCCCGAAATTTCCCTTGATTCGAAATTCCCCTTGATTATCGATCCCATGCCTGCTAAAACGATTTCGCACCCAACAGGAGTCTCCATGAAGGGCATTACGCGCCGCCTCTTTGGCAAATCCGTAGTCGCCTCTGCCGCCACCGCTCTCTCCGGAATCACGCTTCCGAATGCTGCCTTCGCACAGTCGGAGGCCGACCACCTCCGCTACCGCTATCCCAAGGGCTTCCTCTGGGGATGCTCCACGGCGGCTTACCAGGTCGAGGGCGGCGCGAAAGACGGCGGCCGCGGCCCGTCCTTGTGGGACACCTTTTCGCACACCTCCGGCAAGACCCACAATGGCGAAACCGGCGACGTGGCCTGCGACTCCTACCACCTTTACAAGGACGACGTGCAACTGATGAAAAACCTCGGCGTCCGGACCTATCGCATGTCCATCTCCTGGTCGCGCGTCTTCCCCAACGGCACCGGCGCGCCCAATCCCGAGGGCGTGGACTACTACTACCGCGTAGTCGACGAGCTGCTCGAAAACAAAATTACCCCCTATATCACGCTCTTTCATTGGGATACCCCCACCGCACTGCAGGGCGGCTGGCAGAACCGCGACACGTCCAGGGCATTCGCGGACTACGCTGCCTACGTAACAAAGAAGCTCGGCGATCGCGTGAACCACTGGATGACTACCAACGAGTTCGTCTGCTTTACAGATCTGGGCTACGCCATCGGTCAGTTCGCGCCGGGCCTCCGTCTGACCCCGGGCCAGGTCAACCAGGTCCGCCACCATGCCATCCTGGCGCATGGCCTGGCCGTCCAGGCCATGCGCCAGGATGGCATGGT
>Ga0206998_1259_pt1 | contig 9939 bp, 11 predicted proteins | sample Alteio_BWMinCont_FD_153309 | JGI IMG/M metagenome (GOLD analysis project Ga0206998, IMG submission 153309) | Enriched cells from forest soil in Barre Woods Harvard Forest LTER site, Petersham, Massachusetts, United States -... | ecosystem: Environmental > Terrestrial > Soil > Temperate forest >... | reverse complement strand
ACCTCGTTGCGTCTTTGTTCTAAATCAGGCACCACAATACCAAGGCGTGCGCCTTGATTTTTTTCTAATGCTTTCTTTGCCCAAAGACACGCCAAGCGTAATTCTTCTTCCTTTGTTTCAGCGGTAAGGCGACGTACTTCTCCCTCACTGAATAACAAAGAAACTTGTTTAATGACACATCTTTTTTTTTCCACTGCCGCAAAAAAACGTTGCCATTGGGGCGATATCTCATCAAAGCCCACGAGTTGGATCGATTCTGGAAGGGATATTAACTTATTATCTACCGCGTCTATCAACAAATCTAAGCAGGCAGTAAAATCCGTCCAATGATTGTTGGTTAGGGGTTAGTTGTATCACTTACATCTTCACAAAAAGAACATAGGATTAGGGTACCATTGTCTCAATAAATTTGATAAATTGTCGAATAGTTTATGTTACAATTATTGGATAAAAAAATGTCTAAAACTTTAGCTGATATGCAATCCAATTCATCACAAGGTGATGCAAGTATACCATGGCCCCATTCACGGGATTTACGTCGTCACACTGCGCGGTCAGGTTTTGAGTTCCGTCCGACAACGATTAAATGCGACAGATGTGTATGTGATTACTGTGGGGCTGAGGTGTGGGATTGGAGACCCGAGCATAACCCTTGGTTATTCCACGATTGGTCTAAGCGTCATCCTGATACTGTAGAAAATGTTAGGAAGTTTTTTATGGAAACAGCCGCAACGAGAGTAGAGCCAGTGGCAGTAGCAACAGTCCCCACTGCACCCCTACCTGCAAGCTGCAACAGCGATAACAACGAGAGAAACGATTACGCCTCATTAGAGACAAGACAAACGACAGCACCATCTATACTTAGAAGAATGCAATCGTGCATTGTCTGTTAACGCTGGGTTTAAACTGACACAGGAAACGCTAGATTACTACTACATAATTTTCTAATGAGGAAGCTTTTGCTTTTATGATGGTTTTTATTTGAAGAAAAAGAGTTTGAGGCTCTTTGTCAAAAGATATGAAACCATATTTTTTGTAAAAATTAATAGCATTTTCATCTTTCGCGTGTACGATGATAGCGACTATTCCTAAATTCTCAGCAGCACTTAGCACTCGACTTAAAGCATCTTTTAATAATCTGCCTCCTAGTCCAAATCCTTGTTGAAGTTTATGCACGGCAAGTCGGCCTAAAGTAACTGTAGGAATAGGGTATTTTGGCAGACCTGCAGTTAATATTTCAGGCGCTTCATGATGCCCTACACTACCCGTGCTCAATGTATAAAAACCAATAATCTCTTGAATTGAATTAACAATGACAAAGGTTCTTCCTACGCACTTTTTTTGCTGTTTTGCAGCATACCGCTGAATAAATACATTAAGAGCTTCATGTCCACAATCAAAGTTTTTAACAATATGGATATTTTCATCCAACAATTGGGGGTTATTCATCATTTACATCACTAAATAATGCACATAGCGCGCTATTTGGCTCTGGTGGGTTCTCCATGCTGCTGGTAAATAAAGCCCAATCGCTGTCAGATAAGACTAAATGATCGTCTTTCAAAATATCTCTTGCAGCGAGATAAGCATGTTGTACCATAAATGCACTAACAGATATCCCTAAGTGCGTAGCCGCATTTTCTATTATTTTTTTTATATTACTGCTTAAACGTACAGGTAATATTGCTCGTTTTAACATAAATAAAGCTCCATATATACACAAATATATTTAAGTTTAGCAAAATGTATATTAAAATGATATACAAATGAATCATACCCAATATAATTGGGTCATAACTTTAAACCTAAATCAAGAGAAACAAATAGTCTCGTGTAGAAACAAGACAAACGACAGCACCATCTATACTTAGAAGAATGCAATCGTGCATTGTCTGTTAACTCTATTAGAGGCTAATGATACCAGGATTACCTAAACCAAACCATCACAAGTCTTGTCCAATGCAAGATGCGTCTGAAATGGGGTCATGATTCCAATGCAAATGAGTCTGAACTGGGCATAAAATATAATTCATAATTTTATCTTCCTATTATTTATTCAAGTAAACAACTAAAATCAATGATTTCACTAAGGTACCCTTTGATCAATCACTGAATCTTCTACGCCATTAACATGAATTAAAACAGGGCAACAAGAAAAACCCGCTGTTACGAGTTTAGTGAACGAAAAAAGGGAAAGTTATTTTTGCACAGTTCCTAACTGAGATGATGTTTTACTCTACACAACATTTTCAAGTGGCAGAGTCGACAGGTACTCTCTCCGTCTAAGGGAGCGACATCGGCTACGCCCTCGCTAAAATCCTTAACCAAATTAGTCATGGTTGATTTCCATTTTAAATTTTGGGAGGCCCAATTTTCCTCTTTTTCTTTGACTCTTAATTTATCGAGGGTATTCACTTTAGGAAGCAACTCCTTTTCTTTTGTGAGCCCATGAAAAAAAGCCTCAAAAGGGCGAATCACACCAAAGGCTACCCCACAAGGTTCTTGTTCATGTGTAACACAATATAAAGGCAATTGCGGTTCTCGCGGTCTTTCTCCAAACCAATCACTCACAGAAGTTTGACCCGTTTTAAAATCAATAAGAATATCTTCGCCATTGTCCAAGCGATCGATACGATCAATTCTAAGCTTTAATTCTATTTCCCCTATTTTAACCGAACGCGCCACTTCCAAACCCTGTATTGTAAAATGAGGACGTGTTTTTTCTAATTGAATAAAATGATAGATTACTTTAAATAATCTTTCCTTTTCTAATTCAAAATAGGTAGGTTTTAATGTGTTGGGACGACGTTTACGCCAAATTTCAGCGACACTTTCAATCGATTTTTCGAGCGCTCTTATCAATTCATCTTCCGATAGGCTATTTAGTTCTGTTTGATCTTTAATTCCTTTCCAAAATAGATGCAAAACCTGATGAATCATTTCTCCTCGTTCACTGGGTGCTAACCCTACTGTTGGTTCAGGAATGGGATTCGCCTCTAACCGTATTTCTGCAAAAGCTCTAAAGGGACACAGGGCTTGAAGTTTCAGTAATCGCCCTCCGCCCAAAACAGGCTGATTTTTAGGCACTTTGGGTGCTTTCTCAAAAATGAGATCCCCCATCGATGATGGAAGATCTTCAAACTCTGCGATCTGTTCCAAGTAGGATTTAGGTTTGGTTAAACCTAACGCTTCTAGTGAAGTTTCTTCGATGGAAAGTAACAAAGAACTTATGGCTGCAGGATTATCTTCTTGCATCAAAGGCGTGCTAAAAATAACCTTTTTTGCAGCTTTGCAAAAATTGTCTGTAAGGCGGGTTGCAACAGAAAGTTCCCGTTCGGGGGAACAACGTGGACAATTTTTGTCACGTTGAATGTGAAGTGGAATGAAAGGATTAGGTGCGGGTATCAAAGGCCAGGTATCTCGGGTTAACCCGGTTACCCACAAAAAATCAAAGGGAATACCGGAGGCTTCTAATAAGCCCAATATTTGAATTTGTGGGTCACTATAACCCTCCAAAACAGTCTTTTGCGAGGGAGAGTTGTCCTCGCTATGCGAGTTTGAGCTTCCGAAGCAAAGACTGTTTTGGGGGGTTATAGTTTTAGGCAAAAAAGGTTTTTGATACGCTAAACGTGAAATAGTTTGAATCGCTTCCCCAAAGGAATGCACACCTAAAACTCTGTCTAATCTTATATAATTTGAAAGAATATTCTCCCAACATTCTTTCATGTGGCATTCTTTTAAATCTAAGGTCCGTTCGCCTGGCCACTCTACCGCTTGTGTTATTTGAATAATGAGATCCATCCAATAATCTACGATTTGTTTTCCATATAATTTAGTTTTTAATGTAGATAATTTTTGAAAAAAAGTGATAACTTCTAATGATGCATTGTGCATCTGACACTTATTGATTAATGATTTCCATGAAAAAGTCGATTCACCCCATGCTCTTAAGGATAAATCTAACACAGCACGATCCGACATTTCAGTTATGCCTTTTCCAAAAAAAGGCGAGCGTAAAAATTTGCTTATTTTTTCTAACGTTAACTCACCTTGCATTAAACTCAATGTCAAAAATACAGCCTCTATAAAAGGATAATTTGCCAAAGGCTTGGGTGCGGCGACATTAAAGGACGCTTCTGCTAATGTTTCTTTAAAAATTCTCATCACCTCGTTGCGTCTTTGTTCTAAATCAGGCACCACAATACCAAGGCGTGCGCCTTGATTTTTTTCTAATGCTTTCTTTGCCCAAAGACACGCCAAGCGTAATTCTTCTTCCTTTGTTTCAGCGGTAAGGCGACGTACTTCTCCCTCACTGAATAACAAAGAAACTTGTTTAATGACACATCCTTTTTTTTCCACTGCCGCAAAAAAACGTTGCCATTGGGGCGGTATCTCATCAAACCCTACGAGTTGAATCGATTCTGGAAGGGATATTAACTTATTATCTACCGCGTCTATCAATATATCTACGCAGGCAGTAAAATCCGTCCAATGATTTTTAAGACAGTGTGTTTGATAGGTTTTTTGCCACGCAAGATAAATACTCGCTTCTTCAGTTAAAAAATAATGATCAAAGTCTCTAATATCCCATAACTTAATAAGATCCCAAGCTTCAATAGCAAGGCGGGCAGTTTCTGATACTTTTAAAAGGTGCTCTCCCGTTTCTGAATTCTGAATAATTTTTTCCCAAAGAATTTCCTGCTCAGCTAAAGAAAGTAAGGAGGGAAACTGCCGTGGGTAAGCTTCTATTAATTGACGATAAAGTTGTTCAAACCAAACCCGAATGGGTAACGCCTCACCTATATAGGCTGCTAAACGTTGATTAGGAGTTAGTTGTGTCACTTGCATCTTCACGAAAAGAACATGGATATTATATTACCACATTGATCCTAACTAAAAAATAATCTATAATTAAGTCATACTTTAGACCTAAATATGGTGATTAATATGGAGCATGTACACGCAAATTTATCTGCGAGTATTTCGGAATTCAAGAAGAATCCCAGTGCCTTGCTCGCAGAGGCAGATGGCGAAACGGTAGCACTTCTAAACCACAATAAACCAACGGCTTACATAGTACCAGCGAAGACCTACGAAATAATGCTAGAAGCTATTGAAAATATTGAGTTGCTTGAACTGGCTAAATCTAGATTAAAAGAAAAAGATCAAGCGATCAGGATCAAACTTGAAGACTTATGAGCTAAAATTTGTTCCCTCTGCGTTTAAAGAATGGCAAAAACTGGGCGCTACTTTGAAGGAACAATTCAAGAAAAAACTTGCCGAGCGCCTACAAAATCCGCACGTACCGAAAGATCGGCTTAGTGGTGGAACAAATTTATATAAAATAAAACTGAGATCGTCGGGCTATAGATTAGTATATGAAGTAAACGACAATATGATTACCATACTCGTATTATCGGTGGGAAAACGTGAACGTAGTGAAGTGTACAAAAAAGCATTAGAAAGATACTCCGAATAGAACCGAGGCTAATGATACCAGGATTACCTAAACCAAATCATCAAATTATCGGCCATCGGGGGGCTGCAGGATTGGCCCCCGAAAACACGCTGGCCAGTTTTAAACAGGCAGCGACCCTGGACTTAAATTGGGTGGAATTTGATGTGCGGCAATGCAGTTCAGGTGAATGGCTTGTGTTTCATGATCTAACCTTAAACCGCACCACCAATGGACGAGGCAAAGTTTCAAACACACCCTATTCTGTCATTAAAGAACTGGACGCCGGATCATGGTTCGATCCCCACTTTAAAACAGAACGGGTTCCTTTATTAAGTGAGGTACTTACCTGTCTTCAAATGTTAAATATTCATCCCAACATCGAAATAAAAAAAATAGAGAACAACAAAGAAGCCGCTGTCGAAAATTTTTTAAATTGTCTTAACACCCTATGGCCTAAAACGCTTGCACCCCCTCTCATTTCAAGTTTTGACTTAGACGTTTTAATCTTGATTAAAAAAAAGCAAGACACGCTCCCGATTGGCTATTTGACTGAAAAATACAGCAAAGAGAAGCTTACAACCGCCATAAAGCATCAGTTTAATACCTTTAATTGTCGCTATAAAGGGCTCAATCCAAAGATAATCAAGACAATTACCAAAGAGTTACCCTTGTTGCTTTATACGCTAAACAACGCCAAACTGATTAATCAATTTCTTGCGGAGGGGGTATCCGCTGTGTTTAGCGACATGACTCAACATAGAACTTAACTACTATTTTCGTTTATACTCATTGAAAGTTTTCTCAACAACAGCTATTGTAAAAAGCAGTGACTTACCAAAATGTTGAAAGCGAAATTCTATGATCTCACTGACTGATATTGAAAAGGTCCACGCGACAGAGAATTCTTATGATCCCATTCTAAAGGGGATTACTCTTAATGTGGCCGAAGGGGAAATATTTGGCATCATCGGACGTCCCGGTGCAGGCAAAAGTTCTCTTATTCGTTGTATCAATCTACTCGAGCGGCCTTCTAGCGGCGCGATTGTAATTGATAGTTGTAACTTAATGGCGCTGGATACCGAAGCCTTGCGACTCGTGAGACGCAAGATTGGCATGATTTTTCAACATTTCAATTTGATGACTTCTCGCACCGTCTTTGGCAATGTCGCCTTACCTTTAGAAATTAGTGGTGCAACTAAATTTGAAATTGAACAAAAAGTAAGACCCCTACTCTTGTTAGCGGGTTTAGCGGATAAGGCTAATGCCTACCCTCAAGATTTAAATGCGGGTCAAAAGCAAAGGGTGGCGATTGCAAGATCGCTTGTGAATCAACCCAGAGTGTTACTCTGTGAAGAAGCAACGGCAGGGCTTGATTCTAAAACGGCGCAAGGTATTTTGCAGCTCTTAAATGAAATCAATGAACGTCTCAATCTCACTATTTTAGTCATGACGCATCAAATCGAAGTCGTTCGAACAATTTGTCATCGAGCAGCCATCCTGAATCAAGGAGAGATAGTCGAGCAAGGGACCATCTTAGAATTATTTGCCAACCCTAAGTCGGAGGTTGCCAAAGAGTTTATTAAAACTGCCGCACGATTAGATATGCCCGCCTCACTACGGCGTCGCCTACGTCCACATCCCACCGAAAATACCAATCCTATCCTACGTATTTCCTTTGTGGGACAAACCGATCAAGAACATTTAATTGCTTATATTATCCAGCAATTTGATCTCACTGTGAATATTACGCAAGCCCATTTAGAAACTGTTCGCTCCCAAAACATTGGTATTATGATTGCGGAAATAATGGGTACGAATGAAAATATCGAAAAAGCCATCCACTTTTTGGAACACAAAAATCTGCATGTTGAGGTATTAGGTTATGCTCCACGAACTTCTTAGTGCCGTAGAAGAAACGCTTTTTATGGTGTTCACCTCCGGGTTATTGACTTGGATTATTGGCCTACCTTTAGGGGCCTATTTATCCATTACTCGACCTCACCACTTGCTGGGAAATGCTTTCATTCATAAGCCTTTAAGCTTAATCATGAAAACAGCCCTTTCGATTCCCTATTTAGTCTTTATGATTGCGCTTATCCCGTTTACCCGATACCTCACTGGCGCGCAAGAAGGAACGCTTGCTGCTATTCTCCCCCTTACTTTGGCGGGCATCCCCCACTTTGCAAAATTAACGGAAAATGCCATTAACAAAATTCCTCAAGGTCTAATTGAAACGGCCCAATCTGTGGGTGCCACCCCATTTCAAACTATTTATAAAGTATTAATCCCAGAAGCCCTTCCTGAAATTATCCAAGGTCTTACCAGCACTTTAAATCATTTGCTCGGGTTTTCTCTAATAGCAGGCACAATAGGCGCGGGGGGATTAGGTAATCTTGTGATCGTAAAGGGTTATTATAAATTTCAAGTAGAATATATTGCCGCAACCATTGCCATTTTAATGCTGTTAACGTTAATTCTTCATTTGTGTGGCAATTATATTATTCATGGTAATCTTAAAAAAATGTTGCCCCGTTAAATCACCACTCGTCCATTCCCGCAAATGCGGGAATGACGAAAAAAGAAGTGAAAGAAAGGAATAACAAAAAATGAATAAAATGATCATTGAAAATGCAACCAGCTCCTCTTTAGCTATTCTTGCCCTAAGTATCTTCTTGTTGGGCTATATTCTTGTGATCTTCGAAGAAGTCACACAACTTAGAAAATCCAAACCTATGCTGCTTGCTGCGGGTATTATTTGGCTTTTGGTAGCTTGGCTAGCTAAAGAAAGAGGGGTCGAAGCCATTGCGCAAACGGCTCTACAACATAATCTGATTGATTTTGTAGAACTGCTATTATTCATTATTGTTGCAATGACGTATGTTAATGCGCTCATCGATCGAAAAGTATTTACAACCTTACGAGCATGGCTGGTTAGAAAAGAATTTACGTTTCGTCAACTGTTTTGGATTACAGGGATTCTCGCCTTTTTCATTTCTGCTGTAGCCGATAATTTGACCACGGCGCTTGCGATGTCCGCGGTTATTTTAGCCGTTGGAAAAGACAGTCCTCGTTTTACTGCCCTATCTTGTATTAATCTTGTGGTTGCTGCCAATGCCGGAGGCGCTTTTTCCCCTTTCGGTGACCTTACGACCTTAATGGTTTGGCAAGCAGACATTTTATCTTTTAAATCCTTTTTCCATCTTTTTTTGCCTTCTCTCATCAACTTTATTGTTCCAGCCCTCTGCTTTCATTTTGCACTCCCTAAAGGGCGACCGGCCCCTATTAAAGAAAAAGTTCAACTTTCAAAAGGTGCCAAGCGGATTATTATGCTGTTTTTACTCACCATTGCCACCGCAGTATTGGCTCAAAACTATTTAGGCCTTCCACCGGCAATTGGGATGATGATTGGCTTAGGCTATCTTCAATTTTTTGCGTATTATACAAAACGGCGTTCTGGTCTTAAAACCCTTGAGATTTTTAGCGCCATCCAAGATTTGGACTGGGATACCCTGCTTTTCTTTTATGGTGTGATCTTCAGCGTTGGCGGGCTCGCTACATTGGGATACCTAGAATATGCTTCCAATACGCTTTATTCTTCTTGGGCGATTAATTCAAACCCTGCGTTTCAACATACTTTTGGCAACATTTTAATTGGGTTACTCTCGGCCATCGTAGACAATATCCCTCTTATGTTCGGTGTTATTACCATTAGGCCGACCATGGGTGAAGGACAATGGCTATTACTGACGTTAACCACCGGAGTCGGAGGCAGTTTGCTCTCCATTGGTTCAGCTGCAGGCGTTGCGGTGATGGGCCAAGCACGAGGGGTTTATACCTTTTTCTCTCACTTAAAATGGATTTGGGCTATTGCTCTAGGTTATTTCTTAAGTATTGCTTTTCATCTATGGTGGAATGCCAATTTGTTTTAAATCCTCCATCATGTTTTCGCCTTCACAAAGTGTGAAATGTACGTTCTTAAAAAAATTCATTCATTAAAAGGCATGTCATTTCAATACACGCCTTTTAATGGTATTAACAATTACCTCAAAAAACTAAATGGACGATCTGCTGTTGCTTTAGCATTTGAAAATTCAAATCGAGCTATTCCCGGTACCTTAAACCCAGCTAGATATTTTCTTAATTCAATTCCACCTAGCATTAATAAAAACATGGTGCCACCGCCGCCTTGTAGAATGTCGTTTGTTGCTTTATCCCCACTCATGCCGGAAAGAAAGCTCATAGCACACTCTCTATCGTCTGCATATTCTAATGCACGTTTAACATGCAAAACATAACATTCAGCTGTACTTTTAACCCCAGCCAAAACTTCCTCATTATTTGCATTATAAAATTTAAGTTCACCTAATCCAAGATTCACTGCCTCATCTGATTTCTTCTTAACGTCAGCATTTGTAGCGCTCATAAATATATACTCCTTGACAGTAATTAATTAAAAAATAGGTAAATAAGTTAATAACTTA
>Ga0206998_1258_pt1 | contig 9960 bp, 8 predicted proteins | sample Alteio_BWMinCont_FD_153309 | JGI IMG/M metagenome (GOLD analysis project Ga0206998, IMG submission 153309) | Enriched cells from forest soil in Barre Woods Harvard Forest LTER site, Petersham, Massachusetts, United States -... | ecosystem: Environmental > Terrestrial > Soil > Temperate forest >... | reverse complement strand
GAGAAGTGGCGACCAAAGACTGGGAAGGGATGCGGCCGAATGAGCCGCAGCTTCCGCTATATGCGGTCTTCGGGAATGTAGAGGACGTTGCCGGCGTTTTGTTCGCGCGGATCAACGTGGAGAAGACGGGGCTGGAAGGCTGCGTTAGCGATGCACGCGCGCAGTTGTTTGCGGATAAGAACTCGAGCTCGAAGCTGGTGAAGAATCCGTATGACGCGGAGATGCGCGATGAGTGGTCGGCGGCGCTGGTGAATCTGGCGGAGGATTTTCTGCATGGCGATGCGCAGGTGGATCCCAAGGATGGCAGAAAGACGTGCAGGTTTTGCGCGATGCCGGGGCTGTGCCGCGTTGCAGAGCTGAGAGAAGCAGTGGGCGACGAAGAGGCAGAGACAGGTGAGAGCGATGAGTGAGACTGGGGTTCGAGTGATTGATGATCTCGACCAGCGGGCGCTGGCGCTCGACCTGTCGCGGACATTTATCGTGCGGGCTCCGGCAGGGTCGGGGAAAACCGACTTATTGACGCGGCGATTTCTGAAGCTGCTCGCTGTTGTAGATGAGCCCGAGGAGATTCTGGCGATCACCTTTACGCGCGCGGCGACGGCGGAGATGCGGTCGCGGGTGTTGGAGCATCTGGAAAAAGCGTCGCGTTCTCCCGAGCCGGCGACTGATGAAGACGAGCGGGTAACGCTGGCGCGGGCGGCGCTCAGGAATTCGGAAGAGCACGGGTGGAGGATCCTGGAGCAGCCGCAGCGGTTGAATATCGAAACGATCGATTCGCTGTGTCTGCGGATTGCACATGGTCAGCCGCTGCTGTCGCGGATGGGCGGAAGGCTGAGTCCGGTGGAGCGAGCCGACCTGATGTATGCGCAGGCCGCACGGCACACACTGGGACAGCTGGGCGGCGGAGACGCGGCACTCGATGAGGCGATCGCGCACCTGCTGGCGATGCGCGACAACAATTTACCCGATTGCGAAAAACTGATTGCGGGCATGCTGGCGCAGCTTCGATCCCGCCTACGACACCCCCGCCGTCCTCCGCAGCTACGGAGGCTCCTACACCGGCAATTACACCGGGGAGAAATTCAACCACTGGGACTTCGCCGCCCCGCCCCAGGCGGAACTGCCCGACGTACTGAAGTTCTTCCTCGTCGGAGCCACGCCCGAGAAAGACCGTACCATCACCCACTCCCTCTCCACTATCGTCATCGATCCCGAGGGCAAGGTCTACAAGTGGTACCCCACCAATGACTGGACTCCCGAGCAGCTCCTCGCCGACGTGAAACAATTGCTCTAGCAATCTCCACAGGAAACACCGCAGACATGATCCTCATCGTCATGGGAGTCGCCGGCTCCGGAAAGTCCACCATCGCCCAGGCGCTCGTCGAGCTGACCGGCTGGAAATTCGCCGAAGGCGACGACTACCACAGCGAAGCCAATCGCCTGAAGATGCACTCCGGCATCCCCCTCACCGACCAGGACCGCATCCCCTGGCTCAACAGCCTGCACGAAGTCCTCACCGGATGGCAGCGCGAGGGCATCAGCGGCATCCTCACCTGCTCCGCGCTCAAGCAGTCCTATCGCGACATTCTCGCCAAAGACCTGCCCCCCGGCTCCTGCCGCTTCGTGCTTCTCGAAGCCCCCGTCGCCGTACTCGCCGCCCGTATGCAGCAGCGCCCCGGCCACTTCATGAATCCCGCGCTGCTGCAAAGCCAGCTCGACACCCTCGAGATGCCCGCCGACGCCCTGCGCGTCGATGCCACGCAGCCCCCCGAAGCCGCAGCCCGCGACATCCTCCGCGGTTTAGCCTTGCTGAGCCCTGAGCCCTGAGCCCTGAGCCCTGAGCCCTGAGCCCTGAGCCCTGAGGCTGAGGCTGAGCCCTGATCCCTGCTCCAAACTGCTATCCTCACCTAAAAGCCATGGCAAAACTCACCATCATGTTCGGCCTCGTCCTCATCCTTCTCGGCATAGTAGGATTCGTCTCCTCGCCCTTGCACGCGCCCACCGCGCTCATCCCCTCCTTCGTAGGACTCATCCTCGCTCTCCTCGGCGGCCTCGCCTCCACTGAAGACGCTAAAAAGCGCATGTTGCACATGCACATAGCCGTTACCGTCGGCCTGCTCGGCTTCCTCGGCACCGCCAAGAGCATTTACGACTACATTCAGATGCTTCGTGGAGTGCAGTTCGCGCATCCAATCGCCGTCGAAGAAAAGGCCGCAATGTCCGTCCTGCTCCTCGTCTTCGTCATCCTCTGCGTGCGATCCTTCATCAACGCCCGCCGAGCGCGCGCCTAGCGCCTGAACAGGATCAGCCAATGCGTCCCGGGTCCATGTCGACGTCCATGAAAGCCGAGCGCACCACGTCTTCGCGCGGGGCCATGCGCGCCGCCGCAGGCGAGCTGCCCAAAAAGAAGCCCGAGCTTAAGAAGGTCATGCCCGAAGTCTGGCGGCTCGTGCGCCCCCGCCGCTGGCTCCTGCTCTTTGGACTCCTCCTCGTCGCCATCAACCGCGTCGCCGGCCTTGTCCTGCCGCTCTCAACCAAGTACTTCATCGACACCGTCCTCAACCACCACCATCCTGAAAAACTCCTGCTCCTGGTGGGACTCGTCTTTTTCTCCACCGCCGTCCAGGCCGTCACCTCCTTCTCGCTCACGCAGCTCCTCTCCAAAGCCGCACAGCGCATGATCGCCGACCTCCGCCGCCAGGTGCAGGAGCACGTGGGACGCCTCTCCGTCGCCTTCTTCGACGCCAATCGCACCGGCGCTCTCGTGTCGCGCATCATGTCCGACGTTGAAGGCGTGCGCAACCTCGTCGGCACCGGCCTGGTCGAGTTCGTCGGCGGACTCCTCACCGCCGTCCTCGCCTTCGTCTTCCTCATGCGCAGCAGTCACCGCATGACGCTCATCGTCTTCGCCGTCATCGTCGCCTTCGTCATCGTCCTGCAGAACGCCTTCAAGACCATCCGGCCTATCTTCCGCGAGCGCAACAAAATCAACTCCGAGGTCTCCGGCCGCCTCGGCGAATCGATAGGCGGCGTGCGCGTCGTCAAGGGCTATCACGCCGAGGAGCGCGAGGCCGCCGTCTACTCCGCCGGCGTCCAGCGCCTGCTCGACAACGTGATGAAGTCGCTCACCGCCACCAGCACGCTTTCCTTCGCCGCCACCACCGTGCTCGGCGTCGTCGGCGGACTCGTCATGCTCCTTGGCGGCCACGAAGTCCTCGCCGGACGAATGACTACCGGTGGCTACTTCCAGTACACCGCGCTCCTCGCCTTCATGATCGCGCCCGTCTTCCAGATCGTGAACATCGGCACCCAGCTCACCGAAGCCGTCGCCGGTCTCGACCGCACCATGGAGCTCCTCTCCGAGCGCGACGAATTCACCGACCCCTCGCGCACCCACCGGCTCGACCCCGTCCACAATCCCATTCGCGGCGAAGTCGCTTTCGACCACGTTGAGTTCGCCTACGAGCCCGACAAGCCCGTCCTCCACGGCATCTCCTTCGAGGCGCGCCCCGGAACCGTCACCGCCCTCGTCGGCTCATCGGGATCCGGAAAGTCGACCATCATCAGCCTCATCTGCGCCTTCCACAAGCCCGACAAGGGAGCCGTCCTCGTCGACGGCATCGACCTCTCAACTGTTTGGCTTGATGACTACCGCTCGCAGCTCGGCGTCGTCCTGCAAGAGTCATTCCTCTTCGACGGCTCCATCCGCGACAACGTGCTCTTCTCTTTTCCCGACGCGACCGAAGAACAATTCCTCAACGCCTGCCGCATCGCGCGCGTCGACGAGTTCGCCGAGCGCTTTCCCGAGCAATACGACACCATCGTCGGCGAGCGCGGCGTCAAGCTATCAGGAGGCCAGCGCCAGCGCCTCTCCATCGCGAGAGCGATCCTCGCCAATCCCCGCATCCTGATTCTGGACGAAGCCACCTCATCCCTCGACTCCGAATCCGAAGCCATGATCCAGCAGGGACTAAGCTTCCTCATGCAGGGCCGCACCACCTTCGTGATCGCGCACCGCCTCTCGACCATCCGCCGCGCCGATCAGATATTGGTCGTCGAAGGCGGATACATAGTCGAACGCGGCACCCACGAATCCCTCTACGCATTAGGCGGACGCTACTTCGACCTCTATACCCGCCAGCACGGCTTGGAAACCAACCTCTTCCTCGCCCCCGGCGAAGGCGATGTCGTGGAAGAAGCGAAGTAGGAGATTTATTTCCACAAACTACTTCGCGTTGAGAGTCGCTCTGCCTCTGCTAACCATTGCTCCGAACTGAAAACTGAAATAGCGCATCATTATGCGATAGATCAAGGGGAGTCCAACTAGCAAGGCAGCGGAACCCATCCATCAAAGCAGCGAAGAGTTGAACTCGATAATGTTTTCGAGTCAGATAATGTATTCGAGTTAATAGAATCAATAATCGAAACCAATGACACTTTAATTACGGGTGATCACAGATGAACGATGTCTATGGTGGAAATCTCCCGGATCTAACGAAATACCTGTTCCTAGAGGAAAGGCAGATTGTAACCGGTAACTTCCAAGGATATTTTCTCACTAAGCGGTACAACTTCATCGCGACGATTAACAGTTGGCCAGATATCAGCCATCTGTACTTCGAGGCTGATGAAAACTGGTTCAGGGCGATTACGTGCCTGGAGCACATTTACAATGAAGAATGGATTGTGCCAATCCAGCTCACGATCTTCTGTTTTAGGGAACTGCGCCTCGCCGCCGAACTGCTTCTTTCCTGTTGCACCACGCCCGGTTACAGTCATCTGCGCACAGCAATCGAGGCCTTCGCTCAAGCCCAGAAGATTGTCAGAGAACCAGCGCTCAGTCGAGTCTGGCTAAACCGCGACGAAGACCTTCCGGAATATAACAAGCATTTCAAAGCGAAGATAAAGGACAATCTGTTCCCCGATTCATCCGGCCTCGCCCGACTGCACGGCATCTGGAAGATGCTGTGCGATGCGGGCCCACACGCCAATGTCACTTCCGTGGGAGTCTCTTCCTCGACTAGATCTTCGGACAAGGATGTTCACTGGAAGCTGGAATTCTTTGAAGTTAAACCGGAGGAAATAACAAAGAATCTCCTGCTGATGGTGATGTGTCAGCTTGAGATGTTCAAGCACACGTACAGCGTCTTTCACGAGCGCTTATCGTCGGACCCCGACATGCTTACTGACTTGCATTCTCAGTTGGCTGATTTTCGAAAAGTGAAAGCGAAACATACAACGATCGCGCAGATCTGAGGAACCGGTTTCGGGCATGGACAAGGTGGCCCCGCCTTGACTACCCACAAAATTCGGGTGCCCTATCCTTCGCATCGCGAAGGGAGGGAAGCAATCAACTCGATCTGCCAGACACGTCCAGCCTCGCACCGGGCTCAATCCTCCGCGATGAGCCCTTCGCGCTCCAACACCCTGCGAACCTCTTCGAAGCAAGCGGCGATCTTACCCTCTGGAAATCGAATCTGCCCTAAGCCTTCAATGTTTGAGAATTCCTCGCATCCGTCCTCAAGCAAAATGATGGCCTTGGAAAACCCGAGCTTTCCCTGAAACAGGCCCGCCTCGTGTATTACATTCACTCGGGCGCGAGTTTTGCCATCGGGCTGCTCATCTTCGGCGGTCAGCACAAGAAATGCAATGGCTGCCGCCTCTAACATTTCCGTTAGCCGAGCAATGTTGGTCGTGCCAGCGACTGGGACTCGATTGAATTCGTCCCACGGAAGCCCGAGCCGATCCTGGATGAAATCCTTGAGCTCTCTCCAAGCCTCAGATCGGCCATGTCCAATGAAGACATTGGTCCCAACACCTTTCTCGCGTTGAGCTCGCATCGTTCGTTCTAGAAAGGAATAGCTCTTACGAGCTACTGTCGCTAAGTTTCTGCACGCGGACACGGGACCTCGCAGATCGAAACATTCGGCGAGTACTGCAAAGTGCGGCGGTATCCAAATGCCTTGCGATACTGCCTGCTCGTCCCTCGTCGCAAGTTGGCCTTTCGGCCTGACATTGTCGATGTAGTTCGCTGCATTTAGAACCTCAATTTTCCCTGCTTCATCGAGCAGTTTCTCGAAGTATCGATTGGCGCCGGACGAAATCAGAGCTTGTAGAACAATAATTATGTCGTCTTTGCTGCGCGTGAATAAATCATCGCCCTTCGTCGCCAACGTTCTAGCTGCTGGCAAATCCGGGTTTAATGCGCGCCGCATTATTTCGGATCTGATTTCGTCTGCCTTAAACTCGTGCCACGATCCATCTCTTGTCCCGAAAGGTGCATTGAAGCCCCAATCGCTATTGAAATGGCTTCGCGCGGGCGGAGTTTGCAAGCTTGCATGGTAGACGTTGGCGTGATAACCCAGCCACGACCTACTCGATGCTTTGCCTATCTCTTGAGCTGATTGTTGCAGACGTTCCAACGCCTTGTTGACTTCGCTAGCTTCAAAAACTTCGACGTATTCCGTCAAAGACGATGAGATGCCCTTCAATTCTTCAATCACTTCGGTCATAAACCATGAGAATATCAACAGCGCGTAGCAAAGGGTGGGAAGCACTCCGAACGACGGCCCAGCACCTCTAGCCTCGCACCGCGAGGCCCGGTAGAGCCAAAGGGGATCAGAGCAAATCGTGAGCGACTCAGCCGCGCGACCCGGTGAAGGGAGGCTTAATCCTCGGACGCAAAAGTTGTTGGGCTGGCATGCAGTCCATCAGGCGAGTTGTCATGGGCGCTGCCGATCGAACAAAAGATCATCATAAGAGTTGAAATCGCAACCAGGATCACCAGAACGGCAAGATACGCCATAGGATCAGCCGACTTCTTGGGCTTTGTAATATCCCGACCTGACTCAACACACTGCCAGTTCTGCGTAGTCATCGACATAGAGCACCTCCTCAGACGGCCCCTTCTCAGAGCGTCCCTCTTGGACCCTTTTGCAGTAGAACCGGAAGTGAAGTTGCTGGCCTGCTGCGTTCAGGTTTGCCTTTGGCGACCGCCTATGCGCCCTGATTTTGCACGCTCCGTGCCAAAGCGGCGCGGCATGTCGAAAGATTTACCGTCTCGTTTTCGTTCCGCATTTCCAGTCAGATACGAGTCGCGCTCGCGATCGCCGATCAGGCCGGCCTTTAGCTTGCTTCGCATCTGGTATCTCATCGGATACCCGCGAGTAACCTTTCGACGGGTGGGAAGCAATCACCTCGACCCGCCCGACACCTCCAGCCTCGCCTCGCGAGACCCGGTAGAAGCGCAGGGCTTAGCCCAGCGTCCTAACCCGGTCCGAAGGATCGCGCCACGCTGCGAAAGCGAAGCCGAAGCGCCCGCATCAAGAGGAGCCATAAGCAAAGTGCCTCCGAGCGCTGCCTGCCTCAAGCGTGGTCATGACTTAAGTAATGCCCCGCGCTGCCGCTTTCTGGTGATTTGCTGAACGTTGCGGGGATATCCAGTGCCATACTCGATCCAGAGTTACCCTCATGCGCGCCAGAAGGCCGGTCTACACATCAACAAGAAAATCCCTCGCGGACCACAAGTTGGAAATCTGTCAAAGGATTATTTGCGAGCTCATCGCCACATTCGAAGTTGACGATGACACCACCGACGCCGGTTCCGAACAGGTGGCCCCCTCTTTGACTCGGAAAAAACGCCGGCGCCCACCTCGCGCACGTGATGGTTGGGAAGCAATCACCTCGACCCACCCAACACCTCCAGCCTCGCAACGCCTCTAGGTCCTTTCGTAATGCACACATCCCGCCAAACCTGAAGTATGATGTTCGCCGACAGCGAAACCCGCATTACTTCATCCTCAAGCCCCGAGTCGTGCGGACGGCAGGACGCTGCAATCCTCTTGTGCCATAAACGGAGATAGCGCGATGGGTTTGTACACCAGCTGGATGAAGAATCCCAACATTGCCCACACGCAAACCGATATCGGCCTCTGGCCGCAGACCGTCGGCGGCAGCATCATGGCCTACTGCAACACTCACAATCTCGATCCCGACATCCATCAGGATATGCAGGACATCGTCCACCAGTTCAGCGTGGGTGCTAACCTCAACTGGACCTGGAATCCCGCGAAGGGCTGCCGTAGTGCCGGCAGAGCCGCCACTCTGCTCGATGAGCTGGCCGGCGGAGCCCAGAACGGCGAATGCGGCTGGCTCGCCTGGGCTCTATACACCTTGCTCATCGCTCCCCCTCCTTACGGCTTCGGCAAGAATGTCGACCCGCATAAGGTCAAAACCTACTCCGGCAGGATCGGAGGCAACAACAATGGAGTCGCCGACGACCGCCATAACGAAGGCGAGGGCTTCATTTCGACGCACCCGCACGCTTTCCACTATCTCCAGCCCAACACCTTCAACCTCAACTCAAATGCCCTCGACCTCTTCCGCTGGGGCGATCATGTCGTCGTCAAGTACAACCAGCGTTTCTACGATCCCTCCTACGACGCCTTCTACAACAACCTCTACGACATGGCCCTCTACAACGTCGCCAGGATGACGATTGAAGATGTAAACCCGCAGAACAAGAAGCTCGGTGTCAAAATGATCTGGAGGGTACGCGCTAACGGTTCCGCCAACGATCGATGGTTTCGCCAGATCCAGCCCAGCGAGCTCGGCGGATATCCGGCCAACTCGCAGGTTGTCGGACCCTTCAATACCGCGCCTGGTGCTCCGCAGGTACAGGCTCCCGCCGCTCCCCAGGTCCCGGCCAATCGGCGCCGTAACTGCCTCGCCCGCGCCTTCTTCTGCTGCTGGCCCTGGTAGCGGCGCTTTTTGGCAATCCTGTCGCTGGCAACCCGTCGCTTTCTAATCCCTGGGCCCTTCCACCAAGTGGCCGAGAATTATCGCAACCCGGCTACAATAGAAATAGAGACAAAAGGCCCGGCTGGTCACCCAGTCGGGCCGTCTCCTTTTTCATCTGCTAAATCCTTTTAAATCAATGAAGTGCCGGTAAGTCATTCTTTTTCAATGACTCACCGTAGCTCCTTTGTTTTCTATGAGGTAGCTATAACTCATTTGGAATCTATGAGCAGCAAACCCCTAGTATCTAAGTTGCATGGAATGAATGAATTACAGATTCAAGGGGAGGGGGAGTGGGTACCTGGCTTGCACAGCCTCGCCGCGTCCGATAGAGTTGAGCCGCCGTGCTGAATCTCAATACTCTCAACGATATCCTCTTCGTTATCGCCGCATCGAACCGCGACCGCGCCATCCTCACCCAGGACGCAACCGGCGCCTGGCATCCGATCTCCGGAGCCCAGGTCTATCAGCGGGTCAGGGCCGTCGCGGAAGCCTTCGCAGCCTGGGGAATCTCCAAAGGCGACCGCATCGCCATTCTCGGTGAGAATCGCTGGGAGTGGGCTGTCGCCGACTTCGCTGCACTAGCGCTGGGAGCCGTGGACGTCCCCATCTACCCAACGCTCACCGCCGAGCAGACCGCTGTCCTGCTTGCCGATTCCGGCTCGCGCGTTGCGGTCGTCTCTACTCGTGCTCAATACGATAAGGTCGCTCAAACGCGCGCGCAGACCGGCATCGAGCACGTCGTCATTATGGATGAAGAGGGAACTGCCGACGCGGTCCTCTTCTCCTCGCTCATCCTCGGCGCCGACGCCCGCAAGACTGAACGCGACACCTACTTCGACCGCCGCGCTTACGATGTCCGCCCCGATGACCTCGCCACGCTCATCTACACCTCCGGGACCACCGGCGAACCCAAGGGCGTTATGCTCACCCACGGCAACATTGCCTCCAACATCAACTACTCCACGGCAGACTTCGGCTTCGTAGACACCGACTTGTGCATTTCCTTCCTGCCTCTTTCGCACGTTACAGCGCGTCACCTTGATTACGCTCTCTACGCGCAGAATGTCACCGTTGCCTACTGCCCGGCCTTCGATAAGCTTCCAGCAGCCATGACCTCCATCCACCCGACCATCATGGTCGCCGTACCCCGGGTCTATGAAA
>Ga0206998_1256_pt1 | contig 10173 bp, 8 predicted proteins | sample Alteio_BWMinCont_FD_153309 | JGI IMG/M metagenome (GOLD analysis project Ga0206998, IMG submission 153309) | Enriched cells from forest soil in Barre Woods Harvard Forest LTER site, Petersham, Massachusetts, United States -... | ecosystem: Environmental > Terrestrial > Soil > Temperate forest >... | reverse complement strand
TTGTCAGGCGCAAGCACCAGGCGCGGCAGAATTGATTAGTGCCCGACAGAAGCTGCGGCGATGTCAACGATTCCTGGGTAGGCGTAAGGAAGCCGTTGACATTCGACTCCTTGATGTCGGTTGCGGCGGTGGGCAGTTTGTGCGGATGGCGCGCAGCCTGGGATACTGTGCCGAAGGCATCGATCCTTTCTTGCCGGAGCATCTAACAGAGGCGGGTGTTTCACGAAGCAAGCCCGAGGATCTTCCTGCAGCAAGTTACGACATAGTTACATTGCTCAACGTGGCCGAGCATGCCACGGACCCAGGTGCTCTGTTCGCGGCAGTAGGCAGACTTATTCGGCCTTGCGGCGTGCTCTTGGTGACTTGCCCCTATGGCGATTCATGGGCTCGCCGCTTATACAAGGCTCGTTGGGCGCACTTGGCGCTTGATGAGCACATTCTGTTTTGGACGCCGAGTAGCCTCAACAGAGCGTTGACTCGGAGTGGATTTATTGAAAAATCAAATGTGCGTATCGCCGGCTCACCGTTTCCCTACGGTCTAATTAGGAATGTGCACGAGTGCTCCAAATCGATGCCAATCCCGAAGGTGACGCACCAGACTCTACAGCACCAGGCGCTGCAGCAGCGCGCCTGGCAACTGGCCAGGTGGATCCAGGCGCGAGAGGGACTTGGCAATGTTGTTCGACGTCTTGTGCACATGACACAGTTTGGTGACTACTTGGAATATGTTGTTCGCAAATCGAACTGAGGAGGTGTCGCTCAACGAAGCAGAGCGTCTTGGGCGCATCGCAAATGTAGACGGCTTGCGAGCGGTAGCCGTGCTGGGGGTTATTTGGGCGCACGTATGGTTACACTCGGGCAATCCGCGATTTCAAGTAGGCAGCATATTTGGGATTGACATTGACCTTAATCGCGCGTTCTCTGTCGTTGGAACCGGGGTAGACCTATTCTTTGTAATCAGTGGTTTTTGCATGTATTTAATGTATGCGAATAAGCAGAGCAGCTTTACCTGGACAGGCTACTTCCTATTCTTAAAGCGGCGTTGGTTGAGAATCGCGCCGGCTTTCTATGCTGCTGTAGCGGCCTGTTCATTGGTGTTTCTCTGGATAAATGGAACTGTTCCCGTCCGTGAGTTTTTGGTACACATCGCTTTTGTTCAGACCGTAATTCCTGGTACGGGAAAGCTTGCGGCACCATTCTGGTCCCTTGCAACGGAATGGCAGTTTTATTTGATGTTACCGGCGTTGATCGTCTGTGGGAAAAGGATTGGCTTCTGGCCAATGGTGATTTGCGCGATAGGGGGGTCCGTGATCATTCGACTTTTCGTATATTCGGGATCTTTTGATACCCAAGCCGTCTGGAATCCTCAGCTACCTATGCGGCTAGTAGAGTTCATGTGGGGCATCTGCGTGGCACGACTCTTCAGTGCAAAGGCATCACTTCCCTGGCTGCTTCAAGGCGGGAGGGGGATTCTCATTGGCGCGACGGTGGCGTACGCGGGGAGATTGTTGATGGTGACCGAGGTGGTCAACTGGGCCGGGCCAATCGGATTTGCTTCCAAAGCTCTTGGAGAGCCCGTCCTTACTCTTGGTTACTCCATTATTCTGTGGAACGCAGTGGCGTCGTCGTCGTGGTTTGGAAATGTTCTCGGTCACTCGTGGTTTCAGGTAGTGGGGCGATGGTCGTACAGTCTTTATCTATGGCATTGGTGGCCTGTACTTTGGATTACGAAAGCAATGTCGAACAGTTTCGGGTCAACGGCGATTATTCAATATCTCTCTTTTGCTATCTCGTTGGCCGTCCTATTGCCCGTTTCCTGCTTATCTTATCGAGTTCTTGAATCCCCGTATTTTCAGAGACATTCTAGGAACTCCGCCGGCAGGGTTGTCGAAGCGCAGATTTGAAGCATGAAGCGAGTTTTGATTGTCAGTCCGAATTTCCCGCCCATCGCCTATCCGGATATGCAGCGCGTGCGCATGGCGCTACCATTTTTTGGTGCCTGCGGCTGGGAGGCACTCGTGCTGAAAATTGATCCGGCCGAGCAGGTAGGCATCAAGGATCCGCTCCTTTCCGATACGGTACCCCCTGACGTTCGCGTATTCCAGGCTGGTCGTATCCCCATTGCATTCACAAGTTGGGCCTCCGTGCGTAGCATAGGTCTGCGCAGCTTCTTCCATATTGCTGCGTTGGGAAGCCGAATCATAGAGGTGGAGCGGCCTCAATTGATTTTCTTTTCCACGACCATGTTTCCCCTGTTTGTGCTTGGACCTTATTGGCTCAAGAAGCATCGATGCCCCTACGTTCTGGATTTTCAAGATCCATGGGTTTGTGACGAACTATCGACGGGAGGCCGAGATAAGAGAAGTGGTAAACGTCTGGCTTCTAATTGGATGGCGAAAATCTTGGAACCCCTTGCAGTGCGTGCGGCAGCGCATATACTTTGCGTTTCTCCTGCGTATCCCTCCATGATCCGACGGCGTTACCCTGATGTTGAAACCGATCGATTCTCCGTCTTACCTTTTGGTGCCGCGGAATCGGATTTCGAGATTGTCGACAGCCACAAGGTCCACCAGACTGTATTTTCACCGGAAGACGGGTGTCGTCATTGGGTATACGTGGGACGCGGTGGCCTGGATATGGCATTCACGTTGCGGAGTCTATTTGGCGCGTTGCGTCACGCACGTGACGCCGCTCCCGAGAGTGTTTGCAAACTCCGTCTACATTTTGTGGGTACAGATTACGCGGGAGGTACAGAGGCCAAGAAAACGGTTGAACCAATTGCAAACGAATACGGTGTCGGGGACTTGGTTGTCGAACAGACGGAACGAATTCCATACTTCGAGGCGCTGAAGTGTTTGTGTGATGCGGATGCGCTAATTGTTCTGGGATCGGATGATTCGGGATATACCGCGTCTAAGATCTATCCGTATATACTGGCGAAGAAACCCATGTTGGCGATTTTTCACGAAAAAAGCAGCGTCGTTCAGGTGTTGGTTGCGACGCAGGCTGGGACGGTGATAACTTTTAACGGAGAAGATACAAGTGACAGAATTTCCGCGACGATTTTCGAGCGATGGTTTCGTGCCGATTGGAAAGCAATTCCGTCCACGAAATGGTCGGAGTTTCAACAATATACGGCCCAGAATATGACAGCACAACTTTGCACGCGTTTTGACGAAGTTATCTCGGCACAGGGCGTGGCCCAATGCTGAGGTCCCGTTTTGATTCGAGGATCGAAGGCATGCCTGGCGAGACCGTTAAAGTTGAGCTGCGGCAAGGTTCGAATCGCTTGATGGTGGCGTTCTGGACAACAGCGTTTCTGGTTGTTGCCTATTTTTTCTATCTGTCCATCAGCCTTAATGCTCCGCTAGTCAGAATGTTGGGCGCAGCGCCAGTGGTAATTGCATCTATGCTGCCCACATATGTGTGGTGTGCAAAACGAGTAGGCGGTGTTCCCATTTTTCCGCTATTTGCTCTGACGTATTTGTGGACCTATGCTATACCGTTGGTAAGCCAGCACCCAGCTATAGTGGTTTATGACGACGAGGCAATCTTTGATGCGGGATTAACGGTGACTGGATTCCTAATGTTGGGAACGCTGGCCTGGTTCTTATCGGCTGGATCTTCAGCGCCGGCTGCGCCCACCGAGTTGGTGCTGAAGGAGAAGCAAGGCAGGGCATTTTTTCTTGTAATGATCGTGAGTGCTGGACTATTTACGATGAGCGTAACGGGGGGGATGGTTTGACTTTGAGTCTGGAGTGTTTTCGGTTATCCGATCCGCCCTTTTCGCATTGGCGACCGTAGGCTTGTTTGCTCTCTCCTATCAGTGGGGTAAAGGCATATTCTCGTCGAAGCAGCGGTTCATCTTTGTTTGCGTATTTGTATTCTATTTGCTTACTCAGATGTCCTCGCTCTTCATGGTCAGCGCAATCATTGCGACGGGCTTAGTCGTTGCTGGCTACACGACCGGCCGGCAATATTTTCCCTGGCCGTGGGTGCTTGGCGCATTGTTAATTTTTGGATTTCTTCATTTGGGCAAAGGTGCTATGCGTGAGGACTACTGGGGCCCAGATCCTCAGCCGATCCAGATATGGAACTACCCCGGCTTCTTCGCTGAATGGTTTGCAGATGCGATTGAGGAGATTAACGCGATAACCCCGAATGCTCCGTCCCAGCCGATCTACGAACGCGTGAGCCTTGCTCACCTTTTGTTGAAGGTACAGAGCGAAACGCCAGAGCCATTGCCTTATCTCTATGGTGCCACCTATACGATTATCCCGGGCCTCCTCATCCCCCGAATCTTTGATCCGAGCAAACTCACTGCGCATGAGGGAACAACGATTTTGAATGTTCATTTCGGCATTCAGGAGCGAGAAGACACCGAAACCACAACGATCGGTTGGGGCCTGTTAAATGAGGCGTACGCGAATTTTGGCGTTGTTGGCGTAGCTTGCCTCGGCCTACTGCTTGGCGCCATGTATGGCTGGATAACGAGGGTAACTGCCGGCGCATCGGTATTGTCCCTACGAAACTTGGTGGCAATGACGTTCGCTGCTCTTGCGGTTCAGGCAGAGTTCACGGCTGGAGTATATTGCTCTGCACTTTTCCAATCGCTCGTTTCTGTATTGGCCGCAAGTGTGATCCTGATGGACCGTCGGCCGTTACGGTCAATGCGGGCAAGAGGGACGTAGTCCTGTGCCGGCGCGGCTCGCTGTAGTCGTTACTCATCCTATTCAGTACTTCTCTCCGTGGTTTCGGCAAATCGCCAGCTGCGAACAGATTGCGTTGAAAGTGTTCTATCTGTGGGATCCAGATATTGGCGGCGGCGTTGATCGGGGATTCCAGGTCAGTGTTCGGTGGGATGTGCCGTTGTTATCTGGTTATGATTATGAATTTGTACCTAACAAGAGTCTGCGACCGGGAACCGATCGATTTATGGGACTTTGGAACCCTGCCCTCGCTGCCAGAGTGCGCGAATTCCGTCCGAATGCGGTTTTGCTCCAAGGCTATAATTTTGCGACCCTGCTCCATTTCATTTTCAATTGGGACAGTCATGGCGCCCCATTGATTTTTCGGGGCGACTCCCATCGCATTGTGAAGCGGCGTGCCCTCGCGGAAAGCATTCGGCGCAGCCTGATTAGCCGTGTTTTTAGGCGTTTCGCAGCGTTTCTATACGTGGGGTCGGCTAACCGGGATTATTTTCGCTATCACGGGGTACCAGATGCGAAGCTGTTCCACTCGCCGCACGCCGTTGAAAATGAACGGTTCTGCAGCGAAGCAAGAGCAGCTGCAAGTGCGGCGCAGGAATGGCGAGATTCGTTAGGAATCCCGAAGGACAATTTGGTCGTTTTGTATGCTGGGAAGTTCGAACCCAAGAAGCGACCGCTTGATCTGCTTGAAGCTTTCAAGAGCGCAAATCTCGAGAATGCCTCGCTGCTTTTCGTGGGCTCCGGGCCCCTTGAGGCAGAGCTTTGCGCGGGCGCCGCAAGCTGCCGGAATATATACTTCGCCCCATTCCAAAACCAGACGCTGATGCCCAGAACTTATATGGCAGGCGATTTATTCGTGCTGCCGAGTTATGGCTCCTCCGAGACCTGGGGTCTCGCAATCAACGAAGCCATGTGCATGGGGCGCCCCATAGTGGTTAGCGATCACGTCGGCTGCGCGACGGATCTGGTCGTGCCGAATGACAATGGGCTTATCTTTCCTGCGGGCGACGTACCCAGCCTTTCGGCATGCTTGCAGGAAGCACTGTTGGATAGAGAGCGAATGAAGGTCTGGGGGGCGAATAGTCAACGACGAATTCGCGATTTCAGCTATACGGAAGCCACCAACGGGTTACTCCGCGCCCTGGCAACTCTCGGCCCAATTTCTGCAACGACGTAGATAACCCGATGCGCATTCTCCATGTCGTTCCCTCTTACATTCCGGCTTGGCGCTACGGTGGGCCGATCAAATCGGTCCATGGACTATGTAAGGGACTGGCAAAAAGCGGCCACGAGGTGCATGTATATACGACCAACGCGGACGGTCCGAAGCGACTCGACGTCCCGCTGGGGGTTCCTGTGGATATGGACGGCGTTAAGGTCTGGTACTTTGTGTCAGATTGGATGCGCCGTCTATATTGGTCGCCAGACATGGCGCGAGCACTCTATAAGCAAGTCCCGCGATTCGACATTCTGCATCTGCACTCAATTTACCTTTGGCCCACGACCGCTGCGGCTCGGGTTGCACGAAAGCATGGCATCCCCTATATCGTGTCGCCTCGCGGCATGCTTGTCCGGACGTTAATTCGGCGCAAAAGCCGCTGGCTCAAGACGGCCTGGATCGAGCTATTCGAAAGACGAAATCTCGCGGGTGCAGTTGCAATCCACTTTACGAGTCGGCTGGAGGAGGAGGAGGCGGCAAAGCTTGACCTAAGGTTCAACGCGACCTTCATTGTGCCCAACGGAATTGACGAAATTGAAATCGACGATGGATCCGGTAAGTGTGATATTTCGCACGGAATGTCTTTTCAGCATCAGCGGTTCTTGTTGTTTATCGGACGGATAAATTGGGAAAAAGGTCTTGATCGACTGATATGTGCCATGCCCTTCATACCCGAATGCCATTTGGTTATCGCGGGAAATGACGAGGAGAAATATCAGCCGACACTCAAAGCATTGGCAAGAAGACAAGGAGTGCATGAGAGAATTTCGTTCCTTGGGCCAGTCTACGGACCTGAAAAAAAGGCGCTTCTCAGGCATGCGATGGCGTTGGTGCTTCCGTCCTATTCGGAGAACTTTGGCAACGTGGTTTTAGAAGGTATGGCCGCGGGATGTCCAGTCGTAGTGACTCCTGAGGTCGGTGCAGCCGATCTATTGCAGGAAAGCGGGGCTGGAATCGTCCTTGACGGGAGCCCAGCGACGTTGGGAGCGGGGATCGCAGGCTTGATTGGAGACCCCGAGCGAGGCAGGGAAATGGGCAAGCGCGGTCGCGACGCCGTGGTTGCCAAATATACTTGGGAAGCGATTGCGCAGCACATGGAAGCTGTCTACCTGAAGGCCCTTTCACGGCGCTCGCATGTCCGTATGTTTGACCGTGAGCAGGAATACCTGTGAGTGACTACAAGGACTATGGTTTTACGTCCGTAGAACCCGGTTCAGGGAACACAGCGCGGGAATTGGCTCCGATTTTCAGGGCGCTCGTTGGGCAGTTTTCGGGAGTCCAATCCGTTTGCGATCTTGGTTGCGGGAGCGGCTACCTCGTCGGACAACTTGCCCGCCAAGGTTACACTGTGACCGGCATCGACGCGTCGGAGAGCGGTATCGAACTTGCCAGACGCCATTATGCCGGGGATAACGTCAGATTTGTCTGTGAGGAAATCACTCCCAGTATAGTAGGTAAATATCCGAACCTCGGATCATTCGATGCCGTTGTTTCGAGTGACGTTATTGAACACTTGTACAGACCCACCATGTTGATAGAGACAGCCGGACTGCTGCTTAAACCAGGTGGTGCACTATTGGTCGGCACACCCTACCACGGCTATTTGAAGAATCTGGCAATATCGGTTTTCGACAAATGGGATGCGCATCACGGAGTGGACTGGGAAGGGGGGCACATCAAGTTCTTCAGCGTGCGTACATTGCAGGAACTCGTTACTCGGCACGGCTTTGTCAACATTCGCTTTGCCTTTTACGGCCGGGTCCCATGGTTGTGGAAGAACATGATTTGCGTAGCCATTTTGCCCCCGACCCGACAAGGCCTCCACGGGCCTGGACGACCGAAGATCCACAATGTTAGCACCTGATCCGTCGTCATCTTCAATACCAGTCACGACGATGATATTCACCCTCAATGAGGAAATTCATCTTACCAGATGTCTTGACAGTCTCAAATGGTGTGGCGATGTCGTTGTTGTGGATTCTTTTAGCCATGATCGAACAGAAGAGATTTGTCGAGGCTTCGGAGCTCGATTTTTTCAGCACGAATTTACGGGGTTTGGCGATCAGCGCAATTGGGCGTTGCAGAACACGTCACCGAAATTTGAGTGGGTGCTGATACTGGATGCGGATGAAAGGGTACCGTTCGAACTGACGTTGGAGTTGGCCTCTGTCCTGCCACGCGTGCCGGACTCAGTGGGAGCGTTTCGGCTGAGGCGGCGGTTTTATATGTGGGGCCGCTGGCTCCGCTATAGCAGCCTCTACCCTAGTTGGGTGGTAAGACTGGTGCGGAGAGACCGAGTGCGTTATGCCAATCGCGGGCATGCCGAAACCCAGGACGTCATTGGCGATGTGCGCGATCTGAAAGGCGACTTGATAGATGAAAACCTCAAAGGTATCGATGAATGGTTTGAGCGGCAGAATCGGTACGCTAGAAAAGAGGCCGAGTTTGAGTTAGCGGTTGATTCTCAGCCCCTAAAGTTGCGGGATATGATGAGTGGAAATCCCCTGGCGCGCCGCAAGGCAGTGAAGCGCCTTGCTGCGAAGTTACCAGCGCGACCACTAATTTACTTTCTGTACAGCTACCTTTGGCGGCGTGGCTTCCTCGATGGCAAAGACGGATTAGTGTTCTGCATGATGCGGGCGCTATATCAAGGTATGGTCGAGGCGAAGAAGCACGATTTGCAACGAGGATTGAGTCGATAACATGGTCAATAGTGATCCACGCCGACAGCTCTTCGGTGCGCGCCGTGTTGAGCGCAGATCCGGTGTACGAAACTATTTGTTAGCATGAGGCCTTTGATTATTTCCGTAGCTGGAGGGGCGGTAGCCTATAGTCAGCAGTCTTTGGTCACGCTCAAGAGCTATTGCGAAAACGTAAGACCGCATGGAGCTACCATGGTCTGGTTGACCAATGACATGCCCCCGGAAGGCGTGGAGCGATGCAAGCGATATGGCGTGGAAACCGTATTTGTTGAGGCCAACCTTAGGGACCATGGCAACAAGCAGCGTCACTGGGAAATGCTGCGGTGGATGGCAACAAATCTTCACCGAGGTTTCACACACGCGCTGACGATTGATGCTCGCGATGTTGTTTTCCTGGACAACCCTTTCAATTACAAGCCTATCGAAGGACCTGGCATATTGACTACTGCCGAGGCGACCCGCTACGCGGATTGTCGGTGGAATGCGCGAGAGGCCAAACGGATGATGAAAGACCTGCGTGCGGACTTGCCTGGTTATGACTCGGCGTGGCCGGTCATCAACGGTGGCCACTTGGCCGGCCCTGTTCGGGAACTGATGTGGGCTCAGTTGGTGCGCGTGGGCATCGACTCCTGCGTACCTGCGGATCAGGCTAGGTCAGGTATCCTGACAAACTGGGCGAAAGCGCAGTTGATACGCGTCGGTATTGACTCCCGCAAGCCTGTGGATCAGACCACGTTAGGCTTCCTGACAAACTGGGTGAAAGACTGGAATACGTTGTTCCGGGTTGTCAGTGTCAGTGAGCCCTGGATTTTGCATGGTCACTTTTATTGCAACTGGAAAGATCAAGTTACGATCGAGGACGGCCACAAGATAAAGAATCGAAAAGGGGAATTGTACCGTCTCCTGCACCAGTGGGATCGGCAAGAGGTTCCTATCGAGATTCGCAACTCGATTCTGGTGAAATACGGTACGGAGTAACCAAAGGATTCAGTGGCGCAATATTTGGTGTCCTGAGCCCGATTGTTAAATTTAATGTCGAACCGACAGACTCACTCGAGGATGTTGACGCTAAAGGAAACGCCGCTCACGTAATGCCGCATTTCCCAAAGATTTAGCGACCAGTCGCGAAGGGCTCGCCTCCAGGTCAAGCGCGTACACACCTTAAGGTCACAGGCGGCCGTCTACCTGATTTTTAGGGAAAATACCCTTGATATCGTAGATGATGGCACGGTCGCTGGCTAACCTCCGCAGGCCCTCAACTCCGAGAGCCTTGAAATGGTCGTGGGCGACAGCCACGACCAGCGCATCGTAGTTGCCGTGCGGTTGTACTTCTGTTAACAGGTCGATGGCGTATTCACGCTTGGCTTCCGAAGGGTCGGCCAACGGATCGTAGACATCGACCTTGGCGCCGAATCCTTGCACCTCGCGCACCAGATCGATCACGCGAGTGTTGCGCAGATCGGGGCAGTTTTCCTTGAACGTGAAGCCGAGCACGAGCACGCGGGCGTTGGGGATTGCATGGCCTTTGCGAATCATCAGCTTC
>Ga0206998_1251_pt1 | contig 10567 bp, 8 predicted proteins | sample Alteio_BWMinCont_FD_153309 | JGI IMG/M metagenome (GOLD analysis project Ga0206998, IMG submission 153309) | Enriched cells from forest soil in Barre Woods Harvard Forest LTER site, Petersham, Massachusetts, United States -... | ecosystem: Environmental > Terrestrial > Soil > Temperate forest >... | reverse complement strand
GGTCCATCCATCGCTGATGGAGTTCGTTTACAAAGTCAAGTACGCCGCCACTCTGATAAACCTTGGTCGCACGGCTGAAATTGCTTAGAAAGAGCACCAGATTGGCATCGCTGTTCACGCCGGTATCGGCGACATAGTCGTTTTTACCGCCGACGGAAAGGCGCTGCCCTTTAGACATACGCATCAGAAACCGGGTAAGCCATCCTCCAAAGCGGCAGCCGAGCATCAGCATGCTTTGACGATTGAGTTCGTCGAAGAGACGTGGAGGACGATGGGTTTCAGACTGGAGCGAGTGGAAGAACTCGACGAGGTCTTCCTGGGTTACTGCGTACGCGGGTGTTGCCGACAACTTACCCATCAGGTGGTAGACGAACGGAGGGTCGGCATCCGTCAGATCGCGCGCTCTCTTCAAGTCTCTAGGCAGATCCTGCACTTCAGTAGGAGAATGCGCGACGAAGCGAGTCACTGCATCTCCGCCGAAACGGACTTGATTCAAAGCGCGAGACAAAAACGAATCGAAGGTGGTGGTTACGAAGAAACGGAGTGGGCGAATCGCAGCCAGCTTCAGGAGAGGTTCGGGAACTTGAAGTGCCGCCTCAGCTCGGGACGCAACGGTTTTCAAAGCCGGATAGATGTCTTCGACCCGGTTGCCTTGGGTGATGTAGCGGCACGCGACCTCATTCAGCTCCTCATCATCAGGCAGGTTTTCCGGAGAGACTCCCAACGAAATCGCGAGCTTCTCAGCCAGATATGGATAGAAGAGTTTCGGGCCAGATGCATCGTTCACGATGAGCAGGTCGCGGCCTACCAGCGGGATGACATGGCCTTCTTCGATGAGCTGAATCAGTATCTCCCAGAAGATCGCCGACTCGTTAATGGGGCCCTCCATTTACGGCAGCTCGCTTGGCGCGAAGCTGACAAAGCATGTTGACGAACTGATTTTGCGCTGTACTATACGTCAATGTCGGCAATGATAGATAGACCGTTCCTATAGTGATCGGAATTTATCAAGGACGCCATTGAGCTGGCAAACTCCGAGGGGTACATGTCGGAATTGAGAGTGATAAAGGACGTTATCATCCAAAATAATTGACCCGCCAGTTCAGGTCGAAAACCCGAGACAGAAGCTAGCGACTTCGTCTGTGTGAACCACCGTGTCTGGGTACGCGCTCTGGGCGGTCGGATATTATTCCGTCGACATCCCAAAGCATGGCACGCTCTATATCGACGAAATCGTTCAGTGTATAGACGAATACGTGGCATCCACACTCATGCAAATTTTGGATGAACCCAGGCCTTGTCGAATCAAAAGACAATCCAACGTGAGTCACGTGGGCGTCGTGCGCAAACGATGTCTCGTTCACCGGAATGCCTTCTATAAGGGCCAATGTCAGAGCTGACTCTTCTACTTCCCGTACTGCTAAAAGTTCAGCATGGAGGAAAGATGCATATATGACTTGTTCCTGGATGGCGCTCGCTTTCACACAGTCTACGACGTCCTTTGCAATACCTTCTTCAATCAGTTCGAGCATTATGCCAGACCGGCCTCGCACAGCTGCCAGAACCTCATTCAAAAGGGGTATCTTTTGACCGGAACCTGCGTCAAGTCGACGAACCTCTTCGAGAGTCAACTCTGAAAGATAACCCGTACCGTCAGTGGTGCGATCGACTCGCTTGTCGTGGAGAATAACAAGGCTTCCATCGGAAGTACGTTGAACATCCACTTCTATTAGGTCGACGCCAAGTTTAAGTGCAGACTCAATTGAAAGTAAGGTGTTTTCAGGCGCGTGAGCAGCTGCTCCGCGATGGCCAATTCTTAAGGGCATCTGATTCATGTTGTAATTTTCCGATTCTTGTTTAGTCAGCAGGCCAAATATGCCGTCCAGTCTTCCATAAGAACTCAAACCAGCTAGCAAAGGCTGAGATGAAATAGCTCGAGGCTGAATCGGCGGACTGCTTTTCGAATTGCCAGTAAGCATTCGGAGACCCGACCAATTCGTTGACGCTGATCGCAGGATTTTCGGTGGCCGGCACTTGGCGAATTCCGCAAAAGCTCAGAAAAAGAACATCGTCGTCAATCAAAAAGCCATGCATTATCGGAACCGAATCGTATGCACGTACTTTAACGTGAATCCGCCGATCTTGGAGGTTCGCATGCTCTTTCGGAAAAAACTCTTGCATCCGCTGAATTTTTTCGGTCGCAGTTGCTGTCGACACAGTAGGACTCTGCAATGCTTTGATTGCTGCCGAAGTTGGGTCTATCATCAGGGATCGCCAGTCGATGTCCATAATAGTTCTATCGTCTATGTATTTGTCTCTTATATATGTCCACGTCGATTCCATGTCTAATGCAAGATTCCAAATTCTCACGGTCTTAGACTGAGCTCGTTTTTTGCCGACAACACTCTTTATTCGTGCAAGCAGGCTATGTACATCGGGATCAGTTAAGACCGCGGCAGGATCGAATACAACGGGCGACGACGGTGTTGATGCTATTTGCAATTCATCTTGCCGCGACCTAATACCGCTAATATCACGTGCTGGTTTCGTATCGGAGATGCCAAGGTCGCGTATGGCTTCGCGAATGCTATCGCATGCAGGCCCCACCGACGACTTGAGGCTTTTGTCTTCCCGCGGCCATTCGTAAGTTGCCGTCGTCATCCCGGACAAGTCGCTAGGTATCTTCAAAATAGAATTGGATTGATGCAGGATAAAAGTACGCGAGCGGCCCAGCCGCCCCATGAAAAGCCCTAATTCGAAGAGAACATTGTCACGGGGTCCGAGGGACTCGCTATTGCGACTATTCACCAAGTCGTCCGGCGTCATGACGAGGACGGCAAAGTCGAAGCGTGGAAGTGAATTGACGAGCGTTTCGATGAATGTGTTCCCCAAGCTGAAGAACCCTTCATTCCAAAGCGTGACTTCGGCGTCATGAGCCAACAAGGATCGAAGCGCTCGAGCAAATTCCAAACCTTCGGTTGATGAGCCGATGAATAGAGAGGGCTTTGCCATAGCTCGTGAACCTCCTATCAACTTGGCGATTACCAATCACTCATACCGCCAACACTTCGAGTTGTCGATGCAATAATTCTGGCAGCGCAACTCCTAGTTTTCAACACGCAAAGCCCTTCTTACTTGAGATCCGGGCATCCTGTCCAGAACGGGCTTCTGGGAAATCGAGAGCAACTGGATGAATAAGAGCCTCAGATAAACCACTTCGGTCTCGATGCATGATAACGTCCTTTATCGAGCAAAATCTTTAGGCAGTTCGAGGACAGAGACGGCTTCTTCTCAAATTGTGGTCTAAGTCCAAGGTAAAATCGTTGGATTGTTGACCGAAGCAGCGGCCCACGGCATTGATGTATTTTGCCGCCGAAGGTATCAGGGAGCGATACATGCAAGTTGAGAACTTCCGCGCATGGATGGAAGAGCGCGGCAACACGCCGAAGAGCATCAATTCCAGAATTGCAGCCCTAAAGAAATTGAGAAAGAACTGATTTCCTTAGGAAGTGCCTATAGTGATCTGGATACAGCCTATGAGGCCGATCAATTCCAAGAGCTGCGAGCGCTTCTCAAAGACATTGAAGGTGATTATCGAGCCGGCGGTGAGCGGTTCCGTTTGCTTTTTCCCGATTCCAACAGCCCGCAAATCGCATCGCCAACACCATCGCTTTTGTGCGGCAGTACCGGAAATTCAGAAGCGGCGTAGCTGAAGTTTCTGACGAAGAGACGTATTGGTTTGTCGGAGCCATTTTCGACGGGCAGGATCAGGTTGAGCGTTTTCTTAGAGAAGGAATTTGGGAAATCAGGACTCCGAAGGAAAGTGAGATCGAGTCTGTTCGTTCAATGAAGGTAGGTGAACGGATTGCCGTCAAATCTGCATTTATTCAAAAGAGAGGTCTTCCATTCGACAATCGGGGCCGCAATGCGTCGGTTATGCGGATCAAGGCCCGAGGTACGATTGTTTGCGAATCCGCAAGATGGAGAGCGCGTTTCGGTCTCATGGGAAGACGATTTCGAACAGCGTGATTGGTACTTCTACACGTATCGAACAACTATTTGGCCAGTAAGGTCTGGGAACGAGCAAGCAGACAGGCTCATAGCCTTCGCTTTCGATGACGAGGCTCAAGACTACGAATAGTTTAGAAACAACACGTCGTGGATGGCTCAATTCGGAGATGACTCGGCACCGCGAGCGCGTCGCTTCTGGATGGAAGAGACCATCGTCAGCGGTCGTGCCGACCGCCAAGAGGGCGAGCATGCACTCGGTAGGGCGCTTTGGTCTCCTCAACTCTCGAAGGACGGAAAGAACATCTACGCGAACATGCTAGAAGTGCAGCCCGAGGATGTTGTATTCCACCTCACTGACAATGAAGCAATATCCGACGTCTCGATCGTGTGCGAAGCGGCAGATTCACACTTCACGGGCGTCGTGGGTAGCGACTGGGAACACCAGGCGGCGTACAGAGTAGCCCTGAAGGATCATCAAAAACTCGACCCACCTCTCGAACGATCTGCATTTTTGGAAACGGAACCCTTTTCTACAGAGCTACGTGAATTGGCAGAGAGCGGAGCCCGCGGACTGTTCTATAACAGCCGTCGCGGTTTGAATCAAGGAGCGTATCTTACCGAAATCACCCCGACCCTCCTATCTATCCTGAACAGATCCTACGAAGCTTCTTGTAGAAAAAGTCTTCCGTACGCTCCTGTGAATGAGGCCACTCAATCTGTGACGGAAGCTGTTGTCACGGCATATACCCTTGAGGACGCCCTGAAGTCTCTTTTCCTCGAGCGCTCCCAGGCCGAAGAAATCCTCCGTATTTGGACATCGAAGAAGAACGTAATTCTTCAGGGACCTCCAGGCGTAGGCAAATCATTTGCGGCGCAGAAGTTGGCATTCGCACTGATGGGAACTGAGGATCGGAGCCGGCTCGGTTTCGTGCAATTTCATCAGTCATATTCCTATGAGGACTTCGTAGGGGGATTCCGCCCCACCGCAACAGGCTTTGAGCTTCGCCCCGGTAAGTTTGTCGAATTTTGCCGTCAAGCGGAAGCTGATCCGACTCATATCTATGTATTCATCATTGACGAGATCAACCGCGGAAACCTCAGCAAGATTCTCGGCGAATTAATGCTGCTCATAGAAGGTGACAAGCGAGACAAGAATTGGGCAATATCGCTCTCGTCAGGCAAAGTCCCTTTCCATGTGCCGGCAAACGTTTATGTCATGGGGCTAATGAATACGGCGGACCGTTCACTCGCTGTCGTCGACTACGCTTTGAGGCGTCGGTTTGCATTCGTCGACATCAAGCCAGGTCTAGATACATCGAGTTTCAAAAAGCATCTGGAAGATGCCAAGATCGGAGATCAACTTATCTCGGAACTGGTGAGGCGCATCACCGCACTGAACGCAGAAATTGTAGGGGATACCACGAATCTTGGAGCTGGCTTTGCTATCGGACACAGCTTTTTCTGTGCAAAGCCTTTAGCTAATGAGCAAGATTCCGATTGGTATATGAGAATTATCAGGACTGAAATCCTACCCCTACTGAATGAATACTGGTTCGACAATCAGACGAAGGTAGCCAGTTGGCGGGACCAGCTTTTGGCTCCAATGTGATTCGCGTGCCGATCCCAATTGAGAATGTCTATTATCTCTTCTGTTATGCCTGGAATCGATTTGAAGAGGCTCAAGCTCTTCCAGTCGGGGGCACCGAAAGCCCTGATCTGCCAAACTTGCTTGCCCATGTTCTTCTCAAGGGCACAAGTGCGCTCCTCAAGCGAGGCCTCGATCGCAATTTCGAATTGGTAGACGGAGAGATCGCGACAGCTCGCGGACGAATCGATCTATCAATATCGCTGGCCCTGCGAGCCAGGAATCTTCGCCGTCTGCACTGCGAATTCGATGAGTTCAGGCACGACCTTCTCCACAATCAGATCTTGAAAGCTTAACTGAAACGGGTTGCGAAGGCGCAAACAATTGAGCAGCGTCTTGCGCAGGAGCTACAGAACCTAGCGCGACGAATGCCTGATGTGCGCGACATCACACTGGAACGTTCTTCCTTTAGTCGGGTGCGTCTACATCGCAAAAATGCATACTATGCATTCATGATGAAAGTGGCAGAGCTGGCATTCGAGTCTCTGCTTCCAGATCCCCACGGAAGAGGTTTTCTTTTTTACGATGTTTTTCGCGATGAGAAGAAGATGGCGCGAATCTTCGAGGAATTCGTTCGCAACTTTTACCGACTAGAACAGAAGAGTTTTGCGGTCGGACCCTTGAAGATCGCCTGGGATGCAACCAGGGTCTTACCAATCAATCATGCTCGCCTTCCTGATATGCGGGTCGATATTTATCTCCGAAGTTTGGAGCGACGAATCATTATCGATACCAAGTATTACAAGGATGTTCTTCAGGAATTCCACGGATCGGAGAGCTTTCACTCAGGCAACCTCTACCAACTCTTCAGCTACCTTAAGAATGCGGCAGGTACGGATGCAGCTTTCGAAAACGCCGAGGGCATCCTTCTATATCCGTGCACTGACGTTCGGCTTGATGAACACTTCATGCTTCAAGGACACCAGGTTCGGATTGCGACTGTCAATCTCAATCAGCCTTGGCCGAAAATCAGAGATCAGCTGTTAGGACTAATTCTCTAGCTCCGCATACCTCACTTTGATCAATAAGACCATCTGCTTGCCCAAACGATCCATCCATGCCATTTGTGCGCGTATTTCTCGCTTTCCGCGGGATTACCAGTCGGCAGACAGAAATTGACGATGCGGATGTCGTTCCACATCACTTTGAGAAAACGGGCGTGGGTGTCCTCCTCATCCCCCCAAAGCCTCGTACTAATGATTGAATCGGAAGATGAGTGAGGATTACAACTCCGTTGTACGTCTGCTGAGTCACTGCCGTGCTCTCATAGCCTCTCCCATCTTCACTCGCAAAACCTGCTACCAGGAAATTTACGCTCTGAACATCCGCTGGCCATGACGAATCAATCAAGCCTCGGTTCATTAGGTAGTTGGGTTCTCAGTGTGGAACTGTTCTCCAATCAGAAAAGGACGCAGGAGGAGGAGGAGGAACGAGACTGCTTCGAAACTGACGGCTCGGTGGATCAGTCGTTCCCAATGACTTGAAAGGGCAACTGATACGTCTCGGTGAGATGGTTCGCCGTAACTCCCAGAAGTTGCAGTTGATCCCTTGACGCCCCGCCACGTGAAAGCCCTGGCTGCACTACGCTCACCGTGACGCTCACGGGGTAAACCCGGCTCATCTCGCGCAGGGTTAGCAAAAGCTCAAAGGTGCCTCGTTGTATCCGCGTGGGGCGCTGCTGTGCAGCGCGTGTGCTCTCACGCCGCATCAGGTGCGTGAACAAATCCGTCTTCTTCTTGGGAGAGGCCGCCCACCAAATACACTTTTGGGCCTGGCCACACAGCTCGTAGAGATCGGCCACGCGGGCGCCCGCCGCCGCTCCGTGTGAGAACTTGCAATGGTAGAGCTCAATCTCGATTGCCGTCGGAGCTTCGAATCCACCAACGACCCGGATTGCTACAACGTCTGCAATTTCACCTTTACTATCGTCGTCGAAGATGACTTGGTAGTCGCCTTCGGCGAGAACCTGGATCACACGCGCCTGAACCGAATCTTGCTCGCGTTGGTCTCCCTGAGATTCTTTCGTGATGTCTATCCCCGTCCAGTCCCAGGCGCGTATGTCTTCTGGTCGGAACGGGGGCTGGGGCATGCGCGGTTCGATGTACTCGTTGCCTTCCAACGAGGAGCCGTCGATGAACCAGATCTTCGGTGGATTGCGACTCATCAGGTCTTCGACGGAATGGCTGACTCCCCGCGCACCGCGTCCGAAGGCTGCTGTTCGCTCGCCGATCTGGCGCACGGCAAAATCAGGGCCGTTGTTGCCGGCAAAGAGCTCCAGTTCAAACTCAGCACGATCATCGTCTACGGCCAGAGCAAACAACAGCCGGTTGTCGATCCCCGGATTGACGAGGTCGAGACTGACTGAGCTCAACGGGTATTCGGTGCCGCCCAGCGTGACCGTCCAGCCGCGCTCGAAGTCGGTATAGATTTCTTCCGGCCAATCCATGTACAGCGGACGCTTCGCCGGACGCTGCGCGACATTGTCCGGTTGAAGCGTGCCTTGCAATACGGCGTCAGGATCAATGGCGACATTAATCAGCTTGTTTCCTACGTGGAGACACCAGTCCCGAAACTTGTTAAGGCGATCCCGTTGATGAGACCAGATTCTTCCTTTCTGAGACGCACCGATGGTTGCTGCAGCGCCGTTCTCGAACCCGCTGCCAGCTAAGACGGCTTTCTGAGCATTGGCGCGTTGCGCCAGTGACACACGCGGCTCAACGTCTGCCCCCATCCGCCCGATGTAGCGAACGTTCCTTCCAATGTGTTCCGTCAGCCCCACATTTTGGAGCCGGAGGCGATTAATGCCTGCAAAGACGCGGAACACGTCTTGTCCGCGGATGAGAGTGGCACGATTGCCAGTAAGGGCTGACGCCAGTGCTTTAAAGTCACTGGCATTGGAAGAACCATTGATGTAGAGAAGATTCTGGTCCGGAGACCAGATCGCGATGTAGAGATCCCACTGCCACTCGAACACACTGTCAGAGTCGGCCCAATCAAGAAACGTCTGTTTGGCCGTGACGACGATCATCGTCCGGCTCTCGGCGTTGATCGAATGATAGATTCGTTCGCACGACTCCGCATCGGGAATGCCTTCAAGGAACGCGTGCGGTATCCAATCTGCACAGCGCGTACGATAGACAACGGCACTCATGGCTGGACGCACCGAGCGAAGGTCTATCTCTTCCGGCGTATTATTGAAGCCCCTGAGAAAGTCCTGCAACTCCGTCTGCTCTCCGACGAACTGCTCGCTGAGTTGGGGCAGAAGGACGTTCCAGTCGGGATCGCGAGTGTAGAGCTTCTGCAATTCGTCGCGGACATTTACGTCGGCGACGTTCGCGATGAAGGTCGCGTCGCCGACATCTCTCCGCACACGCGTGAAACGTCCCGCGAGCTGGAGTGTGACGGCAAGCGATTTCCGGATGTCATGGAATGCGGCAATCTTGAGGGTCGGAAGATCGAAGCCCTCGCCCAACATATCGACACAGACAACGATGCGCGATTCTCCTGAGAGAATCTTGCGTCTACCTTCCTCCCGCGCGCGTTTGCCGATCCCCGTGTGGAGCTGAACCGGTTGGAACTCTTGATACTGCTCGTAGAGCGCAAACACCGCTCGTGCGCGCGTGATGCTGTCGACACGGGCCATCACGATGTGTCCGAGGTGGAAGTCTTCGCGCAATCGTTCAATCGCCTTCGCGACAATGGACTCGTCTGCCCGCGTGGGATCGAACGATAGGACAGATTCGAACCGGATCGGCCGAAAGAATCCCTCGCGCTGCGCCTTAAGCAGCGGGTATTTGTACACGATGTCGCCATCAAGTGGCTGATCGTCTTCGCGGAAGGGCGTGGCGGTGAATTGAACGACGTGCTGATCATGGAACCGCTCTTTGAACCCACGCCACGTGGGAGCTTCTACGTGATGGGCTTCGTCGATGAATAGATACGGAATGCGATCAGCAAGACGCTCCTGAAATTCGGCGGAACACTGTCCGGCAATACTGCTCGTGGTAACGATCACTTGTGCGCGCTGCGCGAGATCATCTACTTCCTCAACGGTCTGCGGAATGTGTTCCAAGCTGCAAACCAATGGTCTCTCAGCGGACTCGCTGAGCAGTGCTTGTTGAAAATTGTTCCGTCGCTCGTTTTCCGTGGGAACGTAGGAACCAGCCTCCTTGAGAACGCCGAGCGTCAGGAATTTATCCGTGAGCTGTGTCCTGAGTGCATCCGTGGGTACGACTACAAACAGCCGTTCGCACGGGCGCGTCACCATGATCGACAGCATGGTGTCGGTCTTGCCCGTGCCAGTGGGCATAACGATGGTCGCCGTCCGGTTGGCCACGGTCCAATGCATGTGAATTGCATGCAGCGCGCCGAGCTGCGGCTTGCGCAGCCCCGCTATACCTCGATCGAGGTCTTCTTCCCGATAGGAGAATGCCGACACCCAAGAGCTGGCAATCTGCGCGATGACTTGGTCGCGTGGTGTGGCGTTCCTTGCTTGTAGGCGTGGATGTCTGAGCCAGGTTGCAGCGGCCAGGTCTTGCATTTGCGCTTCAGGGTCAAGATCGGCGGCAAGGACGTGCTGATGGTTCCCAGGCGCAATCCTCGTCCGGGCCGGAACGATCAGCAGTTCCGGCAGGCCGTGGGAGACGAGAATATGTCCCCGGACGCGGTCGCCAGTGTAGTTTGCCAACTGACCTTCTCTGGGTGTTGCTGGTACGCCGATCTGACGAATGAGATTGTTCGTCGGCGTCAGTTCTTGAATGCTGTAGACAGGGGGCAGGAAGACGTTCATCGGGTATCCGAAGCAAGAATCAAAGTATCTTCTGAATCATGATTTTACATAGTAGTAACAATGATTCCGGGAAGCCATGTGTGCAGGTTGGACGGTCAGACTGGGCTCCGCCTCGGCGCATT
>Ga0206998_1250_pt1 | contig 10586 bp, 6 predicted proteins | sample Alteio_BWMinCont_FD_153309 | JGI IMG/M metagenome (GOLD analysis project Ga0206998, IMG submission 153309) | Enriched cells from forest soil in Barre Woods Harvard Forest LTER site, Petersham, Massachusetts, United States -... | ecosystem: Environmental > Terrestrial > Soil > Temperate forest >... | reverse complement strand
CAACCCTCGGCGACTGCCGGACAGCCGGGAACTCTGACGAATGTCCAGCTTTCCGGAACCGCCCAGGCGCCGATCGCCGGAGTCTTTTCACCGGACGAGACTCTGTTCTTTGTCAGCACTTCGGGGGACAATCTGGTTCATTTCATCGATCCTGTAGCCCTCAAAGACACCCAGACCATCAATCCGAATTTGACCGACGCGAACGGTAAGCCGGTTCCCGCGCAGATGCTTGCCGTCAAACCGCGCGCCACGACCTAAGGGGAAAGGGAGCTCCGCCGCAGATCGGCCCAGAAATACGAAAAGCCTGTCACAAGTGACAGGCTTTTCGTGTCCAAGGAGCTACCGTTCCCCCAAACTGCAACCCCCTTGACAAACACAGCTTCTCGCATCCCGCTCTTCGTTTAAATCCCACTTCCATCCCAACCCACTAGCACAAGAGTGCTATGCCGGTCCATTACCTTGGAGACCCTCATCCACCCTCGGTTCCGGGAAGGATTTTGGTATCTTAGGAATGTTTGAGAAAGATCGGAAATCTCTCACCGGGGGGAGCGAGAGCCGGAGGCAACTAAGAGGAACACGGCACTCAGGGCCGTTTCAACGGTAGCAAGGGTGTCAATTTCCCATGGGAAGCTGTCTCCCGGGAGCTGTAACGCGAATTCTCCTCTTGCCCACGGACTGCGAACAACCACCAATAAACCTGCCGCCGTCGCGGCGGGCGGGTCGCTTATTGTTCCGTTTGCCCGGCGTTGCTTCAAATCCCCCATGCATAAGTCCTGCCCGCCATCGCTGAACTTCACACTGTGCCGAGTGATTGTGAGTCTCGCGATCCTGCTATTTGCAGGGGAATCGGGCCGCGCCCAGGCAAACCCAGCCACCGTCACCGGGACCATCACCGATCCGGTTGGCGCGCTTGTACCCTCCGCTTACGTCACGCTTCTCTCCAGCGGCCAACAGGTATCCACAGCGGTTTCCGACACACAGGGGATATTCCGCTTCACAAAGATCGAGCCCGGCTCCTACTCTCTTGAAGTTGAATCCCGTGGGTTCAGGACCGAAGAACATGCAATCAGCGTCCAACCTGGACAGACCCTGCGGCTGACCATCTCACTCAAGATCGAGGTCCAGCGTCAACAGGTAGCGGTAACCGGCGAAACTTTGGACTCGAGTCCCGACCACAATAAAGGGGCCGTCGTTATCCGGGGTTCCGACCTCGACATGCTCTCGCCAGACCCCCAGCAGTTGCAGCTACAAATTCTGGCCATGTCTGGCGGCGACCCCAACGCGAAGCTCTTCGTCGACGGATTTACCGCAACTCGTCTGCCTCCCAAATCCGCTATTCGCGAGATCCGCGTCAATGAGAACCCCTTTTCTGCGGAATTCGACGCGACTGGTTCGGGCCGAGTCGAGATCCTCACCAAGCCGGGAACCGATGCCCTTCACGGCTCCCTCACCGTGCTCGGCGATGACTCCTCTCTGAATTCACGCAACCCCTACGTTCAGGAACAGCCGCCTTACGGCTCCTTCTACTCCGAAGGAAACATCAGCGGCCCCGTGACTAAAACCAGCTCCTGGTTCCTGAGCGGTGACCAGCAGACAGTAGGCGCCCAATCCTTCATCCACGCGATCACGTCAACCACCGGGCCGGCCTACACCGCGACCATCGATAGCCCGCAGACTTCCGTAGATGCCGGACCGCGAATCGATTTTCAGTTTGGAAAAATTCAGACCATCAGCTTTCGTTATCAGCTCGGCCACCAGACGCAGGACAACCTGGTGCAGAATCAGCTCGCATTGCAGTCCCAGGCGATCAACACCCGCCACACCGACCAGACACTCCAGTTCAGCGACACTCAGGTCTATAGCCCACGGATCATCAACGAAACCCGATTCCAGTTCATGCGTACCAACGATAGCTCCGTGTCGATCGACGGCGCTCCTACTGTCCTCGTGCAGGGCGCCTTCACTGGAGGTGGCAATAACCTGGGCCAACTCCACGACGGGCAGAACCACTATGAACTGCAGGACTACACCTCCATCCTTATGGGCTCGCATCTGCTCCGCACCGGCGCGCGCTTTCGCTACGGCCAGGACGGCAATTCGTCTTCGGCGGGATTCAATGGCCAATTTATCTTTCCTTCGATCGATGCCTATGAGATCACCGAGCAGGGGCTGGCTGACCACCTGACTCCAGCCCAGATTCGCGCCATGGGGGGTGGTGCCAGCCAATTCTCGATCATTCGAGGCACGCCGAATGTGGCCGTCGGCCTCGCCGACCTGGGGGTTTTCATCGAGGACGAATGGAAGATAACCCCCAACATGACTCTGACCCCCGGCGTGCGCTTCGAGACTCAGAGCGACATCCCCGACCACGCCGACTTTGGTCCTCGCGTCAGCTATGCCTGGGCCATCGGAGCCAGCGGCGACAAGCCGGCAAAGGCCGTGCTGCGCGCTGGCATCGGCATCTTTTATGACCGCTTCCCGATCGACCTTGTACTGAATGCGCGCCGCCAGAACGGAGTGCTGCAGCAGCAGTACGTCGTCAATTTCCCGGACTTCTATCCCAACGTCCCGCCCATCGACCAGTTCGGACCGGCCACGCTGCCGACCATTTACCGCATCAGCCCTCTTCTGCATGCGCCGATAATGGTGCAGCACAGCATCGGGCTGGACAAAGAATTCTTCAAACACCTCACGCTGTCGGTTGACTACACCTACTATCGCGGAGTCGATCAGCTCCTGACGCGCAACATCAACGCCCCGCTGCCCGGCACCTACAATCCAGCCGACCCCACCAGCGGCGTGCGCCCGCTCGGAACCCTGCAGAACATCTACGAATACGACTCACTCGCCGCATCCAAGCGCAACCGCATCTTTACCAACTTCCACCTGCGCTTCAATCCTCTGCTGCTCTACGGCTATTACATCTTCGGATACAGCAACAGCAACACAGGCGGACCCAGCAGTTTCCCTTCTAACCAGTACGACCTGCACGTCGACTACGGACGGGCGGCAACCGACATCCGCAACCGTTTCTACCTCGGTGGGCTGGTCACGCTGCCGCTGAAGCTGCAGCTCAACCCGTTCTTGGTGACCCAGTCGAATGCGCCCTTTAATATCACCGTGGGACAGGACCTGAACGGCGATTCCCAGTTCAACGATCGCCCTGCCTTCGCTACCGACCTGAGCCGGCCCAGCGTCTACCACACGAAATGGGGGATCTTCGACGCCGATCCGTTGCCGGGACAAAAGATCATCCCCATCAACTACGGCACCGGACCCGCTCTCGTCATGCTGAACCTGGGGCTGACACGCAACTTCCCCTTCGGACCGGCGCTCGCCGAGCAGCCTGCTCCCACGGCGGTGCCTCCCGGACAGAAAGCTCCAAAGACAGCGATTGCCCGGCGCTACACGATGAACCTGGGCATCCAGGCGCAAAACATCTTCAACACTGTAAACGGCGGGACGCCGGTGGGCGTGCTGGGTTCGCCACTCTTCGGTGAGTCGACCAATCTCTCCACAACGCAGTTCTCCAGCTCGCAGGCCAACCGCATCCTCTATCTCCGCCTGCGGCTGGATTTCTAAGCGCGGTCGTAGAAGCGGAAGAAGAGCGACGGTTTTGACACAGCTTCGGACCGGGCGCTCAGATCGGCGAGCTGCTGGTTATTGAGCGGTGTGAAGTCCCGTGCCAGCTGAACATTTTCTTCCAGCTGGGCGATCGAATCGCATCCGATGATGATCGTCGAGACCGGCTGCGAGAGCGTGTAATAGACCGCTTCGCGCATCTTCAACGGGCCCGAACTCGTAGCGATCACCATGCCTTCCCAGGAATGCTTCTGCTGCTCGAGCGGCGGTGGAGTCCACGACGCCAGCAGCCTTCCCCGTGCCGGAACCTTCATGCCGATGATGCCCATTTGCTTCTCGACTGCCAGCGGTAACAGCTGCTCCCCGAAGCTGTAGTGGTGCGGGTCAGCCGCGTTCATCGCCATGAGAATGCAGTCAAACGGATAGCGGTGGATGCAGTCCATGAGCGCGTCAGGGCGGTAATGCCCGGTGATGCCGAGATAGCGGACGACCTTCTGCTCTTTCATCTCGAGCAGCGCTTCCATCGCGCCGCCCTTGGCGAAGACTTCGCTCACATCCGTCGCCGTGCCGATATCGTGGAGCTGCCACAGGTCAACATGATCGGTATTCAGCAACTGCAGCGACTTCTCGATCATCTGCATGGATCCGTCGCGCGTACGTTCCTTCGTCTTCGTGGCCAGAAACGCCTCATTGCGGCGCCGGTTCATCACCCTACCGACATACTGCTCGCTCCAGCGCTCCGGGCCGCCGTAGATCGACGAAGTGTCGATGTAGTTCACCCCGAGATCCAGCGCGCGGTCGATGATCGGCACGGCAACATCGAAATTGTTGGCCCGCTCCAGCGCCGCCTGCCCGCCAAGCGAGAAGATTCCCACCTTGTAGCCGGTCTTGCCCAGGTTGCGCGTAGGCATCGCTGTCTGGGTGTGCGGATTCGAAGGCAGCGGAGGCAGCTTGGTTTCCGCCGCGCGCGATGGCAACGCGGAACTCGCCAGTACGGCTGCGGTTACGGCTCCTGACTTCTTGAGAAACTCGCGCCGGTCAGGATTATTGACATTCGCCATGGCTGCACCTCATTTAGATAGCTTGGCTGATCTGGCATCCGTTCTACCACAACGCGATTACCGGCGGCCGCGAAGTATCGCGAGTCAGGACCCGCCATACCACTTTTGCCCGATGCCACCGAGCCCGGAATATGCAAGAATCAGCAAGCAAGACCCAGATGGCTGCGCACGATCCAATCATCGACGATCCCAATTTCAGGGACCTGCTCGTCTTCCACAACGTCGCACGGGCTCTGACCTCATCCCTCGACCGCGACGCCATTCTGCGCGCCATCATGCAGCAGATGGAGCAGTTCTTCAAGCCCGAAACCTGGACGCTGCTCCTATTAGACGAACCCCGCAAGGAGCTTTATTACGCTGTCGCCGTCGGCCACACCGAGGCCGATCTGGCCAGCCTCCGTGTACCCGTCGGCAAAGGCCTCGCCGGCTGGGTGGCAGCCCACGGGGAGAGCCTGATCGTTCCCGAAGTAAGCCAGGATCCGCGCTTCGACGCGCAGTTCTCAACGGCGGGCGAAAAGAACGGCCAGGGAAGGCCCTCGCGCGTGCGTTCGGCGATATGCATGCCTCTGCGCTCGAAGCTGCGCACCCTCGGAGTCATCGAGCTACTCAACTGCCGCCTCGACACCCTGAGCGACTACACAATCTCCTTCCTGCATGTGCTCTGTGACTACGCGGCCATCGCCATTGAAAATGCGCGCGCGATGGAGCGCATCCAGGAACTCACCATCACCGACGAAACTACTGGCCTCTTCAACGTCCGCCACCTCTACCGCCAGATAGAGAACGAAATCGAGCGCGCCCGGCGCTTCAAATCACAGTTCAGCCTCATCTTCATCGATCTCGACTACTTCAAGCAGGTGAACGACGAGTTCGGCCACTTGATAGGCAGCCGCGTACTCGCCGAAGTCGGCCAGGGGTTGCGGTCGCTGGTGCGCGAAGTCGACTCGGTCTTTCGCTATGGCGGTGACGAGTTCATCGTGCTGCTTCCCGAGACAGGCAAAGCCGGGGCCCAGAAGAGCGCGGAGCACCTGCTGACGTCGCTCAGAAAGATGCGCTTCGCCACAACGGATGGCCTGCAGCTCGAAGTGCGCGCCAGCTTCGGAGTAGCGACCTTTCCCGAAGACGGCCAATCCGTCCACGAAGTGATTCGGGCAGCGGATACGATGATGTATCTGGTGAAGGGCTCGACACGCGACAACGTTGCTGTCGCCGGCCGGGGAATCGTCAATCGGCAATCGGTTTAGGGTGCTCCACCAATAGCCGTCCGCGCGTTCTTGTTCTCCCGCGCGCGCGGATTGACCCCAAAGGCCCACACATCAAGATTGACATCGCGCGGCGACAGAATTTCAACCAGCGCGTACTCTCCGATCAGCAGCGGCATCTTGGGTGTGATCTTCATCCACCGCCCGCCCTTCAGGATCTCCTTGTTGGTCTCGATGATGTCTTCCGAGTGAGCGGGCTGATCGAGCAGAGCGATCTCCTTAGCCAGAACCGTGCGCAGATTTCGGCTGCTGGTCACACGCACGATCACGTAGCGGCTGTCGGGCGAGCTGTGAGAGTTCTTGTCCTTCACTGCCGAGCTGGCTCCGTGCGTGTCGACCGTCAGCGCATCCTTGGGCGGCTCTTCATTCGGCGCGGGCTGCGGAGCATCCAGGCTGACAAAGAAGACCGGAGAATCGACGTGAAACTGAACCGGCGCGTTAGCGCCCTCGATACGGACAACCTCTTTCGCGCCGGATGAAGTAACAATATTCACGCGTATGATGCTGTGCTCTGTAGCGCGGTTCAGGTCGCCATTGGCCTGCAGAACGTGAACCAGCTCCGCCTCGTCCTGGTAGGTGTCCATCCCCCAGACTCCGGTTTCGTCCGGCAACCTCAACCCGGGAGCGACAACCGGAATGCGGGCAGCTTCCGCATCGAGTGCAGCGCGTTCTTCGGCGTCGATCTTTGCGGCTTCGGCTAGTCCGGGATCGTTCGGATTGGCAGCGGCTCCGGGTTGGGACTCCGTTTCAGCGCCGGGCCTGTGATCATGGTTCCACTTCCCCGTCGCTGTCCAGTCGATCAGGTTCTCTGGAATCTCTTCCCACTCGTCACGCTCGGCACTGTAAAAGCGGACGCGGTCTCCCTTCACCTCGTACTTGGTGATTACCTGCCAGGTTCCGTCCTTGAGAATGAGGCGTTGGCGGCCCGGCTGGGCAAGCGCCGGGGAGATTGCCATGACCAAAAGAACTGCTGCAAACAAACCGATCAAGGCCTGACAAATCAAGGCGTGACAGAAGGAGCGCATAGAACGTCCTGAGTGAGGCGCAGTCTCATATTTAGACGGACGAGGCATCGTTGCGCCATCCGTCGCTATCCTAAACTACTGGAACTGGCTCATATCCATTCCCAGCTTGTACTCTTCGCCGTGGGCCAGTAGCTCATCCCATGTCACCTCGCGTCCCAGCTGACCCGCCATCCGCCCCAGCATGCAGCTCAACGCGGTCTCCACGCCCGTCGCCGCCTGGTTGTGGAACTTGCCCGAGACAATGCTCTCGATGAAGCCTTTGTCCTTTTCCGAGTCAGCCTGCGCCAGGTTGTCGCTGAACGCGCCGTTCGCAGCAAACGATGCGGTTCCCGCGGCAGGCTTGGCTCCAGCACTGTCCTCCCAGGTCCAGGCCTTCTGGCCGATAATCCGCAGCGGCCCCGAGTACGGAGCCTCCGCAATCCCCTGCGATCCAAACACCCGCTCCGACACGTCGAACCATCCATTCGTAGCGAACTGCGTCGATGAAAAGCTCACGTGCACGTCCCCGGGATACGTAAAGATCACCTGGTAGTTATCCCAGCAGTCGCCAAAGTGTGTCAGAACGTTCCTTCCGCCCGTTGCCACCGCCTTCACCGGATGCGCCTGAAGAATCCAGTTGCAGATGTCGATCACATGGATATTCTGCTCGACAAGAATGTCTCCGGATAAGGTGCGATCCCACAGCCAGTTACGCAATCGAACTTCGTCATGAGACATAGTCGCCGGCCGTTCAGGATAACTCGACGCCGGCGCGTTGTACTGCGCGGCAATCGAGGCAATTTTGCCCAGATCGCCGTTCTGGATGCGCCGCACAATCTCCACAAACGGCGGGGCGCTGCGAATCTGGAAGCCCACATCGAGACTCACCTTGCCTTCCGCGCGCTTGCCGATCTCGAGCGCCTGCTTGGTCTGCACCACGTCGACGCCGACCGGTTTCTCGCAGTAAGCATGCTTGCCGGCTTGAACGACGGCATCGAGGTGCTGCACATGGAAGAACGGCGGCGTAGAAATCTGCACCGCATCCACCCCGCTCGAAGACGCGACCTCCTCGAAAGCCTTGTAGCCGTGAAACATCATCTTTGGGTCGACGCCTGCATATCCCAGCGTGCCTGCAAGCTCGTCGAAGTGCGCCTTCCCCTTATCCAACTGATCGGGAAAGATATCCGCGAGCGCCACAATGCGCGCGCTCGTGTTCTTCGCGAACGAGGTCGCTACGGAGGTTCCGCGATTGCCGCAACCCAGCAGCGCCAGCCGCACCGCCGAATTGGCCTCGTATCCGAATGCCGTTTTTGATTTCAACAGCATAAGCCCGGACGCCGCGGCGGTGCCGGTAATGAAGTTACGTCGATCCACTCCAGAATCCTCCTTATGCACGGCTCTCGGCCCGAGCCAGTACGCCTTCGAGATATAGCTTCTCTTTCTTCACGTCCTCGAGCTGCTGCGGTCCGGAAATCTCACGTTCGATGGTGATTGCCCCGCCATATCCAAGCTCGTGAAGCTTCGTGAAGACCTTCAGGAAATCCACGCGCCCAGTGCCAATCAGCACCTCTTCGCCCAGCTTCATAGGATTCGTCGGCCACTTCCCGTCTTTTGCATGCACGCTCTTCACATGCGGCCCGATGATATCGACCGCATCCACCGGATTCGCCTTGCCATAGAGAATCAGGTTGGCTGTATCCAGACCCACCCCAAGATTCGGCCGGTTCACATCCTCGATCGCGCGGCTCATCGTCGTGGGAGTCTCCTGCCCGGTCTCCATCAGAAAATCCTGGCCGTTCGCCGCACAATGATCGGCGACCGCACGAATTGCCTCGACAACCTCGCCATAGAGCGGGTCTCGCGGATTCTCCGGAATAAACCCGCAGTGCGTCTGCACTCGGCCGATGCCCAGCAGCTTTGCAAAATCTGAAGTCTGCTTGAGTGCATCGATCCTCGCCGCACGCGTGGCCGGCGGCACAAGACCGATCGTCGACGGACCGTCGAGAAAGTCCCAGACCAGGCGCCCCGGACCAACAACCTCGGCGCTCGTGGCCGTCACGCCGTATTTATCGAGCAATCCGCCGATCTCGCTGGCCAGCGACGCATTGAACTTGCCGATGTATCCATCGAGCGAAAGAAAGCAGGTAGGCAGCCCCAGTTCCTTCACCCGCGCAATCGCCGCCTCTGCGCCGGTGGCAGGTTGAATCATGAGGCCGAGCGCCATGGGCTTGATTGCGGTTGGCGGCGCGCCTTCGAACACCGACAGCATGCCCGAGAATCCGCGTCCTCCGCCATAGGCGCTGGCCGGCACCGCCGCCGCGCTCATCGCCGCCTTCAAGAACGCTCTCCTCTGCATGATCGCCTCCGCCGGAAGATGTACCCAAAACGGAAGGCTATCAGAAAGAGCCGCGAAGGCGCGGGCAGAAGGCTATCGGCGCTGGAGGACGCGATGCCCGATGTCCCGCCGGTAATACATGCCCTCGAAATGGATCCTGGTCATTGCCTCGTAGGCCCTATGCAGGGCCGCTTCGAGCGACTCCGCCGCCGCTGTGATCGCCAGCACGCGGCCTCCGCTGGTGATGTAGTTCCCCTCGACCAGCGACGTGCCGGCGTGAAAAACCTCGACCCCCGGCACGCGAGCCGCGTCTTCGAGTCCGCTGATCCGATTGCCGGTCGTGTAGCTGCCGGGATACCCACCCGATGCGGCCACGACACACGCAGAAGCCCCCGGCTTCCATCGCATCTCCGTCTCGCCCAACCTTCCCTCGACGCACGCCTCGAGCGCGTCCAGAAGCTCGCTCTCCAGGCGTACCAGGATCGCCTGCGTCTCCGGATCGCCAAAGCGTGTGTTGTACTCAAGCACCATTGGGCCCCGCGCCGTCATCATCAGACCGCAATACAACACCCCAACGAACGGAGCGTCCTCTGCCGCAATGCCGTCGATAGTCCGCTGCGCGACATGATGCAAAATCCACTCGCGCATCCGATCGTCGACCATGGAGTCGGTAGTGTACACGCCCATGCCGCCGGTGTTCGGCCCCGTATCTCCCTCGCCCAGCCGCTTGTGATCCTGCGCGGGAATGAGAGGGGTGACGTGTTTCCCGTCGCTCAGCAGCAGAAACGAGAGCTCCTCGCCGCGAAGGTACTCTTCGATCACCACCGCCGTCTCCGCCGAGCCGAGCAGCTTGCCGCTGAACAAACCCGCAATCGCTTCCTCGGCCTCGCGCTTCGTCTCGCAGATCAGTACGCCCTTGCCCGAGGCCAACCCATCGGCCTTTATCACCACCGGCAAATGAAAAAGATGGAGCGAGTTCAGAGCCTCCTGCCGCGTGGAGCAAACCGCGAAGCTGGCGGTAGGTATCTTGTGCCGCTGCATGAAGCGCTTGGCAAAGGCCTTGCTGGTTTCGAGCATGGCCGCGGCCCGCGTCGGGCCGAAGACGGCCAGTCCGCGTCGCCGGAGTTCATCGACAAACCCGAGTGAGAGAGGCAGTTCCGGCCCCACTACCGTCAGATCCGGCTTCTCTTCATTCACCACCCGAAGCAGATCATTCAGGTCCTTCTGACTGGCCGGGACACAGCGCGCCACCGAGGCGATGCCTCCATTGCCGGGCGCGCAGACAATTTCGGTCACTCGCGCAGACTTGCGCAGCGACCACACCAGAGCATGTTCACGGCCT
>Ga0206998_1249_pt1 | contig 10591 bp, 11 predicted proteins | sample Alteio_BWMinCont_FD_153309 | JGI IMG/M metagenome (GOLD analysis project Ga0206998, IMG submission 153309) | Enriched cells from forest soil in Barre Woods Harvard Forest LTER site, Petersham, Massachusetts, United States -... | ecosystem: Environmental > Terrestrial > Soil > Temperate forest >... | reverse complement strand
CCGATTGGAGTGCAAATTATAACCCATGGAGTGATGTATTTTTTAGGGAAATATGATGATGCTTCCTTTTCTGAGGAAGATGAGCGTTTGGCTGAAACACTGTCAATGGTTTTGGGCAATATCTATAACAATACGCAGCTTTATACTCAGCTACAGCAACATGTTGCGAAATTGCAAATAGAACTGACAGACCGAAAAAAAATTGAAAAGCACTTTAGATTGGCGTTAGAAGTGGGAAATATGAACGCTTGGAATTTCGATCTACTAAACCATAAAATCAATGAATTTCGCGTTTTCAAATCTCAAGGCGAATTGGAAAAAAATATTTCAACAGGTGTTGATACAGTAGCTTATTTTTTGAATAAAGTTCATGCAGAAGACCATGAAATGGTAAAAATGAGCTTTGAAGGAGCTATAAATCAATGCAGTAAAATTGAAATGGAATTTAGAATGATGCTTGAAGATGGATCAATTCAGTGGTTAGCCAGTCGTGGACAAGTTTTTTCTGATAATTGGGGGACCCCTCAACATATGATCCTAGTGGGTTCAGATATTACTGAAAGAAAGAAATTTAATGAATCTCTGCGGCAGCATCAAGATGAATTAGCCTATCTTTCCAGAGTAAATTCTATAGGAGAGATGGCCTCCGCTTTAGCGCATGAACTCAATCAGCCTTTGACTGCTATTAACAGCTATGTTAGCGGGTGTATTCGGAGATTGAAAAATGACCGATTTGATAAAGAAGAAATTATCCATGTTATGGAAAAGGTTTCTAAAAATGTTGAATTAGCAGGTGAAATTATTCATCGCATGAAGAATTTTGTGCGTACAGGAGAAATCAATTTTGAACTTTTACCAATTAATGACCTAATTGAAGAGGCCATTTCATTTGTTAATTTTGAACTTTATCATACTGTAATTCATGTGAAATGTGAATTTTCTAAAAATTTACCGATGGTTATGATAGATAAAATACAAATTGAACAAGTTTTATTGAATTTGATACGCAATGGTATTGAAGCCATGTGTGAAACCAATCCCGCAAAACCTGTAATATTTATTCAAACAAAAAAAATAAGCTCATATGCTATCGCTGTTAATATAATCGATTCAGGGAAAGGCATATTAATTAATCCTGAGTCGCTCTTTTCTCCCTATTTTACTACCAAACAAAAAGGTATGGGAATGGGACTTGCAATTTGCCGAACTATAATTGAAGCCCATGGTGGGCAAATAAATGCCTGTTCTTTACCAGAAGGCGGTGCTTGTTTTACATTTACGTTGCCAGTGAGTTATGTATGAAAGACAAAAAGGACAATGAACCAATTATATTTATAATAGACGATGATCTCAATATACGTCAAGCGTTACAATGGTTGTTTGAATCTGTATGCATGAAAGTAGAAACATATGAAAATGCCATCAATTTTCTAGAGATTTATAATCCTAATGCTCATGGTTGTATAGTAGCAGATATACGTATGTCTGGAATGAGTGGGTTAGAATTACTTGAACAACTTAAACTACGTAGAAATCACTTGCCTGTGATTCTAATCACAGGACATGGCGATATCCCTATGGCTGTTCGAGCGATGAAAGCCGGTGCTTTGGATTTTATTTCTAAACCTTTTAATGATCAATATTTATTAGAGCAAGTTCAAAAAGCGCTAGCTCAAGCTCGCCAGCCATTTAATCAAAAATCGCTTAATATTATCATTGAACGCTACGATTCACTTACAGTACGTGAGCGTGAAATCATGAAAATGGTCACGGTAGGAAAATTGAATAAGCAAATTGGACATGAGCTCAATATTGCTATTTCTACAGTGGAATTACATAGATCTCATGTGATGCAGAAAATGCAGGCCAAATCTGTAGCTGAACTTGTAAAGTTATCTATATGGTTAGAAACCTGATGCCATATAACTTTGTCCCATTTTTTATGCGGCTAAAGATCTTTGAGGCCTTGCAGACATAATAGCTGCACCTGTTCTTGCAAAAGAACTTCTCAGTCTATCATATCTTGTTAGGATAGGGGGTGATGTAGAAGTTGGAGAGGGATTAGGAATATCTTGAATTGGTGAGCTGCTTGATATAGGTAGGCTTATTGATGAATTAGAAGTATCTTGAATTGGCGAGCTGCTTGATATAGGTGAGCTTATTGAAGATGAGGTAATAGAGCTGACAGAAGTTAGTTCAGCGTCTTGCTTGGGTCTAACAGAAATACGAGCTTGCCGCCAAAATTGAGCCAATTGAGGTATATTATGGCCACATTTATCAAGATAGCCTTTAAACCGAGGTTCATTTCTAAAACACACTTCTTGCGTTTCACTGCTATAAGCAATGATATTCATTTTGGGGTTAAGATTTAGAATGGCTGCTGTTGCTTGATATCCGTTTAATACAGGCATGTTTATATCCATAAAGATAAGATCGAATTCCGCATTTAATTTAATAGCTGCACCGACTTGATCAATCGCTTCTTGCCCATTTGTAGCCTCTGTTATAGAAATGGTATTATTTTCTCCTACAATACAATGATGAGCAATTAGTTCTAAGTGTCGAATTAAAATCCTTCGATTAACACTCATATCATCAACAATTAGAATTTTGACTTGCATTTTAACGCTCCTTTAAAAAATCTCTGAATAAAATTTATACTGACAATGAGTATTAAAGAGGATAACGTTCTAGTAATAAATACAGATTTACATTGATCACCCTAATGGAGAACCGTATTTTTACTAGGGTTTTCCCTAAAGTGGCTATTGAGCAATTGTTAACCCCTGTATTTTTAATGTCTATGTCACACAAGTTATTGTAACCCTTGTCAATTGTTAACCAATCTCACCATGTTGATGCTAGGTCAAATTGATTTAATTAATATTTAAACTTTGTTTTACTCCTGATATATATAGTATATATTTAGTGATGAACTCGCGGGATCACTTGAAGCCACTAAGGAGATTTTATGAAGGAACAACCCAAAATAGGGGAATTTTGTTGGAATGAATTAGCAACCTCCAATGTTCAAGCCGCTAAAGAATTTTATGGAAAAGTATTTGGTTGGCAGTTCTCCGATCATGATATGGGCGAGATGACATATACGATGATTAAGCTAAAGGATAAGGAATTTGGTGGGATATGGTCAATCCCTAAGGATAAAGAAAAACAAATTCCTCCCCATTGGATGGCCTATATTTTAGTTGAAAATCTAGATCAATCATTAGAAAAAGCACTTAAACACAAAGCGTCTATCGTAAAACCTGCCACCAATGCTGGGGATTTTGGGCGTTTTGCTATCATTACCGATCCAACAGGGGCGCATATTGCTTTATGGCAATCGTTGTCTAAATAATCGAAGTTTCATTGACTTTACTGAAGAGTCTCCTCCTTCGAGGGGAGACTCTTTATTTTTGTTTTACAAAAGTGCCATCTTGGTATTCTTGAAAAGCATTTCTTAATTCTTCTTGTGTGTTCATCACAATGGGCCCATACCAAGCAATGGGTTCTTTAAGGGGTTTCCCAGAAATAAGCAAAAAACGAACCGGATGTTTGTCCGTTGTAATTGTCACTTGTGTTCCTTCGCCAAAAAGTACTAAGGTTCCATCATTGCAAGCACAGGGTGGTCTCATGTCAAAATAATTTCTGCCTGCCACTTCATGTGCAAAAGGAATTCGATCAAGATCAAAATAACCCTCGCCATCGATGACATAGGCTAAAACCGTGTGATTATTTTTAACGACATGCGTAAAGGATTTTCCTTGAGGCAGTTCCACATCCAGATATTCAGGATCGGTGATAATATCTTTTACAGGTCCGGTAGTTCCATTCACGTTTCCGCAAATAATACGAACCGATGCGCCATTAGGGGTGGTAATCTTCGGAATTTCTTTTTGTTTTACATCACGATAACGTGGGTCCATCATTTTTGATGTAGAGGGCAGATTCGCCCAAAGTTGAAAACCAAGCATTTCGCCTTTTCGATTCCCTTTTGGCATTTCTTGATGGATAATACCGCTCCCGGCAGTCATCCATTGAACATCCCCTGCAGTAATATGACCTTGATTTCCCATGCTATCACCATGTTCGACATCGCCATCCAAAACATAAGTGATGGTCTCAATGCCACGATGGGGATGCCAGGGAAACCCAGCTCGATAATCATTAGGGTTTTCTGATCGAAAATCATCCAGCAATAGGAAAGGATCTAAAAGCGGTAATTCATGAAAACCAAAAGCACGTTTAAGATGGACACCTGCACCTTCAATAGTGGTTTGACTTTTCCAGGTTTTTTTTATCTTACGATGCCCTATTTTTTCGTTCATCTCAAAGATCCTTCTTTAGAGTTTGCTCATTGTGCTTTGTGTTGTTTAATCCAATGGTTGAATCGTTCGAGGTACCCATTCAGAAATTTGACGGTATCTGGATTTGTAATGTTAAAGTCATTATCAATCAATCCTTCCTTATGGACGAGATAGATTTCCGGTAATCCTAATAAGGGCACATCAATTGCCACTAAAATACTGCGAAGATGCGATTGCGCCACTGCAGTCCCAATCGCGCCCGGGGAAGTCCCAATAGAGCCTGTCGGTTTACCTGCCCATACGTTTTGTCCATAAGGACGTGTCCCCCAATCAATGACATTTTTGAGTACACCGGGGATGGATCTATTATATTCTGGTGTGACAAACAACACGGCATCTGCGGTTTTTACCTCATTTTTTAATCTTATGACGGGTGGAGGAAGTTCTTTCTCATGGTCTTGATTATATAAAGGGACATCATCAATTCGAGTGATCAAGAATTGAAGGTTATCATGTTTAAGTTTATCAAGCGCTAAGGCCAATTTTCGATTAAAAGATTCTTTGCGTAGGCTCCCTATAATAACTGCAACCTTGAACATTGACTGTACTCCATAAAAGTGATGATGACTTTAAAGTTTAGACATGCCATTTGCAATGCCACCCTAGCTTTTCAGTATAATACAAAATAAGAGTAAAAAAAGCATGAAGTTATCTGCCTATCTTATGGTAAAATTCTATCATCATTTAATTGATTATGATAGTCTATTTCGATGAGCAAAATAAACGACGATATTTTTAGTGCAGATATCAGAAAAGCGCATGATTCTGTACATAGCTTAGAATCATTTTTACCCCTATATTCTGGGATAGATTTAGTCTATGTCCTTTCAGGGAGAGGTTCTGTTTTAAAACAATCAATCGATCATGCAATGGTCGCCGATCCAGAAGATGATTATTATAGAATGATGCATGGCGTTGAGATTGCTCAAAAAATATATGCAGCAAGCGGTGTAAGAGTCCCTATTTTTTATAATGGTCGAGTGACTCATAATAAACATCTTCAGGAAGCCCTACAACGAGGTGATTTTTCACATCCTGGTGTTTTTTATTATCCCAAAGAATTTTTTATTATCAGATCAATTTCTCCCGAAAATACAATTGGTCAGGCGAAGTCATTCAAAGAATTTTTACAAGAGAATAAATTTTCTTTAATTGCTTTTGTGTCTAGCGCTTATCATCTGCCTAGAGTTTCTAGAACGTTTGCAAGAGAATCGCCTACTGTTATAGATTATAAACAACAGCAAGAAAGTAATCTTGAGAGAGCAAATTTGTTATTATTTGGCATTGATCGCGCTTTTCGAAGACCCGGTATTGAAAAAGATCTAAAAGGCGAATTAGAAGCCATGAAAAATTATTCAAGTGGCGCAACCCCTAGTATTTCACGGTGTCAGGGGAGCAATACCTTTTTAAATTACCCGGATATTCTATATCAATTTAGTTTTAGTTTACAAAAAAAGAGATTACATTTTTTGACGGTAAATATAAAACGGGAAGAGCAAGAAATGCGGCGTTGGGAAAGAAGTTGAAATTGATCTATTGGAATTTGGTATCTCAATCATTCCTTTGGAAAAAAATAGTATTTTTAAATTTCATCGCTTAAAAAAATATAGGTTCCGACTTTTTGTTGTTGCATGATTTTAACCATAGTCTTTGCAACAGTAGAAGCTTTAATTGCTCGAAATTTTTTTAAAGGACCTATTAAAAATGGGAAAAAAATTTTTAAAATAGTCGACCCTATCTTTTCAATCAGTCTAAATTCTTCCCGCTTTCCAATTAAATAAGAAGGTCTAAAAAATATAAAGACCTTTATAATTTAAGCTCTCTAATGATTTTTCAAGTTTTCCTTTAACACGGCTATAAAAAAGAAATGATTTCGGGTTAGCATTTAATGCTGAAACTAATGCAAAACGTTCCGCGCCATTTTCTTTAGCGATTTTTGCAATTTCAAAAGGATAAGTAAAATCAATGCGAAAGTAATCTTCTTTTTTAGGACTTTTAAGAAAAGTGGTCCCTAAACAACAATAAACATCGTCTCCCTTGATGAGTTCTTTATAAAGTTCAGGTGTATCAAAATCAATATTATAAGTTTTAAGTTTTGGATGATTTACTTTCAATGGTTTGCGAACCAATGCAATGATTTCCGTATAGGAGGTTTCTTGCAATAAAGCTTTAAGACAATGTCTTCCTACTAAGCCACTCGCGCCTAAAATAATCGCCGTCTTTGGATTTATAGTTTGATTTCCCATAATGCATCTTATGGTTTTTGATATTTTTTAAAAAAATCGCGATAGATAGGTTCAAATACTTGTGCACAGGGATCGGTATTAAGTAAATTGGTGACAACTTCATTATTTATCTTAGTTACCGTACTTTCCATATTGGTAGTGTTGAATAATCTTTCAACCGCTTTGATGTGTGAAATATCCATTATGCTCCTTCCATATGACCTATTGTTAACCGCTAAAGCTTCATTTATTAGTTTAGTACAATAATCAGAACAATTTTGTGTTATCCTGGCCAAATTTTAATAAGCGGGTTGAAGATAGAGGGTAGGGATAAAGCTGGCAATTGTATAAAAAGGTTCCATGGCGCAGTGATCACATCCTAAAATAAGAGCATTAGAAAAATTTTTTGAAAAAATATCGCCCATAGCCGCATACTCTGCTCCTTGGTTGATTAATAATGTGATATATTCTTCAAGGGAAGAGCGTTCACCATACCATTGGTCATAGAGCTTTTTACGTGCTTTTATAATACCCATCATAGTTTTTTTTGTGATGCTGGATTGACCAAAATCATGTTTTTCTAGCCGGTTTCTATAAAGTTGTAGTAAATTTAGCCAGTTTTCTTTACCCCCACATAATTCTGTTACCATAGAAACATTATTGACTATTGGGCAGGCTTGTTGAATGGCGCTACGACTGCCCTTCAGCTTTGATAAAAATGTATCCTCTGTTAAATTTAATCGATTAAGATTAGATTGAGTGTGAGCTTCAAAATCTCCCATTGCAATAACATATTCTATAAAAATATTATATTTCTTAAAAAAATTGTCTAGAATAGGTATTGCATCAACAGCACGCTTTGCCACCAAACCAATCCCCGATCCTAATTTATTAAATGTATATCGAAATGGACGTTTTAGGTTCCCCGTTTCTTCAAAGGAATAATCCGGACAAACCGGTGATATCATCACTAGTTTTTTTCCAGCTAACCCTTGTTGTAACCAAAGTACAATATTTTTCATCGTCGTTTGATTAGGGTAAACAACAGACAAAATTCTCATCACTTGGGATAAATCCTCAGAAAAATCAGTTGTCAAATCTTTTATACAGACGTATCGATAGCGCAGTTTATGCTTTTGAGAAATTGAAAGATCCTGAATAAGCAATGATAACAATGTAGGATGACAATTGTTAACATAAAATCTGTCGACCTGAACGATCATAAAGTTGCCCCGATGATTGACGATTTCCCAGGAAAAAGTGGGATGTCTTTCCTTAATCAGTTCATAGAAAATTTTATTTCTGGGGACTAGTTTAGATTCATTCATTACTCTCAATTTTGCTTGATATTGAACTCGTAGTTGTTCTATCCGTTCAATTGAAATATCTCTTGGTAACGCATTGGGCTCGAGTTCGATAGGAAGGTTATTGCGGATTGCACGTAATGTTTTTTCACTGGTCTTCATCGAAATTAAAGTATCTGAAGTATCTTTTGCCATAAGCTCCTACCATCTTCACTGTAGCTAAATTTTTCTCGCCATTCTCGTATGTTAGCTTTTGGAATCACACATCCACCTCTATAATATTATTTTCAATAATACGTCAAGTCTCATTTAAAAAAAAAGGGGGGGTCAATTTGACCCCCCCCCTTTCTTTTAAGACTGCGGGTGGTAATAAATTAAAAGGAGCTAATAAATGCATTTGCCCATTAATATATCTGATTTGTTAAACAATTCTATTGTTGAGTCTGATCGCATAGAATTTAAAGCAGACTGGAATCCAGAACCAGTTTTAAGAACGATATGTGCGTTTGCTAATGATTTTCATAATTTTGGTGGCGGCACGAATTAAAAGAGCTAATTGGATTAACCGCGATACCCTTTGATGATCGTATTAATCATCAGACTTCACTCGAGGATATCAAATTGCCGCTTATCCAATCATTCTTAAAAGAAATTGATAGTGAATTGCTGGAAGAATCCCGTAAGATGCCTTTGAAGGACATATGTCGACAAATGGCACTTATCGATGGGGGAAAAGCTAAACGTTTTTTTAATTATCCCTATGATGCGATTGAAGAGGCATTGGTGAATGCAGTGTATCATCGTTTATGCTAAGCTATGCATAACTGATGCACTAAAGCATTGGCAATCAATTCTCTCAAGGCTTGCTTTGGAAACATCTTCACTTCTTCACGCATTAACTGTTCGATATAGTGATTTTGTGGTGCTGCGGAATGTACAAAATCTACTAAACCTTCAAATGCAACAGCATAGCCTTGTGTGCTAGGTTTATCTTCCTGTGTTTGAAGCTTGTTTATCCCTTTGTAAATCACTACTCTAGGTGCTTTACGTGCTAAAGCTAAAGAAAAAGCATCAAGGCGTTTAGCAAATAAAATAGCAGCTAGATTAGTGATTATCCAATTGCCATCTTTGGCAGTAATTAACTTTTCACTAGCAAGACGTGTTAGAACCCCTTCTCGTGTAGATGGGTAAGGAAGCTTCATTAAATCAAAATAAGCCTGTGTATCGAGTAGAGCAACAACTTCATCCCCACTGACATCAGTTTTTGCTGCTTGAGCTAGCCAGTGAGACTCCTTTTCCGAAAAGATACGACGTAATTGATCTGGGGTCATGGGTACTAATTCTTCACCAGAGCGCATAAGGTAAGTACCATTTAAGTGCTGAGGTTGTCCAGCGGGCCTGGAAGGAATTTCAAATACCAGTACGCGACCATCAGAATGCTGTAGCTCATATACTTCGACACGAAAATGCAATTTGGATAGGATAAAGGACTTTATTTCACCTACATTAGGGAATGCTTTAGTACCAACAACCTTACGAGGAGGGCTGTCACTTATGCCAAGCACCAAATAGCCTCCACCTTCATTTGTAATAGCTACGCAATACTCCAATAATTTGATTTTATCGTATTGTTGTTTAGCTTCAATTGCGTAGGGTATCACGGACCTCAATTAAGGAACGATGCTCATCTCCCAACTTCGCAGCTAATGGTCCTGCTGCCATACGAGGGATACCCAACAAACGCAAAGCGATGGCATTCTGATCAGATACGCCATAGTAAACCTGTGAGGCTAAGTTGTTCAATACCTGTCGTTCTTCCTCAGGAATATCCCCACCCGTAATTGACAACAATGCGCCTAATCCCCAAGCTGTCGTTTGCGTTAACTTGCCAAAGAGATTCTGACCGCAAATGGTTAGAGCATCTTTTCCATCGCGTCCCTCTTTAGAAAAATACCGCTTCGCAATATCCGATATGGGATCTCCACTCACCCAATCTTTCAGAATTAAGGCCAACTTATCACTATTTGGCCCTTCGGTACCGGTGACTTCTACAAGATTCCCTCTGAGTTCAGGGATCTTCAATAAAATGCCCATCATCTTCTTTAACGTATCGCTCTTTTTGTCAAACAAAGTTTCAGCATTCCAAATATCTTTTCCGATGCCTTGCTCTCCCGCAGCTTTCATAGCTGATTTGATGCTCTGCAATGAAAATCCAGTGCTGTCAACCAACTTCAATGGTTGGTTTGGTTTGCTCAAATAGTCGGCATAGCTGCGAATACTATTAAGTAATCGAGTAGCCTGATTAGCATTCGCGGCTCGAAGTTTACTGAACCCAAATGTACCCCGTAAAATCTGCTCAATTTGATCTGCAAACGCCTGAGGTTGTCCCATCTGCCGGTAGGTGTGTGTCAAATATTGTACAAATGCCGACCATTCAGGCTTGATATAAACGATACGACCAAGATCATCTACTAAATCTCCCGCATCGGCAACGAGGCGAATTAAAGCAGAATTAAGTTCACCTGTTTGTTTATTGATAAATTCTTTGAGTTTGCTCGCCTTGAGATCGCTATCAGCCGCCAATGCGATAACACCCAAACTACCTTGATCGACGCGCCCCGCACGACCAGCAATATTCCAAAAATCAGCAGGAGGCATATCTTGACCATATGGATATTGATGTGATGCCATAACA
>Ga0206998_1062_pt2 | contig 10612 bp, 3 predicted proteins | sample Alteio_BWMinCont_FD_153309 | JGI IMG/M metagenome (GOLD analysis project Ga0206998, IMG submission 153309) | Enriched cells from forest soil in Barre Woods Harvard Forest LTER site, Petersham, Massachusetts, United States -... | ecosystem: Environmental > Terrestrial > Soil > Temperate forest >... | reverse complement strand
ACAAAACGATCGCAAGGCCTATACGTCTCTATGGCGTTCTTGAATGCGCCATCGGGCTGGCCGGGCTCTCGCTTGAGCCGGCGTTCCGCGTTATCGAGAAGATTGATAGCGCGGTTTATGCGCAGATGCCGGAGAAGGCTGCTATGGTGCATATCCTCGGCATTATTGCCGCGCTTGGCGTCCCCGCCGTCTGTATGGGAGCGACCTTGCCCGTTTTCGGGCTTGTCGCGCGGCAGTTCCGCACGTCTATCTCCGTATTATACGGGCTCAATACGCTCGGCGCCGCCTGCGGATCACTCATCACGGCTTTCGTGCTGATACCGCTGATGGGCCTCTCTCATGCCATCTGGACGATCTCGGCTATCAATATAACGATTGGGATTTTAACATGGATGCTGCAGTCTCCCGCTGCCGAGCAGGTCGTAGAAAAAAAGCGCCAAAGCCAGGGCAAGGCCGTTGCCATTGCAGCCGCAGCTTATGCGACGGTTTTTGTCACTGGGTTTGCCAGTTTTATGCTGGAGGTTGCGTGGTTTCGTTCCTTGACGACTGTATTTAAAAGCACGACATGGGCGTTTGCGGTTATGCTGGCGTCTGTGCTGGCCGCGCTCGGGATAGGGGCACGGCTTGCGCCTGCCATCAAGGCAAAGAAAGTGCAGCTGGGCTCGCTGGTCACCTGCGCGGGTATTCTCATTCTGCTGGCATCGCCGCTGATGGAGCGCGTGGGCCTTATGGCCGTCAGATATTCGATTTTATTTCCGGGGTTTCTGGCGCTGATCTGGTCTGTTATGGCGCTTAATGTTATCGGGGCGCCGATTGTGCTTGTGTACGAAAGGTTCGTTGCGGCTTTCAAGCTGAAGATACTCGTCATCGGCATCCTGATTTTCGGGGCGTGCTTTGTTCTGATGCATTTTGGTTATATCGCGTATGTCTTGCCCACCCTGCCGCTAACATGGTTTGCCGTGGCGTTCTCGGTCATGGGCGCGCCGATGCTGCTGCTGGGGATCGCGCTGCCGTGGATACTTGACGATCACGATACCCCGCGCCAGTGGGGCAGGCTCTATGCGCTCAATACATTCGCCTCCATTGCCGGAGCGCTTTGCGCGGGATGGATTTTTCTGCCGGCAATCGGCTTTGCGCGCACGGCCTGGCTTGCCGGGGCGATCGTGACAGGCACCGGCATTTTAACGTCAGCTCCGCAAAAGCGCAGGGCGTGGGCGCTCGCTGGAATGGCAGCACTTATCATCGCGGTGACTTTTGAATCCGGCATCGGGAGAACACGGGTTCTCGAATGGGTTGCGAGCAGCGATTTCAGGCCCCAAAAAATCCTGGAATATTACGAAGGGCCGGACGCCACGGTTTCGGCCGTGGAGGGCGACAGTTTCGGAACGCCCGTCACAGCGCTTATCATCAATGGTTTTTTTACATCGGGCGGGCTCATAAAATCGGGTGACTATATGGTCTGGATGGGGCGGTTGCCGATGCTGCTGAGCCCTGATCCGCAAAAAGCTCTTGTCATTTGTTTTGGCACCGGCAGAACCCTGAACGCCGTGCGCGAAGAAAATCCGGCATCGATGGATATTGTCGAGCTAAATCCTCATGTGCTCAAACTCGCGCATAACTTCGCGAAGGTGAACAAGGATATCCTTTCTGATCCGAGGCTCAATACCATCGTCATGGATGGCCGTGCTTATATGCGGCGCACAAATAAAACGTATGATGTCATTACGCTTGAACCGATGCCGCCCAATTTTGCGGGGGTCAATGCGCTTTACTCGCGCGAATTTTATGAACTGGCGAGGGCAAGGCTCGGCGTGCATGGAATTCTCGCGCAATGGGTTCCGTTCCATCTTATTTCGCCGCATTCCGCGCTGTCGATAGCGAAGACTTTTCAAAGCGTATTCCCCAACGCTGTTCTCTGGATCGACCCCGCGTCGCATACGGGCATTCTTCTGGGCTCGCCTGATGACAAGGCCGCATTGGGTGCGTCATGGCCCGGGTTTGCGCGCACGAAGCTGACGCGCGAACTTTCAGAAGAAAAAATACGGGCAGGGGTGAAGCTGGATAGAAATGCGCTTGAAGCCTATGCCAGCGGCGGCGAAATCATCAGCGACGATAACCAGCTATTGAACTATGGAAATAGCGTATATTACTCGCTCCCCCTGGATTCTCTGGACTCGCATGTTTTAGATAAAGAAAACATGCAAATTCTCAAAAAGGCCGTCTCTCCCGCCCAATAAGCGGCGCTAAATACCAAGCACCTAATTGTTAACCGTGATAAAATATTGTAGAAGAGGCCTGTTACTGAGATAACGCGGGTGTAACTCAATGGTAGAGTGCCAGCCTTCCAAGCTGGTTACACGGGTTCGATTCCCGTCACCCGCTCCAGTCTTCGCTCTCATAAAATTTATAAAGTGAAGGCTGTCGCGCCGAAGCCCCCTTGGGTGTAGGCGGACTGGTTGGATTCAGAACTGGGCTACGCCATGGCAAGCCCCACAAAAAAACCCAAAAATTTGTATGCAGCCCGCAGCGCCGAAACGCAGCGGTTTTTGCTGCATACAACCTTGTTATTCCAGCGCTTTTTTTATCTGGGATTTAAACCAAGTTTTAATAATAAGCGCGTAGAATGGAAAGAATACCAACTTTTCCTGCCGTCACAGCCTGCCAGATTCGAGACCACGTTTATTTCAGGAGGGCCTTCCGATGAATAAGCTTTATCGTGCGATTTTTGGAGTAGCGTTGGCGGGGCTGATGCTTTCACCGGGCGCGGCTTATGCGGCTTCGCTGACGGTGACGATCAAACAAGTCAATTCGAATAGCGCAGCCCAGACAGTGAGCTGTACCCTCCAGCAAAAAGGTTGCGTCCTGCCGTTTGTTCTCAATGCCGGGCAACCGACACAGCAATCTGTGAATATCAATATCGCCTACTTCGCTGATAGTATGGTGCTTAATTTTCAAACCCCCAGCGGGTATTTCTATACAAGTGCCATGGTGGGCAACGTTGTTGTATACCATGCCTTATGGAGCAGGCTGTTTCAGGGCAGTGCTCCTGTAACTGACAACGTCACGTTATTCCAGCCGCTGGCACCGCGCCTGTTTGGTGCGCAGCCTGTGAGTACCAGTCATACGCCCGCTGCAAACCTGGAAATCACAGCGACACCCATTCCATGAAGCGAACGTGAATACTGAAAAAGTTGTATTATAGAGGGGTTTTTCATGAAGTCATTTTCAGCCATGGTATTTGAACAGGGACGCATGATCAGCTTTCTGCTTTTATTTCTGATCTTCGGAGGGATCAGCAAGCCTGCCTACGCTGATGTAACAGTTACTTATAGTGGCCCTGCTTTCAACGTCCCTGGTTGCCAGGAATACTACAACTATGATGAAGGCTATGTCTTTATTTGCCTCAACGGTAATATCACAGGATCCTTTACCTTTCCCGACGCAGCTCTTGCTGCCGGGAACGGGACAGTCTTTGCGAGCCAGTTTACATTATGGTCTATGACAGACCCCCTTGGAACCCTGAGCAGTAGTAGTTCTGCCAGCCTCACGGGTGAAATTTATTTTATCAACGGGAAGCCTTCAGCTTGGGATCTTGGTGCGGGCACAAACACCAGGGGCATGTATACGGAGTGGGAGGGGGGAAGTAGCGGCGGCGCCGATGAGTCCTACGAATACGATGGATCTGGCGCGTTGTATGCCCTTGGCATTGAGCCGCCTACACGACAGCCCGGTACATGGACTGTCAGCGGTGTGACCATTGTTGCGAGCAATACGGGCAAGGAAGATGGCACTCCCTCCTGCAGCCAGCCCACTGCTGGCAACCCCTGCAGCATCGGCAGCGGGAACAAGTTCGAGTCCGTCACCGACTACACCACCTCCGGCCCCAACCCACTCACCTTCACGCGCTATTACAACAGCCTCCCTCCGGGCACGGCTTCCTTCGCAACAGAACTCGGCACCCGCTGGCGCTCGACTTATGACCGTTATCTGCATACGGCTGGCACCGGCGGCGCGGTCACGGTTGAACGCGCTGATGGGCAGATGCTGACCTTTACCGCGAACGGCAGCATCTGGACCAGTGACAGCGACGTGGATATGAAACTGCAGAACCCCACCCTTACGACGTGGGTTTTGACCGATCATAACAATACCGTCGAGACCTATACACAATCAATCCCGGGCGAGGCCCAGCTGCAAAAGATCGTTGCGCGCGACGGCTACACGCAGACGCTCGCCTATAATGCCGGTCAGCTTGCAAGTGTTACGGATTCCTACGGCAGGACACTGACCTTCACCTATAACAGCAGCGGTCAGCTCACGCAGGTAGCCACGCCGGATGCGCTAGTTCTCACCTACGGCTACAGCTCCAGCGGCGTCACTCCCGGCGTGAACGACCAGTTGGCCTCGGTCACGTATAACACCACGCCTGCAACAAAGCAGGTCTATGCTTACGTCAACAACTTCGATCTCGCCTCCATCACCGATGAGAACGGCACACCCTTCGCGAGCTGGACCTACGACACCCAGGACCGCGCCACGAGCAGCCAGCATGGCGCCGGTGCCGAGAAGGTGGTGATCTCATATGATACGGACACGCAGCGCACGGTGACCAACGCGCTGGGGGAACAGACGGTTTATACCTTCGCGGTTCTGCAGGGCGTGCCGAAGATCACGGGCATTGCGCGCTTAGGCTCGGCGACGGTCCCGGCGGGGACAGAGGCGTTCACCTATGATGCCAACGGCTACACGGCCAGTCAGACCGACTGGAACGGCAATGTCACCCAATACATTAACGATGCCCACGGCAACCCCGTCAGCATCACGGAAGCTGCGGGAACGCCGCAGGCCCGCACCACGACCATCACGTACGATCCCACATTCCAGTCCCAGCCTGACAAAATCGTCACGCCGCGCAAGACGACAGTCTTTACCTACGATACCACCGGCAGCCCGGTCACGCGCACGGAGACAGATACCTCTGTCGCAAGCGGGCAGACGCGCAGATGGACGTTCATAAATGACGGCACCGGTCACATGCTGACGGCGACCAACCCATCGGGCGCGGTCACCGCCTATACTTATACCGGCAATAATATCGCCACCGTGACCGATGCGCTGGGCCATGTGTCGAAGATCACGTCTTACAACGCCAGCGGCCTGCCGCTCTCCATGATGGACCCCAACGGCGTGGTGACGAGCTTGGCCTATGATGTGCGGAACCGGCTGCTCTCGCGCACGGTTGATGGTGCCGCCACCAGCTTCGCTTATGATGCCGCAGGCAACCTCACCGCCATGACCCTGCCGGATGGTGCACAGCTGCTCTATACGTATGATTCCGCGCATCGCGTTACTTCGGTCAAGAACAACCTCAACGAAACCATTACCTACACGCTCGATGCCAACGACGACATCACGCAGCAGCAGATCGCCGGCGCAACCATCGCCAAAACCCAAACCGCCGCCTTCGACAGCCTCGGGCGCATGCTGCAGCAGATCGGCGCATACAACGAAACCACCGCCTTCGCTTACGACGCCAACGGCAACCGCACAGCGACCACCGATGCCCTGAACAACGCCACAGCCAGCAGCTTCGATGCCCTGAACCGCCTGATCAGCTCCGTCGACGCGCTGCATAACACAACCGCTTACGTGCTGGACTCACAAGACAACCTGACCTCCGTCACCGACCCGCGCAGCTTCGTCACCACCTACACTTACAATGGCTTCGGCGAAGTCATCTCGCAGACCTCACCCGATACCGGTACCACGACCTACACGCTGGACAGCATCGGCAACCGCATCGCCGAGAAAGATGCCCGTAACGTCATCACCAACCGCACCTTCGACAAACTAAACCGCGTGCTGACGGAATCTCACCCGCCCACGACGGATGACAACGTGGCTTACACATATGATGCCGGAACCTTCGGCATCGGCCGCCTGACCTCGTTCAAAGACAACAGCGGCTCAACCGAATTTACCTACAACGCCAGAGGCGACATCCTCACCGACAAACGCACAATCGATAACAAGACCTACGACACATCATATACTTATGACCTCGCCGACCACGTAGCCAGCATCACTTATCCCTCAGGCCATACTGTCAGCTATATGCGGGATGCCTTCGGACGAATCAGCACCGTCACCTTGCAGACGAAGGGCGATCATGACCACGACAAAGACGACCGAGGCACAGCTCTCGCCAGCAACGTCACCTACGAACCTTTCGGCCCCGTTAAAGGCTTCACCTTCGGCAACGGCGTGGCAGAAACCTTCACCTACGACCTCGACTATCGACTGACAGCCATCACCGCCAGCGGTAAAACAGGACGGGACAAAAAGACCATCCAGAGCCTGACAATGGTTTATGACGGCGTAAATGATATCACGACCATTACCGACGCCGGCGACGGCGACAACGACCGAGACGACAAGAGCCTGAACCAGACCTTCAGCTATGATGCCGACTACCGCCTGCTGACGGCTTTGGGAAAATACGGCGCAGAAGCCTTCACGTATGATGCGGATGGCAACAGAGTGAGCGAATCAGCCACCGCCGATCACAGGACCCATACCAGCAGCTATACTTACGCCAGCGCTTCCAACCAACTAGCCAGCATCGCGGGTGATGAAGCGCATAGCTTCACCTACACCGCCAACGGCAACCTCGCCACCGAAAGCGGCGACCGCGATAAAACCTTCACCTATGACGCCCGCAACCGCAACAGCGCCATCGATATGCACGACGGCCGCGACTTCGGCAACGCGAAATACCTCTACAACGCCCTCGGCGAAAGAGTCTCCAAAGAAGCCGACGGACGCGGACCTGAGGGGGACAGAGACCGCGACGACCACGATAGCAAGCACAAGAGCTTCATCTACGACGAACAGGGCCGCTTGATCGCTGAAACAAAAGATGATGGCAACAATAGCAGAGAATATGTCTATCTAAATGATTTGCCGATCGCGGAAGTTGACGGCCAAGAAATTTATTACATCCACGTCGATCACTTAGGCACACCCCAGAAAATGACGGATGACCACCAGAAAATCGTCTGGAGCCGCATTGCAGAGCCCTTCGGCAAAACAGCCAGCATCGACGGCCCCGCTACGTTGAATCTCCGCTTCCCTGGCCAATACCACGACGCCGAAAGCGGGCTCGACTATAACTTCTTCCGTAGCTATAATCATGAATCTGGGAGGTATGTACAATCAGACCCCATTGGTCTGTTGGCTGGGATAAATACATATGGGTATGTGGGGCAGAATCCACTGAATGGGATTGATCCGTGGGGATTAGACCAATTTGGAATTGGAATTGAGGCTCCTGCGGCTAGTGCAGTCTCACATGGAACACTCGATCTCTCCGTAGATACGGGACATACTTACGCCTACATACTATCTGACGACGGACAGATAGTATCAAAGGTTAGCGTAGGACCTGCCAGTCAGATAGCCGTCCAAAGTATAGGCACGTTCTTAAGTGGAAATATACCAGCCACATCAAGCTGGCCGATTTCCGGACAAGTCAGTACATATCAGTGGCCAATAAATAATAACCAATTAAACCAATGCAAGGCGGCTTTTACTAACATGAGCAAAAATCCAGGGAATTACACATCTGAAAATAACTGCACAAGTGCTGCAGTTTCACTAGCTGGCGCATGCGGAATAAACGTGCCGAGCGGTGCCAGTCCCATTGCATATAAAGGGGTAGGTTTAGGAAATGAGTCGAACCCCTATGGGCTTCAGCAGCAGTTGAATAAAACCATGACCCCAACGGTCATTAATGTTCAGACACCTAGTACCAATGGAGGGGGGCAGTGAAATTTATTTTAAGTTTTTTGATCGTTTTCATAGCGATGGCCTCAGTTTATTCAGTAAAAGCAGACGAGCCGAACACAAAGTTGCAAGATCAGCTAACCAAGGCCTTCTTAGCAAAAGCGGGCGAGCCTGACGTGAAGCTGCAAGCTGAACTAATCAAAACCCTTAACATCTTTGCCGATGAGCATTCTATTACCTCGACTGCCCTGGAAGGGATGCTAGGCAGGCTTGTTCTTGACCAAATAGCCCTTAGTAAGGGAGGTGTCGGCATAATTGACAAGGATACCTTTATCCTTCTGAAAGAGAAACGAAACACCTTAGTGATCTCCGGACGTAAATGGGAAGGGAAAAAGGCGAGTGAACAAGAAATCGTATTAGCAGATGGACAACATATTCTAGATTCGTTGCAGAAAGCCGATCTATCAAAGGCTACAATCGTGTTGTTCTCGCCATCGGAAGTACAGTTCATCAGTCTATCTACAACCCTTGCCGGAAAGTACAAAAGATAGATCAACGGGTCAGAGTAACTTGAAATAGAGATCCCGCTGGCGCTCTACGTCAGCTCACACAGGTCACCACGCCTGATGCTCTAGTCCTCACCTATGGCTATAGCTCCAGCGGCGTCACTCCCGGCGTGAACGACCAGCTGGCCTCGGTCGCTTATAACACCGCGCCTGCAACCAAGCAGGTCTACTCTTACGTCAACAACTTCGACCTCGCCTCCATCACCGATGAGAACGGCGCACCCTTCGCGAGCTGGACCTATGACACGCAGGACCGCGCCACGAGCAGCCAGCACGGCACGGGTGCCGAGAAGGTGGTGATCTCGTATGATACAGATACGCAGCGCACGGTGACCAACGCGCTCGGCCAGCAGACGGTTTATACCTTCACCCAACTGCAGGGCGTGCCGAAGATCACGGGCATTGCGCGCACGGCCTCAGCGACGGTTCCGGCGGGGACGGAGGCGTTCACCTATGATTCCAACGGCTACACGGCCAGCCAGACCGACTGGAACGGCAATGTCACCCAATACATTAACGATGCCCACGGCAACCCAACCAGCATCACGGAAGCTGCAGGCACCCCGCAGGCCCGCACCACGACCATCACGTATGATCCCATATTCCAGTCCCAGCCTGACAAGATCGTCACGCCGCGCAACACGACAGTCTTTACCTACGATACCACCGGCAGCCCGGTCACGCGCACGGAGACAGATACCTCTGTCGCAAGCGGGCAGACGCGCAGATGGACGTTCATAAATGACGGCACCGGTCACATGCTGACGGCGACCAACCCATCGGGCGCGGTCACCGCCTATACTTATACCGGCAATAATATCGCCACCGTGACCGATGCGCTGGGCCATGTGTCGAAGATCACGTCTTACAACGCCAGCGGCCTGCCGCTCTCCATGATGGACCCCAACGGCGTGGTGACGAGCTTGGCCTATGATGTGCGGAACCGGCTGCTCTCGCGCACGGTTGATGGTGCCGCCACCAGCTTCGCTTATGATGCCGCAGGCAACCTCACCGCCATGACCCTGCCGGATGGTGCACAGCTGCTCTATACGTATGATTCCGCGCATCGCGTTACTTCGGTCAAGAACAACCTCAACGAAACCATTACCTACACGCTCGATGCCAACGACGACATCACGCAGCAGCAGATCGCCGGCGCAACCATCGCCAAAACCCAAACCGCCGCCTTCGACAGCCTCGGGCGCATGCTGCAGCAGATCGGCGCATACAACGAAACCACCGCCTTCGCTTACGACGCCAACGGCAACCGCACAGCGACCACCGATGCCCTGAACAACGCCACAGCCAGCAGCTTCGATGCCCTGAACCGCCTGATCAGCTCCGTCGACGCGCTGCATAACACAACCGCTTACGTGCTGGACTCACAAGACAACCTGACCTCCGTCACCGACCCGCGCAGCTTCGTCACCACCTACACTTACAATGGCTTCGGCGAAGTCATCTCGCAGACCTCACCCGATACCGGTACCACGACCTACACGCTGGACAGCATCGGCAACCGCATCGCCGAGAAAGATGCCCGTAACGTCATCACCAACCGCACCTTCGACAAACTAAACCGCGTGCTGACGGAATCTCACCCGCCCACGACGGATGACAACGTGGCTTACACATATGATGCCGGAACCTTCGGCATCGGCCGCCTGACCTCGTTCAAAGACAACAGCGGCTCAACCGAATTTACCTACAACGCCAGAGGCGACATCCTCACCGACAAACGCACAATCGATAACAAGACCTACGACACATCATATACTTATGACCTCGCCGACCACGTAGCCAGCATCACTTATCCCTCAGGCCATACTGTCAGCTATATGCGGGATGCCTTCGGACGAATCAGCACCGTCACCTTGCAGACGAAGGGCGATCATGACCACGACAAAGACGACCGAGGCACAGCTCTCGCCAGCAACGTCACCTACGAACCTTTCGGCCCCGTTAAAGGCTTCACCTTCGGCAACGGCGTGGCAGAAACCTTCACCTACGACCTCGACTATCGACTGACAGCCATCACCGCCAGCGGTAAAACAGGACGGGACAAAAAGACCATCCAGAGCCTGACAATGGTTTATGACGGCGTAAATGATATCACGACCATTACCGACGCCGGCGACGGCGACAACGACCGAGACGACAAGAGCCTGAACCAGACCTTCAGCTATGATGCCGACTACCGCCTGCTGACGGCTTTGGGAAAATACGGCGCAGAAGCCTTCACGTATGATGCGGATGGCAAC
>Ga0206998_1248_pt1 | contig 10618 bp, 7 predicted proteins | sample Alteio_BWMinCont_FD_153309 | JGI IMG/M metagenome (GOLD analysis project Ga0206998, IMG submission 153309) | Enriched cells from forest soil in Barre Woods Harvard Forest LTER site, Petersham, Massachusetts, United States -... | ecosystem: Environmental > Terrestrial > Soil > Temperate forest >... | reverse complement strand
GTGCGCTGGTTTTTGCGCCAGGATTTTTTAAGGTCTTCGAGGATGCGCTCGAAGTCGGCGTTGGTGCGGAGGTTGTTCCAGGCGGGGTTTTTCTGGAACCAGGGGTAGTTTTCGTTGCCGAGGTAAATGGCGCGGCGGAGCCAGTGGAGGGCTTCGGTTGAGTCCCCTTCGACGGCGAAGTAGGTGGCAAGGCGATAGGCCATTTCGCTGTCGGCTTCGGCGGCGGCGAGGGTGTCGTCCTGGAGCAGGGCGGCGGCCTGGGAGCGTTCGTTGGCCTGCACGTAGCAGAGGGCGAGGGTGGGGACGGCTATGCGGAGGGACGGATCGTCTTGGATGACGCGCTCGAGGATGTCGATGGCTTCGCCGAGATTGCCGAGGCGCATTTGCTGGTAGCCGGCGGAGGTGCGCAGGAGCGGATGGCGCGGCTCGAGGGCGAGGCCTTTTTCGAGTTCGTCGCCGGCGAGCTCGAGTTGATTTTGATAGTGGTAAACGCGAGCGCGGTGGTTATAGAGGATGGCGGCGCTGGAGGGGTTGAGCTTGAGGGAGCAATTGAACTGGAGGATGGCTTCCGAGTACATGCCGTCGCCGCGGAGGGCGAGGCCGGCGACCATGTGCACGTTCCAGTCGTTGGTTGCGGTGGAAAGCATGTTGGCGATGCCGTGGCGGGCGGATTCTTTTTCGCCCCGGGAAAGGAGCATGTAGATCCGGTAGAGGTTGGCTTCAGTGGCGGAGGGGTCGAGGCGGAGGGCTTCGTCGAATGAGCGGCGGGCGTGCATGATGTGGCTTTGGCCGCCGAAGCCGTGGCGCGTGTATTGGAGTTCGGCGATGCCGAGGCCGCTCCAGCCGAGGGCGAACTCGGGATCCTTTGCGGTGACGCTGGTGAAGAGGGCGTGAGCGCGGTCGAGGTCGGCGCGCGCGCCGGTGCGGACCATGAAGGAGCTGAGCAGGGCGCGGGCCTGGAGGTACTCTTCGCTGACGGGGCCAGGGAGGGAGGCTTCGCGGGTGGTAGGGCGCTGGGTGTCGGTGGAGGGAGCGCCGATGTTGTCGGCGGCGCTGAGGCCGTGAAGGGCGGCGAAGACTTCGTTGGAGATTTCAGATTGGACGGCGATGAGGTCGAGCGACGCGACGCGGATGGCGCCGCCGGAGCGAACGCTTTGCGAGGCGACGTCGAGCAACTGCCAGTTGAGATCGAAGCCCTGGTCGGAGCGGAGGAAGCTGCCGGCGAGGACGAAGGAGACGAGCAGACGCTGGCCGATTTGCAAGGGATCCATTTGCGCGGTGGACAGATTCATGAGTGTGCTAGAGGGGCGGACGACTAGCGCGGGGATGCGTGCAAGGCGGGCGGCGATGGCGTCAGCGAGAGCATAGCCGTAGAGCGGGGCAACTTCGGTTGCGCCGAGGTTGGCGAAGGGTAGAACCAATAGCGATGTGGGCTGAGTGCGATCGGGAGAGGACTCGCGAAAGCGCTCCGCGAGCATGGAGAGGAAGCCGGTGGTGCGTTTTTCGGCTTCGATGCCGGTGGTAGGCAGGTTGGCGGCGGCCTCGCCCGGAATGCTGCCGGTCTCGATTTGCAGCGCCTTCATGATGGTCTTGAGCGCTTCGCGGACTTCGCCTGCGGAGGTGTAGCGCGCGGCGGGATTTTTTTCGAGACAGGTGAGGATCACGCTTTTCAGTTCAGGGGAAATGTTGGGGACGATCTGCGTGAGGTCGGGTGGGTCAGAGAATTGAATGGCGCGGATGGCCTGGAAGTCCTCGGAGTCGGGGCGCGCGAAAGGGTGGCGGCCGGATGTGAGCTCGAAGAGGATGACGCCGAGGGCCCACACGTCAGACTGCACGCTGGACTGGCCGGTGACGAACTGCTCGGGGGCCATGTAGCGGATGGTGCCGCCGCGCGCGGTGTAGGTGGCGGCGACGGAGGCATCCTTGGCGAGGGCCGGCTTGGCGGGATCGAAGCTGGCTTCTTCAGGGCTGATGCGGCGGGCGAGGCCGAAGTCGAGGATCTTGGCGAGGCCGCCGTCAGTGAGCATGACGTTTTGCGGTTTCAGGTCGCGATGGAAGATGCCGAGCGAATGGGCGGCTTGGAGACCGTCGGCGACCTGGATGCCGACGGAGAGGACGAGCTGCATGCTGGCGGGGCCACGGGCGATGAGGCGGTCCAGCGACTGGCCGGGGACATACTGCATGACGATGTAGGCTTCGTCGCCGCTTTCGCCCACTTCGTAGATGGCACAGACGTTGGGATGCTCGATGGCGGAGGCCAGGCGCGCTTCACGGAACACGGTCTTCCGCATCTGCTCGGCGGAGAGCAGGCCGGCGCGCAGGATCTTAAGCACCACGGGGCGCTGCAGGAGCGTGTCGTTGGCAAGATAAACCACGCCGCTTCCCCCAGCGCCCAGCCGGCGGACAATCTCGTAATGTTCAATCGTCTTTCGCGCCATTTCGAAGCTGGTATCAGTTTAATGGCGGCGTGCTCTCAAGAGTTTCACTGCGCAGGAAGCTTGCGGTGGAAAAAGGGGTGCCAGCGTGCCGCGGGCGGGAGACATAGAAGTGTAGTCAAGCAGCACGCCGGTCCTCCCAATAGTCCTCGAATCGGCCATTGAGATGGCAGCAGCGGAGGGCGATGATAGCGTTCGCCCCGCGGACAGACCAGAACATACCGGATTTCTTGAGCCGGGAACCGATTACGGTCTTGCATCCGGCTTCGATGACACCCGAGCCGACAAACAAGTGCTGGCGGCGAAACTTGGGGTAGCGCATACGCTCGGCATTTCTCTCAAAGTAATTTGTCTCGGTGCAGCAGTCCGAGGGCCGCGGCCTCGTCCCCGCCAAAATCAATCCCGTCACCGGCAAGGCCATGACCATGGCCGACGGCCAGCCGCTGCTCGACTACGACATGGCCACGCCCAACATGCTGCTCCACTACTTCCCCACCGGCATTCTTGGCCTCGGACTCACCGCACTGCTGGCCAGTTTCATGAGCGGCATGGCCGGCAACGTCACCGCGTTCAATACCGTGTTCACCTACGATCTCTATCAGTCCTACATTCACAAGGGCGCCAGCGACCGCCACTACATGGCCGTCGGACGATGGGCCACCGTCGGCGGCATCCTGCTTTCGATTGCCACGGCCTACGCCGCCATCAGTTTCAACAACATCATGGACACGCTGCAGCTTGTCTTCTCATTCGTGAATGCGCCCCTCTTCGCCACGTTTCTGCTGGGCATGTTCTGGAAGCGCGCCACCGGCCATGGCGCGTTTGCCGGCCTCATCGCCGGCACCGGCGCGGCCATCCTGCATCACGGCCTCACCCTGCCCATCGAGGCTCGCCCCGGCATCCACGGCGGGTGGATCACCGTCATCCACCACTACCCCAGCGACATGGCGCAGAACTTCTATGGCGCCATCTACGCCTTCGGCATCAACTTCTTAGTTGCTGTCGTCGTGAGCCTGTGTACGAAACCCAAACCGGAAGCGGAGTTAGTTGGCCTGGTCCACTCCCTCACGCCCAAACCGGAGACCTCACACCTCGTCTGGTGGAAGCGCCCTGAAGCACTTGCCGTCGCGGTGCTCATCGGCGCCATCGCTCTCAACATCTTCTTCGCATGATCGGGCGGTAGGCCGGGGATTTATCCCCAGAAAATGCGGGTAACCTGATCGTGGGCTTTAGCCCCTGAGGTAGACATGAATCTTGATCTGCGCATTCCCATGGGCCTGATGTTCTCCATCATCGGCGTCATCCTCACCGCCTTCGGCGCGGCCACCTATAGCAACACGGAACTCTACGCTCGCAGCCTCGGCGTCAACGCAAATCTGTGGTGGGGCATTGTGCTGCTCGTCTTCGGCCAGATCATGTTTCACATGGGTCGCCGCGGCCAAAAGCGGCTCGCAGCGCTGCCGCCTGAGCCGGTCGACGAGACGACCCCCCGCCGCGGACACTAAACAGCCAAAGGATTCAAACGTCAGTTGCCGCGGGAGGAGTTCCACGGATCGGCGGGATCAGCGCCGGAGATTCGCGCCCGTTCCCGCACCGAGAGTTCTCGCTCCCGCTGCGGAGGTCGCCGCAATCCACTTGGTTCCATGCCTGGCGATACCGCTTCATTGGGGAATGTCTGCGCCGGGGCGCGCACACCGCCGCTCCATTGCAGCAAATCCCCCACCTCCTGCAGCCACTTCTCCGGTGCAGTCAGCGGTTGGATCACCAGGTCGAACTGTTCTTCGCCGGCTTCGCCATTCGACTTGCGGAAAAAGATGACTGGAAGTCCTGAACACTCCCGCGTCAGGGTAACTGCCATTTCCGGAGGAATGTTATCGCTCTCCGTCAGAATTACTGCGTCCGCATCCTGCGTTCGTTCCAGTGCCGTCGCCAGCTGCAGCAGCGAATAATACTCTTCCACCTTGTAGCCCGCGCTGCGAAGCACCGCCACGCGGTGGCAGTCGTCCATCCCAATGTGGAGTACGTGAGCCGCCATATTGTTCCTTTTTACGCCGGGTTTGGTCGAGCGTTTTTTGGGAAGCGTGTAGGCGAGTATACACGGAATCCGTTACTCACTTTGTCACATACAACGCGCTGTGTGGAAAACTCGGATCAGGGAAATCGGTTGCTTCGATCTTCGATCTTCGATCGAAACGAGCTTCTATATCCTTATTCAATTGGACACCTTTTTCTCTCTTAAGTTGTGATGACTTTGTCCGGATCCACGCCGCTCCGCATTGCGGTACATCGTGGTCCGCGAGCAGGTGGCTGGAAGGGAAACTACTGCGCGCCGTCCTGCGGCCCCACGCTGAAGCGCATGTTCCGGTAATCGAAGGTGTAGCGCCGGAACTGGTCGAGCACGTCAATGCCCAGCACTCCATACACATCGTCCAGCACGGCGTTCCCTGCGGGCTGCGCAAGCACCTGAATGTAATGGGCGTACACCACGGTTCCACCCACGTCAAGCGGCGCTGATTCTGCAACATAAGCAGGCTGTGCCTGCGACTCTCCGCCGGGAATCGAAAACAGCTGCGTCTTTTGACCGATGAAGTCGTTGGCGTGCTCGTCGAAGTATCGCGATGTGAAGTAGCTCTCCTGCCCCCCGGCATCTACAGCGAACATGCGCTCGTTGCCTACCGGCCCCAGGGCCAGGATGATCTGGTCGCCATCCAGGAAAAAATGCGCGCCCTTGGCGCTCGCGGCATCCTTGCTCCCGTCATTTTTATCGCTCTTGTCCGGCTTCACCTCGATGGTCGCGTCACTCGTAATGGTCAGGCTGCCCAATGCCTGCAGAGCGGAATACCCCAGCACGCCCTGCACCTGGTATTTGGTCTGGGGAAAAAAGTAGTCGGCGTCATCAAAGACAAATGCGGTCATGTTGTGCATCGTCAGCCTGCCGCCGATCGTGAACCGCGGGATGACCGTGACGTGCACCTGCATCGGCTTGCCCGTCAGCGTGTGAATCGTCACCGCCTGGTCTGAAACCTTCAGCCCCACCTCGTGCGCCAGCGATCGCGCAATCAGGTTGAACGGAGCCGTCGGATCCAGCATCCAGCTGTGCGGCATGGCATCCACAAACACCGGAATGTCCGTCAACCCCAGCGGATCCTTGCTCACCTGCATCACGAACCGGCCGCAGGGATCCACAGTCACGGGCGGATTCGCCGCCGCCAGCGGCAGCATCTTCACAGGCATCTCAATCTCATCCTGCTCGTCTCCGCTCAGCTTGCCTTCAAGCCGCGTCTCCAGCGCTTGATAAGCTTTTGCCGCCTTGGCCAATTCGCCCTGGCGCAAATAATCTTCGGCCAGCGCCTTCCGCAACAGCTTCTCGTGCGTCGGGTCGCCGCTCGCCGCCACCTTGTCAACCAGCGGCTCCAACAAATCAATCGATTTCTTCGTATCGTTTTCTCGATTGGCCAGGATCCCGCGATACAGTTGCGCCTGCTCGGGCGGCAGCTGGTCCAACTCATCCGCCACGCGGAAGTACTGATGATCGGCCAGCAGGTTCTCCAGGCGCACATCCGCGTCGAGACCGCTGCTGGTGCCGGTGTGCACTTGCGCCCCGGAGCCAGGCTGCTGTGCCTGTGCCGGCGGCTCTTGCGGCTGCGGCTTTTCTGGGATGACGGGAGGTTTCTGCTGGGAGACAGCTTGGGTCGCATAAATCGTCGCTAACCCCGCCATCAGGCACAGGCATACTGCCCGCGCCGTTCCGCCCGCTCTGCTCATATCTAGTCTGAAGGTAGCAGATTTCTGGAAGGTTGCGCTCGTTGCACGGCGGCACGCGGGTGTGCGACCTGAGAATTAGGAATAGGCGCTTTCCTTTTTTTTGTGGCCATTACCCGAGCGTAAGTATTACGCTCAGGTAAGGAGGAACTCATGCCTGATTCACTCGCCGATCTGGAACGACAACGGGCCGCCGTCCTGCGGCAGATTGCTGAGCTGGAAGATTTTCGCGCCGGGTCGATTACCGGGACTGGTGGCCGCTGTGGGAGTCCGGGTTGTCATTGCCACCTTCCCGATGATCCGGGCCACCGTCCACATCTGCGGTTGACCTATAAGGTGAATGGCAAAACGGTCACCGAAAGCTTCGCCACGCCTGCCGAGCAGCGCAAAGCCGAACGGGAGATTGAGGCCTTCCGCCGCTATCGGCAACTGGAGCGGTCCTTTATCGAGGTCAATGAAAGGATCTGTCGCGTCCGGCCAGTGAAGGATGCGCTCACAGCAGAGGAAAAAAAAAGGCCGCGGCGATCCATGCAGAGATCTCGCGCGAAGTAACCACACTGTTGAGCCGCATCTTCGCCGAGCGGAAGCAGACCGGCGGCCTCGATCTGGAGGCGGTGGAGATGGGCTTTCGCGCCGCCTTGCATCAGGCCGGAGCGGCGGCTCTGACGCAGTTGCTGCAATTTGCCGTGCCAGCCGCCGACCAGCGCAGCATTCCGTGCCCATGCGGCCATCAGGCACTTTACCGTGAACTGCGCTCACGACGGCTTCTCACCGCCCTGGGCGAGGGGGAACTGTCGCGTCCCTACTACCTGTGCCCGCATTGTCATCAAGGGCAGTTTCCGGCCGACGTGGAACTGGATATCGAACACACGGAGTTCTCGCCCGGGGTGCGCCGCATGCAGGCCCTGGTGGGCCAGGATGCTCCCTTCGATCATGGCCGCGAACAGATCAAAGTCCTGGCCGGGCTGCAGGTGACTACCAAGTCTGTGGAGCGTACCGCAGAAGCTATTGGAGAGGATATCGCTCGACGTGAGCGCGAGCAGATCGACAAAGCGATCCAACTGGATCTTCCCGCTGTCCTCGGCAAGCCGATTCCGGTTCTCTATGTCGAAATGGATGGGACCGGAGTGCCGGTGGTCAAGAAGGAAACTGTAGGCCGCCAAGGCAAGATGGACGGTCAGCCGGCCCATACGCGGGAGGTCAAGTTGGGATGCGTGTTCACCCAAGCCACCTACGACAAGGAGGGCTTCCCCATCCGCGATCCGGATTCAACTACCTACACCGGAGCCATCGAAACGGCGGAACAGTTTGGCAAACGAATCTACTTGGAAGCCTATCAGCGCGGCTGGGAGAACGCGGCAAAGAAAGTCGTTCTAGCCGACGGCGCCGAATGGATCTGGAATCTAGCCGATCTGCACTTCCCGGGCGCGATTCAAATCGTCGATCTCTATCACGCCCGCCAACACCTGTGGGAGTTGGCGCGGAAACTACACCCCAACGATGTAGTGAAGCAGAAGGCGTGGATGAAAAAGCACCAGCGGCTTCTGGACAAGGGGAAAATCATAAAACTGGTCCTCTCCCTCCGTTCCATCGCATCAACCAATCCCGAAGTCATCGAAAAGCTTCGCATCGAGACAAATTACTTTGAGAGAAATGCCGAGCGTATGCGCTACCCCAAGTTTCGCCGCCAGCACTTGTTTGTCGGCTCGGGTGTCATCGAAGCCGGATGCAAGACCGTAATCGGTTCCCGGCTCAAGAAATCCGGTATGTTCTGGTCTGTCCGCGGGGCGAACGCTATCATCGCCCTCCGCTGCTGCCATCTCAATGGCCGATTCGAGGACTATTGGGAGGACCGGCGTGCTGCTTGACTACACTTCTATGTCTCCCGCCCGCGGCACGCTGGCACCCCTTTTTCCACCGCAAGCTTCCTGCGCAGTGAAACTCTTGAGAGCACGCCGCCATTAAACTGATACCAGCTTCGAAATGGCGCGAAAGACGATTGAACATTACGAGATTGTCCGCCGGCTGGGCGCTGGGGGAAGCGGCGTGGTTTATCTTGCCAACGACACGCTCCTGCAGCGCCCCGTGGTGCTTAAGATCCTGCGCGCCGGCCTGCTCTCCGCCGAGCAGATGCGGAAGACCGTGTTCCGTGAAGCGCGCCTGGCCTCCGCCATCGAGCATCCCAACGTCTGTGCCATCTACGAAGTGGGCGAAAGCGGCGACGAAGCCTACATCGTCATGCAGTATGTCCCCGGCCAGTCGCTGGACCGCCTCATCGCCCGTGGCCCCGCCAGCATGCAGCTCGTCCTCTCCGTCGGCATCCAGGTCGCCGACGGTCTCCAAGCCGCCCATTCGCTCGGCATCTTCCATCGCGACCTGAAACCGCAAAACGTCATGCTCACTGACGGCGGCCTCGCCAAGATCCTCGACTTCGGCCTCGCCCGCCGCATCAGCCCTGAAGAAGCCAGCTTCGATCCCGCCAAGCCGGCCCTCGCCAAGGATGCCTCCGTCGCCGCCACCTACACCGCGCGCGGCGGCACCATCCGCTACATGGCCCCCGAGCAGTTCGTCACCGGCCAGTCCAGCGTGCAGTCTGACGTGTGGGCCCTCGGCGTCATCCTCTTCGAGCTCACATCCGGCCGCCACCCTTTCGCGCGCCCCGACTCCGAGGACTTCCAGGCCATCCGCGCCATTCAATTCTCTGACCCACCCGACCTCACGCAGATCGTCCCCAACATTTCCCCTGAACTGAAAAGCGTGATCCTCACCTGTCTCGAAAAAAATCCCGCCGCGCGCTACACCTCCGCAGGCGAAGTCCGCGAAGCGCTCAAGACCATCATGAAGGCGCTGCAAATCGAGACCGGCAGCATTCCGGGCGAGGCCGCCGCCAACCTGCCTACCACCGGCATCGAAGCCGAAAAACGCACCACCGGCTTCCTCTCCATGCTCGCGGAGCGCTTTCGCGAGTCCTCTCCCGATCGCACTCAGCCCACATCGCTATTGGTTCTACCCTTCGCCAACCTCGGCGCAACCGAAGTTGCCCCGCTCTACGGCTATGCTCTCGCTGACGCCATCGCCGCCCGCCTTGCACGCATCCCCGCGCTAGTCGTCCGCCCCTCTAGCACACTCATGAATCTGTCCACCGCGCAAATGGATCCCTTGCAAATCGGCCAGCGTCTGCTCGTCTCCTTCGTCCTCGCCGGCAGCTTCCTCCGCTCCGACCAGGGCTTCGATCTCAACTGGCAGTTGCTCGACGTCGCCTCGCAAAGCGTTCGCTCCGGCGGCGCCATCCGCGTCGCGTCGCTCGACCTCATCGCCGTCCAATCTGAAATCTCCAACGAAGTCTTCGCCGCCCTTCACGGCCTCAGCGCCGCCGACAACATCGGCGCTCCCTCCACCGACACCCAGCGCCCTACCACCCGCGAAGCCTCCCTCCCTGGCCCCGTCAGCGAAGAGTACCTCCAGGCCCGCGCCCTGCTCAGCTCCTTCATGGTCCGCACCGGCGCGCGCGCCGACCTCGACCGCGCTCACGCCCTCTTCACCAGCGTCACCGCAAAGGATCCCGAGTTCGCCCTCGGCTGGAGCGGCCTCGGCATCGCCGAACTCCAATACACGCGCCACGGCTTCGGCGGCCAAAGCCACATCATGCACGCCCGCCGCTCATTCGACGAAGCCCTCCGCCTCGACCCCTCCGCCACTGAAGCCAACCTCTACCGGATCTACATGCTCCTTTCCCGGGGCGAAAAAGAATCCGCCCGCCACGGCATCGCCAACATGCTTTCCACCGCAACCAACGACTGGAACGTGCACATGGTCGCCGGCCTCGCCCTCCGCGGCGACGGCATGTACTCGGAAGCCATCCTCCAGTTCAATTGCTCCCTCAAGCTCAACCCCTCCAGCGCCGCCATCCTCTATAACCACCGCGCTCGCGTTTACCACTATCAAAATCAACTCGAGCTCGCCGGCGACGAACTCGAAAAAGGCCTCGCCCTCGAGCCGCGCCATCCGCTCCTGCGCACCTCCGCCGGCTACCAGCAAATGCGCCTCGGCAATCTCGGCGAAGCCATCGACATCCTCGAGCGCGTCATCCAAGACGATCCGTCCCTCCGCATAGCCGTCCCCACCCTCGCCCTCTGCTACGTGCAGGCCAACGAACGCTCCCAGGCCGCCGCCCTGCTCCAGGACGACACCCTCGCCGCCGCCGAAGCCGACAGCGAAATGGCCTATCGCCTTGCCACCTACTTCGCCGTCGAAGGGGACTCAACCGAAGCCCTCCACTGGCTCCGCCGCGCCATTTACCTCGGCAACGAAAACTACCCCTGGTTCCAGAAAAACCCCGCCTGGAACAACCTCCGCACCAACGCCGACTTCGAGCGCATCCTCGAAGACCTTAAAAAATCCTGGCGCAAAAACCAGCGCAC
>Ga0206998_1221_pt2 | contig 10696 bp, 10 predicted proteins | sample Alteio_BWMinCont_FD_153309 | JGI IMG/M metagenome (GOLD analysis project Ga0206998, IMG submission 153309) | Enriched cells from forest soil in Barre Woods Harvard Forest LTER site, Petersham, Massachusetts, United States -... | ecosystem: Environmental > Terrestrial > Soil > Temperate forest >... | reverse complement strand
AAAGCCTTTGATAGGGCTGTCCCACAAGTTTAGTAAAGTTTTCCATTTCGGCTAAATCTTTCATTATAAAAATCTCCGTAAAATTTATCTAGTTTGATAACTTTGTTTAAATTAAATATTTACTCTAATTTCTTTGTCAATTTACGAACTGTATCAAATAAAACATTTTTAAGCAATTGCTCATTAAATAGGGTAAAATATCAAATAGATTCTATAGCCCTTAAAAAAAATTTGCGAGGAAACTTTATGTTAGCTGCTTTTATGCATGGCGTTATTTTAGCGTTTGGTTTAATAATTCCTCTAGGAGTACAAAACGTTTTTATTTTTAACCAGGGAGCAACACAGCCCAAATTAGCTTCCGCCCTCCCAAGCGTTTTGACTGCCTTTATTTGCGATACCCTTTTAATTTCTTTAGCGGTTTTGGGTGTTTCTGTCGTTGTTTTACAGTTTGCTTGGCTTAAACTCACGCTGTTTGTTTTAGGCATTATTTTTCTAATGTATATGGGCTTTGCAACCTGGAAGGCAAAACCAAATGAAAAACAAGCTAAATTCAGTGCATTTTCAGCAAAAAAACAAATTTATTTTGCATTATCTGTTTCTTTATTAAACCCTCATGCTATCTTAGATACCATTGGTGTTATTGGCACAAGCTCCTTAAATTATTATGGTCATCATAAAGTGCTCTTTACTGTTGGGTGTATTCTCGTATCACTTATCTGGTTTATTTCTCTTGCGGTTCTGGGTAATTTTACCAAAAAAATAGATAACAACGGATCTTTATTAAATTCCATTAATAAAGTATCTGCACTCATCATTTTTGGAGTCGCTTTTTATTTGATTTGGCAATGTATTTTGCACTTTCAAGGGTTAAGCTAAAAAACGTACCTTACCCCGGCAGATGTTTAACATGGTGATCCAACTTTTCAATTAACCTGTTTCGAGTATCAAAACTTATTTTTTCTTTCTCCCACAATGCCATCAAGGTGCTACGTTCAACCTCGATAATTTGAGACAAAAGGAAATTCACGCGTTCAACTTCTTCTTGTTCATCATGTTTTGATATTATTGAATCGCGTGCTGTATTTGAATCATGGATTTCAATCCTTTCTTTAAGATAAGATTTAATCATTTTATATTCCAAAAGATATATTTTTATTTGATCGAGCAATTTTGAATTATCTTTAACTTGATTCTTATATTCCTTAAGCCAATAAATCACCGCAGTTGCCATTTTTTTTCTAGCATATAACTCTAAAAGATGTTCACTATAGGTTTCGTATTGACCTAATTTTTGGACGCCAATCTTTTTAATGAGCCAAGGAAGCGTTAACCCTTGCACAACAAAAGTGACTGTGATAACACAAAATACCAAGAATATGAGCAGAACTCTGGGATTAACCCCTTCAACCACATTGGGTAACAAAGGCACAGCCAACGCTGCCGCAAGCGAAATTCCCCCTCGCATTCCCGCCCAAGAAATAATAAATGGGTATTGCCAAGGTGGATAAGGATCTTTTTTAGTAATAAAAGGAAATAGGAATCTTGGCAAGAAAACAACGGCTACATAAACCCAAAAAAATCTTCCGAGAATAATCGTTAAAATAACGGCCATGCTGTATAATACAAGTGAATTAAACGGAATCGGTGAAATCATATTCAAAATGGATTTCATATCCAAACCAACTAACAAGAAGATAACGCAATCAATACCAAAAGCAAGCATAGGCCAAAGCGAACGACTCACTAATCTAAATTCTGGACTAAATCTCATGGAATATCGATGCCCAATCACAAGACCTGTTATCGCTGTCGCAAGCACCCCACTCCCGCCCATCATAAGAGAAGGAACATACGCTAAAAATGGGGTTAAAAGTGAAGCCATCATATGTAATGTGGTATGACGAATCCTTAAACGTAATTTACCTATTAAATTACCGAGCACAATGCCATAAAGTGTTTCACCTACAATCAAAACACAAAAATTTGAAATGGCATTTAATGGTGTAAATTGCTGCGTGACCGACGCAATTAATGCAAATTTAAATAGGATTAAAGCCATTGCATCATTCAATAAACCTTCACCGACTAAAATGGTTATTATTCTTTTGGGTAATTTAATTTTTTCAGCAATAGACACAATCGCGACATCATCGGGGGGTGAAATAATAGCACCGAGCACAAAAGCTAATGGCCAACCTAATTGCGGAATAAGCGTATGAATGACCCAGGCAACTAATACGGTAATAAATAAAACATGGCCAATGGACAATAGGCTAATGGGGCGAATATTTTTTTTCACATCTATCCAAGATGAAAAGCTGCTTATTTGATAAATTAAAATGGGCAAAAATACATTTAAAACGAGATCCGGATTAAGTGTAATCGTTGGGATATTGGGTATTAAGCTTAAGAACATCCCTGATATAACCAGTATTAAGCTAATCGGAATAATAGATTGACTAAAAATATGACCTATTATAACAATGGTAGAAAAAATGAAAATATAAGTTGTAATCTGCTGCATTGATCAGGAAATCAATTTAATTATTCAATAAATTGAATAATTAAGGTAATTTAACGGCAAGAATATCCGCCTTCTCAATGATAGGTGGTTTTACCAATAACTCACTTGCCTTCTCCATAAGCGCTTTTGCAACCGCTCCCGTTAAATGCGCATTGCGTCCCTCATCATCTGTAAAAGTATCGAAAATGCCAAAGCTAGATTGCCCTATGCGAATTGCAAACCAAGTATTCGTTGCAGGTTCGTTTTGAACTATCCCCAACCCCCCTTTCAGAAAGTTTTCGACTTCTTTCTCTTTCCCCGGTTTTGCTTCTAATCGAACCAGGAGCGCAACTTTATCCATAAAGAATCACCTTAACTATTTCAGTTTTCTTTATTATAAACAGAATAGGCAAGAATTCACATTATCCTGGCAATTGAAATGCTATTTCAAATTATCCTGGCAAATTTGAAATACTAATTCAAATTTTCCTGGCAAATTTGAATTAGAACTGTAAATATATATAGATATTCGTAGTGAACTCTTGTAATTTATACTACTAACTGAATTCTCTATACTTGCAAACGAGACGTCTCGCTTCTTGTTGGCAATATTGCCGGAACCCATTGATTATCAGAATTCATCCTTGTGATTCTAAAATTATTATCCAAAAATTGACTTAATAGCCCGAAATTATTGTATAAATGAGCTGCCCCTACTGCAACGAATACACCTTCATTTTGTTGATTTACAGCATCCAGTATCTTTTTAAACCATACTTGATTTTGTTCTGTCACTTCTTGGATTTGTTGTTCAGTCTCTAAATTTAAAGCATCTCCCGAAAAATATCGATGAACTTCTGCCTCTAACAATTTTTTATGCTCGGCATTCATTAAAAAGCTATCAATCACCTCTTTTAATTCTACTCTACTCATTGCCAGATTTGTTTCGGATAAGGATAAATTTTCATACTCCTCAGATTCTTTTACATCCGAAAGAGAGACGACTCGCTTTTGGGAACCATAGTGTAAATGAATTTCAGCATCCATTCCACTTTCCCAAAGATTTTGAATCAAAAGTTCATGAATCCCGGGTATACTCAAGGTTTCCACATTGAAAGTGAGCTGATGTCGATTTTTAATTGCTGTAATAACGGGCAAAAGAGCATCCCTTTCATTTTGACTTAATCTATCCCAAAAGGGGGTTTGATAACGCCCTAGGAAATATCCTTTTTTCTGCATATGATCGAGCGTTAAAGGACAGAAGAGCCCCTCCATTAAAAATAAAGTTGTATTTAAACATATTGATTCTATCGTTTTTTTGACAGCACTTGGAAAAAGATTCAAAGAAACAGTATGATTGCTGCCCATTAAATAAAAACACATAGCATCTTTCTCTAATTTATAGAGATGTGTGCCTATACACTTATCATTTATTTGTTTATGGGATGCTGAGAGAAGCATTAAGGTGCTTGAAATGTTATTACTTGAGTTTGCCATTATAATGTTACCTTTTTAGATAATTATGAAAATTAAATAAATTTAAATCCTTTATAATACTCATTTTCAAAAGGGAATGCAACTTTTAAGGGGCCTTAAGCCCTCTTGCTTTAGCAAGAGATATCAGGAAGAATATGCCGACTTGTACTTTTATATTTAATTCAACGAAATCAATTCAACGAGGAGGCATTCGCATTGCACCATCCAATGGAAGGGTATCTCCATTGAGCATAGGATTATCGATAATGTGAGCAACCAATTTAGCAAATTCTTTTGGTTGCCCAAATCGTTTCGGGAAAATGGCGTTTGAAAGTAGACCTTCTCTTATTTTTTCTGGGGCTTTTTGCATCATGGGTGTTTCAAAAACACCAGGGGCGATGGATATGACTCTTATCCCAAACTGGCCCATTTCTCGTGCAACAGGAAGCGTCATACCCATTACACCCGCTTTTGAAGCACTATAGGCAACTTGACCAATCTGACCTTCATAAGCTGCTATAGAGGCTACATTAATGACAACACCCCTTTCATCTGTACCCTGTACTGGATCAAGTTTCATCATTTCCGCTAATGCTAACTCCATCACAATAAAAGTACCAACCAAATCGATCTCAACTACTTTACGGAAATGTTCCACCTTCATTGGACCTTCTCGCCCTACAATTCGCTCCCCACCTAAAATCCCTGCGCAGTTGAGACAAACTCGCGGTGTTCCAAATTTCTGCTTCACCTGATCTAACGCGTTTTTCACACTCTCTTCATTCGTAACATCACAAACTAACCCTATTCCATTAATTTCTTTGGCCACTTGTTCTACTGCCTCTTTATTTAGATCAAGTACGCCTATCTTGGCTCCCTGAGATGCTAAATATTCGGCAGTGGATGCACCTAAACCAGAAGCACCCCCAGTAATAATGACGACTGTGTTTTTAAGTTCCATATTTGACTCCAAGACTTCAATACATATGTTGTCCGCATTTTAAGTGTTTGCCCCACAAACCTGCTGATAAACTTGAACCCAAAATAAAAAGAGTATAGTGATAGTTTTGCAATTTTATTTCATGTTTTGTTTTACGAAACCAAATTAACACCCCTAGCCGAAAGACTAAAACCGTTAGAGCAGAACCATACCAAATAGCTAATGTTTTTTTGTCGATAGCATCTGATAATTCCCAGAATAGAATGGTTGCAAGTATAAAAATCGAAATGATGCTGATCGTCAAATTGTCATATAGGTATTCATTTATTTCACTATGGGTTATAGATTTAACATGTTCTGTATGTTTAAATTGGATCGCTTTATTTGGCTCTTTATCAAAGAGATTTTCTTTATTCATATTGGGGAATTGCAGTTGATAAAAGTATTACCATTTTAAATCAGATTGATTAAGCAGTCATTGGTCTTATAACAGTAGATTATAATTCACTAAGATGCAAATCTGCTCATAGGATTGACAACCTTGCCTAATAATACCAATCTTAAAAAAACTGAAATTTCTAAAAGGAACTGCATAACATGGAAAATCAAGATCCTATCGTCATTGTCGGCTCTGCACGTACCCCACTGGGTGATTTATTGGGCGTTCTTTCAACGTTACAGGCCACAGATCTGGGCGCTGTTGCAATCAAAGCAGCCATAGAAAGAGCTAAATTAAAACCAGAAGACATTGACGAGGTCATAATGGGCTGCGTTTTACCAGCGGGATTAGGTCAAGCACCTGCGAGACAAGCAGCAATCAAAGCTTTGCTTCCTACCTCTGTTCATTGCATGACAATCAATAAAGTCTGTGGTTCTGGGATGAAAGCCGTCATGCTCGCGCATGATTTATTGGTTACCGGAACGGATAAGATTATCGTTGCCGGAGGAATGGAAAGCATGTCTAATGCGCCGTATTTGCTTGATAAAGCAAGAGCAGGTTATCGATTAGGCCATGGAAAAATGATTGATCACATGCTGTTAGATGGCCTAGAAGATGCCTATGAAAAAGGAACGTCTATGGGCGTTTATGCCGAAAGAACAGCCGAAAAATACCAATTTACTCGCAATGATCAAGATGAATTCGCAATGGATTCCCTCAAACGTGCCCTTGAGGCAACTAAAAATAGTTGGTTTTTATCTGATGTAGAAATTACGCCAACTTCTATAAAGCCGCATAAGGGGGAACCCAAACTCATTCAAGAAGACGAACACCCTCAAAATGTCAAAGCTGAGAAAATTCCTACCCTGAAACCTGCTTTTAAAGAAGGGGGCACCGTTACCGCGGCTAATTCAAGTTCCATTTCAGATGGGGCTGCGGCTTTAGTCCTCATGCGATTATCCGAGACAAAAAGGCGTGGCATTAAACCCATCGCCAAGATTTTAGGACACGCCTCCTTCTCTCAAGACCCTGCTTGGTTTACCACTGCGCCTGTTAAGGCTATTGAGCGCCTTCTTAATAAATTAAATTGGACAAAAGAAACACCGGATTTTTATGAAATTAACGAGGCTTTTGCTTGTGTCACGATGGCGGCAATGCACGATCTAAAAATACCCCGTGATAAAGTCAATGTTCATGGCGGTGCCTGTGCTTTAGGCCATCCTATTGGTGCCTCCGGTGCCCGTATCATTACGACTCTTTTAGGCGCACTTAAACACTATAATAAAACATTGGGCATAGCCTCCCTTTGCATAGGAGGGGGTGAAGCCACAGCAGTTGCTATAGAGGGTGGACTATAATAAAACGAGCTATTCTAAAATAATCACCCTAGATAGTATCCACTCCAGGTAAAACGACAGCTTATGACTAATTTAGAATTCTCCTTCGCTTTATTTTTTGTTGCCTATTTTGCCGGTCTCATTGGCGCACTGACTGGATTAGGGGGTGGCGTAATTTTGGTCCCTATCCTTGTAATTCTATTTAAAATTGATTTGAGATATGCCATGGGTGCTTCCCTTGTCTCCGTGATTGCCACTTCTTCTGGCGCAGCACTGACATTCATGCAGCATCATTATACGAATTTGAAGATTGGAATGTTTCTCGAGATTGGCGCTGTTCTAGGTGCACTTATCGGTGCATTATTGGTTAAATTTATACCTACGCCCATAATTTCAATTATTTTTGGAATTGTCTTACTTCTTTCCATTTTGCTGTCGTTAAAACGCCATGAAGCAGTTACTGCAAAGACATCACATCCCTGGGCAAAATATTTATCTTTAGAAGGGCATCATTTAACTCAAACAGGGTTGCAAAAATATCCCGTCTTTCGTGTCCCTTTGGGTTTTAGTTTAATGACACTTGCCGGTGCATTGTCTGGTCTTTTAGGAATTGGATCGGGGGCACTAAAAGTTTTATCACTGGATCTAGCAATGGGACTTCCTTACAAAGTAGCAACCAGTACCAGTAATTTTATGATTGGAATGACCGCCGCTGCTAGTGCAGGAATTTATTTATCATCAGGTTATATTTATCCCGAAATAATTTTCCCAGTAGTCCTCGGTGTTTTAATTGGTGCTTTGATGGGATCAAAAATATTAATACAAGCAAAACCTAAAAGATTAAGGATTTTGTTTTCAATAATCATTTTTTTTCTGGCCCTGCAGATGATGTATAAAGGATTTTTAGGAATATGAAGATTTCAGACATTCTAATCGGAAGAGTATTACTTATTGGGGTTCTTATCTCAGCATCAGTCGTATTTTTTGGAGGAACGCTTTTTTTAATACAACATGGAATAGAGATCCATTCAAATCCCATTTTTTCTAAAACTCAAGTGGTTTTTTCATTTCACTCAATGATGGTAGGTATATTACATCTTGAGCCTCGTTCACTTATCATGCTTGGATTGTTCACACTTCTTTTAACACAATGGGTTAGAGTTTTTCTAACGGCCTGGTATTTTATAGAAAAAAAAGAAAAATTCTATTTCTGGACTAGTATTTTTGTTTTTGTAATGTTAATTTATAGTATATGGAATGGTAGTTGAGCACCTAATTCATAAAAATTATGACAATTAAAAAAAATAGATTGTAAGGAGCGAATGTGGGCTATTGGCATTCATTTAAGGTTTCTCCTGTCCCATTTAGCAGTGCTTTCGCTCCACTGGCTTGCAAAAATTGTGCCCGCATTTCCTCCATCGCAGACCGTATTCGTGATAAATTCCGAAAGGCCTCTCGAAGATCAACTAAATCGCCTTCTAAACTGAAATAACGCTTCTTTGCAATCTCAAATCCTTTATGACCAACCTGTAATTCATTATCCATCTTTTTTAATAGCACCGCTGTGGATTTTATGATTTCATCATATCGGGCATTCCATTCCGCAAGTGTTTGTCTTTCTGCTTCAATTCGCGCATGTTTTTCAGCTATGACGGCTTCCGCACGCTTAATTTTTCCAGAGATATTTAAATCAAAAATAGGAATAGTCATACCAATGCCAATGGCATAATTTTGCTTTTTTACAAAACGTGTTTTTGAAAGATAGCCTGTACTGGCTGCCAACGAAATTTCTGGGAACAATTCCGATTTTTCTTGCTTTAATTTTTCTGAAGCAACGGAGGCCTCCAGAATAGCGCGTCTTAAGAAGGGATTAGCCTCCAACCCTGTTCCTATATTGGCGTTTAATGAACCCGTAGATAGCTTTGACAAGGAGGGACATGAAAAATGTCGAGAAGCAACCCCCATCATAATGGCCAATTCATTAACAGATTGTTTCAAGCGCTCAGCATAATACGCTTGAAAACCATAGGCTTCTTCAGTTTGGATCTTGGACAAATAGCGTTCTACCACAGAACGTTGTCCTGTATCGACAAAATGATGGACTTCCTTAGTAATAGTATTAGATTCATCCCCTAAGTATCCCCAAAGATCGCGCTGTGTTCTAAACAAGGCGCATTCATAATATTTTTTTAATGCCAATGTTTTGACCTCATAAATAGTAATTTTAGTGTCTTGTTTACTCGCTTCAGCCTGATATTGAGAGGCTTTTACCGCATGATCGGTTCGACCAAAATCGTAGACCAGTTGTTTAGCAACAACCCCAACACTCGGTCCCGACCGATAAGGTGAAGCCATCATGCCCTGAATGTCTAGCGCTGATCCAGATGAACCCGGTAACCCATTGTCATAAATGGAATCTAATTTTAAGGTTGGAAAATATTTTGAACGCGCTATCTCAACGCCCTTTTCTGCTGCAATTTCTTGAAATTCCGAGGCAGTTAAACGAGGGCTATTGATTTCTGCTAAATGTAACACTTCATCAAGGGATATTTCTCGAGTCTCATTCGACCACACGGGTCTTAGGATAATAAGATAAGTTATCAAACACATAACAATATATTTCATACATTGACTCTTTTTTGCATTTTATGATCTTCAACTAAAAAACTATAAAGACAAGGCACTAAGAACAAGGTTAATAGCATGGAAAGAAGTTGCCCTCCAATAACCGCTCGACCCAACGGTACATTAACTTCCGCGCCATGTCCTACTCCTATCGCCATCGGGATAAGCGCAAGTATCACTGCTAACGAAGTCATCAGGATGGGACGTAACCGGACTTTGGCCGCCTTAATAATACCTTGTCTGACATCATGATTATCTTTGCAATGGTGGATAATAAATTCAATCAGCAATACCCCATTGGCAACCGCAATCCCAATCATAAAAATAGCCCCAATCGCAGTCTGTATGCTGAAATAAGTATCTGTCAGCACTAACATAAAGATAATGCCCGCGAAACCCAAGGGTACGGTCGTCAAAATAATTAAAGGTAGTAGAAATGAACGAAATTGTGCGACTAGAATTAAATAAACCATCACAGTTGCTAAAGTAAATCCCCCCTTCAACGAACCCATTGATTGTTTCATGGTGGAGATTGACCCACGTATTGTAACGGAATAATTTTCGGGCAAGCCCGTTTCTTTTATCATTTTAATAACATCATCCGACACAGAACCTACATCACGATCTTCTACATCGAGTAAAATATTAATAACCGGTTTATAGTTGACATGATTTATTTGACTTGGACCTGCCGTAACGTTCAATGTTGCGATTTGATTTAAAGGAACAGAACGCTCTCGTTCATGACCTTGTATAGGCAGCGTCCCTAATTGGTTAATGTCGGTAAAGTAATTTTCATGATACTGAACCCCCAAAGGATAATCAATACCAGTTTTAGGATCAACCCAGATATCTTTTGTATCAAAACTGGCACTGTTGCTGACAGCAGAAACGACATCTTTCACGATTTCATCGGTATAAATACCTAAATTGAGTGCCTTATTTCTGTCAATATTCATATAAATAATCGGCTGATCAAAGCGTTGTTGTATTCGAACATCCACGGCACCTTTGATTTTCTTAATTTTATCGCTAAGCGTTTGAGAGATTTTATACGATTCATTGATATCGGGTCCATTCACTTGAATATCTATAGGGACTCTGCCTCCTTCATTTAAGGCAGAGGTCAATAATCCACCCAATTCAAACCCTATTTCAATCTCTGGGTATTCTTCTTTCATGATTTGACGGATTTTCTTTGCATAATACTGTGAGGTATGTAGTCTATCTTTCTTCAGTTCAACATCGAAAAAAACATCCTGCGTTCCAACATTAGGCGTAAATGCCGCAGGCCACCCATAATAGATACCCGCATTGGTAATAACATCATCCGACACAGAACCTACATCACGATCTTCTACATCGAGTAAAATATT
>Ga0206998_1246_pt1 | contig 10789 bp, 8 predicted proteins | sample Alteio_BWMinCont_FD_153309 | JGI IMG/M metagenome (GOLD analysis project Ga0206998, IMG submission 153309) | Enriched cells from forest soil in Barre Woods Harvard Forest LTER site, Petersham, Massachusetts, United States -... | ecosystem: Environmental > Terrestrial > Soil > Temperate forest >... | reverse complement strand
CACTGCCTTGGCTTGCCGCTATGAGCGGCAGTGGCTGCGGTAGTTGATTCACAAGGAAGGAGATCCTTGTGACCAACTTACGCAAGCGGATGCTGGAAGAGCTCCAGCGGCGCAACTACTCCGAGAAGACGATTCGCGGCTACTTACGTACCGTTGAGCAGTTTGCTAAACACTTCGGAAAATCCCCAGACAAGCTGGGGCCCGACGAACTCAGAAGCTATCAGGCCTATCTGCTCACGGAGCGCAAGCTGGCGGTGGGAAGCGTGGTGGGCCGTGTTGCCGCGTTGCGGTTCTTCTTCGTTCGCACGCTCAAGCGGCGCGAGTTCTGGGAAGAATTGCCTTATCCCAAGGACTCGAAGGACCGGCGTCGACTACCGACGGTGCTCAGCCTAGACGAGGTCGCTCGCCTTATCGATGCCGCCGGCAACCTCATGCATCGCGCTCTGTTGATGACGCTCTACGGCACGGGCATGCGGCGAGCGGAAATCTCGCTGCTCAAGGTGAGCGACATCGACAGCCGGCGCATGATGATCCGCGTGGAACGTGGCAAGGGTGGCGCCGGTCGCGACATCCCACTCAGCCCTGCTCTGCTGGAGACGCTGCGCGAGTACTGGCGCTGGAAGAAGCCTCGCAACTACCTTTTCCCCAGCCAACCAGGTAATCGCGGTCCGGACAGCCCCATCTCGGATAAGACTGTCTGGTACGCCTGTAAAGAAGCTGCCCGCTACGCGCGCATCAAGAAGCACGTAACGCCTCACACCCTGCGCCACAGCTGGGCGACGCATTTGCTCGAGGCGGGAACTGACCTGCGCACGATTCAGGTACTGCTCGGCCACGTGGATCTCGAGACCACGGCCAGGTATCTCCATTTATCGCAGCGACACCTGCAGACCGTGCCGAACCCGCTGGAGCATTTACAACTATCGAGCGCTAGCCAGGTATCCCGCGAGTATCACCGGAAAAAAGATAAATGACCCGGCCTCCCGTGGAGGTGGCCGACATCCTTCGCATCCAGGGTGACTGCTTTCGAGAACAGAACTGCTCCTGGCTGGGCTACCAGCAGCTCGGCGTGCTGCGGGCCATCACCAGATGCCGCACAGCTGCGCTCGGAGGCCATCTGGATTTCTGCTCGCGATGTGATCTCCAAGCCATCTCTTATAATTCGTGCCGCAACCGGCACTGCCCGAAGTGTCAGGCCCAGGCGCGCCAGCGCTGGTTGGCGCGGCGCGAGCAGGACCTGCTTCCCGTGCCCTACTTCCATGTCGTCTTTACTCTGCCTCACGCGTTGAATTCACTTTGCCAGCGATATCCTCGGCTACTCTATGATCTGCTCTTCCGCGCCAGCGCCCAGACCATGCTTGAAGTCGCAGCAGACCCCAAGCACCTCGGAGCCAAGATCGGCTTCCTCAGCATTCTGTACACCTGGGGACAGAACCTGCGCCTGCATCCTCACCTCCACTGCGTCATTCCCGCCGGCGGTTTCGATTCAAGCTACTCACGCTGGGTCCATCCCAAGTATGCCTTCTTTCTCCCCGTCAAGGTTCTCAGTCGCGTCTTCCGCGGCAAGTATCTCGCGCTTCTCCAACAGGCGCTCCGTCAGCGCCGCCTCGATTATCCTGCAACACTCGTTCGCATGCTGCTCAAGGACGACTGGGTGGTTTATGCCAAGCCTGCCTTCGGTGAGCCTACGCGCGTGTTGCGGTATCTCGGCCGCTATACCCACCGCGTCGCCATCAGCAACCAACGCCTGCTCAGCTTCGACGGTCAACGCGTAAGCTTTCGATGGAAAGACTACGCGCACGGTAACAAGCAGCGCATCATGACGCTCACCGCCTTCGAGTTCCTGCGCCGGTTCTGCCAACATGTTCTGCCCAGAGGCTTCGTCCGCATCCGACACTTCGGCTATCTCGCCAACGCTCGCCGTACCGCTCTCCTGGCGCTCGCTCGTCAGCAGCTTGCTTGCCAGCCTCCACGAAGTTCACATCTCACCAACCCCCCGTCAGCTGCTTGGCGTTGTCCGCGCTGCGGAGCCAACATGCTCATCGGGCCCAACCTCACCGCACAACAACTGGCATTACGATGCAACCTTCCCGACACTTCCTGATCCCCACCCTATATACGGGCCAGCGAAGATGTGGCAGCACGTCTCCGTCCACCTCTGTCTTCAGTGCGAAACTGCGAACTCATGACCTGTTCCTGCCTGCAAGCAGTTCACGAGATCGCTCGCCCTTGAGAGATCTATCTGCCTTCCCGCCTTATGCGGACCGGGTCTTCCAGCTTCTCTGCCCAATTCATGAAGGCCAATTCGCGTCCCAAGCTCCATAGCAGCGCCCACCACTGCCACCGACTTCCTTCTAGTCTCCTTATCGAAAATGCCTCGGAGCAACAGAGGGGTAGCACGGTTTGGCTACGAGGACTCGCCCCGAGGCATTTCCGACCAAGGCTAACGACAACACGAACCTTACCCGGTTCGGCCAGACTTCGGATCGGCAACCCTGGCAACCCTGAAGCCATAAAGGAAGGGTTGCCGACCAACCGAAACTTGTTCGGTATCATTTCTGACTGAGCCTGAAGAGTCCGTGGCCTACAAAGAAGATCCAAACTGTAAGGAGAATGGTGTGTAACATCACCGTGACAAAAAAGCCGGTTGCCGAAAGGATTCCAAAGAGCCCCGCGGCCAGGCCAAGATAAGCTGTGGTCTTAGTGAATATTCCAATCTCCTTGAGCATGACGAAGCCGATGATGAAGATCGCGACCGCAAGGTCGACGATCGAATAGAAAACCTGCGTGCGGGATGCCAGCACTGCGGACGCATAATTTGCGGCCGCAATGTAGCCCACACGTTGGACATCGTTGGTGGCTGCGGCATACGAACCGCTTAGTGAGAGCAGAGAAGCGTAGTTTGTCCAGGTCACTGCCAAGTCCAAGCCGACAAACAAGTCCACAAGCGCCGTTGCGAGGAGCATCGCGCTTTTGCTGACTTGATGCAACGCAATGTAGAGCGATAACGCGAGAGGAACGAAGAGAAAGTCTGTCAGGACGCAGAGAGCAAGGATCGTCCACCAGATCGTGGTCTTCCCTTGGAGATACTTGAGCCAAACCTCGCCCCCGGTGGGAGGAACCCCCACGCGTGCGAATAGGGGAAGAATGACGATGTAGGAAATGCCTATGACAAGTGCGGAGATTGCCCCCACTCGATGCAACCATCTCCCATCCAGGTTAGCCGCACCCGACGTCATGTTCACGGATGAATTCCTGAAACGAGTCCTGGGCCAGATTCTAGTCGTATGACCGGCCAACTGGAAGTAGCTCCAAAACGGGTTATTTCCGCATCGCCGACAACCCGACCTGAACCCGCGATTTGACCTTCAACCGGTCTAGATGAGCGCGTTGCCCTGTACGCGACAGGTGAGCCTGTAAGCAACACACGAGAGCGAAAATCAAACCGAATTTTGCTTGGGACATTCGACTGGATTTCCGGCCAACCCTCCGCCTCGCCAAGCTTCCTCCCTGGTTTTGTGGTGACATGCACGCTTCAGGGATAGAAGTTGGTCTGGCAGCTCGCTTGACAGGCTCCTAGTTTCTATCTTATATAGATAGCGTGTCTACTGTAGACAGTCTACCTGACAACGACAGACTCGAACTGCTTCAAGGCACTCTTGAAGTGTTGATCCTCCGAAGCCTCAAGCTAGAGCCTAACCACGCCTATGGAATCTCGCAGTTTCTGCAACAACAATCCGACAGCGAGTTTCTCGTCGACAACGGCTCCCTGTACCCTGCACTCCAACGTCTTCTTCAGCGCGAATGGATTTCCGCACAGTGGAAGACTTCGCCAAACGGGCGCCGCGCCCGGTATTACAGCCTGACGCTGGCCGGGCGCAAGCAACTGGTCAAGGCAACTTCGAAGTGGCAGCGATTTGCTCTAGCCATGGCAAGGGTTCTGGCACCCGAGGGTTGATTTCATGCGCCAATGGTGGTCGAAAGTGTCACGTGCGCTCGGAAGGAGGCGGAATCTCGGCAACGAACTGCAGCAGGAGATGGACGCCCACCTTCAGTTCCTGATCGATGAGAATCTGGAGCGGGGCATGCCGCCGGAAGAGGCGCGTGCCGCGGCGCGGCGCCACTTTGGTAATGTGACCACCGTGCGCGAGCGAAGCTATCAATCGTGGCAATTTCTTACGTTTGAATCGCTCCTTCAAGACCTTCGCTACGCCGCGCGAGGTATCTGGAGAGCGCGTGTCTTCTCGCTCATCGTGATTCTCACGCTGGCTGTCGGAATCGGCGCAAACACTGCCATCTTCAGCGCGGTGTATGCCGTTCTTCTCAAGCCGCTGCCTTTCCCTTCGGGCGAGCGTCTGGTGTGGCTCGGCGAGTCCTCCGCGAAGGCGAGCGGCATCAGCGTCACCTGGATCAATTTCGAACACTGGCGGATGGAGAATCACTCTTTCGATTCGATGGCCGGCTTTGAGAAAGCCGATCTGACGCTCACAGGCCACGGTCAGGCCGTATTTACACGTGCCGGTGTGGTTACGAACGAATTCTTTCGGCTGACCGGCTCCCGTCCGATCATGGGCCGGCTGTTTACCGCCAGCGATGATGAACCGCAATCCGCCGCGACGGTGGTGGTGACCAGGGCTTTCTGGGCCAAAACTCTTTCAGCCGATCCGCAGATCATCGGCAAGACGATGACCCTGAATGGAACTGCATACATCGTGATCGGCGTACTTGCCCGAGATCCTGGCTTCTTCCTGCAGCCGATCGACTACTACCTTCCACTCCGTCCTACCGCTGCGCAGGCTTCCAACCGCGATGCACACGGAGACATGCGCGTGCTGGGGCTGCTCAAGCCTGGAGTTACGCTATCCCAGGCGCGCTCGGATTTGGATACGATCATGCAGCGGCTCGCGCAGACAGATCCAGGCCCCGAAAGCGACCATCGCTCCTTTGCCGAGTTCCTGACCGAGCAGCGAACAGGCGACCTAAGGCACGTGTTCGTCCTCTTGATGGCTTCGGTTTGCCTGGTCCTGATTCTGGCGTGCGCTAACATCGGCGGACTGCTGCTGATTCGCATGACCACCCGCGCGCGAGAGATGGCAATTCGGACTGCAATTGGCGCCGGGCGCAGCCGGCTTGTACGGCAGCTTCTGACGGAGACCGTACTGATTACACTGATAGGCGGCGCCTTCGGAATCCTTCTCGCAGGCTTTGGACTACGCGCCATAGAGGGGCTCGGGCCACGCGATATTCCGCGGCTTTCACAAGCCAGCCTGAACCTCCCGGTGTTGATCTTCGCTGCGGCGCTGACGCTGGCAGTGGCACTGGTGTGCTCCCTGGTACCCCTGGTCAGCTCAGACAAGGTGAATCTGACGATTCTGCTCAAAGAGAGCAGCACCGGCTCGGGCACCAGCCGCATTGGTCACACATTGCGCGGAGGCCTTGTCATTGCGGAGATCGCGGTGGCCGTCATCTTGCTCTTTACTTCGGGTATTCTGCTGCGAAGCTTGTGGGCCGCCGAGACCGCTAATCCTGGATTCGAGCCCAGCCACTTGCTTGCACTCGAGCTGCAATTGCCGCCTTTACCGTACAAAAGCGAGGGGTCCATTCTTGATTTCTATGGGCGACTTGAAGCAGCGCTTCGCGCGCAGCCGGGAGTCGAGTCGGTCGGCGCAGTGAACTGCCCTCCTGCGGCTGGCGACTGTGGGGACTGGTGGTATTCCATTATGGAGAGACCCACGCCCGGCCCGCAGGATGTACCCGTCACACTCGTCAATATGGCTGACACGGCGTACTTCCGGACCATGCGCATTCCTCTCCTCGCCGGACGCGCTTTGTCCGATGAGGACAGGGCGGGCAGACCGATGGTTGCGATGATCGATGAAGAGATTGCGCGTGCCTGGTGGAAGGATCCCCGTTCCGCTCTCGGCCAGCATATCAAACTCGGCGGACCCTCTATGGAAGGTCCCGTCGTAGAAATCATCGGCGTTGCGGCCAATGTCCCCCAAATCGGATTGGACAGCCCGCCCTTGCCGGAGATCTATCTTCCAGCCGCTCAGCGGGTCGATGCCGCAATGGTGGTGATGATACGGACCAAGGGTGATCCGGAAAGCATGATTGCAACTGTCCGGAAAACATTGGCTTCCATCGACGGTAACGTTCCGATTCAGTCATTGAAAACCGCCGATATGTGGCTCGGTTCCACACTTGTACAGCGGCGCTTCACCACGTTTCTACTGATCCTCTTTGCAGCGATTGCGGTGATCCTGGCCAGTATCGGTTGTTATGGTGTTTTCAACTACTGGGTTAGCTGCCGAAGGCAGGAGATAGCCATTCGTATGGCAATGGGGGCGGGAACCATCGCGATCTTACGTCGTACTGGAAAGCAAACCGCGAGGTTAGGCGCGATTGGGTTGGTTGCAGGGCTTACAGGAAGTTGGGGCGCATCGCGATGGCTAAACAGCCTCGTCTTCGAAGTCTCTACCCACGATCCAGTCGCTCTCGGCTCTGCTGCATTGGCCGCATTCCTGATCGTATCGCTCTCAGCGGCGGTTCCGCTTTGGCGGGCCACGCAAATTGATCCCATCGAGACGCTTCACGAAGCCTGATGAAGAGGAGCGTGAAGCGCTGTTATTTGAAACAAGCATGTTTCGCCAACGATAGCGCGGACCCGTTTGTACTGTTTCTCTGAGCCTCTGTCCTCGTTATAGACGAAGTTCTCTCCATTTCAGGTCGATTTATGCCCAATCGCCAAATCACTCATCAACCGGGATCGGTACTGCGAAGTCGGCATCGCGCCAGTTTTCCCGCCGACAAGCCGGACGGCTCCGGATTCATCAAGCAGGCCCCGTTTCGCGGTACTGGTCCTACGATCACTTCAGGATCTCAATTCGCGCCGATTGATGGCTGCTCTGGCCTTTTCGCAAGTTCGATGCCGCTCGTGCTTCGGTGTGCTAAGCGCCTTGTTGCAAAAGCTTGTCGCCATTCTGCGCCGGAACAATGAAAGCGCGATCCAGGACGAATTGAAAGCTTCAACCCGGATCCAGTGCCATCGATGAAAGTTTCCTCCTTCCCGCAATTCTGGCTGCAAAACGACGCCCATCTGTGCAGGCACTGCCCTAGACAAAATCGAAGGGAATTTGAAGAAGTCTGATACAAAGGATCTTCGGGTGTCTCGGGTTTCGATCGATGGATGGCAGCGGATTCCATCGACGAGTGGCGCGTTTTCCTAAACGGTGTTCCCGATCGAGGATGCTCACTATGAAACTCTCCTCAGTCCTATTCCGCCTGTCCGTGGTAGCAGGTGGCATACTCACCATCAGTTGCATTCCGTCCGCAACAGCTCAAAAAGCCGTGTCGCCGCAGAGCATGAAAGTACTAGGCGAGGTCGACCCCCGCTTCGTCTCCTACAATGTGGAAGCCGTTGAGGTAACCGGCGGGCGCTTTTGGGCACCATACAAATCTGCGGCGCAAAGAGCTGCTGCCGCCGGCTCCAACACGCATTCCGGCAATCAGCCTGCCGGTCTGGATAGCAGCCTCTTCCAGTACCGCCCGCCCATCGAACTTTCGAACCCGAAGCTCCGTAAACTTGCTGCTGCGCTCGGTCCAGCCTACGTTCGCGTGAGCGGCACCTGGCGCAACACCACCTATTTCCAGAACAACGACGATCCGCCGCTGAAAACTGCGCCTGAAGGCTTCAATGGCGTCCTCACGCGCGCGGAGTGGAAGGGTGTGGTCGACTTTGCGAACGCCGTCAACGCCGAAATTGTTGCCTCTGTCGCCACAAGCGCGGGAACGCGCGATGCGAATGGCGTCTGGACCGCTGTGCAAGCCAAGCCATGGCTCGACTACACGCAACAGATCGGCGGTCATATAGCGGCAATTGAGTTCATGAACGAACCCACACTGCTCAGCTTCGGCGGTGTGCCGAAAGGCTACGACGCCGCCAGTTTTGGTAGAGACGCAAAGGTCTTCGGAGCTTTTCTGCGCCGCGAGTCTCCGACAACAATCTACCTGGGACCGGGTAGCGCGGCCGAAGGGCTTCCGCTCCCGTCAATGCCGGGCGGACGGCGGTTCGAGATTGTTTCTACCGATGACTTGATGAAGGCCACGGGCCCGATATTTGATGCCTTCTCTTATCACTTCTATTCCATGCCGTCGCATCGCTGCCTGGGAGAGAGCGGCGCTGATCCCAAACAGGTGCTCACCTCTGAGTGGTTGGACCGCGACCTGACCGTCTACAACTTCTACGCGAAGGAGCGTGATACATACCTTCCAGGCAAGAATCTGTGGCTCACTGAGACCGGCGAGGGATCGTGCGGAGGGGATACCTGGGCTGCCCAATTCGCCGACAGTTTCCGGCTGCTGGACCAGTTCGGTAGCCTCGCGCAAAAGAGCGTGAAGAGCATCATGTATAACACGCTGGCAAGTAGCGACTATGGCATGCTCGACGAGGAAACCCTGGAACCGCGCCCGAATTACTGGGCTGCTCTTCTGTGGAAGCGTACCATGGGAACTCGATCTTTGGACCCTGGGCTTGTGCCGGCAAAGAATGTTCGCGTCTACGCGCAGTGCATGAAAGATTCAAGCGGCGGCGTGACTCTCATGGTTCTGAACATGGACAAGACTTCCGAGACATTGCTCAAGCTGCCAGTCGCCGGAGAACGCTACACTCTCTCGGCGCCGGATCTCTTCGGCCAGTCCGTGTTGCTCAATGGCAGAGAATTGAAGGCAGAGCCCGATGGAACCGTCCCGACCATCGAAGGAGAAGCGTCAAAGCCGGGAGCAACAAGCTTTCCGCCATTGTCCATTACGTTCGTGGAGATGCCTTTAGCGGGTAATGGGCAGTGCGTGCGATAAATGACAGGCAGGCCTGATCTTCGATGTCCGTTGGAATCGAGGCGGCTTTACCAGTCAAGCGGTCCTCGACGTACTTCGCCGTCAATTAGCAGGCGTTTTTGTTAATCGCGAAGGCGCTGTCACTCCATTGCCTGCGGCGACCGCTCCAAGGGTAATGGTCACGATCACCAACTATGCATCGGCTTCCGACGGAGATCAGTTCCCGTACTTCTTTCGAATGTATCACCTGGGATTACTGATCGGTGAGCGCACGTGGGGAGGAGTCCAGGGGACAACAGGCCATGGAAACTGATGGACGGGACTTCCCTCACCATTCCGAAGGATGCCCTTGCTTCTTTAGAGGGCCATTGGATCATCGAGAACAAGGGTGTGGTGCCAGACATCCTGGTTGATGCGCCGCCAGATGAGGCTGTCACACAGAATGACTGGGAGCTGGACGTGGCAGTAAAGAAGGCGCTCGAGGCGATCAGGAAATCCCCGCCCTTGCGGTTCAAGGCTCCCGCTCCGCTTCCAGCCTACCCGCCCGCAGGCAGTGAGCCAGGGGCCAGTTTCGATGGCCCCTCCAGCGATTGTGTTTCGAGTGCTGGCAAAGAAAAATGGTCTTGTAAGAATTGATGGGTGAGGTTTGAGGTAAGTGTGAACCAACTGAAGGATGATAAGAACGGCTGAAAAGTCTGAAACCGGCTCGACGGAGAGCTTCTTGAACACAATCGATCACTTTTCCATTCCATATTCGGACTCCTCGTGCGAGGACCTTCGTAGCCGCCTCGAACGAACCCGATGGCCCGACGAGCCGGTCAATCCTAATTCACGCCATGGACTGAATCGGCAGTTCCTTGCCGATCTCTGTCAATATTGGAGCTCTGGTTTCGATTGGAAGGCGCAAATTGACCGGATGTCCACCTTCAATCATTATCTTTTTCGCGGATCCCAAGGGAACATTCACTTCCTGCACGCGAAAGGAACCGGACCGAAACCGATGCCCCTTGTTTTAACTCACGGGTGGCCGGGTTCTTTTACGGAAATGCTTGCGATCATTCCACTCTTAACGAATCCTGGAGCCTACGGCTTTGACCCCGCAGAATCCTTCGATGTCGTCGTTCCTTCTCTTCCAGGATTCGGTTTTTCAGATCGACCTCACACAGAAGGTATGAACGTGTTTCGAGTTGCCGACATCTGGGTCGAGTTGATGGGAGCATTAGGATATGACCGCTTTGCGGCTCAGGGAGGCGATATCGGCGCTGGCGTAAGCACTGCCTTGGGGCTGCGTCACAGTCAACATCTTATTGGTATCCACCTCAACTACATTCCTGGTTCATATCGGCCTTTCACTGTCACAGGCCCTCCGCTCACAGAAGCGGAAGTTCTTTTCTCCTCAGAGGCAGCTCAGTGGTACGACGAGAATGGCGCCTACGCGCACCTTCAAGGAACAAAGCCCCAAACTCTAGCTTATGCATTGACTGATTCGCCCTCCGGCCTAGCGGCATGGATTCTCGAGAAGTTTCGTGACTGGTCGGACTGTAACGGCGATCTTTACAGTCGCTTCTCCCGGGATGAACTGCTGACAAACGTAACGCTGTACTGGATGACTGAGACAATCTCCTCATCGTTCCAAATGTACGTTGAAGGGCGGAAAAGTCCCTTGCACTTTTCGTCCAATGAATTCATCAGGACACCCTGCGCGATTGCACGTTTTCCAAAGGAGATCACCAAACCTCCCCGCGAATGGGTCGAGCGCGGATTCAACGTCAGGCGCTGGACAATTATGCCTCGCGGTGGCCACTTTGCTGCAGCTGAGGAGCCAGAATTGCTCGCTGGAGATATTCGTGCCTTCTTTCGCGAATTGCGTGCATAGAAGCGCAAGAAGTTCCACCTGAGTTTGGCAGGGAAAACTGGTTTTTCAGCTAGCTGTTTGATTCTTGAACACAAACTTCGA
>Ga0206998_1244_pt1 | contig 10834 bp, 7 predicted proteins | sample Alteio_BWMinCont_FD_153309 | JGI IMG/M metagenome (GOLD analysis project Ga0206998, IMG submission 153309) | Enriched cells from forest soil in Barre Woods Harvard Forest LTER site, Petersham, Massachusetts, United States -... | ecosystem: Environmental > Terrestrial > Soil > Temperate forest >... | reverse complement strand
ATTGGGAAAATAGCGATTCAAATATCTGTTTAGGATAGGAGAAGACCTCTTTATTCTTTCAAGCTCCTCTTTTTGTTTAGTCTCTTCAATTTTCTTGACAGCTTCTTCTGCAGCTTTCCCTTTTTCGTCTCCATCAACTTTAACCAATACACCACCATCGGCACCTGCTGCTGCCGCGGCAGCGCAGGTTGGTTCCTGTGTTAATTTTAGAGAATCAGAATTGATCATATATAACTTCCTAGTTTAGTTAAATAAATAAAAATAGTTTTAGTCTAGCAAAGGTGAGCAAGCCCTAGTAATCAATGAATAACCTTTATGGTATACTATCCTAATCAAGACAAATAGTAAAAGGAACTTAAAGGATAGTACATGAAAACAAGTGAATTCTTAACCGAAAAAAGGGTTCCTGTTGGAATCGATAATTTTCGAAAATTAGTTGATGAAAACTATTTATTTTGCGATAAGACTTTAATAATTAAAGAACTGATCGATCGAGGAAACGAGGTGACTTTGATGGTTCGCCCTCGTCGCTGGGGTAAAACCTTAAATATGTCCATGCTTCGTCATTTTTTTGCTCCGGAAGTGCTTGGTGTCCCCACAAAAGATTTATTTAACAATCTGGCCATAGCCTCTATCGATGCTGGCCGATACATGCATAGTCAAGGACAATTTTCGGTTATTTTTATTAGTTTTAAAGATATTCATGCGAATACATTTGAAAGTGCATATCAAAAAATATGCGAACAAATGAGTTTTTTGTATGGTGAGTTTGAAGTGCTAAAGGATAGCCATAAGCTGACAGAACCACAACGCATTACATTTAGCAATATTTTAAAAAGAACAGCGACAAAATCAGAAGTTGAAAATTCCCTTAAAATATTAAGCCAATGTTTATACAGGTATTTTGGGAAAAAAGTTTACATTTTAATAGACGAATATGATACACCCCTAAATAGTGCTTATGACAAATATCTTGTTGAAATCACAAATTTTATGCGCAATCTGTTTAGTGCTGCCTTGAAGGGAAATGAGGCTCTCGAACGTGGGGTATTGACCGGTATTTTACGCGTATCCAAAGATAGTATGTTATCTGGACTCAATAATCTAATGACTTATACTGTATTAGATGAACCTTATAAAAACCATTTCGGATTTTCAGAAGTTGAGGTCACAAGTTTATTTGCAGAGAAGGGCGCAAAGCTAAATTTAGAGGATATTCGAACTTGGTATAACGGATATAAAATATATGATTTAGTGGTTTATAATCCTTGGTCAATTATGGCATGCTTGTCTCATAATGGGGATATAGAACTCTACTGGACAGAATCCGCAAGAAATGACTTGGTTAAAAGCACTATAGTGGACTCAACCGCAGATATTAAATCAAAGCTTGAGATCTTAATGCAGGATGGCAATATTTCTACCCGAATCAATAAACACGTTACCTTTGACAGCCTAAAAGATAATGAGATCGCTCTCTGGAGTTTGTTGTTATTTATGGGTTATCTTAAAGCAGAATCTTCGGTTTTTGATAGAGATTCTGGAGCACATCAGTGTGTATTAAGCATCCCTAATCGGGAAGTTTTTATGTTGTACAAGCAATATACACTCGATTGGTTTATCGAAAAATTGGGTGGGGGTGAAGATAAATATGTTTTATTTTTAGATAGTTTATCGAAAGGAAATATACCTGAATTTACCGAAAATTTGGTGAGTTATTTATTAGAAACCGCCAGTGTGTTTGATGTGGGTGGCGGAAAAAAGGGTGAAGCATTTTATCACGGTTTCTCTTTGGCCTTGATTGCAGGTTTGCGAAATAAATATCATATTCGTTCTAATAGGGAGGGGGGTTTAGGGCGTTATGACGTACTTTTAATTCCAAAAAACTTGCATAATCCTGAAGCTATTATTTTGGAATTTAAACATGCTAAAGTGAGTCAGAAAATGGCTACAGTTGCAAAAGAAGCTCTAGAACAGATCAATTCAAAGTTATATGACACTGAACTAAAAAGTTATGAGTATGTAAAAAGCATTTTAAAAGTCGGTACTGCTTTTTCAGGGAAATCAGCTATTTCAGCGTATGAAAGAACGGATCTAATTACAAAAAACAGTACTACTCTACTACTAACTCGAGAGATTATTTAGTCAGTTTTATGGTAAATAATCTCTTCAAGACACTCTATCTTAACCGGTTTGAGCAGAACAGCTTCAACCCCCGCTTTCAAACAAGCCACTTTCGTTTCTTCATCTGCATAAGCCGTTAAAACAATCACTCTACCCTGTTCCGTTCTGTCTTCTAATTGATGAATAAAGGCAGCAACTTCAATCCCATTTCTATCGGGCAACCCAAGATCTAGGAAAATAAAGTCATATTTTTTTCTTTTGATTAACGCCAAAGATTGTTCTGCTGTGCCTGCCACATCAACTTCACATCCCAATTCCGCTAACATTTTCTTATGTATTAATTGAATAAGGGGTTGATCTTCCACTAACAATGCGCTTGGAGACAATGGTTGATCATTAGGATCGCTCGAAGGCTCAGTTAACTCTTCATTTGTGCTGATTGATAACTTATCAACCGTTGATAGAAGATGATTTGCAGATTCACAAATAGAATTGACATAATCATACTGCTGTAGGGTTAAATTGCACTTTTTTAGGTAATGCACCAATCCTAAAATTTCTGTTAAAGGCGTGCGTAATTCATGATGCACCTCTTTAGGTACACTTAATGCTCTATCTAATTTCATAGTGGACTCCTTTCCTATCCCTAGTTCCTTTCTGTAACCGCGCACAACACAATCCTTTAGGTAGTCGGTTAACAACAATAATCTGTTAACAAATTATCACCAAATCAATCTTAAAACACTTTAAAATAAAAAACAATTTTTTTTTAAAATATTTATATTTAAACAAAAAGTTGTTATAGTGATTGACTTCTGGTTATCTGCATAGTTAGTGTGGGCTAATAGAAGATACGGTATTTTCGAGTTATGTAAGTTGCGTATAGACAGGATGTTATTTGGGGCGGTTATGGATAAGTTAAATAATAACTGGCATTTGGCTAAAGATCATGAGGAAAATGTAGTAACCGAGTTTGAATTACAACTTTGGCGAGTTCATTTTGCCTTTCTTCATTGGCAAGAAAAATGTGAAAAAAATATTTCTGGAATGGATCTTACTGCACATGAACTAGCAATACTTCATATCATTAGAATGAAAGACAAACCAAAAACAGTCACAGATATCGCGAGATTATTAAACCGTAATGATATTCACACCATTCGATACAGTATTGCCAAACTTCTAAAAATAGGATTTATTGAAAAGGTAAAAGCTACCAAAGAAGGTAGTAAAAATTATTCTTTTCAAATTACCGCGATTGGGATTAAAAATACTGATGAGTATGCTAAGATGAGAAAAGCTATCCTAGTTAAAATGTTTAATCAAGAACCAAATTTAAATCTTGACAACATCGTAAAGAGTTTTATTAAAATAAAATCAATTTATGATGAAGCAGAACGTGCTGTCTCTTCATGGGAAGCTGAACGTTGTCAGAATATTGAAATAGCGGATCCAAAATCCTAAACCGTGGAGACTTAATGTGTTGAATTTTTACGCATACATTCATGTCTTGGAAAAACCCCCTTTGAAAAAGGGGGTCGACGTGCGTAGCACGTCGGGGGGATTTTAATTAGAGCAGCATCGGGCCTGCGCGCCGTATCTTTAGCGAAGGGCGGGGGGATTTTAATTAGGGCAGCGCTGCGGGCTTGCGCGCCGTAGCTTTAGCGAAGGTGGGGGGAATGTTGAATTTGAGGTTACAATCTGTGACTTCAAGTTTTGGGACTAATTTTAAACTGCTTTGCAGCAGCATCTTCTATCCACTTAATATTAGGAATAAAAACGGATTGCTCGCGAACGGAGGCTTCCATTAAATAGGGTTCTTTCATTGGGGAAACCGATTTAATATCGACTCGTTTAAAGCGACGCATCACTGGCATGCTCTGAAGCACCCATCCTATAAAATCTAATGAAGCGCTTTCGCTCATTCGATTCATAACCGCGATATGCAAATGGGTTTGGTTTTTAAGTTTTTCTTCCTCTCTTGGTTTATCTAGATTAATCATTTCTTCAATGGATAATAAGGGTATTTTAACCCCTCGCCATTCTAATTCTCCCAGAAGCCAATGGGAACTTGCCTCTAGGGGTTTTGGGGGTTCAAATGGGGTAATTTCGGCCACTGCGCTATACGGAACCAATAGGGTTTTACTATTAACCGGTAATAAAAGACAACGAAGAAATTCTTTCATGATTTTTTTCCTAATAAGGATTTCATCAATGGCAATAATTCCGATTCTTGATAGGGTTTTCCAAGAATATTGGCTACATTCAATTGTTCTGCGCGTAGTCGATGTTCTGTCGGTCGAGACGTAATAATGATAATCGGTATCTCTTTAAATCTATCATCTTGCCTTAGAGAGATCACGAATTCAAACCCATCCATACGAGGCATATCGATATCGAGTAAAATAAGATCGGGAATAGTTTCTTCCAATGTTTGAAGTGCCTCTATTCCATCTTTTGCTGTAATCACTTTGTAATGATTTCTTTCCAAAAACCGTTTGCTCACCGTACGTACACTGACGGAATCATCAACCACCATCACCATGGGTTGCTCGTTAACTTTAAGATGCCTGCCTTTCGAGGATAGGGGGGTTACTTGTTCTCTTGCGGTAATTCCCTTAACTTTTGTCGCTAAGGTATACGGATCCAGAATATAAACAACTTGGCCATTGCCTAATAAAGTGATTCCACTGCAAAGATTCATTAATTTAAACTGATTTCCTAAAGCTTGAACCACCAATTCACGATTATACAATACAGAATCTATAACCAAGGCCACCGAATAATTTGAAGCAGAAAATAAAATGACAGGAAAAGTTTCTTTTCTAGGAATATGAATTTCTTCCTCTCCCATCTTCAATAAGGATCCTAAATAGTGAAGGCTATAAGATTTATCCAAGTGGGAAAAGCTTAAATCATTTACTTGTTCTTTTTTAATACTGATAATACTTTCAATATTTGCGAGTAAGACACCATATATTTGATCTTGTACGGTAAACAACATCACGCGATTTAAAGAAATAGTAAAGGGAAATCGAATCGTAAATTTTGTTCCCTTGTCTATTTCAGAATCAATATTTAACGTTCCCCCCATTTCTTTCACTGCCATATTCACAACATCCATGCCCACCCCACGACCGGAGATTTCACTGACGGCTTCACGCGTTGAAAATCCGGGTTCCATGATAAAACGCATTACGTCATTATCACTAATAACTGCGTCAGGTGTTAACATACCTAATTTGATCGCTTTTTTACGCACTGCCTCTGTATTGATCCCGCCGCCATCGTCTGTGATCTCAATGGCCACAGTCGATCCCGCTCGGGTAAAACTGACTTCAATTTTGCCAACCGGTGGTTTGCCTTTTTGAGTTCGCACGTCAGTAGGTTCAATGCCATGGTCGAGTGCGTTTCTTAATATATGTTCCAGTGAAGGGACAAGATGCTCTAAAACCGTTCTATCCATATCCCCTTCGGATTGCGTCACTTTAAAATCGACTGCTTTATTCAATTCAGTGGAGACTTGTCTTGCAATTCTCCCTAAGCGAGGGATAATGCTTTCAAATGGAACCAACCGAGTGCTGGATAACCGCTGTTGCAGTTCCGCATTAATCCGCGCCTGGTTTAAAAGATAAGATTCCATGGTAGAAGTCGTATCATTTAAGTTTTTTAAGGCGTTGACAAAATCAATATTAGTTTCTTTAATACCATTACTAATTTGAGTCAGCGCAACAGCGCGTGAAGGATCCGTTTCAACTTCAGCATCGAGTGTCGTCAATTGACTCTCTAAACGTCGAGTCCCCTCTTTTAACTCTTGTAAATACGTACTAAAGCTTGAAATCTGTTGTTCTAAATTGACTCGAATCATACTATTTTCGGTGCTCAAATTATCCAATTTTTCTAATAAATCTGAACGAACTCGAATCACTTCAGCCGTGGGTTGAACACTTACTTTTTCTTCTTTTTTAACAGCGGCTTTGGGTGTTTCAGCAGGTGTTTCCGATTTTGCTTCGGTTTTTTCCCCTTTTGGAATATATTGATAAAACTGTTGAATCAAATCATCGGCCGCAGGGATGGCTTCATTTTTTCTTAAAGATTCAATCATTAAAGAAATTCTGTCTTGCCCAAGATTAATCAGATTAAATACTTTTTGATCGACAGGGACTTGTCCTTTAGCCAGCGCTTCTGCTAAGGTTTCTAATTCATGCGCAAGCCGCCCAATCGCCATTTGCCCCACCATGCGTGCACTCCCCTTCAGAGTGTGTAAATCACGTTTGAGATCGGCTATTAAACTTAACTCGTTAAGATTTTTTTCCCATTGACGCATGGTTGCAGAAAGAGAAGCCACGAGATCGGTGGACTCCTCTAAAAAAATCAGCAGCAGTTCTTGATCGGGTGGGTTATTAGCCATAGTTAGGCTCTGGAAGTTTAAATTCTGCGACTGAGCTGCGTAGTTCTTGCACTAAAGCGGCTAAGTTGCCAATAGATTCTGCTGTGGTATCCGTCCCTTCCGCAGTTTGTCCCGCGATGGATTCAATAATGCCTATCATCTTAGAGATTTTGGCTGCAACTAAAGCTTGTTCTTCTGCAGCATGTGAAATGGAATTAATCAACCCCGCAAGATTAGTAGAGACCCCTTCAATTTTTTCTAATGCTTTACCCGCATTATTTGCCAAATGGGTACCTGTGGTCACTTCCGTAATGGCCTGTTCCATGGACTCAACCGCCCGTGCTGTATCCGTTTGAATTGCTTTCACAATACTTTCTACCTCCTTGGTTGCTTGCTGTGATTTTACAGCCAATTGTTGAACCTCATCGGCAACCACCGCAAACCCTAACCCAACATCCCCTGCCATAGCCGCTTGAATCGAGGCATTTAAGGATAATAAATTAGTTTGTTCTGAAATACCATTGATTAAAGAGACTATTTCACCGATTTCTTGAGAACTTTCTCCTAATCGACGAATTCGCTTTTCGGTTTTTCGTATTTGTTCTCGAATTCTATCCATCCCAGCAATGGTGTTATTGACCACGGTTGCGCCTTCATGGGCCATTTCAACAGAATCTTCTGCAACTCGGGCGGATTGTTTCGCATTTTTAGCGACCAATTCAATACTAGAAGCCATTATCGTTGCGCTTGCCGCCACATTGCCAATTTCTTCAGTTTGATGATTAATGGCTTTACTCAACTCATCCGACACTTTTTTAACATCTAATGCAGAACTAGATACTTTTTGAGAGGTTTGATTGATGCCCACCACTAATTTTCGGAGAGCATTAAGCGCATAATTGATAGCCTCTGCAATCGCGGCTGTCACACCAGACCCTGCTGTCGCCTGTACCGAAAGGTTACCATTTCCTAAGTCCTTTAATTCATGCACCAAATGTTTAATTTCCTGTTGAAGTGTCTCATTTTCTTTATACATAAGATAAAGAAGCAGCATTAAAAGTAAGAAAGTAACAGCACTCATTAGAATCGCCATTTTATGGCTTATCATTCTGGTGTCGGATTCTGAAGCATACGCTTTTTCTAAATTAGTCGTATATTCCAAAAAGGTAGGAATCATATTATAAATCGAAAGCCACGCATCGTGTACTTTATCTAAAGTTTGCGCAGTTTGTATAATATCTTTGGTTCTGTCTTTTACAATTGTAAAATCCTTTTCAATGTCTATTATTTTGCCATAGACCACAGAATCATGGCTATATTTGTTTTTTATAGCACTTAATTTTGTGCCAAAATCCCCTACCTTTATAGCAAATACCCGCTCAATGTCCGTGTTATTGATGTTAACATCCAATACATCTCTGATTTTTTCTTCGATCCCTTGAGCATCTACAATTTGTTGCGCCAAATCAGCTAATTCTTCCCCAGAAACGCCCGACTTTCTTCCAAGAATCGTAATGATATCCATATAATTGGACTGTATTTTACCTAAAGTTCCTGCTAAGTTATTCACGGTATCATGGACACTCATGATAAGCTCTTGATTATTTAGAATCATATCTGCATTTGCTTTTTCAACCGTCCAAATTCTCGCAAGATCGGCCAATTCTTTATTTTGAATGTCATTTGAACTCGGTGGTAATACTATTTTCCCCGCGCTGTCTTGTCTTCCTCGTTTTAAAATTTCTAAAACAACTGAAAATTCGTTCGTTCTATATTTTAAATAGGTGAAAGCAATTTTTTTTGCCTCCAGCACCGATTCGCCTGCATGACGTGTAAATCGTTCAATCAAGACACGCAGTTCCGCGGCATAGGTAATATATTGTTTATCGTAAGTATCTTGACGACTCACATACCAAAAAGTAGCAAAAGTAACAATCAAAGAGATGCCCAGTAAAACTCTTAAGCTGGCTATCCACTTATTACTCAAAGATTCTTTCTTCATGTGTTTATCCCCCTACTTCTTTAGCTATACGATAAAATTCGGCAGTTTCTGTAATGGACTTTAAACTTAAGATATACCATAGGGTATTCTCTTCTTTAAACGCCCCTTTTAAAAAGGGCTTAAATTTCTGATCAATTTCTTCTACTGTTATTTTTTCTAAAGGCATTAAGGTTTTTTCTAGAAACCGTTGTACCCCTAACACTTGTTGCACTAAAAAACCAACGTCACTTTTATTAAAATCCACGACTAATATTCTAGAATGAGGCGTTTCAAGAGCGCTCCGCGGTTCAGACTGCTCGCCGCCTATTAAAAATCCTTGTAAATCCGTAATAGGAAGGGGATGTCCCCTTAAATTAGCAACGCCCTTAAACCAAGACGCAGACGCGGGTAAAGGCGTTTGTACTGGCACCGTTAAAATTTCTTTTACTTCATCAATAGGCACCACACAATGATAATTCAATGTTATAAATCCAATGCCTTGCCAATTTTTTCCGATGTCTTTTTGTCTTGGTAAAGGACGCGAATGTGTTCGACAATCGTTTTCCATTTCGAGCAAGATTTCAAAAGCATCTAATGACATAGTGCGTATTTTCCAACTTTATTACAGTATCTTTCGAAGTATAGTACTAAATTGGATTAATCCAATGGAAGGGATGATGCTTTTCCTTCACTATTGTCTGTTCCAATACCATTATTAATGATACTATTTAAATTGTTTGCTTCATCACCCTCCGTACTATCAACTACTTCTTGGCCTTGCTGACCGCCTCCAATGCCTGCTACCCCTGTTTGCACATCGGTTCCTTCTATACCGGTCGGTCCAACAACATTACTAGGTACGCTGGTATCTACAACAACCTCATTACTTTTTATATCCAAAACACAGTTAGGACCTTCTCCGCCCCCACAACTTGCTTCAACGGGAGCATTTTCAATCCCTTCAATTCCTGCTGACTCTTCTGGATTTGAAGGACGTATTTCACTTCCTGGGGGTATCGTAGAAGCTTCAGTTTGGCCTTCTGGTGAACCCCCAATCCCTGTTGAACCCAGTGGCACATCTGTCCCACTGATGCCTTGTGCACCCACAGGCGCTACAAGGATATTTTCGACCTGAGGGGCTGGCGTAAGCGCTGCGGACACTGGGGGAGGTGATGGTGACGCTGGCGCGGTTGGTGGTGGTGCAGGTGGTGTTGTCGCTGTTGGTGCTGCTGGCGCTGGTGGCGTTGGGGGCGCTGGGGGTGCTGCTGACGTTGGTGCAGGTGGTGTTGTTTGTGGAGGAGTCACTGGCGGCTCCTCATTAGGTGTTGACGTAGTATTACTGGGTGGTATCCCAAAATTATTAACATTATTGGGGACAAGAATATTATTAACCACATTAGTGGGTGGTGGGCTAGAGGGTGTCGTCGGTGAGGGTGAAGAGGGCGGAGCAGAGGGCGCGGGCGTTGGCGGTAGGGGAGGTAGATATTGAAAAAGATCATTGCCATTAAAAAAATGGGTTGCAGGTGGAAACCTATTCACCAAGTCGATGTTACTTCCATCGGTTAACCCATTAACCGTTCCATTCAAATTAAAAGAAGGAGGTAGAGTAGAAGTTCCTGTAACATCTATAGAAAGAGTGTTTGTTGTAAGGGTTCCAGGTCCCTCTGCACTCACTGATGAAATGGAGGCTGTATTTGTATTCAACGCACCATTTAGCATAAAATCTCCAGTGGTCGTAGAAAAACTTCCTCCGCCCAAAGACAAAGTCCCCCCTAATGTAAAACGCCCTAAACTTGTGTTAGTAAAATTTCCCCCTCTTGTATCTATCGTTGAACTCGAATCTATTATTGTGCTCCCTCCTGCTTGAAAAGAGAGCTCCCCTCCTGCCGATATAAGTAAATTTGAAGCACCTGTAATTTGTATATCATTTTGAGCTTGTACTTGAAGAGAAAGAGGGTTCACAACGATTATAGAGGTACCGCTGGAAGTAGTAAAAGAACCATTACTGGTCTGAGAAACTATGCTCCCGTCTGCTGACGCTAATCTAGCGGTAGTCAATGTAGTACCATTTACAGATTGCAATGAAATATTCCCCTGTACCTGTACGCTCGCAGCGAGGTCGATTGTATTCCCCGCTATAAAATTCACATCGAGCAAACCGCTAATTAGTACACCAGACATCATTATAATTGAACCATCTGCCTGAAAAGTGAGCGTAGTGAGCGTCGGGGGTGGAGGAGCAGGAAGAATTCGAACACCGGTGTCTATTGTGATGTCTCCATTTTCAGCACCCGCCCCTGCCGTGGTAATAGTAACGTTTGTGCCTGCTTGAAGAAAAT
>Ga0206998_1243_pt1 | contig 10893 bp, 9 predicted proteins | sample Alteio_BWMinCont_FD_153309 | JGI IMG/M metagenome (GOLD analysis project Ga0206998, IMG submission 153309) | Enriched cells from forest soil in Barre Woods Harvard Forest LTER site, Petersham, Massachusetts, United States -... | ecosystem: Environmental > Terrestrial > Soil > Temperate forest >... | reverse complement strand
GATTCGGACATCTCTCAAGAAGGAATCACGAAGTCGAACATGCTCTGTGGCGCGGCGGACTTTCTCGCAGACGCCGGCACCGGCAAGACGGTTATTAATCTGAAAAGGGACGAATCCGTTTTTTCACAAGGAGACCCAGCTGACACAGTTTTCTATATTCAGAAAGGCCAGGTAAGGCTTTACGTAGTTTCCAGGTACGGGGAGAGAGCAACCATCGCTCAATTAGGCGTGGGGGATTTCATCGGAGAGGAGTGCATAGAGCCCGATTGCCCTACGCGCATGGCGACTGCAACTACGCTCACGGATTGCACCGTACTCAGGATCGATCGCAAAGGGATGCTGCGAGTGCTCCATAAGAACCCACGCTTTCCGAACTATTCTTAGCCCATCTTCTTGCCCGGGGCGCCCGACTCGAGATGGACCTCGCTGAATAGCAATTCCCTTCCGGCGAGATTCGCTCTGTATGAGTTCTTCTTCTGGTTGCCGAGTTATGCAAGGGCGCGTGAACGCGGCCCCAGATCAACCTGCCGCCGTCTACAGTTTCTATCCGCTCCTCGGGAAGCGTTGTCATATGCCACTGATTGATGAGAACAACTCGACATTCGACCCGGCCGCCTTTCTTGCGCACGCCGGTCTCGGTAGAAAAATCGTTGAAGTGAAACCGAAGCAGGCCTTTTTCACCCAGGGAGATCCAGCAAACTCTGTCTTTTATCTTCAGAGTGGCCGGGCGAAACTCACTGTCGTTTCGCAGAGCGGTAAAGAGGCCACGATCACGCTTCTCTCCCCCGGCGATTTCGTTGGCGAGGAGTCCCTCGCCGCGGTGCTTGGAATGCGCTTGGCAACCGCCACTGCCGTAAGCTCATGCCTGGCGCTCAAGATTGGAAGAGACGAGATGATTCGCGTCATGCATGAAGAGCATGCCTTCTTGGACTTCTTCATGAAGTTTCTGCTGGCGCGCAGCATGCGCGTTCAAGCCGATCTTGTCGATCAACTCTTCAACTCCAGCGAAAAACGTCTGGCCAGGATTCTGCTTCTGATGGCGGAATTTGGCAAGCCCGGCGAGCCCGAATCCTTGATTCCCAAGATCTCGCAGGAGGCCCTGGCGGAGATGGTCGGCACCACACGATCCCGGGTCAACTTCTTTATGAATCGCTTTCGCAAGCTCGGCTTCATTGAGATTGAGATCCACATCTATGTTGTGGGTCTTTGTGTACTCGCTGGCGTACCGGCTCAGCGCCACATCCAGCCCATGGTCGTCCAGCACCGTTGGGTGAAGCCCGCGGGCGAGCCGGCCGACCTCGTCGATGGCCTGGGCGGCAATTTCGCGGAGCCGGCGTCCTTGCACCTTGACATCAGCCAGTTTCCGAGCATCTTCGAGGGTTCTCAGGCCGACCAAGAGAGCGGTCAGCAACTGGCCGGCTTCGTCATGCAATTCGCGCGCAATCCGGCGGCGTTCCTCCTCCTGCGCCGAAAGGGTATGTTCCAGGAGGAGGCGGTGCATCGCTTCGGCCTGCTTGATTTCTGCAACCTGGATGCGTTTTTGTTCGCTTAGATCGGTGATCACCATGCCCAGTGCATGGCCCTTGTATCCACGAAACGGGTTTAGAGACAGATAGACCGGAATCAGACCATTTGTGCAACGCAGGTTGAATTCGCCTTTCACAACCGCCTTCTGAGCGTCGGCAAGCAAAACTTCAAATCTGTCCCGGTCTGTCTTTGCAACAAGAGACTGCACCGCAATTCCGACGATCTTACCGGGTGGCCTGCCAATCAGTTCTCGAAACCTGCGATTGCAGTAGAGCACCGCGCCATCCCGTGAGAGAGTCGCCGCGCCCTCGCTCATGGCCTCCACCAGCATGCGATAACTGGGTTCGCCGCCTTGCAGAGAAACCACCTGCTCTCCGCGGGGTCCGGAAACCATCAATGCATCCACTTCGCCGGACTGTATGGCGCGAAGAGTTTCCTCCGCGGTTTTCAACCGGGCGCGCAGCTTTGTCAGTTGATCAGGAGGTGTGGATGCCGGCCGTTTGCGCACGGCAGGTCCGGGGCTTCTGTGAGTTGCTTGCGGCACGTCGACCTTGCCGTACAGTCCTGCATCGAGGAGTCGGGCATCGGGATGCGCTCGCTTGTTGGACATTGGTTACTCGAGTCCTTACTTCAACGTGCCGGCTGAAGGTCCAACCCCACGATGACACTCTCGGCCTTTGAAAGGTTCCCAATGATTTTCTTGACCGGCGGCGGGAGCCTTCTCACAAGTGTCGGAATCGCAATGATCTGATCGCCCTTGGCGAGCTGTGGTTTTACAAGCAAGTCGACGACTTCGATACGGTACTTGCCTTTCAGCTTGTCCTCACAAATCTTTTTGAGGTTGGCGATCGCGGTAACCGAATTAGGAGTTTGGCCCGCTATGTAGAGCCGCAATATGAAGAAGTCGCTGCCGACGGTCTTGGCAACGCGCTTCTTTGCTGAGCTTTTCTTGATACTGATGCTCGTCTTCATGTCCATGCTCGGTTTCCGGCCCAGATGGGTCTATCTTGCTACTTGGGTGCAGCCACCACACCCGGGGCTTCGACCCTCGAGGCCGGCGGATGATCCCTCAGCACGAGGCCCAACTCCAGGCCCTTCTTGCTCACAATGAGCTCACGGGCTTCACGCGAATGGGCCATGCCGCGGGATTTCAGAACGTAAAGCTCGCGTCTCGGGCGTCCATTGGGCTTGCTGTCCCGCAACACGATCCAGGTGTCCATGAGAGAGGAGACGGCCGCCGCGGTTCTCTCCTGGGGGTCTCCTGCGAAGGTAAGATTTGTGAACATCGATGTGATCTGTTCCACCTTTAAAAAGTCGACCAGGCGCACGAGCATCGATTTGACATCGTAAGTGCCCGTGGAGGAGATCAGGTTCGTGATCGGGTCGATGACCACGATGCTTGGCCGGAGCCTGGCGATCAATTTGTGAATCGCAGCCAAATGTCCTTCCAGGCCAGTGCTGGTTGGACGCATCGCCTGGAAGTGCAATAAGTCTTTTTTCACCCACCGGTCCAGATCAAGGCCCACCGAGCGCATGTTGCGGAGAATCTGGCTGGGAGACTCTTCAAAAGTAAAATAAAGGCAAAGTTCACCGCGGGCACAGGCGGCGGCGCAGAAATTCGCCGCCACGCTGGATTTTCCGGTTCCCGCCGTGCCGGTGACCAGCACACTGCTTCCACGGAAAAACCCCTTGCCTTCCATCATCTCGTCCAGCGCGGGAATTCCCGTTGCAATACGGTCCATGAGAGCTTTGTGAGTCAGTGCGAGAGAGGTGATGGGCACCACCGAGAGGCCATCTTCATCGATCAGGAACGGATACTCATCGGTGCCGTGAGAAGTGCCCCGGTACTTGACGACTCGCAGCCGGCGGGTGGAAATCTGCTCGGTTACACGATGGTCCAGTGAGATCACGCAGTCGGCAACGTATTCCTCCAGCCCGTGACGGGTCAATGTGTGGATTCCTGCTTCGCCGTTAACAATTGCGGTAAGCTTGTGCTCTTCCAGCCAACGGAACAGCCTCTGCAATTCCGCTCGCAGTATCGCTTCGTCGGGTATTCCGATAAAAAGAGCCTCGATGCTGTCCAGGACAACGCGCTTGGCCTTGATCGTTTTGACTGCGTGGTCCAGACGAATGAACAGCCCGTCGAGGTTGAATTCTCCCGCCTCCGCAATCTGGCTTCGATCAACGAAGACGTAATCCACCAGCAGCTTCTTGCGTTTGGTAAGCTCACGCAAATCGAAACCCAGCGATGCGACGTTGGCCGTCAGTTTCTCTTCGGTTTCCTCGAAGTCCATGCATACGCCAGGCTCGCCGTATCTTACCGCGCCATGGACCAGAAATTCCATTGCCAGCAAGCTCTTGCCGCTCCCCGCGCTGCCACAAACGAGCGTGACACGGCCTCTCGGCAGGCCTCCGCCTGTCACTTCATCCAGTCCTTGAATTCCTGTGGGCGCCTTGGGGAGCGGGATGCGAGCGACTTTCGGCTTAGCGCGGGGCATGGCAAAACTCCCGAAAATCAAGTTCTTCTGGTTTGTGTGAACGCCTTTCGTATCCTAGCATTCCGTATTCCGGGCGCCAATGTCCATGTCGCCAGGTTAGTTTTCTGGAAATCGAATAAGCGGAAGCTATTGGGGGCAGAAAGTAAGAAGGGAACGGCGGACTCGTAGAGCCTGATCTTTGACTTTGTCACCGATTAAGCCTGGGTCCTTGAACCTCGCCAAAGAGCATCATCTTCCTGCCCTCGACCTCCGTTAAGAGGAAGACTTTCGGGTTGAAGACATTGGCTTGCTTCTCCATCGGTTTAGATCCGAAATTGGGCCAAGCTAACATTCCAGCACGAGAGCCACGGTAAGAGATGATCAAAATTGATCATCCCGCCGCTAAATGTGGGGATAATTCCACATTCGATCGGATATTCAAACCATCCGATGGACGGTCTTCTAAACCTTAGAGCGCTATTGCTCAGACCGTGCCACGCGATCACCCTATTGTTGAAAGTACCCTATGCGCCGCAGTACCCCAAACAAGTTACGCCGCGCATAGGTAGAAAACGGTGATATGCATGAAGAAAATTATGACGTTAGTGGCACTACTCAGTTTGACAAGCATCGGCTGGGCCGGATCGTCGCGCGAAGCAACGATCGACCGGCTGGACCATGCCGCCAGGGTGCTGCACGAGATCATGGCCGCGCCGGATAGCGGCATTCCGGAAGAGGTTCTGGAACACGCCAAGTGCGTGGCCGTCGTGCCGAATCTGCTCAAGGGTGGATTTGTGTTTGGTGCGGAAAATGGCCGGGGAGTGGCTACGTGCCGAACCGCCATCGGGTGGAGCGCGCCGGCGTTTTTTGCGATAACAGGCGGCAACTGGGGCTTGCAGATCGGCTTGGAAGGTGTTGACCTGGTCATGATTGTCCAGAATGAGAAGGGAATGCAGCGGTTGATTGGTAGCGGCGTCGAGCTTGGTGCGGATGCTTCAGCGGCAGCCGGGCCGGTTGGCCGCCATGCCTCTGCTAATACTAACTGGAAGCTTGATGCGGAAATCCTGACCTACTCGCGGGCCAAGGGAGCCTTCGCCGGCCTCACTCTGAACGGTGCGTCGATTCGCAGTGATGAAGATTCCACGGAGGCCATCTACGGCCGCGACGTCACTACACGCCAGATTCTGAGAGGTGATGTTGCCACTCCTGCCTCGGCTCATTCGTTCCTGGATGCAGTCAGGGACGCAAAGGCTCAGGCGATTGCCGCGAACTAAAAAAGTCAGTTGCAGGTGCACTGCTGGACCCCAGGGATGCTTCACTCCTCGGGTCCTCCAATGCGGTCAGGTCCGAGAGTTAGGTCAGTCTATCTGAAGTGCAATATCTTAACTGCGACACCTCAACAAGCTGCCTGATGTCCCCGTCGAGGTACAAGATGCCGGCCTTCTCTCTCAAGTCTCCAGGTGTTCTGGATGCGAAAATCGGAGACCTGTCACATTCCAGGAACTGCGCAAGAATAAAGGAGCTCGGTTACATTGCAGGTAAGCGGCTGAATCTATATGGAGAACATCTTGAGATAGTGTCAGATCCATTTGCCGATGGTGATTGCGTCGCAGTTCGTGCCATCAGCGGAAATGATCCAACAACGATACGAACAATTCAGCTTCCGGTGTCAATTCTGATAGGTTTGAAGGATGTATTTCCAAAACATGTAAGTTGACTCCCGCCCCAAATCGGCAATCTCATTTTGCATTCGCCCCATGGAACGTAAACCAATAGTAGCGTCGCCAACACCACATACAGCGGAAAGGCCGAAGAGCAAACAGGCTCAGCAGTCCGTCGGACGAATGGAGTTCGGCTGGCTTGAATTCAATCGATGTGCATCGAGGACACGCGTGGCGAATAAAAAGCAGATGCGGTAGCCAACTGGGCCATTTCGAGCCTATCGTGTTCATCCTAGCATCCTCTCCGATGTTTCATCGGCTGGTCGTTCTTTCCGGGCCAGAGTGTGAGTCCAGCCATGCGAGTAACGAGCGAATGCTGCCCGTGGCCATGGCCATACAGGAGTCGGCTGCGCCGTAGTACAGGCGGATCGTGTCTCCGTCCACGCCGATAGTTTGCCCGCAGGGGAATACAACGTCGCTGACATCTCCGCCGCGCTCGTAAGGAGCTTCTGGACCGAACATCCAGGAGTCGCCTCGCTGCAGGCAGACATCCGGACGATCGAGATCAAAGAGAGCGAGGCCCAGGCGGTAGATGCATCCCGAGGCAGTCTGGCGGACTCCGTGATAGATCATGAGCCAGCCTTGGGAAGTCTCAATCGGCGGAGAGCACAAACCAATCTTGTTTGCGTCCCACCAGCCGCCACGCCGCGCTTCCAGAATGATCTTGTGGCTTCCCCAGTGCCGCAGATCAGGCGAGAACGAGATCCACATATGCGCGCCAAGGCTCGTTACTGGCCGATGGATCATTGCCCAGTAGCCGTTAATCCTCCGTGGTAGAAGAGCCGCATCCTTATCCTCAGGCGGCATGATTACGCCGAATCGTTCAAAGCTTTGAAAGTCTTTGGTGAGCGCGAGCGAAACGCCGGGCCCACCGCGGGCAAAGGAGGTGTAAGCGATGGCATATTGCTCGAGTTCCGGCACGTAGGTAATGCGGGGATCCTCGATACCCCATATCTCTTCTGGATAATCGCGCGGATTTCCCTTAAGTGTGGGCTCCGGGTCAATGCGCCATCCATCGATGCCATTTGCAGAGCGGGCCGCACATAAATGCGACAGCCCAGTCCGATCTTCGACGCGGCAGAGCAACAGGGTCTCTCCATCGGCCAACCGAACGGCTCCTGCGTTGAAGACACTGTTGATGGGATAAGGCCAATTGTCGCGGCTGAGAATCGGGTTACCGCCATAGCGCACAAGCAGGGGAGCATCCGCGCATTCTGTCGGTTTCAGGTGTGCCACTGCGGTGGCCTGTGACAATACATCTGGCGGGGCGATTGGATTCAATGGGAAACGCTCATTTCCTGAAGGAGCTCGTCTGCGGTTGACGCTTTTGCCTCTTGCATTTCGAGGAGAGCCATGAGGAACGAAAGAGTTGACTCCGCGCCCTCGTTTTCGTTCACGCGGTCGGGATGGAGGCCGTCTCTGCACCCGCCTGTCGCTTCATCGTAAAGTGGAACTCGCAGATCATTCTTGCCAAAAAACCAACGAAAGACTCGCTGCGCTTCCACAAGCCAACGGCTTTCATGTGTGAATCTGTAAGCCTGCAAACAAGCTGAGACCGTCGCGCAAGCCTCGACGGGCTGTTGATCGAATCGAGCCATCTCTTCGCCCTGTGTGAAAAAACCACTGGAGCCGATGGGCACAAAAACCTCTACGTCACCACGATGCTGTGCCGCGACCAGCCATTCCAAAGACTCGATTCCCATTCCAACCATCGTCTGGTTCTCACCCCGCCATCCGGCCAGGATTAGCGCCTGCGACAATCGGGCGTTCGAATAAGCAAGACTCTTTTCGAACCAATGCCAGTTCTCCGTGCGACTTCTCTCGTAGATATCCAGTAGCCGATTGGCAAGCAGGTTACGCGCACCTTGAATGGCCCTGTCGCCCGGAAACCAATCCAGATAGGCCTGCATCCCGAGAATGCTGAAAGCCCAAGCGCGCGGACTACTGAATGTCAAAGCGGCAGGCACGGCGGCTTCGAACAATCTACCGGCCGCACCACGCAATCCTGCGTCCTGCGAGTGGCCGAGCACGGCTCCTAATGCCCATAACGCTCGCCCATGGCAGTCTTCCGAGCCTACATCTTCAAGCCATATTCGATCGTATCCGAGGAAATTTCTAAACCGCCCGTTATCGGGGCGGAATGCGAGCCACAAGAAAGCCAGGTAGCGATGAGCGAGCTGTGCGTATCGCGTTCCGCTCTCATACATCGCAGCCTCATTCAAAAGATTCGATACAATCAGCGCACGCGCATTGTCGTCCGTGGTGTAGCCCTCACGCGTGTTTGGCACACAAAATATCGCGTGCTGCAACATTCCGGTATCGTCGGTCATGTTGAACAGGTGCGAGGTATTCAGGGGCGGAAACTGCTCATCCTGAGGCTCCGCCACGACTTCATCGTGTTGCGTGGGCCTCGGCTGCAAACTGCGTTCGAAACGCGCCCGCTGAAAACTCGCCATATAAGCCCGTGCCGTATTCGGCCATGTTGTCTGGCGTGAGTGCAGATACGCTCGCTTGCGCATGGCATGGCGTTCGGCGTCTCTCTCCAACAATTCGGTTACTATTGTCGCTATAGAACCAGGATCGTCAAACGGGACAATTTTACCTCTCCCATTCGCGAGCAACTCTTTCGCGTGCCAATATGGTGTCGAGACGATCGCTTTCCCGGCGCCTAGGGCTATGGCGAGCGTGCCGGAAACAATCTGCGCCTCCTGCCGGTAAGGCGTGATGTATATATCCGCGGCGCCAACGTGTTCAACCAATTCCTCGGCGCTTACAAAGCGATTGTTAAAGATCAACTGCGACGATACACCAAGTTGTTTGGCCAGCGTTTTCAACTCTTCGCGGTAGCGCTCCCCCTCGCGTCGCCGGATATGGGGATGCGTGACTCCGGAGACGAGATAGACCACGTTCGGATGTGCTGCTAGAATTGCGGGAAGTGCGCGTATGACGTTTTCAATACCCTTGTTGGGAGACAACAAGCCAAATGTAAGTAAGACCGACTTTCCTTCTGTGCCGAACCGATCTTTGAAGTAATTGGGATCCATAAAGGCCATATCCGGCACACCATGCGGAATGATGTCGATTTTTCCGCCTAGAACCGCGTATATGTCCCGCAAAAGTTCAGCCGCGAGTTCGCTCATGACCACCAAGCGATCGGAAAGCCGCGTGATCTCTTCGAGCACGGCTCGTTGATTGGCATCCGGTTCGCGAAGAACGGTGTGTAGCGTTGTAACTAATGGCATTTTCAATTTGCGAAGCAACGTCAAGATATGGCTGCCCGCGATACCGCCGTAAATGCCATATTCATGCTGCATGCATACAAGATCATTGCCATTGAAATTGAGGAAGTCGGCGGCCCGTTCGTAGGAACTGAGGTCTTCCTGCGTAAGCTCGAGTCGCACTTGTTCGGGGTAGTCATAGCGTGAATCGGGATCGTTGACGGGAATGGCAAACAGGCGATCCTTACCATACTCTGCCGCGAGCGCTGTGCAGAGGTCGGTCGTAAAGGTAGCAATGCCGCACTCACGCGGAAGGTAATTCCCGACAAAAGCAATTCGCGTCGGCAAGGGGACGCGGGAAACCTGCGACTCATCCGCGACCGACGGCACCGGGTGAGGTCTTCCTGCCGGTTGGACCGGTTGCGGTATTTCATTGAATGACACTAGATCCTGCTTTCATTCGGGTTCGCAATCAGCGCGCTGGTACAGCCCGGGCGTCGTCTTCGATGGCCATTTCGAGGGAAGTGTGTTGCTGGATGTGGCGGGCATATAGAGTGACTTTTGCGATGTGGAAGAGAGGATAGCTCGACACTTGAACCGATTCGAGTTCGGCAGCGTTGAATCGCATGTCAAGCCCTTTGAGGGCGTGAGCCAGGGCGCGAAGGGTCGCAGTATCGCGTGATCGACCAACGCCCGAACGCGAATAGGACTCCTGCAAATAAACGAAGTGCCAGCCCGCATGACGGATCATGGTGTCGAGTACCGGGGCCCCGATTTCGTCCAGCAGCATCCAGTTGTCCGCACATGGCTGCTGCCCCAGATCTAAGTGGGCCGGCATGTCACATCCCTTGCGGAGAAACACGGAGTGCCGCTTCACGTCTTCGCCCATCTCGTTACGACTGGGGGTGGCGCGTCAATGAATCCGCGCTCACTTGTGAAGGCAGAAACATGCGAATCCACGGTTCCGGCTGACGATGCTGGCACCTCAATCGCGGCAGCTAAACTCGTGGTTTTGCTGTCATGCTTGACCTTCGAGGACTTGGTCGCGGCAAGAGGATTCGCTTGTTTTGGGCTAAGGGGATGGCGGGCCCTGCGAGCGGCGAAGTAGCTTTCTACATCTTTCTTCTTTATGAGCACCAGACAACTCCAATCATTCGTTTGCGTGCTTGAAGGGTGCTCGTCTGGAGCAAAGCCGGGATTGCCAAAGGCGAGAATCAAATAGGTCTAGCTTGTTTGAGCATACGCCTTAAACTGCACCCGTGCGGTCCATTAACGAGAACACTGAATGCGGCCTCGTGCTGTTGATGGGGGTCAAATCCGCCCCATCAGCAGAAGGACAACGACGATCAAGAGGACCAGACCAAGTCCTCCGGTCGGGTAATAACCCCAGCTTCGGCTATGGTTCCATCGTGGCAACACACCCAAAAGGGCCAGTACCAGAATTACGATCAGTACGGTTGTGATCATCTTTCATCCCTCTCTTCCTCTTAAGCTCAGACACTTCGGCGCAGCCCCGTTTTGAGACCGCGCCGATTGCTGATAGCTGCGATTTCCGGGACACGGGCGAAATCTTGACTCCATATCGCGCTAGCGGAGACTGCCCGTGGTTACATTCGCTGGGCTGCCAATCGCATCGCCAGAAACCAACAGTTCGACCCGCCGGTTCTCCTGACGACCTGCGGAGTTGTCGTTGGAGGCTACCGGTGAAGCATTGCCAAATCCCTTAGCGCTGACCGACGTTGTCGCCACGCCTTGTTCCACCAGATAATCGCGCACTGCGCCGGCACGGTTCTCAGAGAGCTTTTGGTTCATCTCATCGCCGCCGACATTGTCGGTGTAGCCACCCACTTCGATGTCCAGCGTCGGGTAGGCAATGAGTATTCCTGCAACCTTTGCCAGCTTTTCGCGAGCGCCCGGCTTCAAGGAGAATTGCCCCGTGTCAAACAGCAC
>Ga0206998_1241_pt1 | contig 10904 bp, 9 predicted proteins | sample Alteio_BWMinCont_FD_153309 | JGI IMG/M metagenome (GOLD analysis project Ga0206998, IMG submission 153309) | Enriched cells from forest soil in Barre Woods Harvard Forest LTER site, Petersham, Massachusetts, United States -... | ecosystem: Environmental > Terrestrial > Soil > Temperate forest >... | reverse complement strand
CGCCCTGCTTGGTTGGATTCGGCCTTTGATTCGTCGCCTTCGGCCCGCATTACACCAATCCAAGGCCATTCGACTTGCGCGGCCTTGCTGTGGCTATGTCGAGAAGAAGTAGCGCGAGTTCGGCAAGCAATTCGATGAACAAGCCGATCAGATCTACCATAGCTCTTGCCTTTTGGGCGGTCTACACTCCGGGCTTGGGTTCATCCGGTTTTCGCGGCGGAGCGGGCTTTTTCTCAGGGCTCGAAACGCCCATGCTCATCAGCACGAACTTCAGTCCGCTGCGCAGTGTGTCCACAAAGCTCACTCGACCGCGCTCCTTCTACTTTTTCTGCGGCTGCGCGGTTGGCACCTGCCCGACCGGATTCGCAGGCGCTGTCTCGCCGCTCAAGATCGAGACTGCAGCGGGCGGCAACGGCTTGTCGGCGTTGGCCAGCAGCAGGCTAACCTGCCACATTTCCGTGTCGCTCAACACATCTTTATACGCGGGCATGCCGGTCAGCCGGATACCATTGGCCACCTTCCAGTAGGTCTCTCCCGGCGGGTCATCGCTTACTCCCACCACGTCGCCGTTGTGATGCTTCTCCCAAAGCGGCGGCGCGGAAGGAAACTCATGCTTGCCGAACACTGATGGCTTGCCATGGAACCCATGACAAACGGCGCATTGGTCCGCATAAACGTGAGCTCCCGCAACAAAGGTGTCTTCGGTCGGCTGGATCGGCGGGTTCTTCACCATCTCGCGATCGATGCGCGCTTCAAGGGCGGCACCGGTTACCAGCCTCTCGCTGGGGAATGGGGCATCGCTTACGGCAACCGGCAACTTCCCGACTTTGAAATACGCTAAAACCGCCAGCGGAACCAGAATGATCCCGATCACGACTCCCAGTATCAATCGACCCATTTCGATCAAGCCTCCGAGACTGCTCCCATCCTAGTTCAACAAACCGTCAGGAATTCGTTATGCATGGTTGAACAGACGAGGAATCGCGGCAATGAGTTGCGATTCTCTTCCCTCAGCGTTCCTCCGATGCATGCGATTCCCGCGCTCATCCGTCCAAATCCCAGCCAGTGCAAGGCCAGTTCAAGGCAGGATCGATACACGTCTCCCCGTCAGATGATTTAATAACCTTACGGGGAAGCGCAACGTACCGCCGAATTCTGAGCGGGCTGCCCGCCACATTGCCGCGCAGAACGTGCAATGAGACAGGGCGCCGGCGCAGCGCAGTCGCGGAGCCGTGCTTTCGTTATCCCGTGGAGGAAATCCGATACCGATGTCTTCTTTTCGCCGCTTTGCTTTAGCGCTGGCTCTGGGACTGCCCGCCGCGCACTTCGCTCTCGCCCAGGATCCCAGTTCGAGCAGCAATTCCCCCGCCTCATCGCCGCAAGCAGGGGCAGGCCAAGACCAGGCCCAGCCATCCTCATCCGCGCAGAATCAGGGCGCCATCAGCGTGCAGGCCCGCATCCGCGCCCGCCGCGAGCAGCGCCGAATCCAGGCCATGAAGGAAGTCTATTCGCATCTCTACGAAGCCAACGTCGATATGGGATATGCGCGCTTTATCCCGGGCCCCGGCATGCAGCGCGTCACTCTCTATGCGTGGAACACGGGCGTAACCCGCTTCTACAGCCAGAGGGTGGGCGTTACTGTTGACGGCCGCGGCTACTACGGCACTCCGTTTGTGGGCCTCAATTTCACCGGCATCACCCGGCCCGCGGTCAGCGTTTATACGGTCATGGGCGGACCCACTTACCGTTTTTACATGCAGCCCAGGTTTTCCGTCGCGATTCGGGGCATGGGCGGATATGCGCAGGGCAACTTCTCCGGCGACACCAACGGCTTCGGCGGCAAGACCCTGGGCCTCTACCCTGACACCAGCACCTTCGCCGCCAGCGCCGCGGTCACCGGTGAGTTCAACGTTTCTCCCGCCATTGGCCTGCGCCTGTCACCCGAATACTTCTTCACCGGCTTCGGGTCTACGCTGCAGTACAGCCGCGGGTTTACGGCGGGGTTTGTGTTCCGGTTTGGAAAGCAGTGAAGGGCGGGGAATAGGGAACAGAAAACCCGAGGGCGCAAATCGCGTTCACCGATTTGCGCCCCATTTGTTCCCCGCGCGTCTGTCCGCCTGTCAGCAGCGCTTACTTCTTTGCGGCGTAGTCCCCGGCGCCCATCAGGTGAATCGAGACGTAAGGCTCATCGCCCACAACCCAGCTGTCGTGGCCCGGTGCGATATAGAAGATGTCGCCGGCTCTGATCTCGAAGATGCGTCCGTCATCCATGGCGGCTGTGGCAGTGCCGGAAACGACCAAGCCCACGTGCTCAACCTCGCAGCTGGCTTTTCCAATCGCTTTGCCAACGTGGGCGGACCACTTCCAGCCTGGTTCGTAGGTTGCGCGCCCAATCGTCATGCCGCCGATGTGCACCAATTCGAATTTGCCCTTCTCAAACGTCCTCACCTCATCCGGTGTCTCGAATCGCTTGAGCACGATTTCGTACATGCAAACCTCCCTCAGGTTGGCCTCTGCTCCGGCGCTCTGTTCACTGATCGCTGACCACCGATCACGGTAAGATCGGCACGCCGGCGATGCGCTGCTGCCACTCAGCGGGGCCGGTGTTGTGGACGCTGGTGCCCTTGCTGTCAACGGCTACTGTCACAGGCATGTCCTTCACTTTGAACTCGTAGATGCCCTCCATGCCCAGATCGTCAAACGCCAGGCGCCGCGAGCTCATGATGGCCTTCGACACCAGGTAGGCCGCGCCGCCCACGGCCATCAGATACACCGCGCCGAACTCCCTGATAGCTTCGATGGCTGCCGGACCGCGTTCGGCTTTGCCCACCATGCCCAGCAGGGCCGTCTCCTTGAGCATTTGCCGCGTGAACTTGTCCATGCGCGTGGCAGTGGTTGGACCAGCGGGGCCAATCACTTCCTCTCGCACGGGATCGACGGGACCAACGTAATAGATGAAGCGGCCAGTGAAATCCACCGGAAGCCTCTCACCGCGGTTCAGCATGTCGGTCATGCGCTTGTGGGCGGCGTCGCGGCCGGTGAGCAGCTTGCCGTTCAGCAGCAGCACTTCGCCGGGCTTCCACGTTGCCGCCTCTTCGCGCGTTACCGTATCGAGGTTCACGCGGCGCGCGCCTTTGGGGTCATAAGTCAGCTTCGGCCAGCTATCGAGGCTCGGCGGATCGAGATACACCGGCCCCGAGCCATCGAGGACCACGTGCGCATGGCGTGTCGCGGCGCAGTTGGGAATCATGGCCACCGGCAGGTTGGCCGCATGCGCGGGGGTGTCGAGCACCTTCACATCCAAAACCGTAGTCAGGCCGCCCAGCCCCTGCGCGCCGATGCCAAGTCGGTTCACCTTGTCGTAGAGCTCCACGCGCAGCTTTTCGGCTGTGGTCTTAGGGCCGCGCGCGATCAGATCCTGGATATCAATCGGGTCCATCAACGCCTGCTTGGCCAGCAGCATCGCCTTCTCCGCCGTGCCGCCAATGCCGATGCCCAGCATGCCCGGCGGGCACCATCCCGCGCCCATCGTTGGCACGGTCTTCAGCACCCAGTCAACAACCGAGTCCGACGGGTTGAGCATGGCGAATTTCGACTTGGCCTCAGAACCGCCGCCCTTGGCCGCAACAGTGACCTCCACGGTATTGCCCGGTACCAACTCGACGTTGACCACCGACGGCGTGTTGTCCCTGGTATTCTTGCGCGCGCCGGCGGGGTCAGCCTGCAGGGAAGCGCGCAGCGTGTTGTCAGGATCGAGATAGGCCTTGCGCACGCCTTCGTCAACAATCTGCTGCAGCGTCATGGAAGGGCTGCCACCGTCGGGCCCCGCGAAGCGCACGTCCATGCCGACTTTGAGGAACACATTCACGATGCCGGTGTCTTGGCAGATGGGCCGGTGGCCTTCGGCGCACATGCGGCTGTTGATAAGGATCTGCGCCATGGCGTCCTTGGCCGCGTGCGACTGTTCCTTCTCGTAGGCCCGCGCCAGGCTTTCGATGTAATCGAGCGGGTGGTAATAGCTGATGAACTGCAGCGCGCCCGCGACGCTGTCGATTAAGTCTTGCTGGCGGATGACGGTCATGGTGAACTCCCTTAACGAATCCAACTCTCTAGGGTAAAGGATGCGCGGGGAACCTGGCTCGATCAGGTGACCTCAAGCGTGATGTCTATGTAGACTGCGGCTGTTGCGCGACCGCGCAAGGTTATGGTGTTGGGGTGTCTATTCGGGATTATGATTCGTTCGTTTCGACTCGACCAGGGGACTCGGCACCACGCCAGCGGCGTTATGATGCCGCTGCCGAAGGAGTGACTCATGGCTCCGCAAAGACGGGAAAGTAGAACTGCCTCAACCGTTATCTCGGCACTGGTTATCTTCTTCGCGGCTCTGCCAATTGCCTTGCCGGAGCAGGCATTCGCGGGTGCGCCCGCAGCCACCGCTCCACCGGCGGCATCGGGATATGTGACCATCACCGACCCGCTCGAAAAGGCGTTCACCGTGGAAGTGCCCGCGGGATGGCGGTCGGAAGCCGGTCTCGCGCGCCGCGCCGCTCTGCAGATCAACGCCTACGTCCGCTCGCTTTCGCCGGACAAGATGACCTACCTTTTAATCGGCGAACCCACCATGCCGTCATTCACTCCGCCCAGCCAGATGGGCAACGCCATCGGCTATCGTGAAGGCAAGCTCTACGATTCCGGGCTGGGCGGCATTGCGCTGGTGATGCGCTACCTGCCCGGCGCCACCTTCGCGCGTTCCTACGGCGAGACGGCGCTCACTGGGCTGTGTCCGGGACTCAAATTTGCAGGTATGCAGGACCGGCCCGACCTGGCCCGTAAGGCGGAGGCGTTGCTGCCTACGCCGATCCCGTCCCGCTACGACGGCGGCGAAGCCCGCTTCACATGCACACACAACAAGCAGGAGATGGACGTTCATATCGAAGCCGCTACGCGCACCACGCGCGATGGAATCATGTGGAACGTGCTGCTGCTCTATGCCTACATCACGCCTAAAGCGCAGTCCGAACAGGCCATGGCAACTTTGGCGCACGTGCTGAACAGCGTCAAATTCAGCTCTCAGTGGATCCAGATGCAGAACAACCTGAGCCAGGAGGCCGCTCAATCCATCAACCGCCGCATGCAGGACATCTTCCGCCAGCAGGAGGGGTTCATGCAGAAGCTCAACGCCGTTGACGAGAACTTCCAGGCAATGGACGAACTCATCACTGGATACAGCACCTATCACGACGCGGGGACGGGAAAGAACTACTCGCTGAGCAACGCGAATCCGTTCAAGTGGATTGATCCCAGCTCCGGCCGCATCATCTCCACGCAGACAGAGACCAAGCCAATGTGGGCCGCCGGATACGACGAGATGAAGCACGTCTCGCCGCAATGATGCGAGCTGATTTCATTGCCGGCAATATTCCGGAAAAAGCGAAAGGCGTGGCGAAAGGAACCTAGCGATGGTCAAGCGCCGAGCGCAGATCCGTGTGCTCGAAGTGGTCGCCTTTGAAAAGAATCGGCTCCCGCTTCACGCGCGCCAGGGCATAGCTGAAGCAATCGCCGAAATTCAGATTCGCCCGGTGGCCGCTGCTCTTGCCAAAATTCCGATATGCATCTCGAGCTATTTGCGCTTGCTCCATCGTCACTGGTTCGACGGCAATCTTCATATCCTGAATCAGTGCGTCGAGTCGCCCGCTCACCACGGGGTTGCGCAAACCATCGAGGACGATTGCGGTCTCAAGATAGGACACCGCCGACAAACAGAGAGGCTCAGACTTATCCATTCTTGCCGCAATCAACTCCCAGTCCGATTCGCGTTTTGCGACCGCCACAAGCGCCGATGAATCCACAATCATTTCCGCAGCCCCGTGGCTTCGTCGTAAAGCTCGTTAATCAGCTCATTGGCCGTTCGGCCATCTGTGAACAAGGGCGCGGTCAGCGCAGAGAATTCTGTGAGGATTTCGAACCGGCTCTTTCCGTTTCGCTCCTCGAGATGAGATTTTTCCCTCTCCAAGACCTCGCGCACGGCTTCTTTCACAACCGAAGTGAGAGACGCGCCCTTGAGGGCCGCCAACTGCTTCACCAAATTGTAGGTCTCTTCATCTTTGATATTGAGAGCCATTGATCATTCTCCAGTCCCTCGCGTTTCGGCGAGAAGAATGCTCCGGTTCGCTCTCGATGACCCGCACAAGAGCTGCTGTGTGGACAGTCATTTCGGAAGGCGTGTTTGCTCGCCGTAGAGCTCATCCATTAATTCCTTGGAAGATCGCACGTCGTTCATCATTGGTCCAGTCTCTCCTAGAGATCCTCATTAACAACTCCGCCGGGCGTTCCTCGGGTTTGTTGGGCGGCGGCTCAGTCGTTTCGTTGCGGTGTCTTTCTCAGATCCATTGACCGACCTCCCCTTCGACTTTCAGTTCCGGGGATTCTACCATTCTACCTTAGGCCTCTACCATTCTACCAACACCCTTTGGCTGAGTAATTCCCGCCCCGCCATGCCCTAATCTAGAAACGTATGGCCGACTACCCGCTTGATTCTGTGCCGGATGCCAAACCGCACACCATGCCCGCCCCCGGCGAAAAGCCCGACACCGCATTCGACGTGCTGGTCATCGGCGCCGGCCCTACCGGGCTATCCTGCGCAATTGAGGCGCAACGCGCGGGCCTGCGCACCGTCCTCGTTGATAAGGGCTGCGTTTGCAACTCGCTCTTTCACTACCCGTCTCACATGACATTTTTCACCACCTCCGAGCTGCTGGAAATTGGCGAAATCCCGTTTCCCAGCCCTCATGCCAAGCCGGGGCGCAACGAGGCGCTGGAGTATTACCGTCACGTGGCCGCGCACTACAAACTCGACGTCAGGCAATACCAGCGCGTGGAGACCGTGGCCGGCGCCGACGGCGGATTCACCATTCACCTCGTGGATCGTTTCGACCGGCCCGCCACCATTCGCGCCCGAAAACTCATCGTCGCCACCGGCTACTACGACATCCCCAATTACTGCGGCATGCCCGGCGAGAAGCTCAGTAAAGTCCATCATTATTACAACGATCCGCATCCCTACTTCGGTACGGATGTAATAGTGATCGGGGGGAAGAATTCCGCCGCCATCGCGGCCCTCGAGCTGTGGCGGCACGGCGCGCGCGTGACTCTCATTCACCGCGGACCGGAAATGCACCGGCACGTCAAATACTGGATCAAGCCCGACATCGAAAACCGCATCAAGAACGGCGAGATTGGCGCCTTTTTCCACTCCAATGTGATGGAGATCACCCCTGACACCGCGGTGGTCGAAACTCCCTCCGGCCGCCAAGTCCTCGCCAATGACTTTGTCTTCGCGCTCACCGGCTACCGCCCCGATTTTAGCTTCCTGGAGAGTATGGGCGTCCGTTTTGAAGGCCCGGATCGTCTACCGATATGTAATCCCGAGACCCTCGAAAGCAACGTGGCAGGCATCTTTCTGGCCGGCGTCATTGTCGCCGGTTTCCGCACCAACGAGATCTTCATTGAGAACGGCCGTTTTCATGGAAAACAAATCGCACGGGCCCTCCTTGCCCAGTAATTTGCTCGTTAGCAATTCCGGTATTCCGCTACACTGAGGCACACCGTTCCCCTTAACCCCCGAGGTTGGCACATGCGCTGGTGGCCGCGCTCCATACGATGGCAAATGCTCCTCGGACTCGTGTTGATCGAAGTCCTATGCATCGGATTGTTTGCAACCCTTCTCATCCGGGTACAGGAACAGGACGTTACTCGCCGGATCATCGACCGCCTCACTCACCAGTCCACGTCTCTCGCGCTCCAGGCCCAGGAAGCTCTTGAACAAAATCGCGGAGACTGGGTCGGCAACTCCGTCCACATTATGAGCCAGGCACCCAGCGTCATCCGCGCGCGGGTCACCGACCCTTCAGGCCAGAGTCTCTTTGTTGGCTCCCGTGAACCCGCTGACAATACCCTCAATCCGGCCGAGTACTCCCAGATCCGCAATATCAGGGGAACCACCCCGGTGGTCTTTACGTTCGGCCGCCACCGTTGGGAGAGCGTACGGGCCATCTACGCCGGCAACACCCTGCGGGGCTACGCCTGGGTCGAGACCAACCCCACATGGGACACGGAGCAACTGGGAGACATGCTCCGCGGCATTCTTGGGTTCGGGGTGGTCTGGATCGTGGCTTCCGTGCTCCTCGTCGCCCTGGTCGCGCGATCCATCTCCAGGCCACTCGCCATCTTGCACAGGGGAACCCGCGCTCTGATATCACTGCCTGAATCGAGCAGCGCCTTCCCGCTTCCGGTCACAGTGAGCAACGAATTTGGCGACCTTATCACTGCCTTCAACAGCATGGTTGCCTCCATTCAGGAACAGCGCGCCGGGCTTAGCGACACCCTCTCCATCCTCGATTCCATGCTGGCCAATGCCCCGGTGGGCCTGGCGTTCTTCGATCGCCATCTCCGCTTCGTTCGCGTCAACCAGGTCTTCGCCAGCCTAATCGAGATCCCCCTGAGCCGCCACCTGGGCCGTACACCTTCTGAGCTCCTGCCCAAAGGCGTCGCCCTGTCGCTCGAGCAGGCTCTTGAGAGCGTCTTCGATACCGATGGAGCGGTTCGTGAAATCGAGTTAAGCGGCGAGACCATGGAGACCCACCGTCCCTGGACCTGGCTGGTTAGCGTATATCCGATCCGCGCCACGACCATGCAAGTGCGTTGGGCCGGCATCATCGTCCGCGACGTGAGCGAGCGCGCCCGTGCCGAAGAAGCTCTCCGCCGCACTGAGAAGCTGGCCGCGACCGGCCGCCTCGCCGCCTCCATTGCCCACGAAATCAACAACCCCCTCGAGGCCATTACCAACCTCCTGTTTCTACTCCGCAACTTCAGTGGAATCGGCGAGCCTGCCCTCCAATATGTGTCCATGGCCGAGCACGAGGCCAAGCGCATCACCGAAATCGCACAGCAGACGCTCCGCTTCTACCGCCAGTCCACCCTCCCCATTCGCGCCAATGTGGGTGATCTCATCAACTCCGTTCTCGACCTCTACAGAAGCCGTTTGAATACGCTGAACATCGAGGTCGAACGCCGGTTCCATGCAGACGCCATCCTCTTCTGCTTTGAAGGTGAAATCCGACAGGTCATCGCCAATCTCGTCGGCAATGCCGTGGATGCCATCTCCAGTGGCGGCCGCCTCATTGTCCGGGCCCGCCCCTCCCGGCAATGGAACTCCACCGGCGCACCTGGCGTTCGCCTCACCGTTGCTGACAATGGCTCAGGCATGAGCCGCGAAGTCCGAAACCGCATATTCGAGGCCTTTTTTACCACCAAGGAAGCCACCGGCACGGGCCTCGGCCTGTGGGTAAGCCAAGAAATCATCGTCAAGCACCACGGGCAGGTTCGCGTCCGCAGCCGCGCGGCCTCCTCCCGACGCCCCTCCGGTACCGTGTTCCAGATCTTTCTTCCCGATAACGTTAACCTCACCAACAATGCCGCTATTTCCGCTCCTGAATAGGACCCCGGCATCTAATCTCACAGGGATTCCAACCCGCTGCGGGGCTCGCCCCTGACATTCACGGGGAATTTTTGAGAAACGGAACTTTTTCCACCGCTGCGGGTCGAATGAAATGACGGCTCGTGAGCTTCACCCGTCTAAATGAGTGAATGCCGCAGCACTCCGAGCGGAGGAGAATCAAAGACATGAAGAATTTATTGCTGAATAAGATCAACGCCTTGGCAATGGCCGCGGTGTTGGCCTTCTGCAGCGCGGCCGTATTGGCTCAGGACGCCGCTCCGGCCAACAATGGTCCGCGCACCGACGGCCAGATTGAAATGGACGTCGTGCAGGCTCTCGATGCCTCTCAGGCCCTGAAAAACGACCTCATTACAGCGGCAACCATCCAGACCCAGGTCACCCTCTCCGGCACCGTGGCCAGCGATGCCGACAAGCAGCTGGCCGAGTCGATCGTCAAGAAAGTGCCCGGCGTCTCCGGCATCAAGAACAACCTCAAGATCGGCAATCCGGCCGACGATGCCAACGCCCAGGTGCCCGACGACAACAGCGTGCCGCCTTCAGACGACCAGGCTAACAACCCGCCTCAGCCTGGGTACGGCCAGCAGCCCAACCAGGGCTACCCGCAGAACCAGGGCTACCCGCAGAACCAGGGAAACCAGCAGAATCAGGGATATCCGCCCCAGGATCAGCAGCAGCCGCAGTACGGCCAGCAGCCGCAGTACGGCCAGCAGCCGCAGTACGGCCAACAGCCGCAGTACGGCCAACAGCCTGGCAATGGCCAGCAGCCTGGCAATGGCCAGCAGCCTCCGCCTCAACCCGGCTATGGCCAGCCGCAATACGGCCAGCAAGCGCCTCCACCTCCTCCCGGCTACGGCCCAGGCTATCCGCCGCCGCCCCCCGGCTACGGCCGCCAGCCCTATGCGCCGCCGCAGCCCAGCTACTCCATGCCCCACGGCCCCGTCACCATCGCGCCCGGAACGGTTCTCCAGCTCCGCACGGCTGATTCGGTCGACAGCAAGCGGGCCAAGGAAGGCACGGCTCTCGATTTCACGGTAATCCGCGATGTAACAGTCAATGGCTATCTGGCCATTCCCCGCGGCGCCACGGTGCACGGCGTCATTAGCGAGTCAAAGAACGCCGGCGAGCTCACTGGCACCCCCGAGTTGGCGCTCCGTTTGACCTCGCTCGACCTGAACGGCCGCTCTTACCCCCTCGACTCTGACCAGTTCAAGGTCAAGGGTCCCAGCAAGACCGGCCGCACGGTCGGCAATGCAATTGGCGGTGCGCTCATCGGCGCCATCATCGGTGGAGCAGCCGGCGGTGGCGGTGGCGCGGCCATCGGCGCGGGAGTGGGCGGTGCTGCGGGCACTGCGGCCTCCGTACCGGGCGGTCCGCACGCCTGGATCCC
>Ga0206998_1234_pt2 | contig 10975 bp, 10 predicted proteins | sample Alteio_BWMinCont_FD_153309 | JGI IMG/M metagenome (GOLD analysis project Ga0206998, IMG submission 153309) | Enriched cells from forest soil in Barre Woods Harvard Forest LTER site, Petersham, Massachusetts, United States -... | ecosystem: Environmental > Terrestrial > Soil > Temperate forest >... | reverse complement strand
TGCGGCGCAAGATGCCATACAATTTTTCGCATCCACGGGAAGCGACTCCGCTAATTTCCCAGGTGCACACAATTTTATGCTCAATGCGAAGGGTTTCGGACCTGTTTCCGCACATTCGGCTCTTTACCAAAGCGATTGGGTGCGAAATGTCTGGTGGCAAATTTGGATGCGCGACAGCTGTACCGACAAATGGGATTCTTCGACCAACACTTTGCATGGTTGTGGTTAAGGTCAAAGTGTCGTGAGGTTCTGAGGAAATGTTGAAAGCCAAAAGAGTCGTCGTTTTTCTAATTTTTCTTTGTTTGAATTGGGGCCTATCTGGTGGTGTATTATGGCTTGCATATGATATCAGCCCATTCATTAAGGGCGCAGCATACGACCGCAACCAAGCTTTAACGCTCGTCGCCCAAATGGGTCTTGTAATTACGGTTTTGACCACCATAGTCTGGATTCTCGCGGCACGACAAAAGGTCAGCCGATCGAGTTGGCAATCCGGATGGCGCGTGGTGTGGCAGACCGCTCTTCTTTTGGCAGTTTATGCCCTAGTTGTGCTAATGCGCAGACAGCTTTGGATGCCTAGTGAAGGGATCAACAATTGGGCTATGTTTTTTGGATACGTAAACGCCCGATTCTTTTCTGAAGTTGGGGGGATATCCTTCCTTCTTGTAGTAGCCCCAACGATGGCATGTATTTCCGGAGCACTATATTTTCTACAAACATTGACTATCGATGCCCCTCGCAGAGACCGGTGATGTCCTCGATTAGTTAGATTCATTCATTACACCGCCTCGCCCAGCCTGATCTTGGCAGAACGGAGCCAACCTTCGATGTCATTACTACTACGAAATCCGCAGTTCCGATAACACCGTGCTAAAACGAGACGGCGGCTTTGCCACGGTAGATGTTGCTAGAGTTTCTGATGTGCCCCCTGACGTGCCCCCCAAAAACCGCGCAAAAGTAAGTATGATTCTAGCGAAAAAAAGGGGGAGAGGGATGTCCAAAGGAAAGCACACGGAAGCGGAGATGATCGGTGCATTGAAGCAGATGGAAGCGGGGCGGAAGACGTGGCGCGGGAAGTGGGAGTGTCCAAGCACACGATGTATGCGTGGAAGGCGAAGTACGGGGGGATGGAAGTGAGCGAGGCGCAAGAAGTGCGGCAGTTGCGGGAAGAGAACGGGCGGCTGAAGAAGCTGGTGGCGGATCTGAGTTTGGACAAGGACGCGTTGCAATCGGTGATCCGAAAAAACGGCTGGGGCTCGCCGTCCTGAAGGCGGCTGTGGGGCAGGTACGCGAGCAGTATGCCTTCAGCCAGCGACGAGCGTGCGGGGTGATGACCATGGCAGTGTCGAGCTACCGCTACCAGAGCAAGCGCAGCGATGAGGGACTGCGGTTGCGGTTGGTGGAACTGGCGCGGGAGAAGCCGCGGTTCGGATATCGGCGTTTGCATATTTTGCTGCAACGCGGCGGAGAAGCGGTGAATCACAAACGAGTGCATCGCGTGTATCGGGAAGCGGGGTTGAGTATCCGGCGCAAGAAGCGCAAACACTGCGAGCGCAGCGGACAGCCGCTGGGAGCCTGCACGGTGGCGAATCAGGAGTGGGCGCTGGACTTCGTGCACGACGCGGTGCAAAGCGGGCGAACGATCCGCGTGCTGGGCGTGGTGGATGCATACACGCGAGAATGTTTGGCGTTGGAAGTGGATACCAGCTTCGCGAGCCGCCGCGTGACGCGTGTGCTCGAGGGGATCGTGGCGCAACGCGGTGTGCCGCAGGCGATTCGCTGCGACAACGGGCCGGAGTTGACCAGCCGGCATTTTCTGGCGTGGTGCATCGAACGGAAGATCGAGTTGGTGCACATTCAACCGGGACGTCCGATGCAGAACGGACACGTGGAAAGTTTTAACGGGCGGTTTCGGGAAGAGTGCTTGAACGTGAGTTGGTTCGGGAACGTGTTTGATGCGCGAGGGAAAATCGCGGCGTGGAAGAAAGAGTACAACCAGGATCGCCCGCACAGCAGTTTGGGATACCGGACGCCGGAAGAGTTCGCGCGCGCAGTGGGTGGAGAAAAGGGCTGTGGAAAAGACGCTGCGTGGAAAAGTAAAAGCAACTTTTCCACTGCGCTTGGGAATCCCGCAAAAGGCGCGGGATTCCCACTTTCCCACAGCCCCGGCGGCGACGATGTCTGCGCCGCCGAACAGATTAACGGTCCAGATATCGTATTATGAAGTGTGCGGTGTTGGGGGGGGCACGTCAACGCAGCAGCGCGAAGAAGCTGCCGGCTCCGGTGACACTGGAGTGACACTGGCTTCGGCGCTGTCAGGAGTTTCTCAGAAAACCCTTCATTTTTCTTGGAAATTGGTGGACGTGACAGGGTTCGAACCTGCGACCCCCTGCTTGCAAAGCAGGTGCTCTCCCAGCTGAGCTACACGCCCACAAAACGTACATTGATTCTAAAACACTTTCCGCCTTTCCGCATGCTAATCCTTGTGAACATCCTCATCAGTGTGCCAAATAGGTTTTTTCGGCGACTGTGCCACTGTGCCAGATACTGTGCCAAATGGAGTTTTCATCTCGTTCGCTTGTCGTTCCATTTTTTGCAGCGCTTCTCGCTTCATCTGTAACTTCATCTGTGGATATTTCTTGAAGACTTGAGATTCACACTAGCGCAGTAGCTATGTCCCCCACTCGTCAGCGATGCCCCTGTACTTAGCTATCTCGTTTTGTCGTTGTGTCTGTCGTACCGGGCAGAGAGGGGAGTGGATTTATTTCTCGTCGGATTTTCTCACTGGAATCTCCGGTTTTTGCTGGCTGCTTTGGTAGCTAGGAGCCTTGCTCTGGCCAATCACGATGATAGTTTCGCCAAAAGCAGATTGGAGCAATTATGTTGGAGTCGCTGAGCAGCTTCACTTCGTCGAATTGTGGGAAAAAGTTGCAGTCCGTACCAATACCCAATTGTTTTGCACTACAGGTTACAAGTGGCCCCCGCCTCCAAAATCAGTCCTTCTTGGCGTCTATCCCAGCCTCGCGTCTCAGGCCCTATTAGGGATCCCAGCATTCGTTATCGCGCTCTACTTTGGCGGAGGATTTGGAATCATGCCGGCATTCGCGGCGGATTATTTCGGCGCCAAGAACGTTGGTTCGATTTATGGCCTGAAGTTTATTCCCTGGTCTATCGCTTCGGCGTTCGGGCCGCTTGCCTTTGCATATCTGCGTCAAATTACCGGGAGCTATGGCCGCGCGCTCTATATCATTGCCGGAGTGATGGCTGTTTCGACGCTGCTCCCCGGTTTCCTGGCTCCTCCGAAATCTAGAAACCACGATGGGATTTTCAGTGACTCTTCTGTTTAAGGTTCGCACAATTCGGATTCACGGGATATTTCAATTCATCCATTTTATTTTTTGGCAAGCGAATAAGTGGTAGACTCCACGACGAATCCCGTCACGCACACTTTTAAGTTAAAGTGAGGACCCACGATGTCCAGCGCACGCCGATCAAATTCCGTTCTCGCGACAACTGCTTTCATCCTAGCCGCGGGATTTGCAAGCAGCGCGCACGGGCAGGCGAGCTACCCGCCTCCGAACGATCTTCCGAATCCCTACCGGATGGTCCGCAACTGGGCGCAATTGCCGGACGGAAGAAAGTGGGGATCCACCTCCGGCGTGGCGATCAGTCCCGAAGGCAACATCTGGACCTACGAACGGTGCGGTGGAAACTCCTGCCTCAATTCAACGCTTGCGCCTATCCTTGAGTTTGAACCTTCGGGCAAATTTCTGAGAAGTTTTGGCGCGGTGGATTTTATCTATCCTCACGGAATTTTTGCAGATAAGAACGGAAACGTCTGGGTAACAGACGGAGTCGGAGGCGGTGCCACCAGTGATGACGTGGGCAAACACGGGAAGGGCCATCAAGTTTTCAAGTTCAGCCCCGGCGGAAACATTCTGATGACTCTTGGAAAAGCGGGAGTCCCCGGGGATGGTCCGGACACCTTCAACCGTCCGTCAGCGATCGCGATTGCGCCGAATGGTGATATTTTTGTCGCGGATGGACACAACTCCCCCCCGAACTCCCAGGTGAACGCGCGCATCATCAAGTTCTCCAAAAACGGCAAATTCATCAAGACCTGGGGAAAGCTCGGCACCGGCCCCGGGGAATTTAATGCTCCCCACGCCCTGGCGTTCGATTCCAAAGGACGCCTATTCGTTGGCGATCGCTCCAACAATCGAATCCAGGTGTTCGATCAGAACGGAAAATATCTCTTCGAATGGAAGCAGTTCGGCCGGCCGAGCGGAATTTTCATTGATAAAGACGACATGATGTACGTGGCTGACTCCGAGTCAACAGACCAACAGAACCCGGGCGACATGGTCGCGGGTTACGGTTACAACCCAGGGTGCCAGCGCGGGATTCGCATGGGAAGCGTCAGAGACGGCAAAGTGACAGCCTTTATTCCGGACACGGACCCGAAAGGCAGTTCCAGCGCGGCGGAAGGCGTTGCCGTGGACCCTGAGGGCAACGTGTACGGAGCGGAAGTTGGACCGAGGGATTTGAAGAAATACGTGAAAAAGTAGCGCGTGGCTGGCAGGAAACATGACTCGGGCAAGGCCTTGCTGCTGAAGATCCTTGACATGAGCCACGGGTCGTGTAAGAAAGCCTCCAATCGTTCCTAAAAGTTTCATGTCCGTGAAGATGTAATAACGCGCGCAGTAAAGATGATTTTTCACCTGTCCGCCCGGGCGCTCTCGATTAGAAAGAAGAAAGACGCTTACTCATCGGCGAAGCTAAGGATGACAGGGAGGTATTTGAGTTCACGATTGCGCCTTTAGTGACAGGCGGATTTCTGTTGACGATCAAATATAGTGGCGACTGCCATCACAGCATCACTGGGGCTGGAGTCTGGCCTTCCGTCGAAAAGGCCAAGCAAATCGCTCAAGAAATCGCCAACAGATTACTTCGCGGGGCGATTGTGTTTTGGGGCAAGGATTCAGACCCGCCCAAGGTCTGAGCACGCGCGCGCGAGTGCTCCCACCGACCGACTACCCTTCGGTTAACCACCAACTTCATCAGAACTTTTCAATACGCTCCGCAACCACCTGAAACGGAATGCACAGTTTCAGGTATTCGATGGTGGACAAAACTACTACCAGGAAAACGAAATCACCAAATCAGCTTCAGCGCGAATTGAATCTCACGCGCCGGCGTCGATGTTTGACTAAGTGCACCCGCGCCGCCAATCGGGCTTCCGGTCACGTCGAACAAGGCCTCATTCGCGAAAGGCGTCGAGAAGTTGGCGCGATTCAAAATATTGAAGAACTCCGCCCGAAATTGCGCGTTGAAGGTCTCGGAGATCTTCTTGATGTAGTTGTTTTTGAAGAGCGAGAAATCAAAGTTGACGAGTCCCGGCCCGATCACCGAATTGCGCCCCGCATTGCCCGCAAGGTTGGCGCAGCTTCCCGGCACGGCAGAGAAGGGCGTGCATTGCGCCGCGATCGCAGGGGTGGCCATGGGTACGGCGAAGCAGTTGAGATTGATGTAATTGCCGACGTTTCCAGGGTTAACGGGGTTGCCGCCGCACCCTGGCCCTGTAAGACGGGTCGGATAGTCATAGGGGTCGGTGCTGCTCAGGCCCAGCGGGTCTCCGCCGATCAGAGGCGTAATCGGTACGCCCGTCTCGGCCGTGATGATTCCACCCAGCTCCCAGCCCCCGAGCACGTCTGAACCGATAATGCCCAGGCGCGTGGGAGTCGGAACACTCCAGAGATAGTTGACCACCAGGGTCTGAGTAATGTTGTAGTCCGAAAGACCGCGCCTGCAACTTTTGCAAAAGAAAAACAGGCTGGAGATGGAGTTAGTAAAGGGGTCGCCGAGCACGCTGGCCGAGCCCGTGTCAAAGCCCTTGCCCCAGGTATAAGAAGCCTGAACTTGGAAGCCGTGGCTCATCTTTTTGGTTACTTGCGCTTCGAGAGCTTCATACACTGCGTCTCCACCCCAAGCTGCGGCAGTGATTGCACCCACGTTAGTATTTAGCCGTGACCCGGTGCTGTTGCCGTTGGAATCCAGGAGCGGGAACAGAAGGCCGGCAGGCGTCGTACTCACTGGAAGCACGGTGTCGGCGTCGTCTGTGCGGTTGAGCATATGCACGCCATGATTTCCCACGTAGCCCAGCATCACGGTCGTATCCTGACTGAGCTGACGCTGCACGTTCAGATTCCAAAGCATGACGTAATTGCGATGTGGGTGTTGTTCAATATAGGAAGACGTCTGTTGCAACCCAGTCGTGGGGCTGGAGGTTACCCCGGAAGGGAACGAACCCTGGGTTAAATTCGACGCCGAGAACTGCTGAGCAAAGGGGTATGTCTGGGTCTCCGCCTGGTTGAATTCATAATTTAGGGGCAGGGCATCGAAAATTCCGAACGCCCCGCGAACCGCCGTCCTGCCGTCGCGGAAGGGGTCCCAGGAGAACCCCATCCGTGGTTCGAAGTCGCGCTTGGTGGGGTTCTGGAAGAAGGGTGAGCCTATATTCGGCTGGATTGATGTAAGCGTCGGAAGGACTGCCAGCTTGTTCTGAACTTCAGCGGGTACCGTGACGATCTCGTAACGCAGACCGAGATTCAGAGTCAAGTTGGGGCGCACCAGGAAATCGTCTTGGATGTACCCGCCAAAGAGACTTTGTCGAATCCCTCGCGGGGTCAACGCACCTGGAACTCCGCCCGTAAAGGAAGAAGGCTGATTGGTAAGGAAATTAGTGAGTGATCCAAATGAGAATGCCCCGGTCGGATTGAGGGGAAATAAAATGTTGCTCTGCATTCGCTCGAAAGCAAAGCCGAACTTTATCGAATGCAGGCCCTTGGTCAAGGACGCGTCGTCGTAAGCCTGGTACGAGTTCCAGGTATAGTTATTGAACGTAAAGTTTCCGACGCCGCCCCCGCTGAAGCCTGTAATTCCCGACACGGACAAAACCGCCAAACCGGGCACTCCGGGCTCCGAACTCAAGGTCTTGTCCGTCACCAGTGGATTGATCGCCTGGACGTTTCCTGAAACCAGTGCGGCTACCCGGCTGTAGCCGACCCGCACAGAATTGACGAAGGACGGGCCGAACACGTGGCTTTCCTCGAGAGCTCCCATGTACCGGCGAGATTCGTTACCCACCACCACATCGTTCAGTGGGTCTGGGCCATCGCTCAAACCCTTGTCCCAGTAGAAAGTCGCGAAGACGCTGTCCTTCTCCGAGAATTTCCGGTCTACTCGGGCGGTCGTGTAGTTTTCAGCAGACGTTTGGTTGGTGGCAATATTGAAGATTCCCGTGTCGCCCGGCGCATTCAAACCAGCATTCGGGAGCGGATAGAGACCCAGAAACGGCTTCACCAAAGGGTCAACGCCAACAGTCCCCGCAGAGTTCACGAGATTGCAACCTGGGTCAGTGGGCGAAAGCGTCCCCGGGTTCCTTTTAATGCCAATTGTGCAAGTCGATCCGTCCGAATTTTGCAGGATTCCGTTGCGTGCAGCCGGGGAGGGCACATTATCAACGCTGGTGGCGCCAAGAGTCTGGCGAAGTCCCTCGTAATCAAAAAAGAAGAACGTCTTATCCTTCTGGATCGGCCCGCCCACCGACGCGCCAAATTGGTTACGATGAAACGGGGGTAGGCTTGTGTCAAAGACGTTCCGCGCGTCCAGGCCCTCATCCCGAAGGAACCAGTAAGCGTTTCCATGGATACGATTGGTCCCGGATCGGGTGATGGCATTAATCACTCCGCCGGCAGTTCGGCCGTATTCCGCGGATTGATTGCTGGTCGAAACTGAAAACTCCTCAACGGCGTCTGTCCCCAGGGCGGCGCCCAGCGCGCTGCCGGGGGAACCCCCTGCGTAATCAACGATGCTGATCCCATCGAGGCGATAGTTATTCAGTTGCGGCCGCGTGCCGGAAATGCTCATTTCTTGTCCGTACCCGCGGTTGCCCTTGGGCCCGCTGGAGGAATTGGGCCTCTGCGTGGTGACCGCGCTGACGCCGGGTTGCAGAGCCGCGAGCGATGTCCAATCGCGCCCGTTCAGCGGCAATTCGACAATCGTGCTGGATCTTACTACGTCGTTAATTGTTGACGAGGATAACTCGACTGTGGGCGCTTCAGCAGCGACTTGGATCTCTTGCGTCACCTGCCCGACGTGCAAGGAAACATCCAGCACCTGGCGGGCCCCGACGGTGAGCTCGATGCCACTCCGGATTACGGTCTGGAACCCCTCAGCGCGTATCGTAACCTGATACGGGCCTGGTATTAGATTCGGGGCAGCATAAAATCCCGCGGAGTTGGTCGTTACGTTCGTCGTAACCCCTGTAGCGCTGTTCATCATCGAGACTTGGGCGTTGGGTATGTTCGCCCCAGTCGGATCTGTCACTGTACCTGTCACCGTAGCGCCGGCTACTTGAGCATGGACCGGAAGCGCGGCTAAGGGGCTGAATACAACTCCGACGAATACCACAAGGCAGGCAACAATTTTCATGGAACGGTTTCTAGAAATCATCAACCCCTCCAAAGTCAAATTTCAATCCGTTTGTTACCCGGTGGTCCCGGGAGCCTGTGATTCCTGATGCGGCACGCGAATCACGCCTACACTATTTTCAATGACTATCTTCGTTCCGAACGGTTGGGAGCGCCTCTGCAACTTCTTTATGGATATTTTTCGCGTCGGGAATAACCGCGCCGGACGAATCCCCGACGGATCCGGTGAATGTCGCGCCGGAAACTTGGAGATGGATTCGAGCGGACACGGGCAAGATCTCGCCAAACGCCATCATCACGAGGAAACCCCGAAATTTCATGGGAGTTCCCGCAATCGTGGAGCACCCCCTAGGTGTTGTTGGATGTCAGTGGTGTGATGAATATCCAATTGAGGAATTATTGTCAAGACTTACTATCAAATTACTTTCAACATCTCCGTTGCGTAATCTTTCCGCCACCGTCTTCAATCGAAAGTGGAGAGTGGCTACTGCCCACCGAACCCTTGACTCGACATGGACACTAATGTACGGTTCCACCCGGCGCCACGAACGGTCTTGTCAAATAGCAAAGTCTGTGGCTCTGAGCAACGCACAACGTGAATTCTATTCCAATGAAATGAGTCAAGGTTGATGTCGGCAGTGTAGGGACAAGGGACCTTTCCCCAAGGGGTCAGATGCCGTGTGTGCGCCCGTCAGTCAAAATCTAACAATGGAGCCATCTTCATGATTTGGCGTTTACTGTTTTTCTTAATCATCCTCAGTGTTCCCGCAATCGCTCAAGATCGTATGCCGGAGATCCCGGCCAACCAATTGACTGAAGCTCAAAAGAAAGCTGCGGACGAGTACAGCGCGGACCGCGAGAGGGTCGCAAAAGAGTTGGGCAGCGAAATCCCCAAGGGAGTTCATGGTCCGTTTGTAGCGCTCCTGCGCAGTCCGGGACTGATGCTCCCTGTCAATGCGATTCGAGATTATCTGGAATCCAAGAGCGTGTTACCCCCAAAACTCAAGGAGTTTGCGATTCTGATCACGGCGCGGCAGTGGACGCAGCAGTTCGTCTGGGACACCCATTACCCGCTCGCCATCAAGGCCGGGCTCAGTCCAGAAGTTGCGAAGGCGGTGGCCGAAGGTCGGCGGCCGGCGGGAATGTCCGATGACGAGGCAACGGTCTACGAGTTCTGTATGGAGCTACAACATAATCAGAGTGTCAGCGACGCGACCTATGCGGTGGCGCTCGGCAAATTCGGTGAACAGGGCATCATCGATATGGTTGGCGTCAACGGATTTTACACGTACCTTGCTATGGTGATAAATGTAGCCCACACACCACTGCCAAAGCGCTCGTCCGCCCCCACCCTGGCCGCGTTCCCGCGGTGACTGCGACGGCGATCGGTATTTTGCCTGCGCGAAGGCCCGCTGTTCGATCCGATACTTATTAAGTGCCGCTGGGATTTTCTCCGTTGCTCTATCGCCCGAACAACAACGTCTGGGCTTCCTCTTCTGTGGTGGAATTAGCAAAAGCTATAACATCAACGAAAGGCTCGACGTATCTGAGTATCAACGCCTGTCATGCGCAGCGCCATTAACAGAGCGCTTCGCTAACTCCGTATTAAATTGAAATTTCAGCCGTTGACTTATGGGCCGAGCATAGTCGGATTAGCCCTTCTCGCAGAACTAGGAGCGCCGCCGCAGGCCAGTCCGCTTTGTGGAACGCAGCGTGGTTCCCTATCTCTATCGCTATTCCTATCTACAAAAGTATGGCGTAGCCTCATTTAGGGATCTCGCACATGGCCCAGACGGGATTCGGGAAGATTTGATGTCGCCTTTCGGAGTGGACCAGGTTGTCGGCAGTTTTGCCGTTCGTCTCGTCGCGATGAAGAAGCGGCATGCGAAAAAGAGAAGGTGCCCGTAAGGTAGTGGGCTTCGGCTCGGTCGCTTTCACAATCGTCCGGTCAATCGGCTGCGTAACCGCATGGGGCGGTATTGGTTCCAGATCATCGAGCGGCAACTGCGTCGCGAGCCCTCGGCGTTGGACACCAGCCCTCCGTTCATCGATTGCGTGAGTCAAACTCAGACTCTTCGTTCGCCACCGTGGATCTGGAGGCGACGGCGGCGTTGAGTGCTATCCTGATCTGACGGATGACACGCGCGCGGCCATGGTGGAGGAGGCGCGCGAGCATGACGGTGATGACGGCGCGATCGCCCAGCAGTTTTCCCAAACTCAACCCGAAGGCCAACCCGAGATGTAACCGAATACGGGGGATTATCAAGTACTTGGCAGTCCCCGCCTTGACACGGTAGAGGTCTGCGGTTCGGATGCGTGGTGCATGAAGTCGAAATGTTGAAACTGAGTTTCACAGCATCGAGGGCGCGGCTGCTTCTCAGGCAGGTGCTCCTCTCATCAGTCACTGTGCCAAAACTGTGCCAAATGGCTCTGGATTCTACCGCTTGGGTTTAGCTTTGAGCGAAAAGCAGATTCCCCAAGTT
>Ga0206998_1240_pt1 | contig 11000 bp, 14 predicted proteins | sample Alteio_BWMinCont_FD_153309 | JGI IMG/M metagenome (GOLD analysis project Ga0206998, IMG submission 153309) | Enriched cells from forest soil in Barre Woods Harvard Forest LTER site, Petersham, Massachusetts, United States -... | ecosystem: Environmental > Terrestrial > Soil > Temperate forest >... | reverse complement strand
AATGAAAACCGCTTCTCGGTTACGAATTATACGACGGAATTAAATTTCTTGCGGGAGCGATTTACGCGGCGGCTCCCCGACATCAGTGTGTTGTCTTTCAGAAAGCCTATATTTTTAGGCATTTTAAGAGATTTTTCACCGGCGTGCGCAGTCTGGCCCATTGGCGGCGACACGCTGGGATGAGGAGAAATGCAATTTTGCTCATTTCGAGTCCAATTCGCCAACAACATTGGGTACCCCGCGTGAAGGAGGTCGCGACATCATCACGCTGTTTTCAACCCGACTGCATCACTGACCGCAGACGTAAGCCCAGAAGGGTGAGCGTTTCGTGAACCACTCAGTAGTGCGGCAGCCTGTGCGCGTGTTAGTAACAATGTGTCGGTGATCCTAATTGCGACGATCGCGACGAATCGCCAAGTGGTGCACTAAACGACTCCCAGAGCAATTATCCAAAAAAAAATGTGGACCGGGTACCGTTATTCGATGTCACTCTTCACTCTGGGGCGTCTGGTCGCAGTGCCGGTATCCGAGCGACCCAACTTACTTGCTCGTACCACTTTGCTTGCGTTGGATGCTGCGGGACTGCTCGACGCCGTCGGTGTAGTGGAAATCGACCCCGACGTCTCCGATACCGCCGCCACGCAAGAGGCGTTCGGACTTTCTCCCGACACGTTGGCCAATTGCGTCATCGTGGGTGGCAAACGCGAAGGCGTTGAGAAGATTGCTGCGTGCCTCGTGTTGGCCGATTCTCGTGCTGACATCAACAACACGGTCAAGCGAACATTGGACGTGCGAAAAGCGTCTTTCCTCCCCGTTGAACGAGCGGTGGAGTTGAGCGCCATGGAGTATGGCGGCATTACTCCGATCGGACTCCCCGAGGATTGGCCCATCTTGATAGACAGTCGCGTGACGGACGCCGCCGTCGTAGTAATTGGCTCAGGCGTGCGACGTTCGAAGATTCTCATTCCGGGAAACGTCTTGGCCCAATTTGCGGGCGCACTAGTTATAGAGGGGCTGGCGTCGACGTTCTGACTCGACTGTGTTGGTCGCTTCCTCCCGTCTTTAAATGCCGAGCACCGCAGCTAACTTCCCATTCACCGGCACTCACGCCGCCGGGCCAACCGTTGCTGGATCTACGCGTTCGCCAGAGCGAACGGCACAGCGAAGTCGCAGTATGGAGCGCTCGCCTCGGCGACCGACCCGCTCGAGAGATAGGTGATCCGAACGCCGAGATCCTCGGGTGTCGCGTCGAGATTCCCCTCGATCATCCCCCGTTCACCGGCCCAGGCTTGGAGCGACTCTGACGCAAGCTGCCACTGCACTGCCGGATTCCCCCCGGGTCCCGCGGGAATCGCGTCGTTCGGAAGGGCGACATACGCCTCTTGATGGGCGCGTTCGGTTCGCAAGGATAGTTCGGGGTACTGCAGTGCGAGCGTCTCCGCCTCAACGGTGGGCACAGGCTTGCACCACTCCACGGGACCGTCGCTGTCGGCGCTCACCTCCCCCCAGTAGATGGAGAACATCGCCCCTTCACGCCCTTCCATCTTTGGTAGCGGGCGTTCGCGCAGAATCGCGATGAACTCCTTGCCGAGCGCCCATGCTCCTTGTTCGTCAACGTGGCGCTTCAGGCAGAGCAGGCTGCGCTCGGGAATGTCTCGAGTGTTGACTTCGTACATGTCGGGTTTCCTTCCATTGAGTTGATTGATCAGATAGTTGGCGAGGTCGCGGCGCGCGTCATGCTCGGTTTCGACTTCACGCCATCGCAGGGCGATGCGTCCAGCGGCTTCGCTCGGATCGCTCGCGACTAACTCTTTAACGGCGGCAAGGGGGAAATCGAGCTGGCGCAACATCGCGATGAGTCGCGCGTCTTTCAGTTGAGCAGCGTCGTAGTACCGATAGCCCGAGTTAGCGTCCACGCGCGCCGGCGCTAACACGTCGAGTTCGTCGTAGAGACGGAGTGCCTTGACCGACAGTCTCGAGCGTCGAGCAAACTCGCCGATGCTGATTTCTTCCATGCCTGGCACTCCCTCGACATCGCGACTATCGCGACAAGGCAAGTATGCGGCCTCCCCCAGGGTGAGAGTCAAGCCGACACTCTGACAGGACTCGCCCTACGAGATCCGGCCTCGACCGCAGCACTACACGGCGCGCCCGATATCGAACGATCAGACCGATCGTTGAACCTCTTCGAAATAGTTTCTTGGCGTAGTCGGCATACCTGATATTCGTGGGTCCTCTGACGTATCACTACGTTCCGGCTCTTCCGCCAGCCGCTGCAGATTCTGGAGGCTCTCGGCCATTCCTTTGCGCCAGAACTCGCCATTGTTCAGAAATGTTCGCAAGCCCTCAGACAGACGACTTCCGTCATAGGTCTCTGTGACGCGCGTCAGGTTTTCTTCCAGAGGTTCGAGATCCCATCCCCAGTAGCGGGTTTCTGGCTGTTTTCCATCCCCCGGGAATTTTTGCGTCTCATACGTGTGTGTGCGCGGCTCCCACACGATCCGCTTATCCGGAACATATTCGACGACATGATTCTCCATGCCGTAATTTCCGAGACTCCAGTGCGTCATATTCATGACGAAGACGTCACCGACCTTGGTGAGGATGGCGTTGTCGTCGGAGCTTTGCGCCATGCCCGTGCCGTCGATGAGAGGGTGCATGGCCGGATTTGTCAGTAGTGCGAATATCGCCGCAGCCGACGCCGCTATATCACGCGACTCAGAAATGGATGGCACGAGGGGGTCAGTCACGCCCCAACAGTATCGGTCTCTAAAGAGAGAGGCGGGGCGCTGTGTTAGGCGCGCCGCGCTGTCCAGTGGACGGTGCCGGTGTCGCAGGTGGTAGTCGTCGAGCCGGTGGTGGTGTCATCCTCCTCGCGAAAGGTGCCGGTCACCACGGCCCCCGCGGCGTGAGCCTGGAACTGAATCAGTGGTTCCTGCGTGCCGTTGCGCGCCTGGTGATACGAGAAGTTTCCTTGGGCCGAGACGAATCCGTTGGGCACGCTAAAGGTCCCGGTCATCGGCTGACCACCCGGACAGGGTTCGGTGAACGTCGGGTACGTGATGGCGATAAAACAGTGCGAACTCGCGCTGGTACCGCAGTTGTCCTTGGCCGTGTGCGCTTCAATCTTGAACTTGAAGTGACCGCTCTGTGTGGTGGTCGCGGCGTATTCACCCACATCGAATTTGACGGGTGCCGCGTTCGCTGTCGTGACCTCGACAACGCCGAGCGCAATCATCAGCGGCGCCATTGCTAGCGCGAATGAAATCCTTCTCATGTGGTGCCCTTTTCTCGCCGCCATGTCGATCGCGGACCTCTGCGGCTCGAAGCAAGGAACGCCGGAACGTAAATTTGAAAACGTACCCTACCGCATCTGAACAAATGGGTCCTCCTATTGGGTCCGCTATCCGAACAGTGATTGGAGGGCCGTGACGGTTTTCCAGTTCCGCGCAGTTCCCTCCTTCAACGGCGTTTGATGCTCTCCGCCGCGACCCAGTTCCGAGCCCAAGACGCTGTGGGCGAATCCCTCGGGCGTCCATAGGTACAAAGTGCGCCCCATGATGCGCGCGTCGTCTTGACTTCCCTTCTGTCGTGCTCGCTCGACGGCCGCCTCGACCGAGGCAACATCCTTCGGCCCAGCCGTACTTCGCAGGAAGACTGCGTGAAGGAGTCGGTGGTCATTCTCCTCGGGAAAGGGATTGTCACGAATGACGAGGGCGAGTTCTTTGCGGGCTAGTACCACGACGCCGGGGTGAACGGCGAGTTGATCCGCAATCGCCGTTTCCAGGTCCGCGGCGAGCTTGGAACTGTCGCCACCACGTGTGGCTGCTCGAAAGACGACGTTGCCACTCTGGATGTAGGTGGCAACGTCGTCGTTACCCCTCGACTCCACCACCCGGCGCAGGTCCGCCATCGAGACCTTGTTTCGCCCTGAGACGTTGATGCCGCGAAGGAGGGCGACGTGTGTCCTCATTGGTTCATCTACCTCGACCACCCGCTCGTACCTCTTCCCACATGATGCCAGGAGCATCCCTGAGGTCGTGTCATATTGTGCAGCTATGGCGAAGAAGAACCAGAGCACGTTCACTTCGTGGACCGGGTGGGACCTACGTCGCGGTTCGAACGCGGACCCCCATGCGGCGGAGGGGTTCGAGCGCACGGCACCCCCGTTTCCCAGCGCCGAGACCCGCTATGAGTTGCTCGCTGTCGCCGGACGTGGATTTCGCCCACCCGGCTTTCTCGTCGCCACTCACGGTGTTAAAGGTGATGCCACTCCCCCTGCACTCACCGAGTACCCGGGCTTTCGAGAAACGTGGTCGACCCTGTACCGACAGATTGCCGAGACGACACCCGAAGAGGAAAAACCGTTCGCCATCTATCTGCTGGGCGTGAATCCCCCCGCCGACATCTCGGCGAAGGAGGTGGAGGTCTTTAACGACTTCTATACCAACGTGCATCTCGTTGAGGTAGCGGAACGTCGACACGCGCTACGCGCGGTTCGCTATGAACTGGTCGAGGAGAGTCGCCCGCCCTATCTCGGGGCGCCACGATTCCTCGCCGCCTACGAAGTCGATGAAGAGTCCGCGTCGCATCGCCGCCACGTGGGACCTCCCTACTCCTCTGGGCCCGATGTGTGGCAGCGTCACACCACGCCCTGGCGTCTGTGGTACCGACGAGTCGGCGACTGAAGCCCTCGCTCAACCTTTGGTGGAGGGCGCGATGCGATAGACGGCCCCTGCCGTGTCGTCGGTGACGTACAGCGCTCCATCGGGCCCGGGCACCGCGTCGACCGAACGACCCCACCGCGATCCGTCCGCGTTCTGAAACCCTGTCACCAAGAGCACTTCAGCGCCGAGCGTACGAGTCGCCGCCTCCCAGGGGAACCAAAGCACGGCGGGGGCCCTCGGTGGCGTGCGATCCCATGAACCATGCACCGCGACGACGGCGCCACCATTCCACGGAGCCGGCAGCGCGCTGCCCTCAAGGAAGGTGAGACCCAGTGGAGCCGAGTGAGCGGGTATTCCCCGCTCGAGTGGCGCCAGGGTCGCACAGTTGAGCGCCGTTCCCCCCGGATTGGTCTGCGCGTCCGCGTCGAATCTAAGCGAGCCATAGTGGAAGGCGGTATTGGCCGCTCCCCTGGTCACGTCAGGATCGGGATTGCAGTACGGCCATCCGAGGTTGCGTCCAGGCGTGAGTTTCGCGAGCTCGTCCGGCGGATGGTTGTTCACGTAGGCCGTGATGACCGATCCGTAGGCCTCTGCCACCCCACCGTAACTCTTACGGAACGGATAGGCGATCTGGTCCCGCTCGTTCACCGCCGTCCATAACTCCCCGTCGGGATCAAAGGCGAGTCCGTCACCGTTGCGAATACCCCGGGCAAAGACGCGACCCACGCCCGAGGGCGAATAGGCCATCACTGAGGCGCGTGGCGCGACCGAATTTCCATTGGGCAAACTGGCGTTGGAACCACTACCCACGTCGACGTAGACGGTGTGATTGGGGCCGACGGCGACCTCTTTCAGCGCATGTATATCGTCACCACCCGGCGTCTGGTCGGGCAGACCGGCCACGAGCACGTGCATCGCTCCCACCGTCCCGTTGCCATTCCAGACGTAGCGGTTCACCGCGTCGGCGTCGGCGACGTACAACACGGTGCGCCCACCCAGCACGTCGAAGGCCATCCCTTGGGGCGAGTTAAGGCCCGACACCAGAACCCGTTGACGCGGTACGTCACTGGGCGCGTGCCCGGGAATCAGTTCCACGATCTCACCAGAGCTCGGGACGCTGACGAGCAGTTGGCGCTGCGGCGTCCACAGGGCGAAGCGCGCTCCCGCCACACGCGCCCACACCTCCGCCGTCCACCCCACGGGAACGTTGAGAACGTGCGCCACATTGAACGGCGCCGCGGCGTTGGCCCCTGGGACCTGGAGGTGAACTCTCGCCAGGGCGTAGGGCGATCCGTGGGCGTTCGCCGGAGCAACACCGAGGAACGCCCCGCACAGTGTCACGAGCGCAGCGATCGCCACAGTGGCACGCCCTCGAGAGCGCCGCAGTCCATCCATGTTCTCAGTTCTACCGTGAAGAGAGGCCTTCTGCCATACTGTCCTATCGCTTTTAGCCCGAGCAGAACGCCTCAGTCGACCGCCCTCGCGACACGTCAGGCTGGTGGGCGATGACGCACGCCAACGAGGCCGGCAACCCTGGCGGATCGACGCGTATCAAACGCCAGATCTCGGGGCCGCGGCGTACGAGATCAGTGGATGCCTACTTGCGCCAAACTCGGCTCATTGCCCTCGTGGCCCTGGCGGCGCTCATCGCAGGAGTGGTCTCAGACTTCACGAGTGGCGAGTTCTGGCGACGCCACTCCCTACTTGCGGGCCTGGCGTCCAGCATCCTCGTGGTAATGCTCTCCGCCGCCGTCATTAATGAGATTCTTGAGTTCCGGCGACGGCAACGTTGGAGCACGCTCGCCCAGTACGTCATGTTCGAACTCGTTCGCAACGCCCGGATGATCTGGCTCGGGGTGCTCGAAGTGGCCGGCCTCCTGCCCGATGCGGACCCGGCGCAGAACTTTATCGAAAGGAGCGCGACCGCTATACGCGACACGCCGCGTCTCACTGAGGCCATGTGCATCGTCCTCGACAATACCGACTCTCACGAACGTCTCCACCGCGAGATCTCCTTTTACGCCGAACACGCCGATGAGGTCTTAGGTCGCTGGGCGGGGGTGATGTTGAACGTCGAGCTGTACGCCGAGATGATCGATCGCCATGTTGAGTTGGCCGGTGACGTGTCGTGGATCGGAGCCGTCCTTGACAACGCCTACCCGCCCGACGACCCGCGACAACGACGGAGGGCTCGAAGTAGTCCTGCCGTTCAGATCTCCGTGGAGCCGGGATCACAGTGGCTTGCCGATCGCATTGTCGTCATCGCCCAGCTCGCAGAGACGCTCGACCAGGGAACGCTCGACATCGCCCTGCAGATCGTGCCCGTTGAGTGGTGGAAGGAGCGCCTGGGCACGGCGACGCCGTCGTAACCAGCAATGCCTCGCAGTAGCGCGTTGACGAGTCGATCGCGTACTCGCGCAACGTCAACGATCTAGGCCGTGAGGTCGTGAAAGGCCCACGAGACGGTCGTGGAGTCCTCAGGCTGAGGCACCCGGTGACCTGCCCGACGCGAAGAGACTGGCGTTCACTGCCTTGAGCTCTTCTGTCTGGGACTCGATCTGCTCAGCGCTTCTTCTCCGCTCGCGTACCAGTCCTTCGGCTCCTCCGCCGTCAGAAACGCCCTCGCGCAACTCACTCGGTCGCGAGGCCAGTAATTCCCGTGCCGGGATTCAGGGAGAGACGAACCCACTCGCCGTCGTAGGCGACTCCCCCCAGCACCGGGCTGTGCGCCACCAATAGACCGCCGTCGAGGTCGTGGGCAGTTCCGCCATACTCAGCGTCGCTCGCTGACGCCAGCGCTGTCGCCGCCGCGATCCCGACGTGGCTCTCCGCCATGCACCCGACAATGACCTCCATCTCGTGCTCGTGCGCGAGGTGCACCATGTCGATCGCTTCGCGCAGTCCCCCCGCTTTCGCAATTTTCACGTTGACCTTGTCCGCGGCTCGGTTGCGAATGACCTCGCGCAATTCGCGCTTCGTCCACACCGACTCATCAGCCATGATCGGGGTCGCCACCTGACCAGTGACATAGGCCAGACCCGCAATGTCATCGGCGCGTACCGGTTGCTCCACCAACTCAATGTCCACTCCCGCGTCCTCGAGAGAGGAGATGGTCCGCACCGCCTGCTCCGGCGACCACCCCTGATTGGCGTCGAGGCGCAGACGTACATGCTCACCCACCGCTCGGCGAACCGCCGTGACCAGCGCGAGGTCGTCGCCCCCCGCTCCCACTTTGATCTTCAGGGTGTTCATTCCGCTCACCACGAACTCAGAGGCCGTGCGACAGACAGCGTCGATCTCACCGTCGCCCAGAATCGCGGACAACGTCATGTCGGTGCGAACGTCACTCGAATGTCCACCCAGGTAGCGAAAGAGCGGAATGGACGACGACTGTGCGGCCAGATCGAAGAGCGCGCACTCAAGCGCCATACGGGCCGATGAGTTACGCACCACCGCCCCCCTCACGACGACACTGGCCGCGTCGGGATCGCTCGAAGATAGTCCCACCACCGCGGCACTCAAGGGACCACTCAGCGCCGCGCTCACGCCCTCCACGCTCTCGCCCGTGACCCGCCAGCTGGTGGGCGCCTCGCCCCAACCAGAGCGCCCGTCACTGTCACGAACTTCCACGAGGAGTGCCTCGATGGCGTATGCCGTGCGAATCGCCGTCACGAACGGGCGTTTAAGTGCCATGGTCCGTCGGTGAAGTGTCACGGACACTATGTGGGGCACGCCGTCTCTCCTTGTAACTCGACCTGTCCCATGGTGCCACGCTGCCTGAACTGGTTCGAGGCGAGTTCCTTCTCAAGTTTTCGTATTAGTGCCATCCGGACTCTCTTTGGTTCCGAATATCTACTAACCCAACATGAGGAGATCGCATGGAACCAGTTAGTCGAAGGTTATTTTTCAAGCACGCCGGCGCGGCGGCCGCGGTGGCGGTCGTGGCGGGAGCCACCGCCAGCCCTCTCGTTTTAGGTACCGCCGGGGCCAGCACGCTGTCCACCACCCGCGACTCTGAGCGCGCTCTCGCTCCTGATGAGGAGCTCGCCTCGCACGAAAGTCTCGTTGCCCACGTGAAGGACTCCCGCACGGGAGAGATCAGCCTTTTCATCGGGCAGCGCGAAGTGACCCTCCACGACCGCAAGGTCGCCGCCCGCCTCGTACGCGCAACCCGATAAGGAAATCGACCAATGTCATCCCACCGCGAAGCACCAGATATCTCGAAGGACCCGGTCGCTGACAGCACCGACCTCTACGCGTTCATTAGCCCTGATAACCCCGACACCGTCACCATCATCGCCAACTACATCCCTCTGCAGAGCCCGGACGGCGGACCGAACTTCTTTGAGTTCGGCGACGACGTTCTCTATGAGATCAAGATCGACAACAACGGCGATGGCTCCGAGGACGTGACCTACCAGTTCAGCTTTCGCAGCGAAAACCAGATTCCCACCACGTTCCTCTACAACGACGGTCCCATCACGTCGCTCAACAGCGCGAGTTGGAATCGGCGGCAGTTTTACACGGTCACCCGCGTCGAGGCTAAGGGGAGAGGTACCGTCCTGGCCCGTAACGTGCCCTGTCCCCCCTGCAACATCGGGCCACTCTCGACGCCGAACTACGCGTCGCTCGCGAGCGCAGCCATCCATTCGCTCGGCGGCGGCCGACAGGTGTTCGCCGGACAGCGGGCCGAAGCCTTTTTCGTGGACCTGGGGTCGATCTTTGAACTCGGTGTTCTGCGACCGATTGCAGAACTTCACGCGACCTTCGGACTGCCCGGGCTGGCGGCCATGCCCGGCGTCAACTCGACCGCGGCCATGAACGTCCACAGCATTGCCCTCCAGGTTCCCATTAGCGACGTGGCCTATCGCGGCACCGCACCCACAAACTCAGCGGCCGCGAAGTCAAGTGTCGGTATCTGGACGACGGCCAGCCGCCGCAAGGCGCGCGTGCTGAACGGCAACGGTGACGAGGGAGTCCAAACCGGACCGTACGTTCAAGTGTCACGGCTCGGTAATCCCTTGTTCAACGAGGTGCTCGTCCCGCTGTCACAGAAGGACAAGTGGAACGCCTCGGACCCGAAGAACGATAAGGCATATGTGGCCGGCGTCGCCCATCCCGAGCTCTCGTCGCTCTTGAACGTGCTCTACCCTGGGGCCTTCCCAAGCCTCGCTGCCTACACCAAGGCGCGGGCCGATCTCGAAGCGATTCTGTTGACGGGCATTCCTGCGGGCGTCGTCTCACCGACGTTCTCCACCTTCACAGGAACGACCCCAGCCGACATGCTTCGCTTGAACCTCGCCATTCCGCCTTCGTCCACTCCCAACCCGCTGGGCGTTGTCGGCGGTGACGTGGCCGGCTTCCCCAACGGCCGGCGCGTCACCGACGACGTCGTGACCATCGAGTTGCGCGCCCTCGCCGGAGCGACCATCCCCCTGGTCGACAAGACGTTCACCCCGGACGCAGCGATCGCCGATGTCAGTGACGGGGTTAGCGGGACGGGTCTGACATTGCTGTCGAGCTTCCCGTATCTCGGGACTCCCTACAGCGGCTACAGCGTCACGCCAGCAAAGGCCACGACGTGACCGAGACGGCACCCCCGCCCAGCTGGCAGGGCAGCGTGATCCTCGACATCGGAAACGATGTCGGGGCTCTCGTGCTGCATACCTCAAGCCAGTGGCTGAACCACGAGATTGACCTCGCGCCCGACGACTCATCGTTGCCCCACACCCACAGCGCCGTGCGCGAGCGCCGTTCACCAGACGGCTCCACCTACGCCGCCGTCTACGCGCAGCTTCACCAGGGTGAGTACCGCGTCGTTGGTTCGACTCAACGAGTACGCATCGTCGGGGGCCGCGTGACCGACGTGGCCCTCGATGAGCCTTACTTACCGCCGCACCACCACCACTAAATAAAAGGAGAACACAATGTTTGTAGGAGAGATTTTTGGCCCCGACCTGCTGGTCGTTATCATCGCCGGGGCCGTGCTGCTGTTCGGCGGTGCCGCCATTCCCAAGTTCGCTCGTAACTTGGGCCAGTCCAAAGTCGAGTTTGAAAAGGGCATGAAGTCGGTGAAGGAGATCAAGGACATCTCCGCCACCCCCCACTCTCCTGAGGTGGATACGACGCCCTAGCCCGCACAACTCACCGCTGCTCGACCCCGATAGCTCGCTCGGACTCCACTTACGAGTTATCGGGGTCGAGTCAACGGCGCAGTTCGCTATTTCTTGTCGAGGGCCTTTTCCAATTCGCGCTTGCTCATCTTTGAGCGACCCGAGATCTTCTTCTGGCGAGCCTCTTCGTAGAGCTGCTTCATCGTGCGACCGCCCGCAC
>Ga0206998_1155_pt2 | contig 11016 bp, 9 predicted proteins | sample Alteio_BWMinCont_FD_153309 | JGI IMG/M metagenome (GOLD analysis project Ga0206998, IMG submission 153309) | Enriched cells from forest soil in Barre Woods Harvard Forest LTER site, Petersham, Massachusetts, United States -... | ecosystem: Environmental > Terrestrial > Soil > Temperate forest >... | reverse complement strand
GCGCTCTTCTTGTCCCCGCACGCGACGCCAGGCCCGCGTTAACCAACGCGGCTTGCATTTGATTATCGGGGCAACTCGCCAGTGTGCTGGCACCGCTTCGATTGATTCGCTGCAAGTACGCGGAGATCGTATGATCAGGCTCCTCACCGTCGCGATACTCAGCTGTCTGCTGCTGCAGACCGGCGCCGCTGCACAGGTGAAAGACGTTCGCCGTGTCCTGATTTTCAATGAACTCGGGCCTGCGACTCCGGCCATTGCCTCGATCGATCAGCAGATCCGCGCGGTGATGGAAACCAGCCCTTATGAGATCGAGGTTTACAGGGAGTTTCTAGAGACCGCCCTTTTTCCCGACCAGGATATGCAGAGGGAGTTCCAGCACTGGTATGTCCACAAATACAGGACCCGTAGGCCGGATGTTATCGTGGCCGTCGGTCCGGCACCGATCAGATTCATGACTGAAGTTCATCAGAAGTTTTTCCCCGGCGTGCCAGTGGTCTTTTGTGGAAGTAGCGAAGGACTGGCTGGGAACCCTGGGCTTGATACAAGTTTTACGGGCATTTGGGAACGCATCGAGCCCTCAAAAACGATCGATGTGGCGCTGAAGTTGCAGCCTAAGACTTTGCATTTATTTGTGGTCGCTGGAATTGCTCCCTTTGACATTCGTGTCGATGCAGTTGGGAGGCAGAGCCTACCTGCGTACGAGGGCCGACTCGACATCACCTATCTGACGAATCTGGACATGCCCACACTCTTGGATCGACTGAAGGCCTTGCCGAAGCAATCCATTGTGCTTTTGGAATCGTTCACTGAGGATGTCGCCGGACGCCATTTCGTTACAGCAACGCAATCTGCTCCGATGATTGTCGCCGCGGCGAACGCTCCCGTCTTCTCTTTGGCGGATTCGGTTATAGGACAAGGAGAAGTGGGCGGCTATGTCATGAGTTATGCCGCTGAGGGCGCTATCGCAGGAAAGCTAGTGTCGAGAATCCTGAATGGCGAACGACCTGAACAGATCCCCATTGTCAGGGGCGCAGACACCTACATCTTCGATTGGCCAGCGTTAAAAAGATGGGGGATTGACGAGACGACACTCCCTCCCGGAAGCATCGTTCTGCATCGCCAGCCGGATTTTTGGGAACTCTACAGGTACTACGTTCTGGGAGCGATATTCCTCATCGTCGCGGAAGGCCTGCTGATCCTGGCTCTCTTCTGGCAGCGAGCGCGAAGAAGAAGAGTGGAGGAGTCGCTGCGTATCAGCGAGACGCGCCTGCAGGAAGCCCAGGGCATCGCCCATTGCGGGGCCTGGGAGTGGAATATCGCGACCGATAAAATTCAATGGTCGGATGAGATGTATCGCATCCTGGGGCTCAGACCTCAGTCGGTCGCTCCAGATCAGCGGCTGCTACAGGTCGACAACATGCCGGATCGCACAGCCAAGCTGGAAGAGGCCCTGCAGACGCGTCAACTTTATTGCTTGGAGCACACGATTGTGCGTCCTGACGGCGAAACGCGGATAGTCGTCGAGCTTGCGCAGCCGAAATATGACTCGCGAGGCAAGCCAGTTTCCGTAATCGGTACTCTTCTCGATATAACCGAGCGGAGACAGGCTGAACAGAGACTTTGGGAGAGCGAACAGCGCTTTCGCACTATGGCGGACGGCGCTCCCGTCATGATGTGGGTCTCCGGCGTCGACAAACGCTGTACAGACTTCAATCGAGGGTGGCTGGAATTTACCGGACGTCTGATCGAACAGCAAGTTGGCGACGGTTGGGCAGACGGCGTCTATCCTGATGATTTAGAGCGGTGTTTAGCGACATACGTCGAGGCCTTTGATGCCCGCCGCCCATTCACCATGGAGTATCGCCTCAGACGATACGACGGGGAGCACCGCTGGATCACAGATACCGGCACGCCAAGATTTCTGCCCGATGGAACCTTCTCTGGCTACATCGGCTGCTGCATGGATATCAACGATCAGAAGATGGCTGAATTGGCGAGGCGGGAAGTGGCCGGCCGTTTGATGAATGCACAGGAAGCCGAGCGCGCTCGCATCGCGAGAGAACTTCACGACAGCATCGGGCAGTCCATCGCGCTCCTGACGTTGCAGATGCCGGTGTCTGGCGAGCCTGCTGTGGCCGAACATCTCGGCACGAGACACCTGAGCTTGGGGGATATGAAGGACAAGCTGAAAGCGCTTGGCATGCAGGTGAGCCGCCTTTCCCACCAAATTCATTCTTCCGAGCTCGAATATCTTGGACTTCGGCGGGCTATCGAAGAACTGTGCCGGGAATTTTCAGAGCAATACGCGATCCACGTAAATTGCTCCTGTGTTGGTGTCCCTCGGAAACTGGACGGCACGGTTGCCTTGGCCCTTTTTCGTGTGACGCAAGAAGCTCTTCACAACATAGCCAAGCACAGCCAGGCGAAGACCGTTCACGTAAGTCTGACAACTGACGGTGCTTACCTCGTACTGATAATTCGGGATGATGGCATCGGGTTCAGGACGGATCACAGCAATGATCAGCCCGGGCTCGGCCTCATCAGCATGCGGGAGAGAGTCCATCTCATCGGTGGTGACTTTGCTATCAGTTCCAGTCCGGGCGCCGGAACCGCAATAAACGCTAAGGTTCCGCTGCCCGCCACAATCACCCGGGCAGTAGAACCATCTAACGGTCACATGTGAAATCTTCTGGAGCGCAGAAAGTGTTCGCTTCCGGACCTTTCGCATGTCGAGGGGGTTGGATGGACGCACCTTAGCCAGTAGTTCGTTCAGGTGACGCACATATCATCCCTTTTTCTGCATCGAGTGCTTCGTCTCTGAACAAGTACGTCAACTGGGTGGGCGCGGCTAACCGGGTACCGGCAGCTTCGACGATTTCAGCTATCTTCAGTATGACGTCCTGGCGAACGACTGTGAACTGTGCCCAGTCGGCCGTCGTGACGAATGCCCATAACTCCAATTCGAAAGCCGCACCGGCGAAATCCGCCACGCTAATTCTCGAAGTTCCTGTTTCGATAGAGGGGACTTCGTTCAACATGCTCTGCACTCGATCGAGCACAGTCCGTAACTGTTCGACCTGCGTCTCAATGCGCAGTGAAAAGTGTTGATTGAGGAGGCATTTTCGGCGAGGCCCAAAATTCTCGAACTGCATTTGAGAGAGCAGTCCATTTGGAACCACGAGCAGGCTTTGATCGAGTGTTCGCAGCTTGACAGAGCGCAGCCCAATATCTTCGACCGTACCAACCTGATTGCCGATTTTGCAAAAATTGCCGATGTGCACGGCTTTGTCCATCAGCAACGAGACGCCGCCTATGAGGTTCTCGAGTGTCTTTTGCGCTCCCAGTGCGACAGCAAGCCCTCCGACGCCGAGGCCAGCGAGCGCTGTCCCCACGTTCAACCCAAACAGTGACAACGCTGCGACGAAGACAAGAATCAGCATCACGACGCGGGTGAGCCGCTGCATCACAATCAGGATCGACTCCCCGCCTGCGCGGTTCGCCTGGGTGTGTTTCACTGCATGGTGGAAGCCCCGGTCAGCGATTCTGCTCACCAGCCACGCCAAACTCGCCACCAGGAGGGCCGCAATAAAGCGAAAGTGGTAAAGGCGATACAAAAGCGGCGGGTCAAGCAGGTAGACAAAGAAGCTGTGTACCAGGATGGCAAGGATGCATCGGAGCGGCATGCCGAGTGGTGTCTGCCAGATTGTGGTGCAGGGACGCCTTCGCAGTCTGCACCAGATCTGCCGGGGCATGCTCAGCAGAAACGCCAGCAGCCAGACCAGCAACCAGGAGATCGGAATCGAGAGCAGCCACCCGAGCCATTGCCTGACGGACATCCCCAGCAGTTGCCGGCCGCTAAGGGCGACAGCCGTGATTCGATCCTCTATCGTCGGCTTTTGGCTTTCCATCTGCGCGTAGAGCCCCGGGATTTTCGCCAACGTCTCTTTGGAAATCACCCAGATTTTTCCTGACTCCGGATCATCTACCCGTACCAGGATCACGTCTACGGTCGTGCTATTTACCTCGAACACGCCAGCACGCACCTCGCCGGGCGGCAGTCGAGATTCAACCGCACCGTTGGGTTCATCGCTCAACAGACCTATGTTGCCTCTGAACTTTGTTCGCAGCGCCTGAAGCTCCCTGGCTAGCTGCGCCACGTCCGTGGCGTGGCCAGGATCCAGTTGCAGGTAACGAGCAGCGGTCGCAAAGTCGTGGCGTTCTCCATATTCCGCAAGGCCCATCATCGTGCCACGAGGAGTCTCACGTCCGAGCGGATCGACTGGCGCCGCAGGCTCCGCATCGGCTGGTGGAGGCGCCGGGTGCTTCGGAAGCTGGACTAGCGAATGCGCAGAGGCACCGAAGAACATGAAAACGGCGAGGGCTATGGAGAGAGCGCAGGCCCCGTGAAGCGACCTTCGTGTTCCGAGTCGATTTTCACTTAGCAAGGTCATCGGCTTTGTCCGGTTACCGGAAACGATCACCCATCAGGCCGCGCGTCGAGTTCGGTCACTCCCCGCGGAGATCATTCACGTCTCCCCATGAGTGTCTCGACAAGTCTGTCAATACTGACAGCGCCCCAATCAGGTAACAGACACCGTTTCTACCTCTTGGGTTCGCCCCTTCGCGAATGCGGCTGCTTTACCGGCATCCAAAACCTGTTTTCCGTCCATGCGGCCGAAAAGCTCGATCAGTTTTGCGACCACCCTAGTCCATCCGGTCTGATGGCTGGCCCCGAGGCCTGCACCGTTGTCGCCGTGGAAGTACTCGTAGAACAGGATGTAATCCTTCCATTGCGGGTCGGTCTGGAATTTCTCTGTACCTCCGTATACCGGCCGCCGGCCGGATTTATCCCTCAAAAAGATCCCTTCCAGGCGGTTGGTAATTTCCCGCGCTACCTCGAACAGGTTCATCAACTTGCCCGAGCCGGTCGGACACTCGATCTTGAAGTTGTCGCCGTAATAGAGATAGAACGACAACAGGGAGCGGATGAGCAGTGCGTTCACCGGCATCCAGATCGGCCCACGCCAGTTGGAGTTTCCACCGAACATGCCTGTGTCCGACTCCGCCGGCAGATACTTCACCCGGTATTCCTGGCCTTCCACATGGACGATAAAGGGATGCTCGTCGTGATATTTGGAAAGCGCCCGTATTCCGTAAGGGCTGAGGAATTCGTTCTCGTCGAGCATGCGGGTCAGGATCCGGCGCAGCCTGCTCTCATTCACTAGTGGCCTGTCGCAGAGAGTTCGTTACCACTCACGAGCAGCCCAGTCGAATTCGTGAGACGGGACTGATTCATGGCACCCAAGAATGACCTCTCTGACCTACTAACGTTTTCTTTGCGACAGGCCACTAGCGCAGCCATTCCGCGCTCGCCATACCCGAAGTGGCCCGGACCCGTAGCATGAATGCTATCGCGCAGTTCGGGCATACGTTTGTAGCGTTCTTGTAAGGTCTTCACTACTCGCGGTACCCGTTCGCGCTGCCACGGCTCGATAACGGTGGTTGCACACAAGGGCAGCAGTCCCACCATGGAGCGGACCTTGAGCCGCCTGGCGCTACCGTCGGGGAGGCGCAGGACATCATAGTAGAAACCGTCCTCCTCGTCCCACATACCCTCCGGCCCCGTCTGATTCATGGCGCGGGCGATCCAGATGAAATGTTCAGCAAACTTCAGGCACATGTCTTCGTACATAGGGTCATGGGCAGCCAACTCAACGGCGATCTCCAACATGTTCTGCGAGAACATCGAAACCCACGCAGTGCCGTCCGCCTGCTCGAGGCTGCCACCGGTGGGCAGCGGGGCGCTGCGGTCAAAGACGCCGATGTTGTCCAAGCCGAGGAAACCGCCCTCAAAGAGGTTCTTGCCAAACCGGTCTTTGCGGTTGACCCACCAACTGAAGTTCAGCGTCAGCTTGGCAAACGACCGCTTTAGGAACTCGATATCGCCTTTCCCTTTGAGGGCCTGCTCTGTCCGATACAAAAAAATAGTGGCCCAGGCGTGTACTGGCGGATTGACGTCGCTGAAGTTCCACTCGTAGGCCGGGATTTGCCCGGTCGGATGCAGGAAGAACTCCTGGAGCATCAGATCGAGCTGTTCCTTGGCGAAATCAGTTTCGACCGTGGAGAGCGCGATGGTGTGGAAGGCGAGGTCCCACGCGGCATACCAGGGATATTCCCATTTGTCGGGCATCGAGATGATGTGCTGGTTCACCATGTGGAACCATTCGCTGTTCCGTATGGAGCGTCCGCCCGGCTTCATCGGATCATCACCATGTTCCGTGAGCCATAGGTCCACGTCGAAGTAGAAATACTGCTTGGACCAGAGCATCCCGGCCAGCGCCTGACGCATGACGAGGGCTTCATCTTCGCTGACACGGGTTGGGGTTTATGGATTTGTAGAACGCATCTGCCTCGCTCCGGCGAGCCTGCATGACTTCAACAAAGCTCTTGAAGGGATCGCCCATCTCGGCCGGTGCCAGATCGTTAAGCCGAACACGAATCGTGGCGGTCTTTCCCGCCCCCACATTCACCTTGTAGTGGGCCGCGGACTTACTTCCGGTTTTCTCGGGGTTGACGGCCTCATGATTCCCTTGGACCACGTAGTTGTTGATTCCATCTTTCACGTACGGACTGTCGTTGGGCCTGCCGAAGAGCCGCTCGTTGTTGCTCTCATTTTCCGTGAACAGCAACGTGGCATCGCCGTCGCAGTACAGATACCGCTCTCCCAGATCGGCATGCGACGCCGCAATCGCCTGAGCGCCATTCGGGCCGGAAACCTCCTTCAATGACGGCTTGGGCGTGCCCGGCCACCACGTCCAGGTGTTGCGAAACCACAGGGTTGGCAATACATCTATTTCGGCCGCATCCGGACCGCGATTGCTCACTCTGATCTGGATGAGGAGGTCTTCTGGCGACTGCTTGGCAAACTCGACAAAGACATCGAAGTAGCGGTCGCCATCGAAGATGCCAGTATCCAGCAGCTCGTACTCCATGTCGCCACGATTGCGCCCCTTATTCGTCTCGATCAGATTGCTATAGGGATATTCTGCCTGAGGATACTTGTAGAGGTACTTCATGTACGAGTGCGTTGGCGTGCTATCGAGATAGAAGTAGTATTCCTTAACGTCCTCGCCGTGGTTGGCCTCGCTGTTCGTCAGACCGAATGCACGTTCTTTGAGAATGGGATCTTTTCCATCCCACAAGGCCACGCTGAAACACAGCAACTGCTTATCATCGCTGATGCCGGCAAGGCCATCCTCGCCCCAGTGATAGGCGCGGGACCGGGCTTGGTCATGAGTGAAGTAGTCCCAGGCGTTACCATCCTGGCTATAGTCTTCGCGAACCGTTCCCCACTGCCGCTCGCTCAGGTAGGGTCCCCATCTTCTCCACGGAGTTTTCGCTGTACGGGCTTCTTCCAGTCTCGCTGATTCCGGATCTTGGGACATTTTGCCCCTCCCCTTCTCGACGTTGTTTTGCCAGCTCCAACCAGTCATGGTCAGTGGCGTATGCCGCTGAGCCTAGCATCGCTCCCGGGTCTGGGTTACTGGGGAACGTCTAAAAACGGATGATAACCGTTCAAACTATTTAGCGGTACGGCGTGGATAAAGCGGGGGACAGCTGCCGACCGCTGGAAATTACTTGCCTCCGAACGTGAAATTGACACCGGCTGAATACTTGAAGTTGTTCTGGTTTCCGGTATAGTTTGTCCCATTGACGCCAAAGCGAGTCAGCAGATAGTCGACTTCAACCGGGCGGGCTTGAATGACGTTGGTGATTCGGGATGTCTAGGCCGCCGCCAAACTCCATCGCAAAGGCATTATTTGTACTGCTCTTGTTAGTGATTCCTTCATCGTTGAGAATCTGGGCGAATTCATTGCTATGTGGGGCGCCGAAGAGCGCTTCGCCAAACGGCTGGAACTTACCCTTATGCATCTTGAACTGCGGACCGAACATATAGGTAACGAAGTTTGCACTAAGCTGGCCTGCTTTATAGCCTTCCTCGGTGAGTTTGTTTCTCACGCCGGTGCCTTGCGTGTAGAACTGGAAGTCAGCCTTGATACCGATCAAGGGAGTAACATTGTAGACGCCCTCCCAGGCCGCCGCCGAAGACATTGAAGCTTGTGATGATTGGGAGGTCCGGGTGAACGTTGATGAAGGAAAAGTCCACGAGCACTTCGAATATAGGATACTCAGGAGCTGGTTTGGGGGCAGTGTTCTGCGCGCCGGCAACGACAGCGACGAATGCTAACCCGGTGACTGCAAGTGCATAACTCTTTTCATCATTACTTGCTCTCCTTGTAAGGAGGGTTGACTCACGTCAATTCATATGTGCTCTCAGCACATTGAAGACAGCGTCATATTATGGAGAGCCGACCTGGAATATAACTAGCAAAAGTAAGGGCGGACCCCCGAAAAAAGATCAGTGAGGCCAATTTGTATCAAGAATGGAATTGCCGCAGACCAACTTGTCTTAATTGCGATCGCTTTGAATCATGGATTGGTGATGCATCACTTGATAGACCCCAGGTACTACCCCGATCATTTGGTCACAGCTAGTTCGGAGCTCGTTTTTGACAAGTTGATGGCTTTCACGGGAAAGTGACAGGCAGCTGCGCCGAAGCAGAAACCCGGTCTCGAACTGCATCGGCAAGAGGCAGTCTTACCGGTGTACACCGTTGAGCGTGTCGAGCGCGCCCATCTGTCCACTGACGAACGAGAAGTCGGACAGGGATTTTCTTCAGCGTGAATCTTGAACTGTTGCCAACAGAACAAAGCTCTCATTGAGCGGCCCAGGTTGTCATCCCTTCTTGGCCAAAACCACTTGAGTGAATAACCGGCTATCCGGACATTTACTTCCGCTAGGCCGAGTTGCGTTAACCGACAACTATTTTGAATCTGGACCTGCTGTTGGCTGCCTTAGAGGGCAATGGGCGTGCGCACCACCGTTCGTACGCGCGAGCCCCAACCCAGAGATTACCTGGCGGCTATCCTAAGACTTTTCGATTTTGGGGACGCACAAATTTCACGCCATAACGGTCTAAGTTTCAAAACTTTCTAGGGATTTGACCCCGTCCCCCCTCGGGCAATGGGCCGTGGCAGGCCCCTGCATTTATCGGCCTCGAGCGCGGCCTCGTAGGAGTTGCAGCTGCGGGCGCGCCCGCCTCCAACTTCGAAGCCATGTCGGTGACAAACGAGAGCGTGCTGGAAGTCTGGCGATGCGCCGCAACTCTTGCATCAGTTCTGCGTGCTGTGCCCCGGCGCGCTCCCTACTGACGTCTTCATTGCCAAGCGTTTCGTTAATAAAGCCACGCAGACGTTCCGAGACAGGACCGGATTTGCCGGCAGCTTTCCTTGAATATCGCTGAGTTGCATGGCGGCGCGTGAGAGATCGGCAAATCAATCTTCGCGACGAGAGGGCGACCGGCCCTGAATGCGAATCGCCGTGACGTGCTCCTTTGCCACGGAGACGCCAAACGAGATGAAGCCGAATGGTTTCCCAGTTTCGGCTGCGTGTGCTACCGCCTCAATCGTCTTCTGATCCTTAAGACCGGCCTCGGGGAAGGTGACCGGTGCTTGCAGAAACTCCGCGCGCGCCGTGACTAGGACGTCTACGTCCTCAAATAATGATTCGAGCGCGGCGCGCTCAGACGCGAACGAAGTATGTCCGCACTTCATTCTCAATTCAAATGGCCATGAATCCCCAAACTCCACGAGCTCACGGGTCAGAACGATCATCTCTTCCGCGAGCGACAGCCAACTGACGCGCAGCGTCGAAAACCGCAGTTGTGTTCGCTTTCAGCGGCTGGATATCGCCACGGCGAACATGATCCTTCCGTGCTTGTGACTTGGTCAGAAATGGTGCCAATAACTCGGCTCATTTTCCCCATCAGATAAAGTCATAAATCTGGTTGAGACTTCTTTAGATGTGTTATTGTCCGAAAAGACATATCAAGACCCGATGTTCCCTAAGAGCTCCTCATCACCTAGCGGAAAATGCCGGTGTTGCCTTTTGGGGAATGCAATTCTTCCAGGTTGATTTCGCTGCCGTCTAGCTGATGATTCAGCAACGTTGCGAATTAAATTGCCTGTCCGTCAATAGCACACGCATAAGTTGGAGCATCAGGCGAAGGATTGACTTCCTTCTAGCCGGGGCGCAGATTCCGCTGCGCGAGCTGCCCCACGTCAACGACCCTGCGGACTGCCCGATTTGGGCCGATCCCCGTGAGGCGTTTGGTGACGCAATTCTTGGTGTGCGCTCTTCGCGCAGCATCTCTACACCAGAAATCAAGGCGAACGCTGGTCCTCTCGGTCAAGCCGGGACGATGACAGGCACTAGCGCACCCATAACTTTAAGTCTCCTGAGAGCCCTGTCATGCAGGGCTTCTTCCCTCTCTCGCACAAACCGCCATGCATCATCAAGCCCCGCGCCCTGGCGCGAATAGGATACCCATGCCTGAAAGACTTTTGCGCCTTCCAAAAGTGCAAGAGCGTGTTCCGTACAGCCGCTCAACGATTTATCTGAAAATTTCACGCGGCGAATTCCCGCAACCGCGCAACTTAGGTGGACGTGCCGTGGCTTGGCTGGAAAGCGATATTGACCAGTGGATTGCTTCTCGATCGGCTGCCACAGGCAAAGAGGAAACCGCATGATCGCAGTCATCCCCCACGCGGCCGCGCGGCCGGGAGATGCGCGGCATGGCGGAGTCAGTAGCAGGACAGATTGCAAAGTCCGAGGGGACGATTCGCCGGGCGCACCGTCCCCTCCGCGAAAGAGTCTAGACCTTCATTCTGAAGATTGCATTGTCGGCTTCAACACAGTAGCTCCAATTTGTGATGTGGCGAGGCTGTGTAGTGCAATGGAGCGTTCTGCATGGCATTGTGAGGAAAACAACGTTCGCTCAGCAGCGGCGGCGGCATTTGCGACCGAAGTAGCCTGGGCCCGGCGCGCACATGAAGCGAATTGCCTAGAGTGAGGGATGTACGAATGAGCGCGCTTACCGAGGCACTCAGCTACGC
>Ga0206998_1239_pt1 | contig 11037 bp, 8 predicted proteins | sample Alteio_BWMinCont_FD_153309 | JGI IMG/M metagenome (GOLD analysis project Ga0206998, IMG submission 153309) | Enriched cells from forest soil in Barre Woods Harvard Forest LTER site, Petersham, Massachusetts, United States -... | ecosystem: Environmental > Terrestrial > Soil > Temperate forest >... | reverse complement strand
GCGCTGGTTGGCGCGGGAACGGACAAATCGGTCGAACCTCAACGAGCGGCGCCATTTGTACGAGTAGCCGACTTTACGGACATGTGGCGCCTTCCCCATTGCCGACAGTCGCTCGGAGCACCAACCAACGACGCTCGATGAGCGCATTGGACCATACTTGGCAAACCCAGTTTGGGCAAACCTTAATTTCGTCGCGGTCCACTCGATAAGCCAGCAGCAAATGGCGAATCTTGCCCTCTCCTGTTGGCTGGTTCCTTGGTGCAAATTTGCTCTGACCTTCCGATCTGTTGCAGTGCGAGGGTTCGTGCGGCAGTGACGTCACCGCGAGTGGGGCCGAGAAGATTGATGAGTATGTGTCGAATGGCCGCCACAGACGGTCGGCATTGGGACTCCCCCGAGGCAACGCATAAAGAAATAGTCGTGCCGACTCATGGAAATTGGTTGGCACTTGAAGTGCCTTGTCTATAACTGAGAGACATTGCGATGGAATCCTCCATTTGCCAAGACTCATTGTCAAGGATCATACAAACCCCTCAGATCAGAAAATCGATGCGATACCGGACACCAAGACGCCGGTGCTTATGCGATAGCCGCTCGCATGAGTGGTCTCACGAAATGACGTGAACCGACCGGTGCGGAGTGACTGGACTGGAGCAGGCCGGCAGAGGTAACCTGCTTCGGAACACCGAGCGAGGAGAGAGCCCTTATGTGGATTGTGCGCTTTGCGCTGCAGAGGCCTTATACCTTCGTCATTGTCGCGGTGCTAATCGCGATCTTCGGTATCTCCGCCATCCTAAAGACACCAACCGACATTTTGCCGGACATCGACATCCCCATCGTAAGCGTCATCTGGACCTATAGCGGGATGGATGCGGACGACATGTCCAAGCGCATCATCGCGGTATGTGAACGGGCGCTTCCAACTACGGTCAATAACATTCAATACACGGAATCGCAGTCGTACAGCAGCGTGGGAGTCATCAAGATCCATTTTCAACCGGGTGTGCAGGTGGATCTTGCGATTGCGCAGGTCACGGCTCTGGCACAGTCGCTCCTGCGCCTTATGCCCCCGGGAATCCTGCCGCCGTATGTGCTCAAATACGACGCTTCCAGCGTTCCTATCGTGCAGGTGAGCCTGGGCGGAAAGGGGCTTTCGCAAATCGAGCTCTATGACCTGGGCCAGAACTTCATTCGCGGGCAGCTGGCGACCATCAAGGGCGCCGCGGTGCCGCTGCCGTATGGCGGCGAGCAGCGATCCATCATGGTGGACGTGGATCCGTCGCAACTCGTGGCCAATCATCTGACCGCCTCGGATCTTTCGGCAGCGCTTAATAACCAGAATCTGGTCACGCCCTCGGGCACGGCGAAGATGGGCAACCGGGAGTACCTGGTAGGAACCAACAGCAGCGCGGAAACCGTCGCAGAGTTGAACGCTCTGCCCATCCGGACGGTGAATGGTGCAGTAGTTCAGATGAAAGATGTCGCCTGGATCCATAACGGATACCAGCCGCAGACAAGCTTTGTGAGCGAGAACGGCAGGCGTCGGCGCTGTTGACTGTTATCAAGAGCGGCGCTTCTTCGACGCTGACCATCGTCGATGAGGTGAAGGCGGCGCTTCCGCGAATCAAGGCCGGGCTCCCAAGCGCGCTGACGCTGACGCCGATCTTCGATCAATCGGTGCTCGTGCGGGCATCGATCCGGGATGTGGTGCAGGAGGCAATAACGGCCGCGTTTCTCACCGCAATGATGGTGCTGGTGTTTCTGGGCAGCTGGCGAAGCACGCTGATTGTGAGCGTATCCATTCCGCTAGCGTCCTGTTCGCGATCGCGGTGTCTTCGGCTCTCGGCGAGACGATCAACGTCATGTCGCTGGGGGGCCTGGCCCTGGCAGTGGGTATGCTGGTCGACGATGCGACGGTGGAGATCGAGAACACGCATCGCAATCTCGGAGTCGGGGAGAAGAAGCCGCTGGCCAGGGCGATTCTGGACAGCGCGGAGCAGGTAGCGATGCCGGCGCTGATCTCGACCATGTCGATCTGCATCGTGTTTGTGCCGGTGACGCTTCTCTCCGGTTCGGCGAAGTACATCTTCACACCGCTGGCAGTGAATGTCGTGCTGGCATTGATCGCCTCCTACGGGCTTTCGCGCACGCTAGTGCCTACCATGATGCACTTCCTTCTGCTGAAGGAGGTGCCGCTCTACCAAGGGCAGGAGAAGGAGTCGCCACTGAGCCGAAGCTTCATCTGGCGGTTTCACCAGAGGTTTGAGCGTGGCTTCGACCGGTTTGCGGAGAAGTACAAACGCGGACTGGAGTGGGCACTTGGGCACGCCGCGATGACGCTGGTTGCGTTTGCGGCGGTGGTTGTGGGTTCCATGGCCCTGATTCCGGTGATTGGCCGGGACTTTTTCCCTTATGTGGACTCCGGGCAGATGGAGTTTCACGTCCGGCCGCCGGTGGGCACGCGGATCGAAACGGCTAGGGAGGTGTTCAAACGCGTTAACGATGAGATTCGACGTGTGATCCCGGCGGAGCAGCTTCAGATGGTGGTGAACAACATCGGCCTGCCGCCAGGGGGCGTAAACCTGGCTTATTCGGCGAGCGATACAACGAGTAATGGGGATGGGGATGTTCTGGTGCTGCTCGCGGCAAAGCACCGGCCGACGCAGGAATGGATGCAGGTTCTGCGCCAGGACTTCGCAGAGAAGTTTCCTCAGGAGACATTTTTCTTCGAGCCCGCGGATATCACGAATCAGACCCTGAATTTCGGGCTGCCCGCACCGATCGATGTGCAGGTGCGCGGAAAAGACGCAGCTTCCACAGCGCAAATCGCTGCAATGCTTCAGGAGCAGATCAACGATGTTCCGGGTGCGGCGGACGTGTTCATGCAGCAGGAGGTCAATGCGCCCAAACTGAACATCAATGTGGACAGGCTCAAGGCACAGGAACTCGCTCTCACGGCGAGAGACGTTTCCGATAACGTGCTGTTGTCGCTTTCGGGCAGCGGGCAGGTTGCGCCCAACTTCTGGCTCGATCCGAAGACGGGAGTCGAATACCCAGTGATCGTGCAGGTGCCACAGTACCGGCTGCGCGACATCGATTCGGTGGAGAGGACGGCCGTCACGGCGATTCCCGGCGCCAGTGACCAACTGTTGCGCAATGTTTCGACGACCGAGCGGCAGGTTTCACCGCAGACGGTTTCGCATTACAACGCACTGCCCATCATGGACGTGTTCGCGAATGTGGCCCAGCGCGACCTGGGCGGAGTAGCCAGCGATGTGCAGAAGATTGTCGAGAAAAATTCACAACACCTGCCGCCCGGGGTGGAGATCGTCCTGAGCGGCCAGGTGCTGACGATGAACACATCTTTTGCCAACCTGGAGATCGGGATCGCCGCGGCGGTCGTGTTTGTCTATCTGCTGATGGCGATGAACTTCCAATCGTGGACTATACCGTTCATCATTCTAATGGCGCTTCCGGGAGCGTTCGCGGGCATTGTATGGATGCTGTTCCTCACGCAGACGACCTTCAACGTGCCTTCGCTGATGGGGGCGCTGATGACCATTGGCGTCGCAACCGCCAACAGCATTCTGGTCGTCACTTTTGCGAATGAATCGTGGGGCGAGGGTAACAAGGATTCAAAGCAGGCGGCGCTGATCGCGGGCTCGACGCGGCTGCGACCGGTATGCATGACGGCCCTGGCGATGATCATCGGCATGCTGCCGATGGCGCTTTCACTGGGCGAGGGCGGCGAGCAGAATGCACCGATCGGGCGGGCCGTTATTGGTGGTCTCCTGTTCGCAACAGTGGGTACGCTGTTTATGGTGCCGGTGATGTACTCACTGATGAGTAAGCGGGCTCCGGTGAATTGGGAGAAGCGGTTAGAGGACGAGATCCAGGGAACCCCTGAGGGAGCGCATTAATGAGCGCAGACGTCCGATCATCAATGCCCGCGGCTGGCGATCAGCAGCATGAGACAGAACCGCAGCCGAAGCACGGCCGACGGTTCTTATGGATCCTGATAGCGATCGTCGTGCTGGGAGCGGCTCTGCTGGCGGGCTTGCTGCCCCACTACAACCGCGACAAGGTAGTGAACGCGAGAGCTGAACAGCAGAAGAACGCGTTGCCGATCGTGGAAGTGCAGACCGTACACATCGCGAGTTCGGAGCAGGTATTGACCTTGCCCGGCACCGTGATCCCGCTCCGGAGTGCGCACATTTATGCGCGGGCCTCGGGGTATTTGAAAGCCCGGTATGTCGACCTGGGGGATACGGTACGCAGGGGGCAGTTGCTGGCGATCATCTCGGCTCCGGACCTGGACGCCTCGGTTGAGCAGCAAACGGGGGCTGTGCAGCAAAGCAGGGACAACGTGCTGACGGCGGAATCCAATCTGCGCCTGCAGCAGGCGACCTACACCCGGGTTCACACTTTGGTGCTCCACGGCATTCTTTCCCAGCAGGACGACGATACCGCGCTCGCGGCGGTTGAGTCAGCGCAATCGAATCTGCAGGCGATGCAGAACGCGGTAAAGGGAGCGCAGGGAGCGTTGGCTCGTACTCAGGCTTTGGCTGATTTCGAGCAGGTTCGCTCGCCCATCAACGGCACAATCACGGCACGAAACATCGAGGTGGGCAATCTGGTGTCGGCTTCGGGAGCAGCACAGGGTCTGGTGGCTGTTCCCGGCGGTTCACCCACAGGGTGGCGCGCAGGGCGGCGAATTGTTTGATGTTGTCGACCTCGGCAGCCTGGAGGTGTTTGTGTCCGTGCCGGAGCAGGATGCGCCTTTCGTGCAGACCGGCCAGCCTGTGGACCTCACCTTTTCGGAGTTGCCGGGTGAAACGTTCAATGGCAAGGTGGTTCGGAGCAGCGATTCGCTAAGCCAGCAGACTCGGACGTTGTTAGCCGAGGTCCAGATATCGGATGCCCAGCACCGGTTGCGGCCAGGCATGTTCGCTTCGGCGCAGATGCATTACCGTGCCGCGAACCCGGGCATCCTGATCTCCGGCGATAGCCTGCTTAGCCTGGCGCGCGGTCAGTTTGTGCCCGTGGTGGAGAACAACGTCATCCAGATGCGGCCCGTGAACGTAGGGCGAGACCTGGGTACGCAGGTGTATATCGTCGCTGGCCTGAAGGACGGCGATCTCGTCGTGGTGAACCCAAACGATGCGGTGAAGCAGGGCGCCCGCGTGACCACGCAACCCGCTACCGCCGGCCAGCAGGGCGGCGGCAATTAGCTGGGGCGACAGAGCGCCAGCAAGAGATGTAACGGGCGAGGCAGGATCAATCACATCACGCTCTATTCGGAGGGTTGCGCGAGATGAGCTGTTTTTTTCGATATTTCAATCAACGCTCCGGCGCCCGGCAAGCCGTCACCTGCATCGTAGTGGGCTGTGCTTCAGCGTGCGTTTCGGCTGCACAATCGACCGCGGTCACATTCCAGTTTCCGGCGGCGCCTCAGCCGTCCATATCGTTGGCGCAGGCGCCGGGCACCCCACCAGCAGCCACGCCAGCGAACACACAGCCTGGCCGGCTCGACCTTAGCCTTCGACAAGCCCTTCAGATGGCGTTGAAGAACAACCTCGATATCGAGTTGGAGCAAGTCGATCAGACGATCGCGGAGGTGGGCGTCTCGTTGGCCAGGGGCGGCGGACTGCCGCGTCCGATTAACTACACGGTGGCGGATACGCCGGCCGGTGAAGAGCCCGTCGCCGTGCCCCTACTCAGCTTTTCCTCTCCCGGCCTGTCCCCGTTGAGCGTGGACCCGATCACTTCGACAATATCCTCCTCCTACAACACAAGCCGGGTGCTGGGGGGATCGCACTCCTTATTACTCAGTCCGGCACTCTATTCCAACGGATCGCCGGTGCCCGGCTTCGACGCGCAGCTGTTGGGCCGTTACGGATGGCTGCGGAGGAACCCGGCCGTGTCGCTCCTGACGCTTCCCCCGGGTTCGGTGACACCGGCCGACACGGAGGTCACCGATAATACCCTTGGCGATACCCTATTGACCAAGGGCTTCAGTCCGGGAACCACCATTCAACTGGGCGTCAACAACTTCGTGCAGACCTTCTACTCGGGACGCTCCAGCCCGGTTCCGTTCTCCCACCCCAATGCCTATGCACTTATCGCGCAACCGCTCTGGCGCGGCGCCGGGCGCGCGAACAACACCCGTTACATCGCCATCGCGAAGACGAACAAGAAAATCTCTGCCGCGGTGCTCGAGCAGCAGATCATCACCACGATTGCCGGGGTAGAAAGCCTATATATCGACCTGGTGAGCCTGCAGGACTCGGTCAAAGTGCAGGAGCAGGCGCTGAAGACGGCTGAGTTGCTGTTGCACAACGACCAGGAACAGATGAATGTCGGACGCCTGCCACCCATCGAGGTAGCGCGGGCGCAGTCCCTCGTGACGAGCACGCAGCTGGTGCTCACCCAGGTGATCGCTTTACGAGACCAGCAGCAAGTGATCCTACGAACGCTGCTCGATCCGCAGTCGCTCGCGGCATCACCGGGCACCACGCCCGAACTCGTGGCGGTAGACCCCCTCCTGCCGCCCAACGCCGGGCCACAAGCGCCCATTCCCGAACTCGTCAAGGGCGCATGGGAGAAGCGCCCTGACATGCAGCAGGCACGTTTGCAGGTGGCCAACGGCGAGCGACAGGTCTCGAGCGCCGCCAACGCTGCCAAGCCAGAGATCGATCTTTATGCAAGCTATCAGAGCCGGGGGGTCGTGATCCCGGGACCGACAGCGATCGGAGGAGACAGCTTGACTGGTAATGCGCTTACCGATCCGATTCCAACCGGAGGCAGCCGTTCGTCGACTCTGTATGAGTCCGGGATACAGTTCTTCCTGCCGTTGCAAAATCGTGTCGCGCAAGCGAATCTCGGAGCCGACAAGGCACTCTTGAGGCAGCAGCAGTTGCGGGTGACGCAACTGGAGTCGCAGGTAGCTGCCGAGGTACAGAACGCGATTACAGCGCTTAACGCCGCCAAAAGTGCGGCCGATGCCGCCACAAGGGCACGAGAGTTGCAAGCGCAATTGCTGGCCGCCTCTCAGGAAAGCTTCACCGCAGGTTATGCCACCAACCTCGCGGTCATCGAACAGCAGACCTATCTCGCACAGGCGCAAACCACCGAGGTCATGGCCAAGGCAGCGTGGTTGAAGGCGACGGCCCAGCTAGATCGGGTACTCGGGCAAACGATGGAGAAGAGCGGTATTTTGCTCAAGGCCGCTCAAGGAGAGGTCAGCTCTCCACAGCATTGACACATCGCAGCATCGAGCAAAGTTTCGAAATAAGGTCCATGCGCCTCTTGACGGTCACGTCGATCGAAGAAGAAGAGCCTATCAGGATAACGTGTGCAACGAATCGCGTGAGCCAATTGGGCGCTTACACGAGCTCAGCGCTTGAGCTGCCCTACTTCCTACCTTCTTGGCTAACCACATGTCTGTAAAACCGGCTATCCGGACATTACGGTTCAGTTGGGAATTTATCGTGACTGGATTGTTGTTCCCAATCCAGTATGAGTCGACTGCGCTGAAGAACCAAAGGAAGCACAGTGCAGACTGAAATCGTGCCCTTGAAGTGTCACATTGTGCGAGATCATCCCTAGCTGCCATCCCTCCGTCTGCCGCTTAGGTGGGGCGTATGTGAGGAGGACACGGTGATGTTTATGCTGAATCTGCGCGGACTGGCACCATTGGAGCTACGTGCTTAACTCCCGCATGCTACTGATTATCATCCTGATTGTCCTGATTCTCGCGGTCGGCAGTGGCGGCTACTACATGGGGCCCGGATACGGCTACTATGGCGGCGGCGCCATCGACCTAATTCTTATAGTCGTGCTTTTCTTCCTCTTGTTTGGCAGGGGCAGACGGGTGATCTGAGTCGATTTAATTCACGTCGCCTCGCTCTTTGGCGCGCCTCCAGTTCCTTGCATCCTACCCTCAGGTAGAACGAGGAGAGTGCATCATGGCTACAACCCAGGAAAAAACAACTAGGAAGATCGGCAAGGACACGCAGCCCGAGTCCGATCCAGCCGAGATCGATCGCAACGCACCTGCCGGTAGCGAAAACTCCCTCGGTGCGGAGAGCGTTCGCGACGGCCGGCCGTCAACCGACGACAGCACGGTCGAGGCGATCGACGAAATGGGTCCCGGCATCATCGCTCCGCTCTCCACCGACAAGGCCGTAGGCGGCCGTTAGATCACCATCTAACGCACCCATGCAGAATCAAGGCGCTCGATCTAGGCCGCTGTTCGCCTGGAGCGGTTATGGGTTCCACAAATGAGTGCGGTAGCCTCCGCGACCTTCATCTCTTCACTGTAATTCAGCGGGCGCGGTACCGCTCTTGGATACTGGGAGCTGGCTGCCATGTGTCCGACATGCCGGCTTTTCGGCCCAGTTCAAACGCACTTCTCGTCACACGAAGCTGTTAGTTTTGCCCTACTATGCCTTTGAATGGATCACCAGAGAGCGCCCCAATGAGATGCTCGAAACGGCAATTCGCGAGGTATTCTTAAGCCAGATTCCCGCATAGGAGAAGCGTGATGGAATGGGAACACTTGATTCGATTTGGGCTGCTGGGAAATGCGAACCTGGAACCATGGGCGATTTTGTTGGTGCGGGTCGCGTTAGGAGTGTTTTTCGCCATCTCCGGGGGAAATAAGCTCTTTGTCGCTAGCCGGACGAAAGTCATGTATGAAACCTTGGCCGCGGCCAAGGTCCCGTTTCCACGGCCGATGACCTATTGTGTGTCGGCGCTAGAATTCGTCGGCGGGTGCTTGCTTGTTGTGGGACTTCTGTCAAGCTTGGCTTGTTTTGTGTTGCTGGTCAATATGCTGGTCGCCATCCTGACCACTAAGCTTTCTGGCGACATTAAAGCGCTTTCCCCACTTAATTGGGTGGACGATTTCCTTTATTTTCCCGAAGTTCTTTACGTATTGTTTTTTGTATGGCTGATCTGTTCCGGTCCAGGAAAATTCAGTCTGGATCGCTTGATGGCGACTCGATTCGTTCCATGAGCCGGCTAGACGCCCCGACTGCGGGGAGGAGCGTCAAGACCGAACCTGGTTTGTTCCAAAGGGGTGTTCGATTCGCACTACCTGGGCGGTACCGGACAGATATCTTCGGCAAGTTGCCGAATGACCGGCGATAAACATTCCCACGAGGGGGCACGATTGAAATGAACGCTACAGCGTTGGAAGCTAGCAAGGCGCTATTTTGCTGTGTGCGAACCGAGAGTATTACGAACCGTTTTTCACGAGTATGGCCGGAATATCCCCCATTAGGAGGCCAGTAACTCGCTAAGTGTTTTTTTAGGTCGCCATTCCTGGTTGCTCCGACGAAACGATGTCGCATCCGCATCGATGAGTCCCACCAATACGTCAGCCACAATTCGACCACCGACTGGGCCAAGACGATGACCACCTGTACAAGCGTCTGCTTCTCGAAGGATGTAATACCACAGAGGCGTCTCGCCCCGCCAACCCGTAGAAGCGATACCAACCTCGTCTGCAGTGAGCGGAGTGGCCCCGATGTGTCGGGCCACGGCCTCGCCAGACGGCAGGCCGACACCCTGCCCTCGTTGCAGATCACGAACGGCGAGAGAATGATAGGCCTCGATTTCGGTTTCGCCGGTGACAGCTACCGGCAGCTCGATCAGGGCCTTTACAAGTTTTCCATCAATTTTTTTGGCTCGTTGTGCCGACTCGGCACCGCCCGCGTCGAAGAACAGTTTCCAGTCAACCGTGTGTTGGCGCGGTACTGCACGGAATCCCAAGAGGTCAGGAAAGAGCGGGACTGGATCGCTCAGTAAGTTCAAGTGGTAGCGGTGACGAATCTGAGAGTGACCGTATCGGTACGCCGCATCGGCAAATTCGAGCGGTATAAATGCGTCTTGAACGGGGCGAAAATAACGCGGCCCTTCTCTCAGAACGTGAGCTGCAAGTGTCGCTCCGACAAGCGTAGGCAGAAACTCGTTTAGAACGATCCACTGATAGTGCCACCGCAACTGCCGGGCAGCTTCATCGAAGACGTGATCGTTCGATACTCCAGCCAGCCGAGCGTCATCGACAAACGCATTGTGAGCTTTCAACACGGCTAGATGCAATTGAGAGATCAGCATGTGCGAATCGTTGCGTGGGTCGCCGATAACTGCGGTGCCCTCTGCGTTCCGTTGTATGTCAGCTCCGTCCAAACCATGCAGGAACTTCGCCGGGTCGTCGCGTTGGTAGAGAAACGGATGGCCGGTCGGTCCGTCGCCGTATAGAGATTCGAGGTTGAGTTTCGGACTGCGGGCATTGTGTAATTCTGCCGTATTGGTATGGGGTCGCAGAGTGGATCGATCCGCGGTTATATCGTGAGCCACAAATTGACCCAAAATAGGCCAGCCAGCCGCAGTATTAGCCAAGGAGTCAGCGGAGTCATCGACGTCTCCGCAATCACAGACACCGCCTGCGCGTCCGAGGGCGTGCAAGAATTGCTCATCGGCTTGAAATTGCGGCAACTGAGGAAACATCCGCGCATAAGTAGTTGGGCCAAGTGGCGCATCGATTGCTATTTTTGCTCGTACGGGCGACAGACAGTGTCTTCTGGCCGATGCGGTCGGCTGATTCATGAGTCCTCTCCCTTCTGGCGTCGTGTCACTGGGGTCCAATCGCCAAGGTGCCAGATACGGCAAGACGTTTTTCGATGCGCCGGTCCGGAATTAGCCAGATAAGTGCGGCGATCACAAGAACCGCCTGGGCGATCCACGATGAACGAAGTGTAGCGATGACCGCTACTATATACAACACCGGTGATAGCCTGTCTTCGCCTCCTCATATCGCTCTTCGGTGAACCGGCGATTCGGTCTCACGCCGATCGAACTAGCGTCGCGCAGCACGCGAGGAATAGTCTGCATGACCGCCAATGCCTACGACACGAAGGGCCTTGGAGTGAACGGCCCGGATTCGATCAGAATGGCCAAGTGGCCTCTGGATCGCAGCGAAAGAGGGCGGATCCGGCGCACCGAAGTTCTCTCCGGTCTTCTATTTGGCCG